>ERZ791879.45-NODE-45-length-158692-cov-24.422071_pt1 | contig 158692 bp, 76 predicted proteins | sample MGYA00510162_ERZ791879 | MGnify/ENA primary metagenome ERZ791879 (study PRJEB30046, sample SAMN00792113) | human gut metagenome | study: EMG produced TPA metagenomics assembly of the A metagenome-wide association study of gut microbiota in type 2... | reverse complement strand
TGTCAAGAGTTTATATGTCTTAATAGGTAAATTCCGTTTTTTTCAATTCTCCAAACTGGAATTTAACGAACTAACCTCTTTACTCTTTCAACATAATCATCTGCATGATTTATGCTAATATCTCCGTGATAATATCCTTGTAATACTTCAAGTTCACTATTTGGTATTAAATGAACAATTTTAGTTGCTGATTTTTTCATAATAGGTCTTTCTTTACTTCCAACTAATACGAGGGTCTTTGCTTTAGTATGCGATAAAGTGTTTTTTACTTCATAATTAGAATTTGACTTCATAAAAGCAATTAAATTATCTTTTGTAATTTTACAAGTATCTTCATAATATAGAGCAAACAAGCTTTTTTTAAGTTTCAAACTTTTAAATTGTAGTTTTGAAAACCACTTTTTACTTATCAAACAATATGATAAATTAAATATTGGCTCTATCATTTTATAGGTAAAGTCCATTGGCATTACCAAAGCACTTTCAATAATAGCACATTCACATATATCAGGATTTTTAGATAATATTTCTAATAAAATTTGTCCGCCTAATGATAACCCTCCAATTAGTTTTACTTTTCCATTATAATTTTTATTTATAAAATTTATTATTTCTAGAGCATTGCTTTCAATAGAAGTAAAATTTGTATCACTTCCTGAATGTCCATCTAATATAGGAATAACTATGTGAAATTCATTTTCAAGCAAGGATATTTCATCTATATAATTCCACCAAGAAAGACCTCCACCGTGTAATAAAATTATAATATCATTATTCTTTGATCCATATTCTTTATATTCCATCTTACACCTCTAAATTCCGAGTTATCCCCCTCAATATACCACGCTTTTTCCCTGCGGAAAAGATACCGCGCACAAAAGGCTTCTCCGGCAACTATCCGCGCCCCGGCTCATACAATCTAACAACTATGTACCGGGAGGGATATCGTGTGCTGCTGACCTTACTGCAATTTTTCGCCACAAAATTTCTGTTTCTGGCGCTCCATCTGGAAAGCGGCTGCTTTCCGCGTCCGCTCACAGCCCGGGAAGAGGCCGCCGCTTTCAGCGCCCTGCACGCCGGAGATGCCGCCGCCCGGGAAAAGCTGATCCGCCACAATCTGCGGCTGGTGGCGCACATCGTAAAAAAATATTACGCCCTGCCGGGTGATCAAGAGGATCTTGTTTCCATCGGCACCATCGGACTGATGAAAGCGGTAGATACCTTTGATGCCACACGCAAGGCGCGGTTTTCCACTTATGCAAGCCGCTGCATTGAAAACGAGATCCGTATGCAGTTCCGGCGGGAGCGCAAGAACGGGCAGACCGTCTCTCTGCAAGAAGCCTTGGAGGCAGACGGAGACTCGGCGCTGACCTTAGCAGACGTGATACAGGACGGCTTTTGCATGGAGGACAGCTGTGAGCGGCAGGAGGATGTCCGGCGGCTGCGGCAGCTGCTGGACACCCTGCCCGCCCGGGAGCGGCAGATCTTACTGCTGCGGTACGGGCTGGCCGGGCAACCGCCTCTGACCCAGCTGGAGACCGCCGGGCTGCTGGGCATCAGCCGCAGCTACGTTTCCCGGCTGGAGACCCACGCGCTGGAACTGCTGCGGCAGGCGTGGGGCAAAAACGGCTAGTTTTCACTCCTGCAAAATTTTCAACTGCAATTCGTCCAGTTGTTCAAAAGTATATAGCCGGTTAAAAGCTTCTACCAGTTCCTTTTTGGAAAGGCGCGGCGGCAGCCCCAGCGCATTCAAGAGTCTAACCTTGCGCTCGGCGCTGCCGGGCTTGCCGGAAAGCCCCCACTCGTACAAATCAGTATAGGTGATCTGCCGTCCCGCCGGGCGCACCGGCGCGGCTCCGGCTTCTGCGCCCAAGGCGTCCAACAGTGCCTGCCGCACAAGGGCGTCATCCACGCCCTCTACCCCCAGCAAGCCCTCCTTGCCGGGCTGCGCCTTGCGCTTTTCCTTGCCGTGGATGGCGGGCACATAAGCCTGCACCACGTTCTGCGCACCCACCATGTTGGTGATGTAGTTGCGGATGCGAAATCCTGCCGCGTCCGAATCTGTAAGTAAGATCAGACCATTTTTCTGCGCCAACGCCCGGAACAGCTGCTGGCGCTGTTTGTCTTTATAAATGCCAAAACCATCCGTCAGCAGGATCATGGCATCGGTCAGGTGCGCCAGACGGACGGCATCGTATTTGCCCTCCACGATCAGCACCCGGTCGGTATGGATCATCTCGCTTTGCATCATCTTCCGCTCCCCGCCAGCGCCAGACGGCACAGTGCTGTTTCCAGCAGTGTCTGCGCCGCCACAGGCTGGCTTTTCAGGCTCTGGTCCAGCTCCAGCAGCACCTGCAAGCAGGCCTCCAGCTGGGGCAGGGTGTAGTGGGCGGCAGTCTCTGCCGAGCGCTTCAGCCGGTAGTCACTGCCCTTATAGCCAAAATCCTTGTGCACTGCACTGTAATTTTTCCGCTTTGCCGCCCCAAGCTTTACCCGGTACAGGTCTACATAGCTGCCGATCATCGCCGCCGTAATGGCGATGGGCTCCTGCTGCAGCCGCAGCAGGGTCTGTAACTTTTTGCAGGCTCCGGTGGCGTTTTTGGCGGTAATCATGCGGATCATCTCGAACACATCCGCTTCAAGGCTCACTGTGCCCATCTCTGCCACCATGGAAGCGCTCACGGTCTGGTAGCCGGACAGGGCACAGAGCTTGTCCACCTCGTTTTCCAGCAGAAAGGGGTCCTCGCCGCAGCGCTCCAGCAATGCGGTGGCTGCGCCGTCCGGCAGGGTTGCGCCCTGCGCCTTTGCGCGCTCCATCATCAGATTTTTCAGTTCAAAGGGGCGGGGCTTTGCCAGTTCTTCCGTGTAGCCAATGGCCTTGCACTGGGCTTGCAGCTTTTGCGCCTGCTTGCCCAGCTTGGTTTTTCCGCGTTCCAGTGGGAACACGCTGCCCAGCACCACCACGGCGTTTTCCAAGCTGGAAAGGGTACTGCACAACTCGTCCAGGTCCTTGCTGCCGTAGGCTGCGGGGTCTATTTCCGGCAGCACCACCACGCGCCGAGTGCCAAAAAATGAGATGGTGCCCGCTGCCATGATAAGCTGTTCCAGCTCCGGGGCGGCACCGTCTAGGATTGTGGCGTCCTCGTCGCTGTCTGCCGACAGCACCCGCACCGCCGCCGCCACTGCCTGCCGCACCAGATACCGCTCGCTGGAATAAAAATAGTAGACCGGGCAGCCCTTGTCGGCCAGCTGCCGGAGTTTTGCTTCCGTGGCCATGCAAATGCCCCTTTCCTGTTATAAATTGCTCTTTGTATTGTACCACACTCGACCCGGATTGCAAAGCATTACCCTAGCCTTTCGCCGCCGGTGCGGCGCAGGCTGAGGGAGGACGTGTACTGCGTTTCCGGCGTCATCCAACTGTAACTGCGCATCGCCAGCAGTTTTTGGTACTGCACTGTCTCCGGCTTTTTCGGCGTGGCGATCAGCCACTCTGTCTGCAACGACTGCGCCAGCTCTGCCTTTCCGCTCAGGGTCACAAACTGCCGGTTGCCGATGCTCAGCCGCACAAGACACCCTTCCCGGGTGCGCAGCAGTTCCACCGCCGCCGGGGTGCAGCGCAGCTTACGGCTGGTATTGACCGGCAGACGCTCTGCTCGGATGCCCTGCTGCGCGGGCAGGGTGCAGGCGGTTTTTGCATTCATGCGCAGGTCTACCACCAGTTCCACAGTGCGCACGCCCCGCCGCGCTAGCTGGTTTTCCACCGCACGCTGGGCGGCGCTACCGCCCCGGAACAGTACCACTGCCCGGTCGTTCTGGGCAATTACCACCGCAGGCGCCTGTGCGCTGCCCACAAGGTCGATGTGCACCACGTCCCGGCTGAGGGCGTTGCCCAGCCCGATGCCCACCGCTGCCGCCAGCAGAATGCCCGGCAGCGCCACCCGCAGACGCACCCGCCAGCGGAAAGCCAGCACCCCAAGCCCGCACAGCAGCAGACAGACCAGCGCTGCGTAAGCGGTATCAAAGTAAATGGATGCCCCGGGCTTTGTGCTGAGCCAGACCGCCCAGCCGTTCAATAGCCCGGTGAGCAGGTCTGCCGCCCGGGAAAGCACGCCGTGCACCGGTGCCAACCACGGCACCAGTCCAACAAAAGCTACTGCCAGCCCCAGCAAAAGCAGCGGCTGCACCATCCACAGCACCGCGATGCTGGAAACCACCGCCCATGCGCTGACACTCAGGCCGCGCAGCACCAGCACCGGGAAGGTAGCCGCCGAGGCGCAGGCAGCAATACAGGCGCTCTCTGCAAGACCCTGCAAACGCTCCGGTAGCCTGTTGAACCACGGGCGTCTGACCGGCTTTTGCAGGTTCTCCCCTGCTTTGACCCAGAAGCGCCTGTCGTGGGCGTCCCGCATCCGGCGGATGCAGGCGTTGCCCGCCACCGTGCCCACCACTGCCGCAAAGGAGAGTTCAAAGCCGATATCCCACACCGCATAGCTGTTGGCGGCGGTCATCAGGATGCCTGCCGCCGCCAGCGAGGTAAGGGCGTCCGGCGGTCCCCACACCCACACGCCCAAGGCGCTGACCCACACCGCCACGGCGGCGCGGCGCACCGAGGGTGTAAAGCCGGTCACGCCCATCAGCACCAGCGCCAGCAGGCTTTTGCCCACTGCACGCCGTCTGCGGCGGCGATAGCTCTGCTCCCAGCGATAGGGCAGCAAAACGCTCAGGATATCCCCGCACAGAATGGAAACGTGCATGCCGCTGACCACCAGCACATGGGAAAGCCCCGCGCCCCGGTAGGCGCTGCGCAGCTGTGCCGAAAGCCCGCTGCGGTCTCCCACCGTCATGGCAGCCAGCACGCCGCCGGTGTCCCGGTGCATGGCACGGCGTAGGCTCTCGCTCAGTTTTTGCTGCAAGCGGTGGGTGCGGGCGCGGAAGCTGCCGCTCTCGCCCAGCACGGTAAGCTGCGGCTTTTCCGGTACAGGCTCTGCCTGCAAAACGATGCCGTCCGCGTACTGCGCCGTCCGTTCTTCCATGTCCGGGTGTTGCAGCTTGAACCAGCCCTGCACCCGCTGCCCTGCCGCACAGGCGGGCAGCTCTGCACAGGCTATGCGGAAACCCGCACGTCTGCCGTTCACGCCTTCCACCCACAGGGTCGCGTCCACGGTGTCCGAAAAATAGCTGCTGTCCGCGCGCTCCACCTCAACAGTCAGCAGCACGGTGCGCCCGGCGTAATTTGCCCGGACACGCTCCAGCCGGGCGCTCGTGGTATGCACCGCGCAAAGCCCCGCCAGTGCGCCCAGCAGCAGACAGAGCGCCAGCTTGCGGCTGCGGCGCGGGATGCAAAGCAGCAGCAAAAAGGCAACAAAAAATGCCGCAAACGGCATAAAAAGCTCCGTTTGCGGCAAAAAAGTCCATAGGAAACTAAGGCCCATCATTCCGGCGCAGAACGCGCAGAGCGGGCGGCGCATCCCAGCTTAGTGGAAGAACAGGGGCAGCGGCTCAAGGAAGATGATATCCTTGCGCTCAGAAGCGTCGCCCTCGGCCAGAACAGCGGCCTGACCCACGATGGTGCACTGGGTCTTTTCTGCCAGCGCGTCCAGCGCCTTCAGAGAGCCGCCGGTAGAGATGACATCGTCCACCACCAGCACACGCTTGCCGTTCATCTTTTCCAGTTCCTTGCGGTCGATGACCAGCTTCTGCTTACCGGCAGTGGTAATGGACTGATCTTCCACCACCACAGGGTCCGGCATATACAGCTTGACACCCTTGCGGGCGCAGATATAGGGCTTGCCACTCTGGCGGCTCATCTCGTGTGCCAGCGGAATGCCCTTGGCCTCGGCGGTGAGCAGGATATCAAAATCCGGGCACTTCTTCAGCAGCTCCGCAGCAGCGGCCACGGTCAGCTCGGCATCACCCAGCATGATAAAAGCTGCAATGTCCATGTGGTCGTTCACCTTGCAGATGGTCAGCTCACGGGTCAGGCCTGCAACGTGCAGGGTATAAGTTTCAGCCATAATCAAAATCTCCCTTTCGTATTGGAATCAGACAGGCAGTTTTTCGCCGCCCAGAACATGGAAATGCAGATGCTTCACGGTCTGGCCTGCGTCCTCGCCCACGTTGGAGATGATGCGGTAACCGTTTTCCAGTCCCTGCTCCTTGGCCAGCTTTGCGATGACGGCGAAGATGTGGCCCAGCAGAGCGCCATCCTCCTCGGTCAGCGCAGCGGCAGAGGAGATGTGCTTGCGGGGAACCACAAGGAAATGCACCTTTGCCTGCGGGTTGATGTCGTAGAATGCCACTACCTGGTCATCCTCGTACAGCTTTTTAGAGGGGATCTTGCCCTCTGCGATCATGCAAAACAGACAATCTTCCATGGGGAACACTCCTTCCTGCTTCTACAAAAGCCCGCCGCCTCGGCGCGCATCCGGCACCGGGGCACGGAGCATTGATTCTTTTTAGCCCAGAGCCTTCTTGACGATGGCGCTTACAGCAGCCAGTGCCTCGTCGATCTTGGTCTCGTCCTTCAGACCGGCCATTGCAAAGTCCGGCTTGCCGCCGCCCTTACCGCCGGCGATAGCGGACAACTCCTTGACCAGCACACCGGCCTTCAGGCCCTTTTCCTGTGCCAGCTTATTCACGGTAACAGCCATGGTGATCTTATCCTCAGCCTTGCCCACCAGAACAGCCACCACAGGGTTCACGGCCTTGTCACGGATGCTGTCGCACATGCCGCGCAGGGTGTCGCCGGTGGTACCGGTAAAGTATGCGGAGGCGATCTTCACGCCGTCTGCTTCCTCGGCATTGTCGAACAGGCTGTCCACCTTGGAGGCGGCGATCTTGGCCTTCATCTCCTCCAGTTCGCGGCTCATGGCCTTGTTCTCAGCCATCACAGCCTCGGCGCGGGCGGGCAGAGCAGCCACGTTGTTGGCCTTCAGAGTGTTGGCCACATCATGCAGCATGGCCTCCTGCAGGTTTGCACGGATCAGCAGGTTGCGGCCGGTGACAGCCTCGATACGGCGGATGCCGGCAGCCACAGAGGACTCGCTGACGATCTTGAAGCCGCCGATCTGGGCGGTGTTCTTGACATGAGTGCCACCGCAGAACTCGGTAGACCAGCCCTCGATATCCACCACGCGGACCACCTTGCCGTACTTTTCGCCAAACAGAGCCATTGCGCCCAGCTTCTTGGCTTCCTCCACCGGCATCTCCTGCACGGTGACATTCATGGAGTCAAAGATCTTATCGTTAACGATCTTCTGCACCCGTGCCAGTTCCTCGGGGGTCACGGCGCTGAAGTGAGTGAAGTCGAAGTGGGTGATGGAGGCATCCTGATAGGAACCAGCCTGATGCACATGGTCGCCCAGCACCTCACGCAGGGCAGCCTGCAGCAGGTGGGTAGCGGTGTGGTTGCGGGCAATGGCCATGCGGTAGCCCTTGTCCACCTGTGCGGTCAGCACATCGCCCACCTTCACGATACCGCTCTCCAGCACGCAGGTGTGGACGTAGTAGCCCTTGGGGGTCTTTTTCACGTCCAGCACGCGCAGGCTGCACTCGGCACCATTCAGTACGCCGTGGTCGGCAGCCTGACCGCCCATTTCTGCGTAGAAGGGGGTCTGATCCAGCACCACCAGCACGCCGTCCTTTGCCTCCTCGTCGGTGGCAATGGCATCGGTCAGGGTCTCTTCATCGCTCAGCGCCACAACAGTGCCCTTGTCGGTCAGGGTGTCGTAACCGGTAAAGACGGTGGGCTCGGCCTCCAGTGCGCCGAACAGATCCTCGCTCCAGCCGGAGATGTTCTTCTTCAGACGCTCAGCGCGGGCGCGCTCCTTCTGCTTCTTCATCTCTGCGTGGAAGCCGTCCTCGTCGATCTCCAGACCCTGCTCGGCGGCGATCTCCTTGGTCAGATCCAGCGGGAAGCCGAAGGTATCGTTCAGCTTGAAGGCGTCCATGCCGCTCAGCAGCTTCTGGTGTGCCTTCTCCAGACGGTCGATCATGTTGTTCAGGATGTTCATGCCGGCATCGATGGTGCGGGCAAAGTTTGCCTCCTCGGTGCCGATGACCTTCTTGATATAGGCGTCATGCTCACGCAGCTCGGGGTAAGCGGACTCGCTGGACTGGATGACGGTCTCCACCAGATCCACGAGGAAGGGGTGGTCGATGCCCAGCATCCGGCCATGGCGGGCGGCACGGCGCAGCAGACGGCGCAGCACATAGCCGCGGCCCTCGTTGGAGGGCAGGATGCCGTCAGACACCATAAAGGTGCAGCTGCGGATATGGTCGGTGATGACGCGGATGGAGATATCGGTCTTGGGGTCCTGCTTGTAGGTCTTGCCTGCAATGTGCTCCACATGGTGCAGCACGCTCTGCACGGTATCCACCTCGAACAGGTTGCCCACGTTCTGCATCACGCAGGCCAGACGCTCCAAGCCCATGCCGGTATCAATGTTGGGGCGTGCCAGACGCTCGTAGTGACCCTTGCCGTCGGCATCGAACTGGCTGAACACGAGGTTCCAGATCTCCATATAGCGGTCGCAGTCGCAGCCCACGCCGCAGGTCGGCTTGCCGCAGCCGTACTCGGGGCCGCGGTCAAAGTAGATCTCGGAGCAGGGGCCGCACGGGCCGGAGCCGTGCTCCCAGAAGTTGTCCTCCTTACCCAGACGCACCATGTGGTCCGGGGCGATGCCGACCTTCTTGGTCCAGATATCGTAGGCCTCGTCGTCCTCCTCATACACAGAGATGTGCAGACGGTCCTTGGGGATAGCCATCCACTCGTCACTGGTCAGGAACTCCCAAGCCCAAGGAATGACCTCGTCCTTGAAGTAATCCTGGAAGGAGAAGTTGCCCAGCATCTCAAAGAAGGTGCCGTGGCGGGCAGTGATGCCCACGCGCTCGATATCCGGGGTGCGGATGCACTTCTGGCAGGTGGTCACGCGATGACGGGGCGGCTCCTCCTGTGCCAGAAACCACTTCTTCATAGGAGCCATGCCGCTGTTGATCAGCAGCAGGCTGGGGTCGTTCTTGGGTACTAGGGGGAAGCTGTCCAGACGCAGATGTCCCTTGCTTTCAAAGAAGCTCAGGTACTTTTCGCGCAGTTCATTCAAACCGGTCCATTGCATAGATCTTTCTCTCCTCAATTGTCTTTGGCGTTTGTGCGCCGTTTTTATGCTGTTATGGCAGAGGGGCGGCACGGAGAAAAAACAAAAAACAGCCCTCATCCCAAAAGGGACGAAGGCTGCTTGTGCATCAAACTCCGTGGTACCACCCAAATTGCAAAGGATCACTTGTCCCCTGCCGCTTTCGGCGCATTAACGCTGCGCAGCGTCCGGTTTACATTCGCCGGAAGCTCCGGGGTGGCGCGAAATGATCCCGACCGGAGCACCTTACAGCCGTGGGCGCTCTCTCTGGACGGTGGTGTGTGCATTTCTGACCCCATCATTGCCATCTGTCATAATTTTACATTCCGCAAGGCAGGCACAATGCCCCTTTGCGTACAGCTAAATTATAGCATACGCAAAACGTTTGTCAACGGTTTTGAGCAAAATTTACGGCACCCAGATGCGGTCTGCACGGGTTATCTCGCCGTTTTGGATGGTCACGGTCGTGTTTCCTGCATTCCACCCATAAGCATCTTCTTCATTGCTCATTGCATCACAAACCGTCCGATCTCCCTTTACGATCACTGGGTCGGCTTCAAAGTCTGCTGCACCGTCCGATAGTTCGATATCGTCTGCCATAACAAGTTGCTTAGCCACTCCAACTTCATAATAAGCGGGAAAATCATCCCATGTCAGAGTCCGGTAGTGGTCATCCTCTTTGCATAAGTCAATACCACCTTCTTCTATTCCACCGTTGATGGTCACATAGTTGTTTTCTCTCTCAACGCTTTCCACTGTTAGGGCTGTAATTTCTTCTGTCCCGTTTAGATGTGTTATAATGGTATCTCCTTCGCTCAATGCTTCAATATCTGCGGCTGTGTACCGGTCATAGTCGTATACAACAGCATTGTTGATGGTATTCTTGCGTTCACCGACCCATACTTTATCGCTTTCAAAGCTGATGTGATAAGTGCCATCCGAAAGTGGGTCACTCAGTAAAACACCTTGCATTGGGTGTACTTCCGTTTTTTGCGCCTCCGAAGATGTCGTGCTTGCCGTGGAAGCCGCTGTGCTTCCAGCCGTGGAACTGGACGCCCCACAGCCCACCATTGTTATTCCAATAGCCAAAAGCACAGTAAGTGTCACTATTTTATGGTTCCATCTCATACGAAAACCTTCTTTCTCTTGCTTGACGGAACGTTTCCGTTCCGCTACAATAAAAACGAATCAAGAACCCATTCTATTGCGACTGATTTTAAGATAGAGAGGAATTTCCCGTGAAAATTTTAAAAGTAAAATGTCTTGCCCCCGCCCGGCTGGACAATTATCTGACCCAGCAGTACCCCGCCCTGACCCCCGGCCGCCTGAACAAGGCGCTGCGGGAAAACAAGATCAAGCTGAACGGCAAAAAACAGCCGCTTTCCACCCGCGTGATGGCGGGCGATGAGATCAAGCTGTTCATTCTGGATGACGTGCTGGACGCCGACCGCCGGGTGGAAGGCCCCGCATGGAAGAACGCCCGCACCCCGGCACAGGTGGTGTACGACTGCCCGCAGATCCTGATCGTGAACAAGCCCGCCGGCGTTGCGGTGGATGGCCCGGAGGACGATACTCTGCTGAACCGTGCGCTGCTGTACCTGAACAAGCAGGGCGAGTACAAGGAGAACGACCTGTACACCCCCGCCTTGTGCCACCGGCTGGACACCGGCACCAGCGGCCTTGTGATCATTGCCAAGACCCCGGAGGCCGAGGAGCTGTTCCTTTCTGCCATCAAAAACCGCGAGGTGCAAAAGACCTACCTCTGCGTCACCTTTGGCCGTCCCATGCCGCCGGACGCCACCTTGGGCGGCTACCTGCTGAAGGATGCCGACCGCGGCATTGTGAAGATCGTGGAGGACAAGCAGCCCGGTGCCAAGGAGGTGGAAACCCGGTACGAGACCATCGCCGTCTCCGGCCGTCTGGCCCTGCTGAAGGTGCAGCTGATCACCGGCCGCACCCACCAGATCCGCGCCCACATGGCCAGCATCGGCTGTCCCATCCTTGGCGACAGCAAGTACGGCAACAACAGCGCCAACCGGGAGCTGAAGCTGAAGTATCAGGCACTGTGCGCATGGGAGCTGACCATGCCCCGCTTCACCCAGCCGGACTTTGCCTTCCTCAGCGGCAAGACCTTCCACGCCCCGAAGCCGTGGTATTACCAGCAGGTGCTGGACGGTACTTTGAAGTAACGATTTTCAGCAGCTGCCGTTCTCCACTTCGACCCCTCTCGTGAAAATACAATGCCGGGCAGACCGCAGTCTGCCCGGCATTGTTCTATAAATAAGATTCTTTCCGCTGAATATGGCCAGAGCAAAGCGGAGGCCATTAAAATCGTTCTCTACGCAGAAAAATCAGACCCGCACCATATCCGGGGTGATCTCCGCCAGCGTATGGGCACCGCACATCTGCATGGTGTCGGCCAGCTCCCCGGCCAGCTTATCGATGTAGCACTTCACGCCCTCTGCGCCGCCGCCGTAAACTGCGGTCACGAAGGGGCGGCAGATCAAAACGCCGTCTGCGCCCAGTGCCAGTGCCTTGAACACATCCACACCGGTGCGGATGCCGCCGTCCACCAGCACCTTCACGCCGGTGCCCTTGAGGGCTGCGGCGATCTCCGGCAGCACCTCGGCGGTGGCAGGGCACTGATCCAGCACGCGGCCGCCGTGGTTGGACACCACGATGGCAGCGGCACCGGCCTGCTTCGCCTTCAGTGCGCCCTTAACGGTCATCACACCCTTGACGATGAAGGGGCGCTCGGCCAGCTGCACGATCTCGGCCAGTTCCTCCACGCTCTTGCTGCCGGCGGGCGGGGTCATGTTCTTCAGGAAAGGCAGACCCGCGGCGTCCACATCCATGGCCACGGCAAAGCAGCCGCTGGCCTTGGCCTGTGCCATTTTCTCACGGATGGTGTCGATGTTCCACGGCTTGATGGTGGGCACGCCACAGCCGCCCGCAGCGCCGATGGCGCGGGTAGCCATCTCCATCACGGTGGGGTTGGTGCCGTCGCCTGTAAAGGCTGCAATGCCGTTTTCTGCACAGGCGCGCACCAGTACATCGTTATAGGTCATATCGGTGTAGGTATCGGAGTAGTGCAGGTTCACTGCACCCACAGGGCCCGCAAAGAAGGGATAGCGGAAGCTTTTGCCGAACAGCTCCAGCGTGGTGTCCGGTGCACCGCCGGGGCACAGGGTGTCCATGTTCACCCGGATATCTGCCCACTTATTATAATTGCGGATGGCGGTATCGCCCACGCCCTTGGCACCCGGACCGGGGATCTGGTTTTTACAGGCCACGCCGTTGCACACCGGGCAGGCCTTGCAGTATTGACCAATGCAGGTACGGGCATTGGCAAGCACTTCAGGATAAGTCATAAAAGCATCCTCCTTATATTTCCCGCCGCTGCGGCACAAAACGACCCACCGCAGTGCTCTTTGCCCTCAATATAGACCTATTTTAAAGGTGCGTCAAGGGCTTTTTGTGCTTTCCATCCATGCGGCAGAACACTTTCTCGCGTTTTTTCGTCATTTTTAAAAAAGTCTGATTTTTTTCAAAAAAATCCTTGACAAAAAGCCTGCTTTCAGGTATTATAGTGGAGCGCCAAGGGCACCCGCCCAAAGGCAGAACAAAAGATGTGGAAAGATGGCTGAGTTGGTCTAAGGCGCACGACTGGAAATCGTGTAACGTGTCAAAAGCGTTCTGGGGTTCGAATCCCCATCTTTCCGCCAGAAACCTGAAACAGAAATGTTTCAGGTTTTTTGTTTTGTCCGCAGTTTGCGGCGCTTGACATTTGCGTGCAGTTCCGTTATGCTGAAGCAAATACGTTTTACCGGAAGGAGAGGTTTCCCATGGCATCTTCCCACAAAAAGCGCACTGGTCTGCGGGCGGCGCTGATCGTTCTGCTGTGTCTGGTTTTGGTGTGCGTGGTGGCTGCGGCAGTGCTGTACAGCTTGGTCAGCCGCAAGATCAAGGCATTCCAGAGCGGTGCCAGCTTTACACTGGACTACACCATCACCTCCACCGAGGCCGAGCCCCCTGCGCTTTACGCCCTGCTGGACAAGTTCGGCGGCACCACCGGCAGCCTGACCGGCCAGTACACCCCCCGGGCGGTGCAGCTGGCGCTGTACCCGGCGGGCACCAGCACCGTCAACGATGCCCCTCTGACCCGGATGTACATCAGCGAGGAAGAGACCCTGTACGACGCCGGGCAGCTGTACAACAAGCTGCGCAGCACGGTTGTAGCCGAGTATCCGCTGGCAAGCCTGCTGCTGCCGGGCTGGTCGCTGGGCAGCTACATCTCCCAAGACCAGCTGGCCACCCTGCTGGGGGTAGACCCCGCCGCCACCGGCTTGCAGCAGGTGAACGACTTCCAGCTGGACTTGAAACAGCTCAAAACCGTGCAGCCCGCCAACGCCAAGAAGGGTTACCTCTACCTTCAGCTGCCGAATCTCGCCGCCGGGGAGGACGCGCCGCAGCTGATTCTGGGCATCGAAAAGCAGGGTCTGCTCAAGACCCTGTCCCCCAAGGTGCACATCCTGCTGGACGTGCCCGCCCACCACATCCATGCAGAACTTTCCGGCACGGTGACTGCCTCCCAGACCGTGGTAACCGCTCCCACCTCCCGGATGCAGGACTCTGACGTGGAAAGCCTTGTGCAACTGCGCAAGACCATCGAGAGCATCGTGCAGTTCGTGCAGACCGCTGCCCAGAGCGATGATGCTGCCTCCCCTGCTGCATAAAAAGCTTCTATAAAAGCAAAAAATCGGACAGACTGCGGTCTGTCCGATTTTTTGCTTTTTATGATTTCTTACTTCTTTACGGTCTTTTTGCAGGGTGCACGCTTTGCCTTGGGCTTTGCGGCGGCAGGGGCAGTCTTGGCTTCCGCTGCGGGCGCTGCCTTGGCAGCCGGTTCAGCCTTAGTAACAGGCTCGGCCTTGGTTGCCACGGCGGGAGCTGCCTTCACCTCTACTGCGGGAGCAGCAGGCTCAGCCTTTGCCTTAGCAGCCTTCTTTGCAGCGGGCTTTTCTGCCTTGACCGGCTCTGCAGCCTTTGCGGTGGGAGCAGCGGGCTTCTCCTCCACCTTCTTGGCGGTGCGGGGCTTGCGGGCTGCGGGCTTCTTGGCGGGAGCGGCTTCCTTGGCCGGTGCGGCCTTCGTCTCGGCAGCGGGTGCTGCTTGTTCAACCTTGGCGGCACGCTTTACGCGGTCCTTTACCTCAGAGATGACCCACAGCTGGTCACCACCGCCGGGCACCTCCTGCCAGATCTGCAGCACAGCGCCCACCTCGGCACCGATGCCCACGGTGTCCACGCACTTGCCGCCTGCCCAAGAAGAGCGCAGACGCACGGTGCCCTCCGGGGTGTGCTCCACCTTCCACATCTGGGACGTGCCGCCCACGTCCTCCCACAGGTGCAGCCATGTGCCGTTGGCAGTGCCGGTCATGGTCAGATCCAGCAGCTTGCCGGAGGCACGGTTGCGGATGCGGTACACACCATCGCCCTCGCGGACAAAGCTCCACTCCTGTTCGGGCTTGTGGTCATACTTGCCCAGACGGACAGTGCCGCCGTCCTTGCTGCCCTCCACTGCCTGAATAACATTGCCGGTGTGAGCGGCAATGGTATAAAAGCGGTCGGCCTCGATCACAGTTTGTGCTACGGATTTCATGTACAAATCCCTCCCAATCATAAAATGCACAGATTTTTCCAATTCCTTCTTATAAAGAATACCACATATCGTGATTTTTCACAAGCAATTCGACAATTCTTTAGCACTTTATATAGAAACCATCCTGTTTTCGCCTGCTTTTTCGCCCCTTCGCAGGGGCGAAAGGCCGTTTTTATTCCCTCGACATTTTGCCGCAACTGCGTTATACTGTTTTCATCAGGACTATCTGCCGCTCTGGAAGGGGCGGCTTTCTCGTTTTTGAAGGAGGATATTTGCCCATGACCCAGCAGGACCGCACTGCGGTGCAGTATCACAAAATGACCGAGACTCCAATCCCCCGGCTGATCCTCAGCCTTGCCGCGCCCACGATTTTGAGTATGCTGATCACCAGCATCTACAATCTGGCGGATACCTTTTTTGTGGGGCGCATCTCCACCAGCGCTTCCGGCGCGGTGGGTGTCGTTTCCAGCCTGATGGCCATCATTCAGGCGCTGGGCTTTATGCTGGGGCACGGCTCCGGCACCATCATCAGCCGCCGCTTGGGCAGTCAGGATACCCACGCCGCCACCCGCTTTGCTTCCACCAGCTTTTTTACGGCGCTGGCCTTTGGCGTAGTGCTGGCGGTGGTCGGCCTTGCCACCCTGCCGGACTTTATGATGCTGCTGGGCAGCACCGAAACCATTCTGCCCCATGCCTGTGCCTACGCCCGGCCCATCCTGCTTGCCGCACCGCTGATGATCTCCAGTCTGGTGATGAACAACATCCTGCGGTATGAGGGCAAAGCAAACCTTGCCATGGTCGGACTGGTCACCGGCGGACTGCTGAACATCGCGCTGGACCCGCTGTTCATGTTCGCTTTAGGGCTGGGCACTGCCGGTGCCGGTATCGCCACCGCCCTCAGCCAGACCATCAGCTTTGGCATTCTGCTGTATATGTTCCTGCAGGGCAAAACGGTCAGCCAGTTCCGGCTTTCTGCCGTCACCCGGGAGCCGCGTGAGTTTTTGCAGATCCTTGCAGGCGGCGCGCCCAGCTTTGGCCGTCAGGGGCTGAACAGCATCGGCGGGATGCTGCTGAACATTGCCGCCCGCAGCTACGGCGATGCCGCCGTGGCGGGCATGAGCATTGTGTCCCGCATTTTTATGTTCATCCTCTCGGTGGCCATCGGCGTGGGACAGGGCTTGCAGCCGGTGGCGTCCTTCAACTACGGCGCCCGCAAATACCACCGAGTGCGGCAGGCCGCCGTCTTTACCCTGAAAGCCGCCTTTGCGCTGCTGGTGGTGCTGATCGCGGTGTGCTGGTGGAACGATGAAAACCTGATCCGCCTGTTCCGGGATGACCCGGCGGTCACCGCTGTGGCGCTGCCCGCCTTCCGCTACCAGTGCTTTGCCATCCTTCTGCAGCCGGTGATCGTGGTGACCAACATGACCTTCCAGAGCGTGGGCAAGGCCGGGCGTGCCACCTTTCTGGCCTGCTGCCGGCAGGGCGTGTGCTTTATCCCGTTGATTCTTGTACTTCCCCGGGTGCTGGGGCTTGTGGGCGTGGAGCTCTGCCAGCCCATTGCGGATACGCTCACCTGCTTCATTTCTCTGCCCTTTTTGCTGGCCTTTCTGCGGCAGCTGGAGCAGATGGACAAGGCAGAAGCGTCCCATGCCCCGGCGCAGCTGTAATGTAATTGTAACCGTTTTTAGCCGCATTTTTCTGCAAGTTCTGCAATGAAAAATGCGGCTGTTTCGTATTCTGAGTGAACGGAAAAATTTTCCTCCCTGTTTTTGCAAAGGAGTGTTTTTTATGAAGCGTGTTGTCTTGCGTATCGGCTGCGGGGCAGTCTGCACTGCCCTTGCCCTTACTTTAGGCTGTGGCTGCGCCCTGCTGCCGCCCGCCACCGGCGTGCCGGGCGCTGCAAGCTCTGCCGTTTCCGTGCCTACGGACGACAGCGGCAAACCCCTGTACGACCCCGCCGTGCTAAACGATAGCCGTTTGCGGGTGCTGTACTGCGACGGTCGTTCCGGGAGCAGCACCACCATCCTGTGCGGCAGCACCCCGCTGCACCAGTCTACCCGCAGTGAGAACGTCTCGCTGGTGGAGGACAGTGCCACCGGCACCGCAGACTACTGGCTGCGCAGCTGGTCCGACCCTACCGGCCGGGGCGGACGCCGCACCGCCTTGTACGACAAGACCGGCACCGAAGTAATGTCCTTTGAGGGCGAGCAGAGCGCCACCCTGCAAAACGACCTGCTGGTGCTGCAGGAGAGCCGCCTGATCGATGGCGGATACGTCCCGGAGTCCGGCTACGGCACCTGTCAGGTCATCGACCTTGCCACCGGCGCAGCGCTGCCGGTGCCGGAGGGCGCATACAGCTGCACCGTATGCGGAGATAAGCTGGTGTTCAGCTGCTACGCCCGCCCGGAAGGACTGGACGATTACGACTGGGATACGGATTACCAACAGAACAGCTGGGTGGTGGTGCAGGAAAAGGACGGCACCCCTGTCTACCGCGCCGATGCCGCCTCGGCACACCGCCTTTTCTACGACAGCGATACCCTGAGTGACTGGGTGGAGCTGGATGTTACCACCGGGGAAGAAACCACCGACCGGATTTTGTACAACGTCCTGACCGGCGAGCAGTGCACAGGCTTTTTACAGGTCTACCCGGGTGGGCTTGCCAGCTTTTCCACCGGCGACGGCCGGTACGAGCTGCGGGATATGACCACCGAGGATCGCGGATTGATCGCCGCCTTTGACGAACAGCCCAGTCAATATTTCCCGGGCTATGTGGTAACATGGCACAGCGGCGAGGATCACGGCTACGAACTCTATGATCTGGAGACCGGCACCAAGACCCCGCTGTACGATGTGAACGCCACCGACAGCACCGTAGCCGTCTACGCGCTGGATGGCAGTCTGCGGGTGTACAGCACGGACAACGGAAAGCTGCTGACCGACACCACCGTAGAACCGGTGGAGCACCAGCAGCGGGTACGGATGAGCAACTGCGGCAGTGGCTATGTCTGGCTGAAATTGCAGGATAACGACCGCTACGAGACCACCGCCACCCGGCTGTACGGCCCGCAGGGGCTTGTCAGTGACCTGACCGCCCTGCAAGGCAAATACAGTTACGTCAACTACCTGACCACCGACCCTGACGGCAGACCCATGTTCTACGGCAGCCGCAGCGCTGTGGGCAGCGCCTACGGCAACGTATACGATGTGCTGGACGCAGACGGCAAGGTAGTATTACAGGGGCTTGCCAGCTGCACCAGATACTATTCTAACAGCCTGAACGCCCTGCCCGACCATGTGTTTGCTGCACAGCGGGGCTTCTATGTGGGCTGGATGGATACAAGCGGCAACTGGCTGTACTGCCAGAGCATTTTCTCGTCTGCCACTGCGGACGATGAACCGAGTTACGGCTATTGATTCAGGAGGGCTTTTTTATGAAAAACGCTAAAATTTCCCGCCGCAGTTTTCTGCTGGGGCTGGCTGCCTGCTCCGCCGCCGGGGTGCTGACCGCCTGCAAGGGCACGGATGCGCCCTCCGGCAGCACCGCTTCCTCTGCCGCAGAGCAGCCTGCATCCTCTGCTGCTTCCTCGGCTGTGCAGCAGCCGGAGCCGTTTCTGACCGAAGCGGAGTTTCCCCCGCTGGACGGCAGCACCGCCTGCATCCCCCTGATGGCGCAGATGCTGGCCGATACCACCGGCATGGACTTGGAGGAAGCCCGCAGCAGCATCACCGTGAGCACCACCGCCTACGCATGGGAGAACTTTGGCCTGTACGACACCACCACCCGGATGCTGGTGGTATACGAAGCACCGGACTATGTAAAGGAAGAGCTGCAGGAAGCCAATGTGCAGCTGGAGCAAAAGCCCATCGGGGTGGACGCGCTGGTGTTCATCGTCAACGAGGACAACCCGGTGCAGGCGCTTACCCAGCAGCAGTTGCGGGACATCTACGCCGGAAAGATCACCAACTGGAAGGATGTAGGCGGCAAGGATCAGGAAATCGTTGCCTTCCAGCGCGGCGAGGACTCTGGCAGTCAGACCCTGTTCAAAAAGCTGCTCATTCAGGGTGGCGAGTTGATGACCCCGCCCTCTGAGCTGGCTCCCGCCGCCATGGGCGAGCTGGTGGACAGCATTGCCGATTACAACAATAGCGCCAACGCCATCGGTTTTTCCGTATATTACTACATCGACCAGATGTATTCCAAGCCCGGGCTGCGGCTGCTGGCGGTGGACGGTGTGACCCCCAGCAACGACACCCTTGCCGACGGCAGCTACCCCCTGTGCAACGATTTCTACGCCGTCATCCACCCAGATGCCGCTGCCGACAGCCCGGAGCGCCGCCTGTACGACTGGCTGGACACCGACGCCGGGCAGGACTGCATCAAAAAGTCCGGCTATGTGGCCGTCGGCCCGCAGACCACCGTCACCATCGTGGATTGAAATTGACAGACCTTCTCTCGTCTGCTACAATAAAGGCAGGATTTTGTCGATCTTTATGCAGCAGAATGCTGAAAGGAAGGTCTTACTATGGAACATCCCTCTCACCCGGTAGAAAGCCACTGGCGTACCTCCCTGCGCAACCGCATTATTCAGGCTTCCAGTCTGCTGGAAGTGCTGTTGTCCGGGCTGGTGCTGATCGGTCTGCTGCTCAGCGTTGTGCCTCTGATCCGTTGGATGCCCGGCCTGCTGTTCGATGGCAACGAGGCAGAGATCCGCACCTTTCTGGAGCGCAGCTTGGACATTGTGATCGGCATTGAGTTCATCAAGATGCTGGCCAAGCACAGCCCCGGCAGCAGCCTTGAAGTGCTGCTGTACGCCATTGCGCGCCATCTGGTGGTGGGACACGATTCCGCCGTGGAGAACCTGCTCAGCGTGGGCGCCATCGCACTGATCTTCATCGTGCGCAAGTTCTTCTTTGTCCCGGCCTTTGGCGCACACCTGCCGGACGGTCATCCTGCGCCGGATCTTACCCCCGCCCAGAGCGGCATCCCCGCCGACTGGTTCCGTCGGCGGCATTCCGAAGTAAAGCCTGAGGAAGAGACCGAGACAAAGGAATAAGCCTATACAAAAACCACCCCGCAGCGGCCGGTGAACGGCTGCTGCGGGGTGGTTTACTATTTTCTGTTACTTTTTGCCGTGACGGCCAAAGCGGTACTCCTTGCCCTCGCGGATGCGCTGGATGTTGGAGCGGTGCATGTAAATGACCATCGCACCCATGATCACCGAGCCAATGGTGCACACGGTAAGGTCGGCGGCAGAATAGCCCCGGAACACCCCGTACAGGATGGTGAGCACCGGGTAGAGTGCTGCCATGGTCACACTGCCCAGCGACACCATGCCGGTGGGCAGCAGGCAGACCAGAAAGATGACTGCCAGAAAGGGGATCAGCACCGGCTGGATAGCCAGAATGGTGCCGCCCGCCACCAGCACGCCTTTGCCGCCCTTGAAGCCGAAATACAGAGGCTTCAAATGGCCGATAATGGCAAAGATGGCGGCAAGGTACACCGCAAGATAGGGCGAGAGCGTGGTGCTTTCCGGCATCTGGGTGAACAGCCAGCGGCCGATGCACACGGCCAACACACCCTTGAGCACATCACCAAAGGCGGTAAGTGCCGCTGCCTTTTTACCGAAGGTGCGCAGCATATTGGTCATGCCTGCAGCGCCGCTGCCGTACTTGCGTACGTCATCGTGGTACAAAAACTTGCTGACGAGGATACCGGTGTCGATGCTGCCCAGCAGATACGCCTGTACAGCGGACACCGCAGCGATGAGAACAGATTTCATCATCTGAGCCTCCCTGACGTGTTATACGTCCTTGGCACCCACCTCGCCGGAGCCGCGCTCCCGCACGACCAGACGGATGGGCGTATGCTCCAGACCAAAGTTTTCGCGGATCTGGTTGATGAGATACCGCTGATAGCTGAAGTGGAACAGGTGCTTTGCGTTCACGAAGGCCACGAACGTGGGGGGACGGGTGGAAGCCTGCGTCAGGTAGTAGATCTTCAGGCGGCGACCCTTGTCGCTGGGGGGCTGCATCCGGGCAGTAGCGCGGGCAAGCATCTCGTTCAGCACACCGGTGGGCACGCGGGCACCGTTCTCGGCGTCCACATCCCGGATCAGCTGCATCAGTTTGTTCACGTTGTAGCCAGTCTGGGCAGAGATGAAGATAATGGGTGCATAGCCCATAAAGCTGAAGCACTCGGCATAGCCCCGGCGCTGCAGCTCCATGGTGTTGGTCTCCTTGCCTTCCACGGCATCCCACTTGTTTACCACGATGATGCAGGCCTTGCCCTGCTCGTGGGCGTAGCCTGCCACCTTGCTGTCCTGCTCGGTAAAGCCGACGGTGGCATCCACAAGGATCAGTGCCACGCGGCTGCGCTCCACAGCAGCCAGTGCACGCACCACCATGTAGCGCTCCAGACCATCGCTGATGTTGCTGCGCTTGCGCAGACCGGCGGTATCGGTAAAGATGAACTTGCCGTAGGCGTTGTCCACCGGGGTGTCGATGGCATCACGGGTGGTGCCGGCCTCGTTGGCCACGATCATGCGGTTCTCGCCCAGAATGCGGTTGGTCAGGCTGGACTTGCCCACGTTGGGACGGCCGATGATGGCAACGGGGATGCGGTCCTCCTCCACCACAGTCTCGCTGAAGTCCAGATGGGCGCACACTGCATCCAGCAGATCGCCCGTACCGTGACCGTGCACGGAAGAAATGGGCATCACCTCGTCAAAGCCGAGGTTGTAGAACTCGTACAGCTCCATGGGAGCCTCGCCCACCTTGTCGCACTTGTTCACGGCAAGAATGATGGGCTTGTGGCTGCGGCGCAGCATGTGTGCCACGTCCTCATCGGCTGCGGTCAGGCCGTTGCGCACGTCCGTGACCATGATGATGCAGTCGGCGGTGTCAATAGCGATCTGCGCCTGCTCGCGCATATGGGCCAGAATGCCCTCGGTGGCCTTGGGCTCGATGCCGCCGGTGTCCACCAGCAAAAACTCGTGGCCGTTCCACTCGCAGTTGGCAAAAATGCGGTCGCGGGTAATGCCCGGGGTATCCTCCACAATGGCAAGGCGCTGGCCGCACAGCTTATTGAACAGGGTGGACTTGCCCACGTTGGGGCGGCCCACCACTGCTACGATCGGTTTGCTCATGGGGTCTCCTCCTTTCTTAAAAGGGGTAAAATACAATAAAAATGGCGTTATCAGCTGCCGCTCTTCCTTCTGCGGGCAATGTGCAGGCCGCTGCGCAACAAGGCGCGGGCTTCGTCCCCGCCTGCCGTGGGCAGCACCTCCACCTTTACGCCCAGCTGCTGCCCCAGCTGCTCCACCGTGATATCGTCAAGGAAGGTGTCCTTTTCCTCCCGCAGCATCACAGCCGGGATGCCCAGCGTTTTTGTGGCAAGCTTGCCAGCGCACTGGGCGATGATGTCGGTGGCGGTGATGAGGCCGGTCACACCCACATTGCCGCCGAAAAAGCGGTTCTGGATGGTGTGGACGTGCACGGTGATCATGGGGTACTGGCGGTGCAGCTCCTCCATCATGCGGGTGATGAGGGGCGCTGCCATGGTGCCGGTGACCACGTCCAGCTCCTTGGTGCCGTAGATCCGGTGGGGCTTGTCCAGCTCCGCCAGAAATTCTTCCTCAAACAGGCGCATCATGCCCACGCCGTTTTCCAGCTGGTCGTAGTCCTCGTAGAACGCTGCCGCAGGGATGGGGCGGCCTGCCTTAAGGTACCATTCATCGCTGGGGTAGATGATGCGCTTGCCGTGGCGGCGCTTGCATTCATCACCGAATTCTTCCATAATGTCGATGACCTCAGCGCTGGTCTTTGCATCGTAGGGCACCTGCGGGTACAGATTTTTGCGGTAATCCGTAATGCCGCAGGGCACGGCTGCAATGCTTTGCACCATGGGGGTCAGCTCCAGCAGGTCGGCAAGGGTGCGGCGCAGCTCGTCGCCGTCGTTCACGCCGCGGCAGAGCACCAGCTGACAGTTGACGGCAATGCCGCCCTCCACCAGACGGGGCAGGTACTTGAGCACCTCGCCGCCGCGCTTATTAGCAAGCATCCGCACCCGCAGCTGGGGGTTGGTGGTGTGCACCGAGATATTGATAGGCGAGATGTGCATCTTGATGATGCGGTCGATCTCGTGATCCTGCATATTGGTCATGGTGATGTAGTTACCGAACAAAAAGCTCAGTCGCTCGTCATCATCCTTGAAATACAGGCTCTCGCGCATGCCCGGGGGCAGCTGGTCGATGAAGCAGAACATGCAGTGGTTGGAGCAGGAATGCTTTGCATCGCCCAGATAGGTCTTGAACCCGCAGCCAAAGGGGCCGCGCTGCGGCCGCTGCACCTCCCACTCCCGGATGCCGTCCGCTACCCGGGCTTTCAGGTGGAAGCTGCTGCTGTCGGTATAAAAATCGTAGTCCAGCGTGTCGTTCAGCTCGTTGTCGTCCACGCTCAACAGCTCGTCGCCAGGGGCAAGGCCAAGAGCCTCGGCCTCGCTGCCGGCATCCACCTGCTCGATCCGGATCGCCATCTGCATCCACCTCCTTTAAAGCACAAGAAGGGGAAGGCTTTGCGCCCTCCCCTTCTGTACATAACACCATTATGCCACCAATTACGCGCAAATTAGGCCTTCTTGATGACTTCCTCGCCCTTGTAGTAACCGCAGTTGCCACATGCCTGGTGGGGGAGCTTCAGAGAGCCGCAGTTGCTGCACTTCACCAGTGCGGGGGCCTCCAGCTTCCAAACATTGCTGCGACGCTTGTCGCGGCGGGCCTTGGAAAGATGTCTCTTAGGTACTGCCATATTTTTGCACCTCCTTGATGGGTTTATCTGTTCAGCAGTGATTTAAGGATCGCGAGCCTAGTGTCTACGGGGGCATCGGTCTGCTCTGCCGGTGGGCAGGTGCATTCCGCCTTTTTCTTACCGCACTGCGGGCAAAGCCCGGCGCAGTCGGGGCTGCAAAGCAGCACCGTAGGGATCTGGAACATAAACTCCTGATTGAGCCATTCGTCCACGTCCAAGTGTCCTTTTTCGTCCAGCGGAAGATCGAAATCCGGGTCATCCAGATCCCGCTCCTTGACGATCCACTCCGTATCGACTGTCTCTTCCCGGATGACCGGGTCCAGACAGCGGGCGCACTCTCCGTGCACCGATGCCTTTGCCCGCAACGTTATCTGAACCTCGTCGCCATCGGTCTGCGCGTCAAAGACGGCTGTGACCGGCTGCGGGATCCTTGCACCGGCATAATCGTACGCAGATAAATCACACTGAAACTCTGCATGGTACGGTTTTGCGCCGGCTGTGATAAACTTTCTCAGGTCAAATTGCATAGTACACCTCTGAAAAGGCTGCTTTGTTAGTATAGCGCCAAAGCAACCCTTTGTCAACACCAAAACAGGCAGAAAACCGAAAAAATTTATTTTTCTCCGGTCTTCTGCCTGTTGGAAAAGCCTTTAGCCCTGTTCTTTTATCAGATCACAGGTACTTCTTCACATCGTGGGGCAGTGCGGCCTCGTCTGCGCTGACGGTCACGGTGACCTTCACGCTGTCGCCGGCAATGGCTGCCATCTCGTCCAGCACAACGCCCAGACGGTTGATATCGTGGTCCAGCACCTTCAGGATGCCGTCAATGTACAGGTCGGTGATGTCGTAGTTGCTTGCCATCAGGCCGGCCACAAAGCCGTACAGCATTTCGCCGCCGGAGATCTTGTACTCGTCCAGATCGATCAGACGTGCTGCAGGAGCGATGTCGTAGGTGAGCTTCATGCCCTTTTCCACAACAACAACATTGCCTTTGGAGGTCTTGACCGCGTCGTTGATCTGGTCGATCATAGCCTTGGTCTTGCCGGAGCCCTTGGTACCAACAATCAGTTTAATCATAGTTCAGTCCTCCTGTATTTTCCACGCCTTGCGGCGGGAGATCATTTTTAACGTTCGGCAGCTTACTTCAGCTTTGCCTCCAGCTCTGCGGTCAGGCCCTCATAGCCGGGCTTGCCCAGCAGGGCAAACATATTCTTCTTGTAGCTTTCCACGCCGGGCTGGTTGAAGGGGTTCACGCTCAGCAGGTAGCCGCTGCAGGCGCAGGCACGCCAGAAGAAGTAGATCAGGTAGCCCACATTATAAGCAGACAGGTCATCCACCTCGATCAGCACTTCGGGCACGCCGCCGTCGGTGTGTGCCAGAATGGTGCCCTCCATGGCCTTGCGGTTGACCACGCTCATGTTCTGGTTTGCAAGGAAGTTCAGGCCGTCAAAGTTGCCCTCCAGCGGGTCGATGAACAGATCCTGCGCGGGCTTCTTCACGTCCACGATGGTCTCGAACATGATGCGGGCACCTTCCTGAATGAACTGACCCATAGAGTGCAGGTCGGTGGAGAAGATGCAGCTTGCGGGGAACAGGCCCTTGTTGTCCTTGCCCTCGCTCTCGCCGAACAGCTGCTTGTACCACTCGTTCATCAGGGTGAAGTCCGGCTCGTAGCACTCCAGAATTTCCACAGCCTTGCCCTTGCGGTACAGGATGTTGCGGATGGCGGCGTACTTGTAAGCATCGTTATCGGGGCTCAGCACGGAGAAGCGCTCCATAGCGTCGGCAGCGCCCTGCATCAGAGCATCGATGTCGATGCCGGCGGCGGCGATAGGCAGCAGACCCACGGCGCTCAGCACGGAGTAGCGGCCGCCCACGTCATCGGGAACTACGAAGGTGGGCCAGCCCTGTGCGTCAGCCAGCTGCTTCAAGGTGCCCTTGGCACGGTCGGTAGTGGCGTAGATGCGCTTGTTGGCTTCCTCCACGCCCATCTCCTTTTCCAGCAGCTCGCGCAGCACACGGAAGGCCAGAGAGGTCTCGGTGGTGGTGCCGGACTTGGAGATGACGTTGATGGAGAAGCGCTTGCCCTTGCACAGGCTGATGATATTGTTCAAGTAGGTGGGGCTGATGCTGTTGCCGCAGAAGTAGATCTTCAGACCATCCTCCAGCTCGTTGTGGTACATACCCTTAACGGCCTCCACAACAGCGCGTGCGCCCAGATAGCTGCCGCCGATACCGGCCACGACCAGAACGTCGGAGTCCTCGCGGATCTTGGCAGCGGCTGCCTTGATGCGGGCGAACTCTTCCTTGTCATAATCCCGGGGCAGGGTCATCCAGCCCAGAAAATCGCTGCCGGGGCCGTTCTTGGCTTCCAGCTGCTTGTGGGCGGCTTCTACCTGCGGGTAGATAGCTGCATATTCCTCTTCGCTGATGAAGCTGGAGAGGTGTTTCGTGTTCAGTGCGACACTCATTTTATTAAAACCTCCAAACGATCTGCCGGGCCTTTGCCCTGCGAGGAAATATCTTGGTATAAGTGTACCGTTCCCTCCGGGTAAAGTCAAGGTCAAATTCCTTAGATTTCATACAATTTTAATAGTGTTTTTTTGTTTCTTCATCCAGATTTGTTCAGGTATCCAACAGCCCCGCCGGGCGTCCAGCGCGCTTTTATGCGCTGAAGCGCCTTTTTCGGCACAGGGTCAGGCTGCTGTTCCCCGCAGGCTGTCCCACAGCAGCTGCAACGCGGTGCCAAACTCCATGCGGGGCGCATCGGCGGCGGCGCACACCGGGTACTCTCCCTGTACTGCTTCGCCGCACAGCAGCTGCGCCTTGCCTACCGTCTGTCCCCGGGTCACCGGGGCTTCCAGCGTGTCGGGCAGTTCCAGCTGCACGGTCAGCTGACCGGCGCTTTCGGCGGGCAGCAACGCGGTGGCGGGCAGCGCGGCGTAATCCAGCGGAACAGTCTCCTCAGTGCTGCCCTTTACCTTTAATTGCAGCGGACGCTCCTGCGGCAGAGACACCGGTGCGGCGCGGTAGGCCGCAAAGCCGTAGTCCAGCAGGGTGGTGGCGGCTTCGAACCGTTCCTTGCTGGAGGGTGCACCCAGCACCACTGCAATGAGGTTCAGCCCGTCCCGGGTGGCGCTGGCGGTAATGCACACCCCCGCTCCGCCGGTGGTGCCGGTCTTGAGCCCGGTAATGCCGTTGTACCGCCGCAGCAGCTTATTGGTGTTCACCAGCTGGGTCTGCCCGCCCCGCAGGGTGTCCGTCCAGATGCCGGTATAGTGCAGCACCTCCGGGCAGGTGGTCAGGATGGTGCGGCTCATGATGGCTACATCCCGTGCGGTGGAAAGATGTCCCTCCGTGTCCAGCCCGCAGGCATTGCAGAAGGTGGTGTGCTCCATGCCCAATTCTGCGGCGCGGGCGTTCATCTGCTGCACAAAGGCAGGCTCGCTGCCGCCCACAAGTTCCGCCACCGCCACTGCTGCATCGTTGGCAGAGGACACACAGATGGCCTTGAGCATCTCGTCCAGCGTGAACTGCTCCCCGGGCTCCAGCCAGATCTGACTGCCGCCCATGTGGTAGGCGTGCTCACTGACCGGCACAGCGGTATCCATGGTCAGCCGCCCGGCGTGCACCGCCTCAAAGGTGAGCAGCAGGGTCATCACCTTGGTAATGGAGGCGATGGGCATGGTCTGGTCGGCATTCATCTCGTAAAGCACCGCGCCGCTGGTCTGGTCGATGAGGATCGCCGCGCGGCAGGGCAGGGTAAGCTGCGGCGGGGTGACCGTCAGGGTCTGCACTGCCGGTTCTGCCTGTGCCTGCACCACCGGCTGGATGCGCAGCCCCTTGCCCTGTGCCGTGCCGAAGGCCAGCGCAAACAGCCAGAAGCAGACCACCCCCGCGCACAGCAGCGCCAGATTTCTCCGTTCCATTTCCGTCCCTCCCCGTGCGAAGTCTCTTGCTGCTACTGTATGCAGTGGTCTTTTCAGGCATGCCGCTCGTCAATTTTGCCGTACTATTTTTCACATTGTGTTCGTTTTCTGTTAACTTTGGTACCTGTCCCTTGACTTTTCACGGCAAAACTTGTAAAATTGAACTGTTCCCAGAAGGGAGCAAGCCCAGTTTCATACAATCATGCAATCACAAGGAGGGTCTCATTATGAATCTTTCTCGCCGTAACTTTATAAAGATCGCTGGTCTGTCCGCTGCTGCTGTTGCAGGTGCCGCCCTGTTCACCGGCTGCTCCGGTCAGCTCATGCTGCCCGTCCGGTTCTCTGCTACCGTGATCGGTAAAGATATCCAGAAGGCTCTGGACACCAAGCAGTTTTCTGTCGTGGCCAGCCTGAAGCCGGACGCCCAGGAGAACGCCATCAACGCTTTTGTGAGACGTCAGCTTCCCCTGTCTATGTACGAGGTCGATTTCATTGAGCGCAAGACCGATACACTGGACGGCAAGGAGACCGATTATCTGTTCGTTACCCTGAAAAACAGCTAACGGCTCGTCATTCCTTCCTGCAGCTTTGGGACGCGAGATTTTTCGCGTCCCTTTTTGTTTTGACGCACTGCAAAAGACCGGTGTCTCCGTGCAAAAACAGTCTTGCACCCCGGTGGGCTTCTGTTATATAATGAGAAGAAATGCAAAACACCCCCGTTTTTATCGAAAGGATCGTTCCCCATGCGAGTTTGTTTTTATACCTTGGGCTGCAAGGTCAACCTGAACGAGACCGGTGCGCTGGAACAGCTGTTCCGCGCCAACGGCTTTACCATTGCGCAGGAAGGCGAAGCAGCGGATGTGTTCATTGTGAACAGCTGTACCGTGACCAACTTCGGCGACCAGAAGAGCCGCAAGTGGTTGCGCCGCAAAAAGCGCGAAAACCCCGGTGCGGTGACGGTGCTGACCGGCTGCTACCCGCAGGCCTTCCCGGAGGAGGCCGCACAGTTCATGGAGGCCGACCTTGTGTGCGGCAACGGCGACCGCAAGGCCATTCTGGAGAACGTACAAAAGCTGCTGGACGGCCACGAGCGCATCGTAGCCATTGCCCCGCACCAGCGCGGCGAGCAGTTCGAGGAGCTGCCGGTGGAGCGGTTCGAGACCCACACCCGCGCCTTTATCAAGGTAGAGGACGGCTGCAACCGGCAGTGTGCCTATTGCGTCATCCCCCGCGCCCGCGGGCCGGTGCGCAGCCGCGCCGAGGAGAGCATTCTGGCCGAGCTGCACCAGCTGGCCGCTGCGGGCTACCGCGAGGTGGTGCTCAGCGCCATCTCCCTGCCCAGCTACGGGCTGGACACCGGCACGAACCTTGTGGAGCTGGTGGAAAAATGCGCACAGGTGCCGGGCATCGAGCGCATTCGTCTGGGCAGCCTTGACCCCGATATGCTCACCCCGGAATTCATCTCCCGCTTGGCGGCGGTGGACAAGCTTTGCCCCCAGTTCCACCTGAGTTTGCAGAGCGGCTGCACCGCCACCCTGCGCCGGATGCGCCGGGTGTACACCGCACAGGAGTACGCAGCGGTGGTAGAGCAGATCCGCGCCGCCTACGGCAGCCGCCCGGTCAGCTTTACCACCGACTGCATCTGCGGCTTCCCCGGCGAGACGACAGAGGACTTTGAGGAGAGCTGCGCATTTTTGAAAAAGATCGGTTTCCTTAAAGTGCATGTGTTCCCCTACTCCCGCCGCAGCGGCACCCCGGCTTATGATTTCCCGGATCAGATCCACGAGCGGGAAAAGCAGGAGCGCAGCCGCCGCATGAACGCCGTAGCCGAGCAGGTGCGCTGCGAGGCACTGGCCGCCTTTGAGGGCACCGAGGATGAGGTGCTGCTGGAAACGCCCCTGTCCGGTACGCTGTTCACCGGCTACACCCGGCTGTACATTCCGGTGGTGGTCTCTGCCCCCGGCTGCGAGAGCGGGCAGATCGTGCGGGTAAAGCTTGGCCGCTACGATGGCGAGCGGGTGCGTGCAGCACTTTGCTGAAATTTTTTCATTTTACTTGTACATTCTGTGCATCCGCATGAATACAATAAATTTTTAACAAATTTTGTGTTTTGCTCTTTCCATACGCACGTCTTTATGTTAAAATGAAGATGGATTTATCGGGTCCGGCGTGCTGTAAGCAACCAGCACGGTACCATCCGTGCCCGTATAGTGCCGTTTTTATGCTCTGCACACAGGGCAGGCGGCTCCGTTTTTTGGCTGTTTCTGAGCAAGGAGAGATTGGAATGAGTTTCAGAGGAATCAATACTACGGTCATCCAGATCCGCCGTCAGGTGTTTACCGAGGTCGCTCGCATGGCTTACGCCAATGTCAAGGGCGAGCAGGCCAACCACCTGATGCGCAAGATCCCCTACACCATCATCCCCGGTGAGGAGGGCAAGCTGCGCAAGGACATCTTCCTGGAGCGCGCCATCGTTGAGGAACGCGTGCGTCTGGCTATGGGTCTGCCCACCCGCCGCATGGACGAGCACAACAGCGTGGTCTCCGGTCTGGAGGATGCTTCCATCGCCGATAAGTACTATGATCCCCCACTGGTCAACGTGATCAAGTTTGCCTGCAACCGCTGCCCCGAAAAACTGGTCAAGGTGTCTGACCTGTGTCAGGGCTGCCTTGCACACCCCTGTATGGAAGTGTGCCCCAAGAAGGCTATCACTTGGGAGAGCGGCCGTTCCACCATCGATCAGGACAAGTGCATCAAGTGCGGCCGCTGCGTCACCGTCTGCCCCTACAACGCCATCGTCAAGACCGAGCGTCCCTGCGCCGCTGCCTGCGGCATGGGTGCCATCCACTCTGACGAGCTGGGCCGTGCCGAGATCGATTACAGCAAGTGCGTGTCCTGCGGTCAGTGTCTGGTAAACTGCCCCTTCGGTGCCATTGCCGACAAGGGTCAGATCTATCAGCTCATTCAGGGCTTCAACCGCGGCGACCGCATCTATGCGCTGGTCGCTCCCGCCTTCATCAACCAGTTCCCCTCTCTGGCTTCCACCGGCAAGCTGAAGTCCGCCCTGAAGGCCATCGGCTTCTGCGACGTGGTGGAGGTTGCCATCGGTGCCGACCTGTGCACCGTGGACGAGGCACACGACTTCCTTGAGGAAGTGCCCGAGAAGCTGGACTTTATGGCTACCTCCTGCTGCCCGGCATGGAGCATGATGGCAAAGACCGCCTTCCCCGGCCTTGCCAAGAACATCTCCATGACCATGACCCCCATGGTGTTCACCGCCCGCATGATGAAGCAGGCCGACCCCGATGCCCGTATGTGCTTCATCGGACCCTGCGCCGCCAAGAAGCTGGAGGCCTCCCGCCGCACCGTCCGCTCCGACGTGGACTTCGTGCTGACCTTTGAAGAGCTGGCCGGTATCATTGAGGCAAAGGACCTGGATCTGGACAATCTGGAAGTGGATCCCGCCGAGATGGATCTGTGCTACGCTTCTGCTGCCGGCCGCGGCTTTGCACAGTCCGGCGGTGTTGCCAAGGCTGTTGCTGACAAGATCAAGGAATGGCGTCCCGACATGGAGGTGAAGATTGCCTCCGCACAGGGTCTGGCCGACTGCAAGAAGCTGCTGATGCTGGCCAAGGCCGGTAAGTACAACGGCTACCTGCTGGAAGGCATGGGCTGCCCCGGCGGCTGCATCGGCGGTGCCGGTACCATTGCCGACCCCGTGCGCACCGCAGCTGTGCTGAACAAGTATGTGAAGGATGCCGAGTTCACCGACCCCGAGCAGAGCGCCTTTATGTCCAACATCCACATGCTGAAGGACGATCCCAACTTTGAGGTCTGAGCCGCTATAAGGTAACCACCCAAAAGGACGCTGCAATGTTGCAGCGTCCTTTTTCATCACACTTTCCATATTCTGTGACGGATCCGAAACATTTTTGTGAAAGACTGCCAAGGCGCATTGACAAGGCTGTCCGGTCATGCTATGTTAGTATTGACAAATCAGTACCTTATGGAGCATTATATTCTCTGTTTCACCATGCCGTAGCTGCGGCAGAAAGGATAAAACCATGACTACCGCCTTAAAACGTACCGGCGCCGCCCTGCTGACGTTGCTGATGTTCTGTATGCTCACACTGGGCGCTTCTGCCGCCGCGAATACCCCCGTTGGGGTCAAATTCTGGAAGGAAAACTCCGACAAGGAATCCATGGCCAACTCCGGCATTGATTCTGACCGCGAGGCTACCCTTGCCCGCCAGTCCAACGGCACCTATACCCTGATGCTGCCCGTCAAGCAGGTGACCAAGCTCAATGTGACCGGCTGTCTGACCGGCCTGACCATCGGCGATGTGACCTACACCGGCACCCTGACCGGCGAGATCGAAAAGGGCAACGGCATCCTGACCATCAAAAACCTGCCTGCCTCGGTGCTGACCGGCAGCGATGTGAATAAGGCGCTGACCGTGACCTGCAACATCCAGATGGATCTGAGCCTGCTGGGCGAGATCAACACCACCGCCCGGATGTGCATCTGGGCAAAATAAACCGCACGATAACAAAAGCGCCGTTCCACCCGGGACGGCGCTTTTGCTGTTCAGCAGTCGATGTGCTTTTCCACAAAGTCGGCGGCCATTTTATCCAGCTGCATCACCGCATTTTCCGCGCCCTTCATCACCTTGCGCACATTGCGGCGCATCTGACGCTTGCTCTGGGTAGCCATCATGGCACCGGCAGCCCCGAGGGCTGCACCGGCGGCTATGCCCACCACCATGCCTGCGGCGGAATTTTCTCGCTGTTTCATCCTGAATTTCTCCTTTCAGCCTGTCATGACAGGGCTTGCAGTGCTATTATTTCCGCAAAAGAATCTGGTATACGCTTTTTTTATGCAGCAATTTGTGGTATACTGTTCTATGATGCTTTTTATAAGCCGCTGCGCGCGGCTTTTCAGCAAGGAGGTTTTCCTATTTGCAAAAACCCGTTGAACCAAAAAAGATCCTTTGCATCCACGATCTGTCCGGCGTGGGCCGGTGCAGCCTTGCGGTGATCCTGCCTGTGCTGTCGGTCATGGGCTTCCAGCCGGTGGCACTGCCCACGGTGGTGCTCTCCACCCACACCGGCGGCCTTGGCACCCCCGCCCGGATGGACGGCAGCGCCTACGGCATGGCCGCACTGGAGCACTACCAGACCCTTGGACTGCAATTTGATTGTATCTATACCGGCTATCTGGGCGGCGAGGCACAGGTAGCGCTGGCTGAAAAAGCCTTTGCCCTGTGGCCTGCCGCCTACAAGGTGGTGGACCCCGTAATGGGCGATAACGGCAAGGCCTATTCCACCGTTACCCCGGCGCTGGTCGAGCGCATCCGCAGCCTGTGCCGCGCGGCAGACCTGATTTTGCCCAACTACACCGAGGCGCAGCTGCTTTTGCAGCAGCAGCCCGTGACGGAACAGCTGGACGATGCCGCCGCGCAGGCGCTGGCAGATGCTTTGCAGCCGCTGGCCTCCAACGCGGTGGTCACCGGATTGCCGCTGGGCAAGTACATCGGCTGTGCCGGTACCGGCGCAGACCGCTTCGTCATCAAAAAGCTGCATATCAGCCGCAGCTTCCCCGGCACGGGGGATCTGTATGGTGCCGTGCTCATCGGCTCGCTGCTGCAGGGCAACGCCCTGAGCGCCGCCGCCGATAACGCTGCGGAGTTTGTTTCGCTGGCCATTCAGGGCACGCCCTACACGCAGGACACCCGCTTCGGCGTGTGGTTTGAGCCGCTGCTGCCCCGCCTGTGCCCCCTGCGGGAGGAACCGGAGGGCATTTTATGATGGACAAGCCGACTTTGAATATCGTGCTGGTAGAGCCCCGCATCCCCCAGAACACCGGCAACGTGGCGCGCACCTGTGCCTGCACGGCCTGCCGTCTGCATCTGGTGGGCCCCATGGGCTTTGCCATTGATGACAAAAAGCTCAAGCACGCCGGGCTGGACTACTGGCACTATCTGGACATTACCTACTACGACGGCCTTGCGGACTTTTTTGCCCGCAACAACGGCCCCTACTACTACTTTACCACCAAGGCACCCCAGCGCTACACCGATGTACAGTACCCGGACGGGGCTTATCTGGTGTTCGGGCGCGAGGACGCCGGGTTGCCGGAGGCGCTGCTTGCGGAAAATCAGGAGTACTGCATCCGCATGCCCATGCGGGACACCTGCCGCAGTCTGAACCTTTCCAACAGCGTGGCGGTGGGCGTGTACGAGGTGCTGCGGCAGTGGGATTTCCCGGAGCTGCTGGACCACGGCCACCTACGAGATTATGAATGGAAATGAGGGAAATTATGAGCAAGATTGCAATTCTGACTGATTCCTCCTGCGATATCCCGCAGGAGATGGCCGAAAAATACGGCATTGATATCATGAGTTTCCACATCCTGCTGGATGATGTGGACTACGTTGAGCGTGTGGACTGCACCAACACCGAATTCTACGATAAGATGCGTGCGGCAAAGGGTGTGCCCTCTACCGCCGCCATTACGCCCATCCAGTTCTGTGAAAAATACTGCCAGTATGTGGACGAGGGCTACACGGATGTCATCCATGTGCCCATCAACAAGTCTGGCTCCTCCACCTATAACAACGCCCTGATGGCACAAGGGATGCTGCGGGAGGAGCGCCCGGAGCACCATCTAAACATCCACTTGCTGGACCCCCACACCTATTCTATGGTGTTCGGCTGGTATCTGTGCGAGATGGCACGCAAACTGCAGAACGGCGCAGAGATCCGCCACGTCATCCACGAATTTGAACAGCAGATGAACTGCATGGAGGTCGTGCTGGGGCCTTACAGCCTGAGGCAGATGAAAAAGAGCGGCCGCATCTCTGCCGCAGCAGCCGTCATGGGTGAGTTGATGGGTATCCGTCCCATCATTACCCTGATCGACGGCAAAACCAAGGTAGAGGCCAAGGTGCGCGGCGATGAAAAAGTCGTGCCCGCCATGGTGGATCTGTGCCAGAAGCGCGCCGGGGATGTGGAGGATTTTGAGTATATGATCGGCCACACCAACATCCCGCAAGCCGCTGATCTGGAAAAGGCCTGCCGCAAGGCCTTTGGCAAGCCGCCGCTGGCCGTGTTTGAGCTGGGCGGCGTGGTCTCTGCCAACACCGGCCCCGACACCGTAGCGCTGACATATACCGGCCACCCCAGAGGGTAAAAACATCCGGCAGAGGGCTGCCGCAGAATAGCATACCTTCAAAATATTGAAAGCTCCAAGGCAGCTTCTCAAAAAAGGGTAAAAAAAGCGGAGCACCTGTGAAAGATCAGGTGCTCAGCTTTTTTGCATTTTTCGTTGACGCTGTTTCGCAGCAGTCCTTTTTGTTATTTATTTCTCGTGTTTTACCCGTTGGATATCTCCCAGATCGTAGGGGGTGTTCTGGTAGACGTAATAGTTCAGCCAGTTTTCATACAGCAGGTGGGCGTGGGCGCGCCAGCGGAACAGCGGCGGCTTTGTGGGGTCATCGTCCGGGTAGTAGTTGACGGGCACATGAATGGGCAGGCCCTTGGCTACGTCCCGCTTATACTCGGCATCCAGCGTGTACTTATCGTACTCCGGGTGACCGGTGACAAAGATCTGCCGTCCGTTCTCTGTGCTCATCAGGAAGGGCCCGGCGGCGTCGCTCTCAGCCAGAATGCGCAGGGCGGCGCAGTTGTCCACATCCTCCCGGCAGATGCCGGTATGACGGCTGTGGGGAGCGTAGAACACCTCATCAAAGCCGCGTACAAGCGGGTTTGCCGGGCGGGTGACCCGGTGCTCGAACACGCCGAACATCTTTTCCGGCAGCAGCTGCTTGCGCACGCCATAATGGTAGTACAACCCTGCCTGTGCGCCCCAGCAGACATGGAGGGTGGAGTAGACGTTCGTTTCGCTGAAGTCCATGATCTCGCACAGTTCGTTCCAGTAGTCCACCTGCTCAAAATCCATGGTCTCCACCGGCGCGCCGGTGATGATCATACCATCGTAACGGTTGTTCTTTACCTCGTCAAAGGTCTTGTAAAAGGCCTCAAGGTGGGCAGCCGACACATGGGTGGCAGAGTGGCTGGCGGTCTGCAGCAGGGTCATGTGCACCTGCAGCGGGGTGTTGGCCAGCAGCCGGGCGATCTGGGTCTCGGTGGCGATCTTGGTGGGCATCAGGTTCAGGATCAAAATTTCCAGCGGACGGATATGCTGCGCCAGCGCCCGCTCCCGGTGCATGACAAAGACGTTTTCTTCATACAGGGCATCAAAGGCAGGTAAGGTCTTGGGGATGATCAGCGGCATAGGAAAGTCGCTCCTTTGCTAGACGATTCAAAAATGGCGCCGCGTTCGCTTTGCCATCTTCAGGGGTATCATGATTTTTGATTTCACGGGAAGGCATCAGACCTTATCCAGTGCCTGCGCGATATCGGCGATGAGATCCTCGGCGGATTCCAGACCGCAGCTCATGCGCACCAGCTCGGCGGGCACACCGGCGGCAGCCAGCTGCTCGTCGTTCATCTGACGGTGGGTGCTGGAGGCGGGGTTCAGGCAGCAGGTGCGGGCATCCGCCACATGGGTCTCAATGGCGGCAAGCTTCAGCTCCTTCATAAAGGTGCTGGCAGCCTGACGTCCACCGGCCAGACCAAAGCTTACCACGCCGCAGCTGCCATTGGGCAGGTACTTCTGAGCCAGTGCGTGGTAGGGGCTGCTTTCCAGCCCGCAGTAGTTCACATAGGCCACCTTGGGGTGGTTTTCCAAGAACTGTGCCACCGCCATGCCGTTGGCGCAGTGGCGCTGCATCCGGACGTGCAGGCTTTCCAGACCAAGGTTCAGCATATAGGCGTTCATGGGGGACTGCATGGAGCCGAAGTCCCGCATCAGCTGCGCGGTGGCCTTAGTGATGAAAGCCCCCTCCTTGCCGAAGCGCTCGGCGTAGGTGATGCCGTGGTAACTGTCGTCCGGGGTGCACAGACCCGGGAACTTCTCGGCGTGCGCCATCCAGTCGAACTTGCCGCCGTCCACGATGGCACCGCCCAGCACTGCGCCGTGGCCGTCCATGTACTTGGTGGTGGAGTGGGTCACGATGTCCGCGCCCCACTCAAGGGGGCGGCAGTTGACCGGTGTGGGGAAGGTGTTGTCCACCATCAGCGGCACGCCGTGGGCGTGGGCGGCCTTGGCAAACTTTTCAATGTCCAGCACGGTCAGGGCGGGGTTTGCGATGGTCTCGCCGAACACCACCTTGGTGTTGGGCCGGAAGGCGGCGTTCAGCTCCTCCTCGGTGCACAGGGGGTCTACGAAGGTGGCGGTGATACCCATTTTAGCCATGGTGACCGAGATAAGGTTGAATGTGCCGCCGTAGATGGTGCTGGAGGCTACGATGTGGTCCCCTGCCTCGCAGATATTGAACAGGGCAAAGAAGTTTGCGGCCTGTCCGCTGGAGGTAAGCATAGCGGCGGTGCCGCCTTCCAGCTCGCAGATCTTTTTGGCTACCATGTCGCAGGTGGGGTTCTGCAGGCGGGAATAGAAATAGCCGTCTGCCTCCAGATCGAACAGCTTGCCCATGTCCTCGCTGGTAGCGTACTTGAAGGTGGTGGACTGGATGATGGGGATCTGACGGGGTTCGCCGTTGCCGGGGGTGTAGCCGCCCTGCACACAGATGGTATCACGGTTCATACAACATACTCCTTTGCTGGTTTTTTGGTCGGGAAGGACGATTCCCCGCAGGAGGGGCTGCCTCCGGCGGGGAATCGAAAATTCAAAGCTTCTTATTTCCGCAGGCGCTTATCGCTCTTGGTGGCCCACAGGGTACCCACAGACTGGAACGCCTGCACCATCAGCACCAGCAGCACCACACAGACGATCATGATGTTGGTCTGGTAGCGGTAGTAGCCGTAGGAAAGGGCGATCTTGCCCAGACCGCCGCCGCCGATAACGCCGGACATGGCCGAGTAGCCCAGAATGGTGGTCAGCGCAGTGGTCATGCTGGAGATCAGGCCGGGCAGGCACTCCGGGATCATGACCTTAGTGATGATCTGGAACGGGGTGGCACCCATACTCTGAGCAGCTTCCACCACGCCCTCGTCCAGCTCCCGCAGGCTGGTCTCCACCAGACGTGCCACAAAGGGGAAGGCGGCGACCACCAGCGGAACGATGGTGGCCTTGGTGCCCACCGTAGTGCCCACGATGGCGCGGGTAAGCGGGAACACGCAAATCATCAGGATGAGGAAGGGCACGCTGCGCAGGATGTTGATGACGATGTTGATCAGGTGCATCAGCCAGCCGGGCAGGGGCAGAATACCGTCCTTGTCACCGGCTACCAGCAGCACGCCCAGCGGCAGGCCCAACCCCAGCGCAAAGGCGGTGGAGAGCACCGTTACATAAAAGGTCTCCCAGATAGCAAAGCCGTAAGCTGCGATATTCATATACCGGTCACCTCCTCTACCGTTACGCCAGACTGGCTGCGCATATATTCCACAGCCTGCTGTGCGACCGCAAGTTCTGCGGGCAGCTTGAGCAGCATAGAGCCGTAGCACTGGCCGCTCAGATCGCGGGTATCAGCGCTGAGCACCGACACCAGAATGCCTTTTTCGGCGGCAAGGCTTGCCACCAGCGGCTTTGCAGTGGAGGAACCATTAAAGGTAACGCGCACCACATGGTCATCCGGCGCAAAGCAGGAAAGATCCCGCGCTGCGCTGCCGCCGTTGGGAGCCACCAGACGCTTGGCAGCCGCCGTTTTGGGGTTAGCAAAAATTTCCTGTACCGAGCCCTGTTCCACGACCACACCGCCGTCCAGAATGGCCACGCTGTCGCAGATTTCCTCCACCACGCTCATCTGGTGGGTAATGACCACCACGGTGATGCCCAGCTTGCGGTTGATATCCTTGATCAGAGTCAGGATGGAGTGGGTGGTGTTGGGGTCCAGCGCACTGGTAGCCTCGTCGCACAGCAGCACCTTGGGGTTGGTAGCCAGTGCGCGGGCAATGGCGATGCGCTGCTTCTGACCGCCGGACAGCTGTGCCGGGTAGGCGTTGGCCTTATCCGGCAGACCCACCATCTCCAGCAGTTCCATGGCGCGCTTTTCGGCCTCCGCCTTCTTTACGCCTGCCAGCTCCATGGGAAAGCAGACGTTCTTCAGGCAGGTGCGCTGCATAAGCAGGTTGAACTGCTGGAAGATCATGGTGATCTCCCGACGGCGCTTGCGCAGCGAGGCGGGAGACAAAGTCTCCATCGCCACGCCGTCGATCACCACGCTGCCGCCGGTGGGGCGCTCCAGCAGGTTGATGCAGCGCACCAGCGTGGATTTGCCCGCACCGGACATGCCGATGATGCCGTAGATGGAGCCATCGGGAATGGTGAGGTTGATGTTCTGCAGCGCTTTCACCGCGCCATCCTTCATCTGGAAGGTCTTGGAAAGATACTTGAGTTCGATCACAGAAATTGCTCCTTTAGCTTATCCCTCGATGGGTGCCAGACTGTCCTGCTTGCCGCCGTAGATGCCCATGGGCTCTACGTGAATACCGGCAACGGTCACCAGATGGGTACCCTTTTCGGCGTTGAAGTTGTCCAGATACGGCTGATGCTGGAAGTAGTTGGTGTCTACCTGACCGTCCTCGACGACCTGGTTGGGGATCACATAGTCGTCGTACTCCTGAATATCCAGCGTGATGCCCTTGGCGGCAAGGATCTCCTTGCACACCTCCAGCACCTCGCAGTGGGGAGCGGGAGTAGCGGCACAGCTGACGGTCTGGCCGTTCAGAGCGTCATAATCCACAGTGGAATCATAGCCGTCGGTGGGGTTCTCCACAACGGACACCACGGAGCCCTTGTAGGTCTCGTCCATGAAGTCCTTCACCTTCTGGCTCTGCAGGGCAGCAGCCAGAGCCTTGATCTTAGGCTCCTCCTGATTGCCGTCCTTGCACACCAGAATGTTGACGTAAGCAGAAGAGCCGTCCTCCATGGCCAGTGCATCGGTCATGGGGTTCAGACCGGCAGAGATGGCGTAGTTGGAGTTGATGACGGCGTAGTCCTCGTCCTGCAGGACGTTGGGCACCTGAGCGGCCTCCACCTCGTCCACGGTGACGTTCAGGGGGTTCTCCTCAATGTCATTCTTGGTGGCGGTCAGGCCGGCGTCTGCCTTCAGCTTGAAGAAGCCGTTCTTCTCCAGCAGGGTCAGGGCGCGGGCCTCGTTGGTGGTATCGTTGGGCACAGCCACCTTGATCTTGTCCAGCTTAGCTGCGGCAGAGGATGCCACGCTGCCAGATGCAGCGGCGGAAGAAGCAGTGGAAGAAGAACCACCGCAGGCAGTCAGGGCAGCGGCTGCGGCTGCCACACCGGTAACTTTCAGAAAATCGCGACGAGTAATCATAGTTTTGTTCCCTCTCTATTGTTCTCTATTATGTACTGTGGCCCGCACGGCACCTTTCCGCGCACGGCCTTGAACGGACGCATGAAAAAATGCCCCCGTCCTTACGAGCCTTAGGCTCTGCAAGGACGGAGGCATGAACATACTTCCGTGGTACCACCTTGGTTCACTGCATCCTTACGGATACAGCCTCGATGCTGCGGCAGCGTGTGCTGCTTACAGCCGGACGCTGTAACGGGCGCATCCCGTTGCGGGCTTAGCACTCCTGCGCCTCGTCCGCACGGCTCCGAGACCATTTTCAGCTTCCTGTTTCCTGCCCTTTTTCACCGCCCGGGCTCTCTGGTAAGGATCAATGCGAAGGCCTACTCTTCTCTTCACAGCCATTTTTGTGATATTGACACTATAATAAACCCATCGGCGGCATTTGTCAACACCTTCAACGAAGTTTTTGGGTAGGGATATGGCTTCCGGTCTGCTGCCGCATCCGTTTTGCTTGACAATGCGCACAAAAAGGGTTATACTATAATTACAAAAGGCACTGCGACAAGCGGTTGGCCCTTTAGGTTTTTAGTTTAACTTTTATCCAAAGAAAAACCGTCACCTGCCGGGGTGGCGGTTTTTACTTTCTTACCTTGATCGTAAACGTAAATCCAAACAAGTGGAATGTCAAAGTAATAGGCATGTTCTCACCTCCTTCCGGAAGTGAGAGCCAACCGCCTGCCGTATGTGCAGTACCTTTCGATCGCTTTTCAGCGACAGGACAATTATAACATATTCCGACCCTTTTCGCAAGAAAGCTCTGGTGTTTCCAGAGCTTTTTATTATACGCCCTTGTATGCGGCTGGTGCACATGATAAAATAGGGTATCATCTTTTGCAAGGAGAGCAGGCAATGAACAGCAGAGACCCTTTTCCCGATGAAGAGCTGCGCCGCCGCATCATGGATTTTATCATGGCCGCAGGGCAGACCCTGCTGGAAAATGGTGCGGAGGTGTTCCGGGTGGAGCAGACCATGGAGATCATGGCGCGCAGCTTCCATTTGCGGGAGTTCCACGTTTATGTGCTGACCAACGGCATTTTTGCCAGTGCCGGCACTGCCGAGATCAGCGAGGTGCGCAACGTACCGGTGCGCACCACCCATCTGGGGCGGGTGGCGGCGGTGAACGAGCTTTCCCGCCAGATCGCCCAGACCGGGATGACCTTGGATGAAGCCGAGAGCCGTTTGGTGCTGGCGCGGCAGCTTCCCTTCCCCAAAGATCATGTGCAGCTGCTTTCCGGGCTATGCGGGGCGTTCTGTTTTGCCATGATGTTCGGCGGCAACCTGCGCAGTGCGCTGGCAGCTGCCGGGGCGGGGCTGGTGGCCAGCTGGTATCTGCTGTGGTGCGGGCGGCATGAGGTGCCCGGCGGCTTCCAGAAGATCAGCACCGCCGCGCTGATCACGCTGGTGTGCATCCTGCTGTGCAATCTGCTGCACACCTCTGCCAGCCACGCCATCATCGGTACACTGATGATCCTGACCCCGGGTATCGCCTTCACCATGGGCATCCGGGACTTTGTGCAGGGCGACTACCTTTCCGGCACCATCCGCATGATCGATGCTTTGCTCATTGCCGCCAGCATTGCCATAGGCACCGGCCTTGTGCTGCGGCTGTACACGGTACTTACGGGGGTGGTCGTGGTATGATGTCCCTTACAGCTGTACAGATCGGCGAGCTGACCGCGCAGTTTTTTCTGGCCGCGGCGGGCACGCTGAGTTTTGCCATTCTGTTTGCGTGCCCCCGGCGCTGTCTGCCCTACTGCGCGCTGGTAGGCGCTGTGGGCTGGCTGTGGTACGAGTTGCTGACCCTGCTGGGCGCAGACGCCGCCACGGCCTCCCTGCTGGCGGTCATTCCGCTTACCATCCTTACCCGCGTGTTTGCCATTACCCAAAAAACGCCGGTCACGGTGTTTTTGCTGACCGGCATTTTCCCGCTTGTGCCGGGCGCAGGCATCTACTACACCGCCTACTATTTCATCCAGAACGAAAACACCCTTGCCCTTGCCAATGGCATCAGCACCTTTAAAATCGCCGTGGCGCTGGCCATCGGCATCAGTCTGGTGCTGTGCGTGCCGCTGCCGAAGAGGAAGTAAGACCGTCAGATTTTGACTGATGGCGTTTGCCGTCCTCACCCTCTCAGGCGCTCCCGCGCCAGAATCCCCCTTTTGTCGCTGCGCGACATCTTCCCCCGGAGCGGGGGAAGTCTTTCCTCTCAGGGGGAGCCAAGGTCTAAGGCTTGTTGCTAAAGTATCAGGTACAACGAGAAAGCTTCCGGCAGATACTTAAAGCTCCCCCCTTCGGGGGAGCTGGCGAACGCAGTGAGCCTGAGAGGGTTCAGACCTTTCCTTGGGGAAGCTGGCAAAGCTGCAGGCTTTGCCGGAAGGGGTTGCGCGCCAACCCAAAAGCAACTGCAAACATTTTTATAAAAAAGATGCCGGCAGGTTGTTTTCAACCTGTCGGCATCTACGTGTTTATGTAAACAATTTAGTAGTACTTAATTGTTTAGCCCTTCAGTGCCACGCCCATCCAGACAGTAGCCTCATAACCGCCGTCTACGATCTTCAGGTAGCTCTGCCAAGTCTCATCCGGTTCGATGTCCTTGCACTTATCGAGCAGGCTGTCCTTAATGTCAGCGTAGTAAACACGCTCATTCGGGTTGCTCTTCAAATCAAACACTTTGTTGGCAATCACTTCCACATGGCGATCCGCTACACCGCCGTTAAAGAACTTTAAAGTAAGGAAAATCTTGCTCTTGCTTGCAGGCTTGGACTCTTCCAGCTTAACAGGAACCTTAGCAATCTTCGGGGTGCTCTCAGAAATAATGTCAACCTCGTCCTCGCTAATCAGCTCATAGCCCTTCGGCAGCTTGTCTGCGGGGATCAGCTTCGGGTCGTACTTCTTTGCGTCCTTCAGGACGGTAGTCTCATAAACACCAGTAACGCTGTTGCCAACAGGATTACCCTTTTCATCCACAAAGAGAACACGCAGATCAACGCTGGTCACGCCGGGAACATCGGGGATATCGGTGTCGGGAAGCTTTTTGCAGCCGGTCAGAGCAGCAACAGCCAGAGCAGCAACGCCTGCGCTCTTCAGGAACTGACGACGAGAGATATTAGACATAATAATCAACCTCACAATCTTTCTTTCACGCACGCCTTACACGCTATGGAATGCGTTTACACCTATATAATACCCTTACCTTCCCCCCATTGTCAAGTGCTTTATGGAAACATTCACCAAAAAATACAAGGATACAAGAATAAGTATCACCATCCTTTACAATACAGCCGCCGTATCCGCAAAAAGCCACGCCGCAGCCATTGCTGTGCGCCGGTGCATCTGCTATACTTTATATATAGTTATAGTTTCTCTCATTTTTGTATTTTACCGGATAAAGGAGCGATTCAAGATGTCTGTCATGGAACTTCTGACTACCCGCCGCACCTACCGCCGATTTGCACAAAAGGCCGTGCCGCAGGACGTGGTGGATGATATCGTACAGGCCGTGCGGCTGTCCTCCTGCGGGGCAAACCGGCAGGCGGTGCGTCTGGTGCTGGTGCAAAGCCCGGAGATGGTGGCCAAGGTACAGCCGCTGGTCAAGTGGGCTGGCTATCTGCCGCCGGAGCAGGGCACGCCCAAGGCGGACGAGCTGCCCACCTTTTATGCAGCTGTGGTGCAGGATACCGCCATTCCCGGCGACCTTGCCACCGACACCGGCATCGCACTGGCCAACATGACTCTTGCCGCATGGGGCAAGGGCGTGGGCAGCTGCATCATGGGCGCGATCGATAAGCCCGCCCTGACCGCGCTGCTGGGCATTGAGGAGCCGCAGAAGCTGGCGTTTATGGTGGCCTTTGGCTACCCCACCCACAAAGCCAGCATCGTACCCATGACCGAGCAGACCGGCGTAAAGTACTATCTGGACGAAAACCGCGACTACTGCGTGCCCAAGCGCAGCGCGGAGGAGATCGCAAGAAGCCTGTAAAAGCCGGTTTATACTGCATATATTCACATATTTTCTCCGTTATTGCATAAATGTTTGCAAAATCGTTTCAATTTCACGGATTATTATGCACAAGTATTGACTTTTCGTTTTGTACAAACTATACTAAGTGCGTTCCCCGAAAGCGCGATGAATCGCATCCCATCGGGGCAAGGCAAACTATATTGCATAGATTGAGGAGTGTTTGAATATGAAAAAGATCTCTCGCCGCAGCTTCATGGCTGCCGCTGCTGTTTCCGTTGCTGCTCTGGCTCTGACCGCCTGCGGTGGTTCCGCAAGCTCTGCTGCTTCCTCTGTGGCAAGCTCTGCCGCTTCCTCCGAGGCTGTTTCTTCCGCCGCTGCCGCTGACCTGACCACCGTGGAGGCTGGTAAGCTGACCATGGCCACCAACGCCACCTTCCCTCCGTACGAGATGACCACCGACTCCGGTGAGATCGAGGGCATCGATGTGGACACCGCCAAGGCCATTGCTGAAAAGCTGGGTCTGGAGCTGCAGATCGATGACATGGAGTTTGATGCCGCACTGCTCAGCGTGCAGCAGGGCAAGGCCGACATCGTGATGGCTGGCGTTACCGTGACCGACGAGCGCAAGGCTGTGATGGACTTCTCTGACAGCTACGCAACCGGCATCCAGTCCATCATCGTGCCCAACGATTCCGAGATTGCTTCTCCCGACGATCTGGCCGGCAAGAAGATCGGCACCCAGCGCGGCACCACCGGCTACATCTACTGCTCCGATGACTTCGGCGAGGACTCTGTTGTGGCCTACGACAGCGGCCTGACCGCTGTGCAGGCACTGAACAACGGTCAGGTGGATGCAGTGGTCATCGACAACGCTCCCGCTACGGAGTACGTTGCCGCCAACCCCGGCCTGAAGGTGCTGGACACCAGCTACGCCGAGGAGGATTACGCCATCGGCATGGCAAAGGGTTCTGCACTGGAGGACGCTGTCAACAAGGCTCTGGAGGAGCTGAAGGCTGACGGCACTCTGCAGGCCATCGTGGACAAGTACATCAACGCAAACTAAGCTGCGTGCCCTGTACCATTTCCGTACCCAAGGAGGCGCCCCGCTCCGGGGCACCTCTTTTTTTAGAAAAAAGTGGTTACAATTTATTGACAAACAGAAAGCGAGGATGTGAATGGCTGCGCAATACGAACTGCTCAAAGAGCTGCTCAACAGCGGCACAAAGCTAAGCTTTGGACAGGATTTCTTTTTTAAGTTTTATCAGGCCTTTCTGCTGAAGGACCGCTGGATGCAGTACATCAACGGTGTGGGCACCACCCTGCTGGTCACCGCACTGGCGCTGGCGCTGGGCGTGGTGCTGGGCAGCGTGGTGGCGCTGGTGCGCGTGACCCACGACCAGCAGCGCCCCGGCCACAAAAACGCGGTGCTGGGCTTTTTTAACGCGGTGTGTCAGGTGTACACCACCATCATCCGCGGCACGCCCATGATGGTGCAGCTGCTGATCATGAGCATGGTCATTTTTGCCAACAGCCGCAACTTTACCATGGTAGGTGCGCTGACCTTAGGCATCAACTCCGGCGCGTATGTATCCGAGATCATCCGCGGCGGCCTGATGGCTGTGGACCCCGGTCAGATGGAAGCCGGACGCAGCCTTGGCCTGAACTACATGACCACCATGGTGGTCATCATCATCCCGCAGGCCATCCGTGCGGTGCTGCCTGCACTGGGCAACGAGTTCATCATTCTGCTCAAGGATACTTCCCTGATCACCACCATCGGCGGCAAGGAGCTGCTGTATGCTGCACAGGGCATTATGAACCGTACCTACGACGCCATGTTCCCCCTGCTGGGCGTTGCATTGATCTACCTGATCCTTGTTATGCTGTTTACATGGCTGCTGAGCAAGTTTGAGAGGAGGCTGGCACAAAGTGACCGATAAGATTTTGGAAGTACGCGGCCTGACCAAGACCTATGGCGGCGTAAAGAAGCGCGGCGCAAAAAAGGCCGACCCCACGCTGGACGTGCTGAAGGGCATCGACCTTGACATCTACCGCGGCGATGTGGTTTGCCTGATCGGCCCTTCCGGCTGCGGCAAGTCCACCTTTCTGCGCTGCCTGAACCGGCTGGAGACCCCCTCCTCCGGCTCTATCAAGTTTGAAGGAGTCGAGGTGGACGAGGCGCACATCGACCCCGTGCGCCAGAAGATGGGCATGGTGTTCCAGCACTTCAACCTGTTCCCCCACCTGACCGTGAAAAAGAACCTTGAGCTGGCACCCAGCCTGCTGAAGCTAAAGGACAAAGAGGCCATCTCTGCCCGTGCAGACGAGCTGCTGGCACGCGTAGGTCTGGCCGATAAGGCCAACGTCTACCCCAAGAGCCTGTCCGGTGGTCAGCAGCAGCGCATAGCCATCGCCCGCGCGCTGGCTATGGACCCGGACGTGATCCTGTTCGATGAGCCCACCAGCGCCCTTGACCCCGAGATGGTGGGCGAGGTGCTGGAGCTGATGAAGGAGCTGGCACACACCGGCATCACCATGCTGGTGGTCACCCATGAGATGGGCTTTGCCCGCGAGGTGTCCAACCGGGTCATCTTCATCGACGATGGCAAGATTCAGGAGGACGAGCCGCCGCAGGAACTGTTCTCGAACCCCAAGCACCCCCGCCTGAAAGCCTTCCTCTCCAAGATGCTGTAATAATATAAAAAATTCAAGCCCAGAAGGTCGGTAGACCTTCCGGGCTTGTTTCATTAAAAATAGCGCTGCGGCTTAAAGCTCTGCCAGAATGGCATCGCCCATGGCGGTGCAGCCAAGGCAGGTGCAGCCATCGCTCATGTTGTCGGCGGTGCGCAGACCCTTGTCCAGCACACGGCTCACAGCGTTCTCAATGGCATCGGCTTCCGCTGCCATGCCAAAGGAGTACCGCAGCATCATGGCAGCAGACAGGATGCAGGCAGTGGGGTTTACGATGTCCTTGCCTGCAATGTCCGGGGCAGAGCCGTGGATGGGCTCGTACAGACCCCGGGTGCCGTCGCCAAGGCTGGAGGACGGGATCATACCGATGGAACCGGTGATCATGGAGGCTTCGTCCGACAGAATGTCGCCGAACATATTCTCGGTGACGATCACGTCGAACTGGGCGGGGTTCTTCACGATCTGCATAGCGCAGTTGTCCACGAACATCTCGCTGTACTCCACGTCCGGGTACTCGGCCTGCAGCCGGTGCATCACAGTGCGCCACAGGCGGCTGGTGTCCAGCACGTTGGCCTTGTCCACGCAGCACAGCTTTTTGCGGCGCTTGCGGGCGGTCTCGAAGCCGATGCGGCCAATGCGCTCGATCTCGTGCTCCGCGTAGGGCATGATATCCACAGCCTGCTTTTCGCCGTTTTCCAGCGCGTGGGTCTCGTGATTGCCGAAGTACACGCCGCCGATCAGCTCCCGCACGATGATAAAGTCAATGCCCTGTGCCACGATCTCGGGCTTCAGGGGGCTTGCCGGGGCCAGCTGCGGCCAGATCTTGGCCGGGCGGTTGTTGGCGTACAGCCCCATCCCGGCGCGCAGCCGCAGCAGGCCTTTTTCCGGTCGCTGCTCCCCGGGCAGGCCCTCCCACTTGGGGCCGCCTACCGCGCCCAGCAGCACGCTGTCGGCAGCAAGGCACTTGTCCAGCTCGTGCTGGGGCAGCGGGTCGCCGTACTTGTCAATGGCCTCGCCGCCCATGGCGGCAGCGGTGTAGTGGAAGGTATGGCCGTACTTTTCAGCCACCTTATCCAGCACCCGGAGGGTCTGCTTTACGATCTCCGGGCTGGAGCAATCGCCCCAGATGACAGCAATATTTTTTTCCATGGGTCTGTTCTCCTTACTGGTTAATTTCTCACCGGATGAACCCTCTCAGCTTCGCTGCGCTCAGCGCTCCCCCAAAGGGGGAGCTTTTATGCTTCTGACCGATAGATGCGCAAGACCTCCCCCTTTCGGGGGAGGTGGCATCGCGCAGCGATGACGGAGAGGGTTCCGCACCGTTTGCGTGGGAGCGGATGGGGCTTATTTCTGGATGGCCTTCATCAGGCCGCCGGCGGAGATGATGTTCTGGATAAAGGGCGGGAAGGGCTCGGCGTGGAACACCTTGCCGTTGGTCTCGTCGGTGATGACGCCGGTGTCAAAATCCACCCGAACGGTGTCCCCTGCTTCAATGGCGTCCACAGCCTCCGGGCATTCCATGATGGGCAGGCCGATGTTGATGCTGTTGCGGTAGAAGATACGGGCAAAGCTTTTGGCAATGACCACCGCGATACCGGCGGTCTTGATGCACAGGGGCGCGTGCTCACGGGAAGAGCCGCAGCCAAAGTTCCAGCCGCCCACCATGATATCACCGGGCTGCACCCGGTTCACAAAGTCCTTGTCGATATCCTCCATGCAGTGGCTGGCAAGTTCCTTGGCGTCCTGCGTGTTCAGGTGGCGTGCCGGGATGATGACATCGGTATCCACGTTATCCGGGTATTTAAAAACAGAACCTCTTGCGTTCATGCTCATGCTCCTTTCGGGTCAGACCGTGCGCGGGTCGGTGATGTAGCCGGTCAGGGCGCTGGCGGCGGCGGTGGCGGGAGAGGCCAGATAGACCTCACTGTCCACATGACCCATGCGTCCCACAAAGTTGCGGTTGGTGGTGGAAACGCAGCGCTCGCCCGCTGCCAGAATGCCCATGTAGCCGCCCAGACAGGGGCCGCAGGTGGGGGTGGACACGATGCAGCCTGCGTCAATAAAGGCGGTGGTCCAGCCCCGCAGGATGCACTCCTTATAGACTGCCATGGTGGCGGGGATGATGATGCCGCGCACGCCCTTGGCAATGTGCTTGCCCTTGAGGATGTTGTAGGCGGCTTCCATGTCCTCTAGGCGGCCGTTGGTGCAGCTGCCGATGACCACCTGATCGATCTTGATGTCCTTGCCCTCGCTGGCCTTGTGGGTATTCTCGGGCAGATGGGGGTAGCTGACGGTGGGCTCCAGTGCGCTGAGGTCGATCTCGATGGTTTTTTCGTACACGGCATCGGGATCAGCCTCGTAGAACACCGGCGGGCGCTGGCTGCGGCCTGCAAGATAAGCCTTGGTCACCTCGTCCACCGGGAAGATGCCGTTCTTGGCACCGGCCTCAATGGCCATATTGCAGATGCACAGGCGGTCATCCATGGTCAGGCCAGCCACGCCCGGGCCGGTGAACTCCATGGATTTATACAGTGCGCCGTCCACACCAATCATGCCGATGATGTGCAAAATCAGGTCCTTGCCGGATACCCGGGGATTAAATTTGCCGGTGAGCACAAACTTGATGGCAGATGGCACCTTGAACCATGCCATGCCGGTGGCCATGCCTGCGGCCATATCGGTAGAGCCTACACCGGTGGAGAAGGCACCCAGTGCACCGTAGGTACAGGTGTGGCTGTCCGCGCCGATCACGCAGTCACCGGCGGTGACGATGCCTTTTTCCGGCAGCAGCGCGTGCTCAATGCCCATCTGGCCGACATCGTAGAAGTTGAGGATATCGTATTTATTGGCGAACTCCCGGCACTGCTTGGACTGGGTAGCACTCTTGATATCCTTATTGGGTACAAAGTGGTCCAGCACGATAGCGATATGCTCTTTATCAAACACGCGGTCGAAACCGGCGCGTTCAAACTCGTTGATGGCCACCGGGGTGGTGATATCGTTGCCCAGCACAATGTCCAACTTTGCGTTGATCAGCTGGCCTGCCTTGACCTCCGGCAGTCCGGCGTGTGCGGCAAGGATCTTCTGCGTCAGGGTCATTCCCATGGTAGTTTTCTCCTTTTTATCGATTATTGATCGCACTGACAAGGGCGCGGATACCGGCCACGATAATGTCGGTGTCGGTACCGGCACCCCATGTGACTGTGTTGTCTCCCCAGACAAGTCCCACATAGGAGGCCGCGCGGGAGGTAGAGCCCTCGTCCAGACTGTGCTCAGAGTAGTTTTCCAGATGGAATTCCATACCGGTGGCGCTCTGGATAGCGTTGGCTACGGCATCCAAACGGCCGTTGCCCACCGAGGTGACCACCTTGCGCTGGCCGTTCAGCTCCAGCGTGACTGTGGCGGTAATGCCGTTCACCTGTGCAAAGTGGGCTTCCACCACATTCAGCGGCTTTGCACGATTGAGGTAGGTATCCTCGAAGATATGCAGCACCTCGGCAGCGCTCAGCTCCTTGTGGCTGTGGTCGGACACGCTCTTGACCTTGTAGCCCAGCGCCTCCCGCATCTTGGGGGGCAGATTGTAGCCGTAATTCTGTTCCAGCACAAAACCGATGCCGCCCTTGCCGCTCTGGCTGTTGATGCGGATGACGTCGGCGTCGTAGGTGCGGCCGATGTCGTGGGGGTCCACCGGGATGTAGGGGCAGGTCCAGCGGTGTTCGCCGGTCTGCTTGCGGTACGCCATGCCCTTGGCAATAGCGTCCTGATGGCTGCCGGAGAAGGCCGCAAACACCAGCTGTCCGGCGTAGGGGGTGCGCTCGTAGATGTGCATCCGGGTCACCCGCTCGTAGGTGGCGCAGATGGCGGGCATATCTGAGAAGTCCAGTTTGGGGTCTACGCCGTGGCTGTACATATTCATAGCCAGCGTCACAGCGTCCACATTGCCGGTGCGCTCGCCGTTGCCAAACAGGCAGCACTCCACGCGCTGTGCGCCCGCCAGCACTGCCAGCTCTGCGCAGGCCACGCCGGTGCCGCGGTCGTTGTGGGGGTGGGTGGAGATGATCACGCTGTCGCGGTACTTCAGGTGCTTGTCACAGTACTCGATCTGGTTGGCGTACACATGGGGCATGCTCATCTCCACGGTCACCGGCAGGTTGATGATCATGGGGCGCTCCGGGGTGGGCTGCATGATATCCAGCACGGCGTTGCACACCTCTACGGCGTAGTCCACCTCGGTGCCGGTAAAGCTTTCGGGGCTGTACTCAAACAGGAAGTTGCCCTCGTACTCCTCGCTGAGCTGCTTGACCAGCTTTGCGCCGTCCACGGCGATCTGCTTGATCTCTTCCTTGGACTTGTGGAACACTTGCTCCCGCTGCGCCACGGAGGTGGAGTTGTAGAAGTGGATCACTGCCCGGGGTGCGCCCTTGACTGCCTCGAAGGTGCGGCGGATGATGTGGTCGCGGCACTGGGTCAGCACCTGCACGGTGACATCGGCGGGGATCATGTCCTTTTCGATCAGGGTGCGCAGAAACTCGTACTCGGTCTCGCTGGCGGCGGGGAAGCCCACCTCGATCTCCTTGAAGCCGATCTTCACCAGCATCTGGAAGAACTCCAGCTTTTCTGCAAGGCTCATGGGCACGATCAATGCCTGATTGCCATCCCGCAGATCCACGCTGCACCATGCGGGGGCTTTTTCAATATGGTCTTTTTTTACCCAGCTGTCATAACCGGCGGGTACCGGGTAGTACCCCGGTGCGTACTTGGTAGCGTCCATCATCCTGTTGTCCTCCTGATGTTGTGGTGCATAAAAATGCACCCCTTCCGTCTGCTCGTTTCACTCGCATCCACCTTCCCCAAGGGGACGGCTTTCCGGAATGCGGTAAAGTTTGCGGTATTGCCCAAAGGCGCCCCCTTGGGGGAGCTGGCATCGCGTAGCGATGCCTGAAGGGGTATCCGCATACAAAAAGGCTCCCGTCTTTCAAGGCGAAAACCTTGAGAGACGAGAGCCTGTAAATTGCTTTTACAGGGCACCCGTGGTACCACTCTCCTTGCTGCACGGTCAGGTACAGCCACTTTGCACGATCGGCCAAAACAGCGAATCGCTGCCCTTGTAACGGTGGGCGTCCGTCAGAACCTACTTGTCCGTTCAGTTCTGCCGCTCGGGGGCCAGTATCCGAAGTTCTCTGCACCCGCCTTGCACCATCCGGCGGCTCTCTGCACGCAGAAGAAAGATCGTTTTATCCCCGTCAACGCATTTGCACTTTGTTGAAAGTGAGATAATTTTAGCACGCCTGCCAGAAAGTGTCAAGAAGTTTCGTTCAGGATAAAGATGAAAGCATTTCATAATGCCATGGGGAAAATCATGCAAAATTGAGGTCGTTGCTCCCCTGCCCCCTCATCCGGCAAGCCCTTTGCGCACCTATAATCTGGTAACTGAGCGGCTTTAGCCCTCTTTGTTAAGAAACTGCTAAGTTTTTGCAAAGTTGCCCTCACTACGCTGTTGCCCTGCGGCAAGATGTGGTATACTGGACGCAGCAAACGGGTGGAAGCCCACTTTATATAGAAGGAGGAACTTCCCATGAAAGAAGTCAAACCATCCAGAAAGCCGTTGGCCATCTACTATGCCATCGTGCTGCTGGTGCTGCTGGTCATCAACCTTGTGGTCATGCCGTGGCTGGCCGAGCGTCAGGTGCAGGAGGTAGACTACGGCACCTTTATGAGCATGACCGAGCAGGAAAACATCGGCAAGGTGGATATCCAGTCCAACCAGATCATTTTTACGGATAAGGACAACAAGCAGATCTACAAGACCGGCCTGATGAACGATCCCGGCCTGACCGAGCGTCTGTACGATGCGGGCGCACAGTTCTCCAGCGAGATCGTGGAGCAGGGTTCGCCGGTGCTCAGCTTTTTGCTGTGGTTCGTGCTGCCCATCCTGCTGTTCAGCTTCATCGGCAACCAGATGAACAAAAAGCTGATGGAAAAGGCAGGCGGCGGCCCGGGCTCCATGATGTTTGGCGGCGCGGGCAAATCCAACGCAAAGGTGTATGTGCAGTCCACCCACGGCATCCGCTTTGCGGATGTGGCCGGTGAGGACGAAGCCAAGGAGAACCTGCAGGAGATCGTCAATTATCTGCACGACCCCAAGCAGTACGAGGAGATCGGTGCTTCCATGCCCAAGGGCATTCTGCTGGTAGGCCCTCCGGGCACCGGCAAAACCATGTTGGCCAAGGCCGTGGCAGGTGAATCCAACGTGCCCTTCTTCTCCATCTCCGGCTCGGAGTTCGTGGAGATGTTCGTGGGCATGGGTGCCTCCAAGGTGCGTGACCTGTTCAAGCAGGCCAAAGAAAAAGCGCCCTGCATCGTATTCATTGATGAAATCGACGCCATTGGCCAGAAGCGCAACAGCGGCCAGTTTAGCGGCAACGATGAGCGCGAGCAGACCCTGAACCAGCTGCTTACCGAGATGGACGGCTTTGAGGGCAACACCGGCGTCATTATTCTGGCAGCCACCAATCGCCCGGATTCCCTCGACCCTGCCTTGACCCGTCCCGGCCGGTTTGACCGCCGTGTGCCCGTGGAGCTGCCCGACCTGAAGGGCCGCGAAGAGATCTTGAAGGTACACGCCAAAAAGGTGAAGATCGCCCCGGGTGTGGACTTCAACACCGTGGCACGCATGGCCTCCGGTGCCTCCGGCGCAGAGCTGGCCAACATTGTGAACGAAGCCGCCCTGCGTGCCGTGCGGGCGGGTCGCAAGAGCGTGACGCAGGCCGACCTTGAGGAGAGCATCGAGGTGGTCATTGCCGGCTACCAGAAGAAGAACTCCATCCTGACCGACCACGAAAAGTGCATCGTAGCCTACCACGAGATCGGCCATGCCCTTGTGGCAGCCAAGCAGTCTAACTCTGCCCCGGTGCAGAAGATCACTATTATCCCCCGCACCTCCGGCGCACTGGGCTACACCATGCAGGTGGACGAGGGCAACCACTACCTGATGAACAAGGCCGAGCTGGAAAACAAGATTGCTACCCTGACCGGCGGCCGTGCCGCCGAGGAGGTGGCCTTTAACTCCATCACCACCGGCGCATCCAATGATATCGAGCAGGCCACCAAACTTGCCCGCGCCATGCTGACCCGCTACGGCATGAGCGATGAATTTGACATGGTGGCGTTGGAAACTGTGAATAACCAGTATCTGGGCGGCGATACCTCGCTGGCCTGCAGTGCCCAGACCCAGTGCGAGATCGACCGGAAGGTGGTAGAGCTGGTCAAGACCCAGCACGAAAAGGCCATCCGCATCCTGACCGAGAACCGCGCAAAGCTGGACGAGCTGGCACAGTACCTGTACCAGAAAGAGACCATCACCGGCGAGGAGTTCATGGATATCCTCAACCGCGATGATGCCGAAAATAAACCGGAAAATCCCTGAAAATAAAAATTTTTGAATCTTTTGCAATAATCCGGCCGCCGTATCCGTTTACAAAGCAGATACGGCGGTTTTCCATTGTGAATGCGCCGCAGCTGAACCATGGTTTAAAAAAATTATGATGCAAAAAAAACAAGGCAGTCCCTGCGGCTGCCGTTTTCAGGAGGTATTTCCTATGAAGATGCTGAACAAAAAGTTTGTCCGTACCCTGAGCTGTGCCGCTGTGGCGGTGTGCGCTGCTGCCATGCTGAGCGTGGGCGCTTTTGCCGCCGAGGTGGATCCTACCTGCGTGGAGGGCTATCTGCCCCCGCAGGAGCAGATGGTGCAGGGCGATATCGCACTGCACAGCGGTGACGTTGCCGTGGGCGAAAAAGACCCCAACTATGCCGGCTACGGCGCACCGGAGGGCAACCCCATTCAGGGCAACATCATGCTGATCTCCGGTGACGAGCTGGCCGACACCGCAAAGACCGAGGCGCGCTACACCGTCAAGGGTCTGCTGGGCAAGCAGCTGCTGTACACCGCCCGCCAGAAGGACGGCGTGCTGACGCTGGACGTGCCCGCCGAAGTGGCTACCTTCCGCACCACCATCGAGGATATGCAGGCGCTGCAGGCCAGCGGCGTGAAAACGCTGGTGCTGGTGACCGAGAAGAACACCACCACCCTGAACCTCTCGCTGCTGTGCGAGGGACAGAAGTCCGGTACCCGCGTCACCCTGCGGCATCTGGGCAGCAGCGCCACCCTCTCTGTGGGTCTGCGCTGCCGCCGCGACCTACTGATCGGCCGCTAATCGGAAAACCGGCAGTATAATTTGTGGTTCAGAAACGCCCACAGGCGTTTCTGAACCACTTTTTTAATGATGACAAGACCCCCGGCGGGCAGCCGGGGGTCTTGTCGTACGCTTATGGAGGCTTGGACAGGAATAAAAGGAAGATCACACTCCCCTTGCGGGAAAGAGAATCGCTAGTTACTTGCCGCGGACGGCTGCGAAACCGGCTTCCAGATCGGCAAGGATGTCATCGATGTGCTCGGTGCCGATGGACAGGCGGATGGTGTTCTGGTAGATCTGCTGCTCGGCCAGCTCGGCGTCGGTCAGCTGGCTGTGGGTGGTGGAGGCCGGGTGGATAACAAGGCTCTTCACGTCCGCCACGTTGGCCAGCAGAGAGAAGATCTTCAGGTTGTCGATGAAGGTAAAGGCTTCCTCGCGGCCGCCCTTGATGTTAAAGGTAAAGATGGATGCGCCGCCGTTGGGGAAATACTTCTGGTACAGAGCGTGATCCGGATGATCCGGCAGCGAGGGGTGGTTCACCTTTTCCACCTGCGGGTGGTTGGCAAGGAACTCCACCACCTTTTTGGTGTTCTCCACATGACGCTCGATGCGCAGACTCAACGTCTCGGTGCCCTGCAGCAGCAGGAAGGCGTTGAAGGGGGAGATGGTAGCGCCGGTATCACGCAGCAGGATGGCGCGGATGTAGGTGACGAAAGCGGCAGGGCCTGCGGCATCCGCAAAGGAGACGCCGTGGTAGCTGGGGTTGGGGGCAGCAATGTTGGGGTAACGGCCGCTGGCCTTCCAGTCGAAGTTGCCGCTGTCCACGATGATGCCGCCCAGCGTGGTGCCATGACCGCCGATAAACTTGGTGGCAGAGTGCACCACGATGTCTGCGCCGTGCTCGATGGGACGGATGAGGTATGGGGTGCCGAAGGTGTTATCAATGACCAGCGGCAGGCCGTGCTTGTGGGCGATGGCTGCAATGGCGTCGATATCCGGGATGTCGCTGTTGGGGTTGCCCAGCGTTTCCAGATACACAGCCTTGGTATTGGGCTGGATGGCTGCTTCCACCTGTGCAAGGTCGTGGGCATCCACGAAGGTGGTGTTGACGCCGAACTGGGTCAGGGTGTGTGCCAGCAGGTTGTAGCTGCCGCCGTAGATGGTCTTTTGTGCCACGATGTGGTCACCGGCCTGTGCCAGTGCCTGAATGGTGTAGGTGATGGCAGCTGCACCGGAAGCGGTAGCCAGTGCTGCCACGCCGCCCTCCAGCGCTGCAATGCGCTTTTCGAACACATCCTGCGTGGAGTTGGTCAGACGGCCGTAGATATTGCCTGCATCGGCCAGACCGAAACGGTCGGCGGCGTGCTGGCTGTTGCGGAACACATAGGACGTGGTCTGGTAGATGGGCACCGCACGGGCATCGGTGGCGGGGTCGGCCTGCTCCTGACCGACATGAAGCTGCAGGGTCTCAAATTTATATTCAGACATTGTTATTTGCCTCTCTTAATATACTAAAAGTATTATTGTTGTGTACAAAAAATCCCGATGCGTTTTCAAAGGCGCACCGGGCAGTGTGGTCTACCGGAGCTGCTGCTGTCACATTCGGGTGCACATTCGCGCAGCCGAGGGCAACATACAGTACACATCCGATGCCTGTGCCCGGTTGGTATGCATTCGCCCACAGCGATAATTTGCGTGCAGCAGTTCTTTCCAGATCAGCTTCATCTTTGTGCCCTCCTTCCGGTAAAACTTTTCCATCCCTCTATGTACCACCCGCCGGAGAACCTCTGTTTCATTTCCCTACAAGACTGGTGGATTGGATGTTTGCATTATATCCCGTTCTACCTAGTTTGTCAATAGGTTAATTCCACTTTTTTCAAGGATGTATTTTTTGCATGATAATTTTGCCCGTGCCGCCCCCGCCCGACAGCATTTTGTACAGCGACCCCTCTGAACAAAAAACGAAGCCCGGAACGTCTGCGGACGCTCCGGGCTTCGTTTTCTCATAAAATGGTCAGGCCTGCTTTGTCTCTTCCGTCCGGGTGGAAATGCCGAACAGCACAAAGCCGATGACAAACAGGATGGCAATGGAGCCCACACCCACGTTGGCGCTGCCGGTCAGCTGGCTGCCCACACTGACAATCATGGTGCCAAGGAAGGAGGCACCCTTGCCGCAGATATCGAACAGGCCAAAGTATTCGCCAGATTTTTCCTGCGGGATGATTTTGGCAAAGTGGCTGCGGCTCAGTGCCTGCACACCGCCCTGGAACATACCCACCACCACGGCCAGCACCCAGAACTGCCACTGACTCTTCAGGAAGAAGGCAAAGACGGCAATGCCGGTATAGGCCGCGATGCACACCGGGATCAGGGTCTTGGATTCATATTTCTGGCTCAGGCGGCCAAAGATCAGCGCCGAAGGGAAGGCCACGATCTGGGTGACCAGCAGCGCCAGCAGCAAACCGGTGGTGTCCAGCCCCAGTGCCGTGCCGTAGGCGGTGGCCATATCAATGATGGTATACACGCCGTCAATGTAGCAGAAGAAGGCCAGCAGGAACCAGAACACCTGTTTGTCCTGCGGCAGATGCTTCAAGGTCTGCCCAATGCGCACAAAACTCTGGCGGATGGCGTGCTGCTCCACCTCCACATAGTTGATCTGGCGGTATTTTTTCAGCAGCGGCAGGGTGACCACCAGCCACCACACGGCGGTAATGATCAGCGCGATGGACAGCGCAGTCATCTGACTAAGCCCCACCGCACTGCTGCCCAGCACCAGCGCCAGACAGACCACAAAGGGCACGCAGCTGCCGATATAGCCCCACGCGTACCCGCGGGAGGATACCATATCCATCCGCTCCGGGGTGGTCACATCGCCCAGCATGGAGTCGTAGAACACCAGACTGCCGGAGTAGCCGATCTTGGCAATGATAAAAATGACCAGAAAGGCCAGCCATGTGCCCGCCAGGCCCATGGCGCAGCAGCCGATAACGCCCACGAAAAGGCAGAGCATGAAGATGGGCTTTTTAAAGCCCTTGGTGTCCGCCAGCGTGCCCAGAATGGGGCCCAGAATGGCGGTGACCACCGTGACGATGGAGCTTGCATAGCCCCAGTAGGCCAGATAGTCCACCTTGCTCACCCCACCGGCCTCGGCCAGTGCATTGAAGAAGATGGGCACCAGCGTGGCGATCATCAACACAAAGGCCGAGTTGCCCACATCGTATAAGATCCATGCCCGCTCCAGCGGTGTCACCTTGAATTTTTCAGTTTTCATCGTATTTCCCTTTTCCCCTTGCACCGCCGGGCGGTGCAGTTTTTAAAACTCCCCAAAGGTGTGGTCGTAGGCGGCGTCCAGCGGCTCGTCCGTGTCCAGCTTTGCCACATACTCTAAGATCAGCCGCTCTGCCAGCGGCAGAGCCTTGGCGTACAGCGCATCCAGCTTGCGGTTGCTCTCGGTGCACTGCGGGTTCGGCTGCGGGTTTGCCACAAGGCCGTGCATTCCATCGTACTTGCCCAGCACCTTCATGCCGGTCAGCACCACCCAGCGCTTGACCGGGTTCGAGGCCTGCAGCACCTTATGCACCATGATCATCCCCTTCAGGGCTTCCAGCGCGGTCTGCTCCGAAATATCCTTGTAGAACGGCGCAATGACCCGGGCGTTCTCTGCGCTGGGGTGGATATGGCTGGCGGTAAAGAAGGTCAGCGGGTCATAGCCGTCCCGGCGCAGCAGCATATTGTCGAACTCGGTCTCGATCTCACAGTGAGTCACACCGCTCTCTCGGGTAAACTGTTCCACAAAGGGGTGGCAGGTGCTGTCCAGCGCAAAATGGCACACAAAGCCCAGCGCGTAGGCCAGCGCAGCCTCGCGGTCGGCTTCCTCGTGCACCACCCGCCGTGCCCGGTCAAAGAACGTTCTGCCCTGCTCGTCGTGCATGGCATTGCCCAGCGCAGCGACCGGGGTGGACTTTTCCGCATGGTAATAGAACAGCACATCCGGCCCGTGCAGGCCGATATCGTACAGCTCCCGGTGCGCCTCCAGCTTTTTCCGCAGCGGCGCGGGCAGATGATCCAGCACATTTGCGCCAAAGCGGCGGTGTGCGTAGGTAGAGGGCATTTCTCATTCCTCCTTCTTGCAGTGCCAGCGCCCGCCGCCCTGTTCCGGCTGCACTGACCAAAAATTCTATCGTTTCCAGTATAGCAGAAAGTTTGCCGACCTTCTACCCTTTTGTGTCTGTTTTCTGTAAAAAGTTTTAATAATTTTTCTGTACCTCCCGCCAAATAAAAGAGGCTTCCGGAATGCCCGCAGACATTCCGGAAGCCTCTTTTCGATTATTTCAGGTTCACACGCTCTCATAGCCCTGCGGCATCTCGCTCTTGCGGTCGCGGGACATCAGATTGCGCAGCGCGTCGCTGGCGCTCATGCCCTCCTTGACGATGGCGTTCACCATCTGGGCAATGGGCATTTCCACATGGTACTTCTCAGCCAGCTCCATGGCGGCGGGCAGGGCGTTGATGCCCTCTACCACCATGCCGACCTCTTTCACGGCCTGCTCCGGGCTTTCGCCCTTGCCGATCAGGATACCGGCGCGGTTGTTGCGGCTGTGCATACTGGTGGCGGTGACGATCAGATCGCCGATGCCGGCCAGACCCGCAAAGGTCTGGACGTTGCAGCCCATGGCCACGCCCAGCCGGGCGATCTCGGCAATGCCGCGGGTGATTAGGGCGGCGCGGGCGTTATCGCCGTAGCCAAGGCCGGTGGAGATGCCGACGCCCAGCGCAATGACGTTCTTCATAGCACCGCTCAGTTCCACACCCTTGATATCAGTGTTGGTGTACACGCGCATACAGGTGTTGCTGAACACCTCCTGCACCACCTCGGCAGCTTCCAGATCCGGGCTGGCGGAAACGATGGTGGTGGGCAGATCCAGCGCCACCTCCTCGGCGTGGGTGGGGCCGCTGAGCGCCACCAGACGCACCGCGCGGGGGCCGTTCTCGTGGCTCAGTTCGTCGGCAAGGATCTCGGTCATGGTATATAAGGTATCGGGCTCAATGCCCTTTGCCACATCCACGATGATCTGGCCGGAGCGGATATAGGGCCGCGCCTTGGCCGCCGTGGAGCGCACGAACACCGACGGCACTGCAAACAGCAGCACATCCTTGCCGGTGCACACTTCCTCTATGCTTTTGGTAAAACGCAGCTCCTGCGGGATGACCATTCCCGGCAGATTGGGGTGCACCCGGGTGGTGGAAAGGTTGTCCACCTCGGCCTCAATGGCCGACCACACCTGCACATCGTTGCCGCTGACGGTCAGCATCCGTGCCAGAGCCATGCCCCAGGTGCCTGCACCCAGAACACCAATACTAAACTTTTTCACGTTCGTATCCTCCGTGTCTGCACCGGGCAAAGGGCAAGCCCCTGCCGGTGGATTTGCGCCGCGCCGGGCCGTTGCCCCGCAGCCGCGCACTACTATGACCATTGTACACGAAAGCGCCCACAGCGTCAAGCATCTGCCGCATTGCACAAATATTTAACAAGTTCATGCAATTTTTCGGTCACATCACACGTTTTGTGCAAACCGTTTGCGCTGCGGGGCATTTCATGCTATTATAGTATTCTGGTAGGTTTTGTAGGGATTTGTAACTGAGTCTCTTGACTTTGACCCTACTTTAAGGTATATACTGCTTTGGTCGGCAAAAGCTTTGCCGGCTTGTGCATTTTTTAGCTTTGAGGAAAAAACGATGTTTGAAGCACTTTTATCCAACCGCACGGTCAGCGTGCTGGTGGAGGCGCTGCCCCGCATCCTGACGGCAGGCCTGACCATGACCATTCCGCTGACCCTTCTCTCCTTCTTTTTTGCCATGATCATCGCAGTGGCGGTGGCGCTGGTGCAGTACGCCAATGTGCCGGTGCTGCGGCAGATCGCCCGGTTCTATATCTGGGTCATCCGGGGCACGCCGCTGCTGGTGCAGCTGTTCATCATCTTTTACGGCCTGCCCAGCGTGGGCATCATGCTAAACGCCTTTCCGGCGGCAGTCATCGCCTTTGCCTTCAACGAGGGTGCTTACTGCGCCGAGACCATGCGCGGTGCGCTGGAAAGCGTGCCGCAGGGGCAGCTGGAGGCCGGGTACTGCGTGGGCATGAGCTGGTGGCAGATCATGCGCCGCATCGTACTGCCGCAGGCGCTGCGCACCGCTGTGCCTGCGCTGTCCAACTCCCTTATCGGTATGATCAAGGACACCTCGCTGGCGTCCAACATCACGGTGGCAGAGCTGTTCATGGCCGGGCAGCGGGTAGCCGCCCGCACCTACATCTTCCTGCCCATCTACTGTGAGGTGGCTGTGGTGTATCTGCTGTTCTGTACCGTCATCACCAAGCTGCAGGCGCTGCTGGAACGTCAGCTCAATGCCCGCGGCTTCCAGTAAAAAGGGAGGGTGAGCACCTATGGCTATGCTTGAGATCCGCAATGTGCAAAAAACCTTCCGCACCTACGCAAAGCCCGGCCTTTTCCACCGCCCCGGTGCACGGAAGGTCGCCAGCGAGCTGCCCGTGCTGCGCGGCGTAGACCTGACCGTGGAAAAGGGCGATGTGGTGGCCATTCTTGGGCCGTCCGGCTCCGGCAAGACCACCCTGCTGCGTTGTCTGAACTTTCTGGAAACTGCCGATGCCGGGCAGCTGGTGTTTGACGGCGAAAGCTTCGACCTTGCCCATGCAGGCCGCGCCGACATTGCCCGGCTGCGCAAAAAGACGGCCTTTGTATTTCAGAACTACAACCTGTTCCGCAATAAGACCGCCCTGCAGAACGTGACCGAGGGGCTCATTGTGGCGCGCAGAATGCCCAAGGAGCAGGCGGAAGAAACCGGCATGAAGATGTTGACCAAGGTAGGCCTTGCCGACCGCGCCGACTACTACCCCCGCCAGCTTTCCGGCGGACAGCAGCAGCGGGTGGCCATCGCCCGTGCCCTTGCCGCCGACCCGGAGATTATTTACTTTGACGAGCCCACCAGCGCCCTTGACCCGGAGCTGACCGGCGAAGTGCTCAGCGTAATGCGGCAGCTGGCTGAGGAGGGCATGACCATGCTGGTAGTCACTCACGAGATGGGCTTTGCCCGCAATGTTTCCTCCAAGACCGTCTTCATGGAAAACGGCGTGGTGGTGGAGCAGGCACCCTCTCAGCAGTTCTTTGCATCTCCCAAGGAGGAGCGCACCCGGGCCTTCCTGCGCAGAATCGCCCATACGGAATAAGACCACTTCTCTTTTTGCATTTTTCACGACAGAAAGGAATTTTTACTTATGAAACGCAGAACCTTTATTTCTCTGATGGGTGTTATGGCCGCCGCCGGGGTGCTCAGTCTGACCGGCTGCTCCTCCAAGGACACCGCCGCCAGCATCGCCAGCTCCGCACCGCTGAACAAGCTGGACAGCATCCAGAAAAGCGGCAAGCTGGTGGTAGCGCTGGAGGGCGCATGGCAGCCGTGGAGCTACCACGACGCCTCCGACACACTGGTGGGCTACGATGTGGAGGTATCCCGCGCCATTGCCGAAAAGCTGGGCGTTGAGCCGGAGTATGTGGAAAGCGACTGGGACAGCCTGTTTGCCGGTCTGGACGCCGGCCGCTACGACCTGGTGTGCAACGGCGTGGAAGTGACCGAGGAGCGCGCCAAGACCTACGCTTTCACCACCCCCTACGGCTACATCCACACCGCGCTGGCGGTGCGCAAGGATAACGAGGACATCCATAGCTTTGAGGACCTGAAGGGCAAGACCACCGCCAACAGTCTGGCTTCCACCTACATGGAGCTGGCCGAAAGCTACGGTGCCACTGTGCAGGGCATCGACACGCTGGAGGAGACCATCCAGCTGCTGACTGCAGGCCGCATTGACGCCACCCTGAACGCGGACGTTTCCTTCTATGATTACCTGAATGTCCACCCGGACGCAGACTTCAAGCTGGTGGCACAGACCGCCGAAGCCTCCCATGTGGCCATCCCGGTGCTCAAGAGCGAGGACACCGCCTATCTGGACGCGCTGAACTCCGCCATTGAGGAGCTGCGCGCCGACGGCACCTTAAAGACCCTGAGCGAGAAGTATTTCGGACAGGATATCTCTTCTGAAAACTGAGAAGCTCGGCCCTCTCAGTCTGCTCCCTTCGTTCGCATCCAGCTCCCCCGAAAGGGGGAGCTTTTTTGTTATCTGCCAGTCCGTGGGGTAAAGCTCCCTCCTTCGGGGGAGCTGGCGAGCGCAGCGAGACTGAGAGGATAAATCCCCTATTGACTTGTACAATATTATATGCTATATAATATTATAGAAACAGACCACGCCGAAAGGAGGCTGTTCCCACATGAGTTTTCCCATCAGTGCTGCGCTGCTGGACGCCATTGTGCTGTCCGTGGTGGCGCAGGAGCCGGAAGGTACCTACGGCTACAAGATCACCCAACAGGTCACCCACACGCTGGAACTGAGCGAATCCACCCTGTACCCGGTGCTGCGCCGGCTGCAGAAAGACCAGCTGCTCACGGTCTACGATGCGCCCTTCAATGGCCGCAACCGCCGCTATTATCAGATCACCTCCGCCGGGCGGGCGCAGCTTGCCGCCTACGCACAGGAGTGGAGCCGCTACCGTTCTTCCATTGACACATTTTTCAGAGAGGTGGAATGATTATGACCCGTACTGCATTTCTTGCTGCGCTGGAGCAGCTTCTGGCTCCCCTGCCGGAGGCCGAGCGCAAGGACGCTTTGAGTTATTACGAAGATTATCTGGATGCCGCCGGGCCGGAAAACGAAGCCCGCGCCATTGCGGAGCTGGGCAGCCCCGAGGAGGTCGCCCGCAAAATTCTGGACGAACAGACCCCGGCAGACAGTTCTGCCGCCCCGGCATCCCCTGCCCGCAAGCCGCGTTCCCGCTGGCGCATGGTACTGGGCGGCGGGCTGGCGGTGCTGGTGCTGGCCTGCTTTTTCTTCCAGCACTCCAAGGCCATCCCGGTGCAGCCGGTGGAATCCATTTCTCCTTCCTCAGAAATTCCTGCTTCCTCTGCGGAAGTACCTGCCGAAAGTTCCTCCACGCAGCCCGCAGCTCCCGTTTCCACTTCAGACGGCTTGACTTTCTCCCTCTCTGCTGAGATGGTCAGCGATAAACTATCGCTGAAGTTGGACTATGGTACCATTCTCTTTGTTGTTGACCCAAACGCTTCCGACATCACGCTACAGTTTGATGGCTTCAGGACCCGGTATCTCACCCATTCCAACAAAAAAGACGGAACCGCAGAGTTTTCCTACCATGTCCCGAAATACTACGCTCTCCCTGATATTGACAGTGCTGTGCTCACCATTACAGCTCCGGAAAATATCCTGCATGAGATAGACATTGATCTTGCCATGGGCAACGTTGACCTTGGCACGCTCTCTTTGGAAGAACTGGATCTGGAACTTGCCATGGGGAGCGTCTCTGCCGACAGCCTGACTGTGAAGGATGCGGATTTCAATCTTGCCATGGGCGGCTGTCACATTGACCATCTGACCGCACCGGAATTCGATGCCGAAATTGCCGTGGGCGACTGCACGATCGGTATGTTGTCCGGTGCTCAGGATGTCAGCATCTCGGTCATCACCGGCGATACTGACCTGACTCTGGAGGGCAGCGCCTCGGACTATTACCTCGTCACCAATGGGCTTATGGGCACCTCGATCCATGATGGCAAAGCAAATACCTCTCGTAAAATTTCCCTCAGTTCCACCACCGGCGATTTCTCCGTCTCCTATGCGAATTGACCTCTGAACGCAGAACACCCCCGGCATCCGAACGAAACGAAAACGGATGCCGGGGGTGTTTTTATGCTTTCCCGTGAAAATACTCGTAGATGGTCTGCGCCAGCTGCCTGCCCACACCGGGAGTGTTTTCCAGCTGGTCGGGGGTGGCATCCTTCACCGCGCCCACGCTCTTGAACTGCGTCAGCAGGGCTTTGGCGGTTTTGGGGCCTACGCCCGGCACCTCGGTCAGGGTGGAGGAGTAGCTTTTCTGCTTCATCTGCTGCTTGCGGTAGGCGTTGGCAAAGCGGTGGGTCTCGTCCTGAATGGCGGTGATGAAGGTAAAGGTGCCCCGGTTCATGTTGATGGCAATTTCCCGCCCGTCGCTGTCCACGATGGCGCGGGTGCGGTGGTGGTCATCCTTTACCATGCCGTACAGCGGCACATCTGCCAGCGCCGTACCGGCAAGCGCTTCCTTTGCGGCGCTCACCTGTCCCCTGCCGCCGTCCATCAGCAAAAGATCCGGCTTCTGCCCGAACCAGTTGCCGCTGGGCTGGCCGTTTTCAGCCTGTGCAGCGTATTTTTCGTACTCTGCCGCCCGGCGGGAAACGGTCTCCGCCAGCGAAGCATAGTCGTCCGTGCCCGCCACGGTTTTCATCTTGAACTTGCGGTAGCCCGCCTTGAAGGACTTGCCGTCCTTGAAGGTGACCATGCCGCAGACGCTGCTGCCATCGCCCCAGTTGGAGATATCGTAGCTTTCAATGGCGCGGGGCGGCTTTGAAAGCCCCAGCACCTGCGCCAGCTCGTCCAGCAGCTTTTCCTCCCGGGCGTAGCGGCCGCTCTCCCGTGCCAGACGCTCCACCGCGTTGGTGTGCGCCATCTCCACCAGATGCGCTTTATCGCCCCGCTGGGGCACATACAGCTGTACCTCGCTGCCCCGTTTCTGGTTCAGCGCCTGCTGCAAGGCATTCACGTCCGGCGGCAGTGCGTCCACCGCGATGATCTTGGGAATCTGTTCATCGTCCAGATAGTACCGGGGCAGAAATTCCTCCCGCACCGCGTCGATATCCGAGGTATCGTGAAACAAAAACTCCCGCTTATCGGTCAGCCGTCCCTCCCGGAAGCGCAGCACCGCCGCGCACACGCTGTCCGGCGTACCGGCCAGCGCCACCACGTCCATCTCCACGTCCGGATCTACCACCACCTTCTGCCCTGCCGTAAGCTTGGTGATGGCATTGATCTGATCCCGCAGAAGAGCGGCGGTCTCAAATTCCAGCCGGTCGGAGGCCTCCTGCATCCGCTCGTTGAGGGTTTTCAGGATATCCTTTTTGCCGTAGCGGATCAGGTGCACCGCGTTTTTGACCGCCTGATTGTAGGTCTCGCAGCTGATCTTGCCGCTGCACACCGCCATACACTTGCCGATATGAGCGTTCAGGCAGGGGCGTCCTTTGCCGATCTCCTGCGGGAAGCGCTTGGAGCAGCGCGGCAGCAAAAAGGCATCCATGGCCGTTTCTGCCATCTGCCGCGCTGCAAAGCTGGAGGTGTAAGGGCCGATATACTCTGCCCCGTCCTCCTCCTTTTGCAGGGTGAAGGAAAGGCGCGGCCAGTCCTCCCGGGTGACGCGGATATAGCTATAACCCTTGTCATCCTTGAGCAGGATGTTGTACTTGGGCGTGTGCGCCTTGATCTGACTGGCCTCCAGCACCAGCGCCTCAAACTCGCTCTGACAGACGATGACGTCAAAGGCGTAGGCGTGGGCGATCATCTGGCTGACCTTGTTATCGTGGGGCACGCCCTCGCGGAAATACTGGCTTACCCGGATGCGCAGGCGCTTGGCCTTGCCGATATAGATGATGGTGTCGCTTTTGTCCCGGATGATATACACCCCGGGCAGCAGCGGCAGCATACAGGCTTTTTGATAGAGTTCGGCCTTAGTCATGCAGCACCTTCCTCCGTATTTGTGGGATGGGGCGTCCTGCAATGGAAAGCCCTTTGCTCCCGGTAAAAAGCGTACTAAAAAAGCGGCAGGGAACCCCCGCCGCTTTCTGTTGCTTGTGATACAGACTTACTCTGCAAAGCCGGACTCCACCAGCTTGATCAGGCCGTCCACGGCAGCCTGCTCATCAGCGCCGTCAGCGATGATGCGGATGGTGGTGCCGCCAACGATACCCAGAGACAGAACGCCCAGCAGGCTCTTTGCGTTCACGCGGCGTTCTTCCTTTTCGACCCAGATGGAAGACTTGAACTCGTTTGCCTTCTGGATAAAGAAGGTAGCCGGACGAGCGTGCAGACCAACCTGATTTTCAACGGTAACTTCTTTTACGTACATAGTAAAGCGCTCCTATCTAATATCGTTTTGGTGTACAAAAGCATAGTGTGCCTGTTGTGTTACACTCATTTTAGCGCAAGTCGATACGGTTGTACAGCCCCCTTTTGCATTTTTGGCGGTTTTCCCAATGAAACAGGGAGCATTTTTCAGGTTTTGTACAAAGACAATAAAATTATACCCCGAAGGTTAGAGGGGTAATACAAAAGTTTTCAACAACTTTTAGACCGTCGGGGAGTTTTACCCTGAATTTTGTGTATTTTCACCGATATTTCCGGTGTCGGCTTACTCCTGCACAGGGCCTACGTAGCGCATCTGCACCAGTGCGCATTTACGCGTCACGGTGGGGTATTGCTTCGGGTCAAATTCCAGACTGGTGCTGCCGTCCAGCTGCCAGCCCATGCGGGTATACAGCGCAATGGCGCGGGTGTTGGTGTTCAGCACACTCAGCACCGGGTGTGCGTGCTCCGGCAGCTTTTTGCGGGCAAAATCCAGCAGCTTTGCGCCAATGCCGTTGCCCCGGGCTTTTTCCGTGACGAACAGGTGCTCGATATGTCCCGCCTTATGGCTGACGCACACCATGCCGTCCGGCACATCTTTGGTGGTGTGCAGGTAGCATACCCAGCCCGCCGCCTTTTCCTGCTGCAATTGCAGCAAAAACTGCGGCTCGGTCAGAGTGCGGCAGTATTCCGGCGTCCAGTTGTCGGCGCAGACAGCCTGCCGTCCCTCGGCAAACAGCTTTGCGGCGGCGGCAAACTGCTCGGCGGTCTTTACCAGCCGGACATTCTCGCCCCGCTTCCACTTGGGCACTTCGGCAATGGGGTGGCTCGTACACCACTGCTCGTACAGTTCCGGGCGGCGCAGACGGGTGCGGGTACGGCTCTGCTCGCCGCGCCACGCGTCAATTTTTGCATGGTCGCCGCCCAGCAGCACCTCGGGCACAGCACGGCCTTCCCACACCTCGGGGCGGGTGTACTGGGGGTATTCCAGCAGGCCGTCCCAGTAGCTTTCCTCCTCGTAGCCCTTCTGCTCGGCCAATACGCCGGGCTTCAGGCGCAGCACGCTGTCTGCCACCACAAGGCTGGCAAGCTCGCCGCCGGTCAGGATATAATCACCGATGGAGATTTCCTCGTCCGCAAAAGCTTCGATGACGCGCTCGTCAATGCCCTCGTAGTGGCCGCAGACCAGTGTCAGGTTGTCGTACTGTGCCAAGCGCTTTGCGTGCTCCTCGGTGTAGCGCTGGCCGCCCGCCGTCAGGAACACGATGTGCGGGGCGGGCCGTCCCTGCTCGGCCACCTCGTGCTGCACCGCCCGCAGGCAGTCCGCGATGGGCTGGGCGTACAGCACCATGCCGCAGCCGCCGCCGTAGGGGTAGTCGTCGGTCTGCTTCTGCTTGTTCAGGGTGTAATCCCGGATCTGGTGGCAGTGGGTCTCAATATAGCCCCGCTTTGCCGCCCGGCCGATGATGCTGGCATCCAGCACCTGCTGGCACATCTCCGGGAACAAGGTCACGATATCCACACGCATTCCCATGGCTTACTCCTCCTCCCGCTCGCTGTCAAAATCGTCATCCAGCAGGCCGGGGATGGGGGTGACAAGGATATACCCCTCCGGCGGGTTGCGCTCTTTCAGGAAGGCATCCACCCCGGGGAACATATACTCCTTGCCGCCGGGTGCCTTGACGGTGTAGATATCCTGCGCACCCGGGTGGTCCACGCTGGTCACCACGCCGTACACCTTGCCGGTGTCAGCGTCCCGCACTTCGCACCCGATAAGGTCCGCCACATACCACCGGCCTGCGGGCAGGGTGGCATCGTTGCGGTCAAAGTAAAACACCTGTCCGCGCAGCGCCCGGGCGGCGTCCATATCGCTGACTCCCTCCAGCTGGAGCAGCGCCATCTGCCCCTGCGGACGGATAGAAAGGATCTTATACGCCTTGCCGCCCTGCGCCGAAGGGTACAGGCGGCCTACTTTTTTCAAAAAATCCACCCCGTCGCACCAAAGCTCCAGCTTCATTTCCCCGCGCACACCGTGGGTGGTAACAACTTTTCCGGCTTCCAGATATTGCTGCATCGTTTTCTCCTGTAAGAACCCTCTCAGTCAATGCCTGCGGCATTGCCAGCTCCCCCGAGAGGGGAGCTTTTTGACGAAGAGGTGGTGTATTGCTTGTTTGTTCAGAATGCTCCTGTGTACAGTCTGCTCCAAGCTCCCCCTTTCGGGGGAGCTGGCGCGAAGCGCCTGAGAGGGTTTTCTATAACCAAAAAGGCCCCTTGCCGCAAGGGCAAAGGGCCAGTAGGGTGCTCAGTCGATCTCAACAAGGACCTTTTCATCGACCCGCACAGCAGCCGCGCGCATCACCACACGAATGGCTTTTGCGATCCGGCCCTGCTTGCCGATGACACGGCCCATATCTCCCTCTGCCACGCTCAGGTGGTAGACGATGGTGCCGTCCTCGCGAGGCTCGTCCACCGTGACCTTAACGGCGTCCTTATCCTCCACGAGACCGCGGGCAACTGCCAGCAACAGCTCCTGCATGAGTCAGCCCTCCCTACTTACAGAACGTTGGACTTCTTCAGCAGGACACGAACGGTATCAGTGGGCTGAGCGCCGTTAGCGATCCACTGCTTTGCCTTCTCGGCATCGATCTTCACCTCAGAGGGCTCCTTGTTGGGATCGTAAGTGCCGATCTCCTCGATGAAGCGGCCATCGCGGGGGAAGCGGCTGTCAGCAACGACAACACGGTAGAAGGGGGCCTTCTTGGCGCCAACGCGGCGCAGACGAATCTTAACTGCCATAATAGATATCCTCCAAAAATTGTTGTTTTTGATATATGTTACAAACCCCGCCGGGGTTGTATACCGTTGTTATTTCAGTCCGCGGAAGGCGTTGGGGTTGCCCATCATGCCGCCCAGACGGCGGGCAAAGCCCTTAGGGCTCTTCTTGAACTGCTTCATCATCTTCTGCATCATCTCGTACTGCTTGAGCAGCTTGTTCACGTCCTCCACGCGGGTACCACTGCCTGCGGCAATGCGGCGCTTGCGCTTGGGGTTGATGATGGAGGGCTTTTCCCGCTCCTCTTTTGTCATGGAATAGATCATGGCCTCGATGCGGTCAAAGGCTTTTTCGTCGATCTGGCTGGCGTCGATGCCGGAAGCGCCGGGCAGCATGCTCAGCATCGCGCCTGCGCCGCCCATTTTGCGGATCTGGGCGAACTGCTCCAGCATATCGTTCATATCGAACTTGTTTTCCATCAGCCGCTTGGCGGTCTCCTCAGCGGCCTTTTCGTCAGCGGCATCCTGTGCGCGCTCGATCAGGCTGAGCACATCGCCCATGCCAAGGATGCGGCTTGCCATGCGGTCCGGGTGGAACACATCCAGATCATCCAGCTTTTCGCCGGTGCCCTGAAACTTGATGGGCTTGCCGGTAACGGCCAGCACGGAAAGCGCTGCACCGCCACGGGTATCGCCATCGGTCTTGGTGAGGATGATGCCATCCACGCCCACCGTCTCGTTGAAGGTCTTGGCCACGTTGACGGCGTCCTGACCGGCCATGGCGTCCACCACCAGCAGGGTCTCGTCCACGGGAACGGCGGCCTTGATGTCCACCAGCTCCTGCATCAGCACTTCATCGATCTGCAAGCGGCCTGCCGTATCCAGAATGACGATGTCGTTGCCGTAGTCCTTGGCGTGCGCCAGCGCCTTACGGGCGATCTCCGGCGGCTTTGCGCCGGGCAGGGTGAACACCGGTGCACCGGCCTGCTTGCCCACCACCTGCAGCTGGTCAATAGCCGCAGGGCGGTAGATATCGCAAGCCACCAGCATGGGGCGGCGGCCCTGCTTGATATAGAACTTGGCAAGTTTTGCCGCGTGGGTGGTTTTACCGTTGCCCTGCAGGCCGCAGAGCATAATGACCGTCTGCCCCTTGTTCTTGATGTTCAGGCGGGCGGCTTCGCTGCCGCCCATGAGGGCTACCAGCTCCTCATTGACGATCTTGACCACCTGCTGGGCGGGGGTCAGGCTCTCCATGACCTCCTGCCCCATGGCACGCTCGGACACCTTTGCGCAGAAGTCCTTGGCAACCTTGTAGTTGACATCGGCTTCCAGCAAAGCCATCCGCACCTCGCGCATGGCGGCTTTGATATCTGCCTCGGTCAGCTTACCGTGACCGCGCAGCTTTTTGAATACACCGGCAAGGCGGTCGGTCAGGGATTCAAATGCCATTGTGCGGTGCTCCTTTCAAAATTCGATCAGCTTTCGTTTGCTTCATCCATCGAGCGGATGATCTCCAGCATTTTTGTCAGCGTTTCCACATATTCCGTGGTGGTGATATTGGCGCGGGGGCCGGTGCACTCGAAACGGGTGTCGATGACCAGCTGTTCCAGCTGTTCCAGCTTCTGCTGTACCCGCCGGTAACGGGCTGCAAATCCTACCTTTTCTTCCAGTTCCTTCAGGGTGGTCTCGCCGTGCTTGATGGCGTCCCGTGCGCCCTGCCGGGTGATGCCGAAGTTCTCGCCGATCTCGCTCAGCGAAAGGTCATCGTTATAATACTGGCGCAGCATCTCGCGCTGCTTCTGGGTAAGCACCTCGCCATAAAAATCCAGCAGATACCCCATTTCCAGATCTTTTGCCATTGCTGTTGACCCCCGGTGCTCTGCTGTCTGTGCTTGCTGTGTTGTAAAGTTTTTTTGCTTTACGGATGGAGTATACCAGAACCCCTGCCCCTTGTCAAGGGGATTTTGGAGTTTTTTCTGAAATATCTGCCCAAAATTCGCTGTTTTTGCCAAAAGGTATCTTGACGCAGCCGGGGGCTTTGCGTTAGGATAATAGTGTTGTATCCCAAGAGAAAGGAGTGCCCTTGTGCCGATCTACTCTAATTTTTACCAGACCCTTACCACTGCCTGCCCCATTGTGGAGCTGCGGGGCTATGCCGCCGCCTGCGGGCTGAAGGGACATCTGTACGCGTATCTGGATTTTAACGGCCCCACCGGCACCGCCCGGGACGGCCTTGCCGAGGGGATGCTGGCCCTTGCCATTGAAAAAAAGCAGCTTGCCCCGGGGCAGCCCATCATTGAGGCAGCCTCCGGCCCCTTTGCCACCGCCCTTACGCTGGCCAGCCTGACCGCCGGGCACCCCATCGTGCTGGTGATGCCGGAGGACGCCCCTGCCCTGCGGCAGGAATACCTGCTGCGGCTGGGTGCACAGATCCGGCACAGCCCTGCCCGCAGCGGTCTGGCCGGGGCACGGGCGCTGGCGGCGCAGACCGCCGCCGCGAACGGCTGGTACTATATGAACTGGCTGGCCAACGACGACAACCCGGAGTACCACCGCCGGGTCACCGGCCCTGCCATCGTGCAAAGCATTGCCCGGCAGAACAAGAGCCTTGTGGACGCCATTACCATCGGCGTGGGCAGCGCCGGCACGGTGACCGGCGTGGGCGAGACCATCAAGGCATGGACGAACGATGTGCGCATCGTGGCGGTGGAGCCGTATGAAAATCAGGTGCTGGGCGGCGGGCTTACCGGCCCCCACGGCATCCCGGATATCGGCTACGGCATCGTGCCGGAAAACTATAACAGTTATGTGGTGGATAACGTTTCCGCCGTGGCCAGCCGGGACGCCCAGCGTGCCGCCCAGCAGGTGCTGCGCACCGATGCGATTCCCGCTTCGGTCAGCGCTGGTGCTGCCCTGCACGCCGCCGCCCAGCTGCTGGCTAACTGCAACAGCCGCGCGGCGCTGGCCATTTTCAGCGGACGCGCCAGCATCGTGTAAGCGGCTGCTTCTATCAATAGGAAAGAGGACGTTTTTCATGACCAAGGACATGACCAGCGGTGCTATTACGCCGCTGCTGATCAAATTTACCATTCCGCTGGTGCTGGGCAACCTGTTCCAGCTTACCTACAACGCCGCCGACAGTATCATCGTGGGCAAGTTTGTGGGCGAGGACGCACTGGCTGCCGTGGGCACCTCGAACCCCCTGATGACCCTTGCCATCCTGTTCATCAACGGGATGTGTCTGGGCGCGGGCATTCTGGTCAGCACCGCCTTTGGCGCGGGGGATACCGAGCTGGTGGAGCGTCAAGTATCCACCACTGCCATTGCGGGCACGGTGTTCTCTTTGACCTTCTCTGCCCTGTGCGTGCTGCTGGCAGACCCGCTGCTGCGGCTGCTGCAGGTGCCTGCGGCTATTCTGCCCATTGCGGTGAACTACCTGCGTATCGTGTTTGCGGGGCTGATCTTCACCTTCTTCTATAATTTTCTTGCCGCCACCATGCGTGCGCTGGGCGACAGCAAGAGCGCGCTGTATTTTTTGATGATCAGTGCGGTGCTGAACATTGGCGGCGACCTGTTTTTTGTGGAGGCACTGGGCTGGGGCAGCGAGGGCTGCGCCCTTTCCACCGTGCTCAGCGAGGCCGCCTGCTGCCTGCTGTGCGTGGTGTACATCCGCTATAAGGTACCAATCTTACAGCTGGGCAGGCGGTGGCTGGTGTATGACGGCAAACTGCTGCGCAAGACCGTGAGCTACGGCTGGGCCAGCGCGATGCAGCAGGCCACGGTGCAGCTGGGCAAAATTGCGGTGCAGGCCATCGTAAACACCATGGGCGTCAACGCCATGGCGGCTTTTACCGCCGCCTCCCGCATCGACGACTTTGCCTACACCCCGCAGCAGAACATTGGCCACGCCATGACCACCCTGATGGCGCAGAACCGGGGCGCGGGCAAGACCGACCGGGTACGGCAGGGCTACCACTGCGGTATGCGCATCGAATTCGTCTATGCGCTGTTACTTACCGGTGTCTGCCTGCTGTTTGCCGAGCCCATCATCCGGCTGTTTGCCGCCGACCCTGCTGTGGTGGACCTTGGCGTGCGGTTTTTGCGCACCATCTCGCTGTTTTATCTGATGCCCGCCGCCACCAACGGCATTCAGGGCTTTTTCCGGGGCATGGGCGATTTGAAGGTCACCCTGAACAGCAGTATGCTGAACATGGGCGGTCGTGTGGCTGCCGCCGCCCTGTTTGTGCTGGTGCTGAAGATGGACATCGAAGCCTTGCCCTTCAGCTACGCGGTGGGCTGGCTGCTGATGCTGCTGTACGAGCTGCCCCTGCTGGTGCGTTTTCTGCGCAACAGCGAAGTATAACGCCGGACGATTTTAATGGCCTCCGCTTTGCTCTGGCCATAAATCAAGGAATTATCGTTTTATTCAGGAACTCGGAGCGCCTGCGGGCGCTCCGAGTTCCTCTTTTCACGGGAAGGGGTCGTGGAGGGAAACGGCAGACGCAAAAAGCCGCCGTCTCCGGGCGGGAGGCGGCGGCGAAAAGCTTTATGTTGTTTTTACTTGGTGCCGTAGATACGGTCGCCTGCATCGCCCAGACCGGGCACGATGTAGCCATTCTCGTTCAGGCGGTCGTCCTGTGCGCCCAGATAGATGTCCACATCGGGGTGTGCCTCGTGCAGAGCCTTGATGCCCTCCGGTGCGCCCAGCAGACCGATGAACTTGATGCGCTTTGCGCCGTGCTTCTTGATCTGGGTGATGGCGTCGATGGCGCTGCCGCCGGTAGCCAGCATGGGATCCAGCACCAGAACGTCACGCTCGGCGATATCCTGCGGCAGCTTGCAGAAGTACTCCACGGGCTGCAGGGTCTTTTCGTCGCGGTACAGGCCGATGAAGCCGACCTTGGCAGCGGGCAGCAGGGTTAGCATACCGTCCAGCATACCCATGCCGGCGCGCAGGATGGGCACCAGAGCCAGCTTGCGGCCTGCCAGCACCTTGGTCTTTGCCATGGTGATGGGGGTCTCGATCTCCACCTCTTCCAGCGGCAGATCGCGGGTAGCCTCGTAGCACAGCAGCGTTGCGATCTCGCCAACGAGGTCACGGAACTCCTTGGTGCCGGTCTGTTTGTTGCGCAGCAGGCTGATCTTGTGCTGCAGCAGCGGATGTTCAACGATCATCGGGGTCATAAAAACACGCTCCTTAATTTATATAGAACATTCTATCGGGTACTGATCTGTGGTCTTGTCCGCCCGGTGGGCGCACAAATAGCTTTTTTCACAGAGAAGCTTGCAGTGCAAGCTTCTCTGTGAAATTACAAAAATTTCAATCAGCGGTTTTCCAGTGCGGTCAGCTTGTCGATGCGGCGCTGATGGCGGCCGCCCTCAAACTCGGTGTTCAGGAAGATGTCCACCAGCTGGCAGGCAAGGCCTGCACCCACTACACGGCCGCCCATGCACAGGGCGTTGGCGTCGTTGTGGCGGCGGGTATACTCGCAGCTGAAGCTGTCGGAGCAGCAGCAGGCGCGGATGCCCTTGATCTTGTTGGCTGCCATGCTGATGCCCACACCGGTGCCGCAGAACAGCAGTGCTTTCTCGCACTGGCCGCTCACCACTGCGTCACAGGCGGGCACAGCCATATCGGGGTAGTCCACGCTGTCGGTGCTGTGGGTGCCAAAGTCGATATACTCCAGACCAAGCTCCTCCAGATGTGCCTTGACAGCCTCTTTCAGTTCAAATCCGCCGTGGTCGGCGGCAAGTGCGATGGGTTTTGCCATGGAAAAACGTCCTTTCCCTGTGAGTGGTCACAGTTCCTCTTTTATTGTTTGTTTGCTGCGGCTTCGGCAGCTAGACGCTCCGCCCGCTCCCGCTCCGCCTGACTGAGACGGTGGTAGTCCGGCAGCAGCGCCTCCGGCAGCACAGCCTGCCCGGCTGCGGCCATCTGCTTTGCCACAAGTGCTACGGCAGCGGCACGGCCGCCCCGCAGCGCCGGGGGCGTTTGCAGCACGCCCGGCACATCGCTGTATTTATTATAGCACAGACCCGCACCATCACCAACAAAAAACAGAGGCTTTTTGCAATTTTCTACAAAATCAGCCAGATCTGTCACCGCCCGGGCGTCATCGTCCAGCAGGCGGGTGTGGGTGGCAAGGTCAAAAGCTGCACTGTATACCTGTGCGCGGCGGGCGTCCAGTGCACAGAGCACCGTGCCCTCGCCGGTGTGGGCAGCAGCCAGCGCTTCCAAGGTGGACACCGGGGCGCACAGCGTCTCGCGCGGGAAGGCCAACCCCTTGACGGCGGCCAGCCCGATGCGCAGGCCGGTAAAGCTGCCCGGGCCTGCGTTGACGGCGTACAGGTCGATGTCCGCGCAGGTCAGCCCGCACATCTTTAAGCAGGTGTCGATCATGGGCATCAGCGTTTCGCTGTGGGTCATGCCGCCGTCCAGATATACCTCGTACAGCAGGCGATCATCCTGCAGCAGAGCCACACCGGCGGTCTTGCCCGCCGTATCCACGGCCAGAATATTCATACCGTCACCCCCTCAATGGTGATCTTGCGGGTGGTATCGTCCAGACGTTCGATGTTCACCCGGATGGGGTTTTCCAGCGCCAGCAGGTCGGCAAAGTTTTCGCTCCACTCTGCCGCCACCACAGCGCCCTGATCCAGATAATCGTAGAAGCCTGCCGCGCACAGATCATTCTCGGTAGAAATGCGGTACAGGTCAAAGTGCGCCAGCGGGCGCGGGCCCCGGTAGTAGTTCACGATAGCAAAGGTGGGGCTGGACACCGGGTCGGTGCAGCCCAGACCCTCGGCAAGGCCCTCGGTAAATGCGGTCTTGCCCACGCCAAGACCACCGGTAAAGGCGATCAGCGCCCCGGGAGCCAGCACAGCGGCCATCCGCTTGCCCAGCGCCACCGTTTCGGCGCGGGAATGGGTGATATATTCTGACATGAAGGTTACCTCATCGTTTCAAAAAAGGGATGGCAGACACTCTGCCATCCCTAAGTATAATATAAAACACACAAAAGTGCAATGGTCAGGCGGCGGCAGGGGTCTGCTGCTCCGCAGCGCCGTTCGTCAACGTGCCGGGCGCGGTGAGCCGGGCAGCGGCATCGCCCTGAATGATGGGATAGGACGCCGCCGAGTGGGGATGCCGCCCGGTGTTCTGGTTGAGATACCACACGATGTCGTTTTCGCCATAGACCTCAAGGCCGTAATCAATGGCCTGCTGCAACGTCTCGCCCTCGATCATGCGGTTCACGGTCGCCCACAGCATACTGCGGGAGTACACACTGTATACGTTATTCACAAAGCCTGCCACGGCCTTTGCCCCGCCGGAGAGCAGCCCGTCCGAAAGAGCGGTGTCCACATGGCCGCTGCGTCCGTAGAACTCGCAGGTCTCCGAAAGTACGATGGTGCCGTTCAGCTTACCGCCCCGGTAGGCATTGCCGAAAAAGTCCCCGGTGACGGCGTAGCAGCCGTTCACCTTGATGACCCGGTGGCTAAGCAGCTCCAAGCCGTAGCGCAGGTCGTTCCAGAAATCAGATTTTTCCAGCAGCAGGATGATGGGCGCAGTGGCCTGTTTTTTCCACAGCCAGCCGTACTCATAGGTATAGTACGCGCCGTGGGCGCTGAGGATGGCAAGGTCGTAGTCTGCCATCCGCTTCAGGTCGGAGACAGTCACCATCATGTCCAGATGGGTGTCCAGCCCGTAGCCGTTCCAGTAGTCCTTCATATAAGAATAGTAGGGGTAGCGGTTACTGTTGACTCCATTATCAAAGGCATAGTAGATGACCGCATTGCCCACCGTGCCGTTCTCGGCAGCGAGCAGGGCGGGCGCATCCTCCATCTCCGGCCCGGGCAGGGCGGCGTCCGCCTCGCTCTCGGTATCGGTGAGCAGAATACCGCCCAGTGCGCCGCAGCTGTAAGTAAAGCTTACCATGCCGTTTTTCGCATCCACATAGATGCTGTCCTTTTTTATAAGCCCCTGTGCCGCCAGCGCGTCCAGCTGTGCCAGCGCAGCGGCCTGACGCTCTTCCTCCGACATTCCGGCGTAGGCGGCACTGTCGGTCAGGGCGGTGACGGCGGCATCCGTCTGCTGCATCTCCTTTACCTCGGAAGCGGTCAGGGTCTGGGGGGTGCCGGTGGTTTCCTCCGGCGCGGCGGCCACTGCCGGGCACACTGCCGTAAAGGCCAGCGCAATGGCACACACCGCGCTGAGCAGACGGCGATAAACTGTATGTTCCATTTCTTCTTTTCCGTTCCTCTCCCCCGGCACACCGCCGGGGCTGTTGTGCGCAAGGCTGCGCCCACAGGTTCATTGTAGGCTGCTGCCGGAGCTTTGTCAAGCATCCCGGCAATGTTTTACCATTCCGTCACACCCGGCGCATTGCATTGGCGCAAAGGTTTGTGTATAATAGCAGTATGCTGGGTTTTTATCGCCTGTACACAGGCACGCCCCGGCAGATTGTTCTGACGAAAGGCGGTGCTTTCTTTGGATAGCATTCGACAATATTTTAAGCGCACCGATAAGATGTATCTGCTGCTGTGCATTTTCAGCAGCGTGATGGCGGTGCTGGCACTGTCCTCCTGGGCAGCCAAGCAGGGCAACGGCTTTGCCACCGATGAGGTGACCGGTGCCATCATCGGCATTGGCGACTACCGCCGCGCACTGGTGCAGGCGGGCGCTGCCGCCATTGGCATCGTGATTGCGCTGCTGCTCTCCTGCGTGGACTACCGCAGCCTTGTAAAGGTGTGGCCGGTGCACGTTGTGCTGACGTGGGGTCTGGTGCTGCCCACGCTGGTCATCCGCAACGTGTCCATCGGCCCGCTGACCATCGGCTACAACGCCGGTGATACCGACAACTACTCCTGGTATAAACTGGGCGGCTTTACCTTTCAGCCCACAGAGCTGGCAAAGATCAGCTTTATCCTGACCTTTGCCATGCACCTGAACAACGTGCGCAGCCGCATCAATGAGCCAAAAGAGCTGGCAAAGCTGCTGCTGCACCTGCTGGTGCCCATTGCTATCATCCATGTGCAGGGCGACGACGGCACCGCCATCATCTACGGCATCATCGGCTGCTGCATGATGTTTGCGGCGGGGCTGAGCTGGAAGTATATCTTTGCAGCCTTTGCGGCGGCGGGCGCTGCCGTGGCGGTGGCCTTTGCCTTTTTCAGCGATAAGATCGGCAAAGGATACCAGTGGTACCGCATTCTGGCGGTGCTGGACCCGGAAAACACCACCGGCTGGGCCCCCAGCGAGACCGTGTGGAAGAACATCATCTACCAGCAGCAGCGCGGCGAGATCGCGCTGGGCTCCGGCGGCATCTTCGGCAACGGTCTATTCACCGGCCGGTATTACAGTGTGCCCAACGCCCACAATGACTTCATCCTCAGCTGGATCGGCAACGTGGCGGGCTTTGTGGGCTGCTGCGTAGTGCTGGGCGTTCTGCTGGCGCTGGTGATCAAGACCTTTGCCACCGGTGCCCGCAGCGAGGATCTGCTGGGCAGCTACATCTGCGCCGGTATCGGAGGTGCCCTGATGGCACAGATCGCCGTAAACGTGGGCATGAATCTGCGGGTGCTGCCGGTCATCGGCGTCACCCTGCCCTTCTACTCCGCCGGTGGCAGCTCGGTGCTTATGCTGTATATCTGTGTTGGTTTAGTACTATCCGTATACTCTCACAACACTAAAAGCCTGTTCAGTTAAAGAAGATTCTATAAGCAAGGACGTGCAGCCCGCGGGCTGCACGTCCTTGCTTATAGAATCTTCTTTAACTGAACAGGCTTTTAGTGTTGTGAGAGTATACGGATAGTACTAAACCAACACAGATATACAGCATAAGCACCGAGCTGCCACCGGCGGAGTAGAAGGGCAGGGTGACGCCGATGACCGGCAGCACCCGCAGATTCATGCCCACGTTTACGGCGATCTGTGCCATCAGGGCACCTCCGATACCGGCGCAGATGTAGCTGCCCAGCAGATCCTCGCTGCGGGCACCGGTGGCAAAGGTCTTGATCACCAGCGCCAGCAGAACGCCCAGCACTACGCAGCAGCCCACAAAGCCCGCCACGTTGCCGATCCAGCTGAGGATGAAGTCATTGTGGGCGTTGGGCACACTGTAATACCGGCCGGTGAATAGACCGTTGCCGAAGATGCCGCCGGAGCCCAGCGCGATCTCGCCGCGCTGCTGCTGGTAGATGATGTTCTTCCACACGGTCTCGCTGGGGGCCCAGCCGGTGGTGTTTTCCGGGTCCAGCACCGCCAGAATGCGGTACCACTGGTATCCTTTGCCGATCTTATCGCTGAAAAAGGCAAAGGCCACCGCCACGGCAGCGCCCGCCGCCGCAAAGGCTGCAAAGATATACTTCCAGCTCAGCCCCGCCGCAAACATCATGCAGCAGCCGATGATGCCGTAGATGATGGCGGTGCCGTCGTCGCCCTGCACATGGATGATAGCAATGGGCACCAGCAGGTGCAGCAGCAGCTTTGCCAGCTCTTTTGGCTCATTGATGCGGCTGCGCACGTTGTTCAGGTGCATGGCAAAGGTCAGGATAAAGCTGATCTTTGCCAGCTCTGTGGGCTGAAAGGTAAAGCCGCCCAGTTTATACCAGGAGTAGTTGTCGGTATCACCGGCGTTGTAGCCGATGGTCAGCGGGCCGATGGACACGTTGCGGATGACCAGCGTGGGCAGCACCAGACCCCACGTCAGCACAACGTGCACCGGCCACACCTTTACAAGGCTGCGGTAGTCCACGCAGGAGAGCAGCAGCGCAATCACGATGCCAATGGCGGCAGCGCCCGCCTGCACCAGTGCGCGGCGGTAGTCGCCAATGCCGATGATGGCACCGGTCACCTCATCGGTGGCAAAGCCGTTGCCCTGCTTGGCTGCCCAGGAGGACAGTGCCAGCACCGCCATCACGCTGCTGAAAATGCACAGCAGCAGATACATCTTATCGGTGCGCTTAAAATATTGTCGAATGCTATCCAAAGAAAGCACCGCCTTTCGTCAGAACAATCTGCCGGGGCGTGCCTGTGTACAGGCGATAAAAACCCAGCATACTGCTATTATACACAAACCTTTGCGCCAATGCAATGCGCCGGGTGTGACGGAATGGTAAAACATTGCCGGGATGCTTGACAAAGCTCCGGCAGCAGCCTACAATGAACCTGTGGGCGCAGCCTTGCGCACAACAGCCCCGGCGGTGTGCCGGGGGAGAGGAACGGAAAAGAAGAAATGGAACATACAGTTTATCGCCGTCTGCTCAGCGCGGTGTGTGCCATTGCGCTGGCCTTTACGGCAGTGTGCCCGGCAGTGGCCGCCGCGCCGGAGGAAACCACCGGCACCCCCCAGACCCTGACCGCTTCCGAGGTAAAGGAGATGCAGCAGACGGATGCCGCCGTCACCGCCCTGACCGACAGTGCCGCCTACGCCGGAATGTCGGAGGAAGAGCGTCAGGCCGCTGCGCTGGCACAGCTGGACGCGCTGGCGGCACAGGGGCTTATAAAAAAGGACAGCATCTATGTGGATGCGAAAAACGGCATGGTAAGCTTTACTTACAGCTGCGGCGCACTGGGCGGTATTCTGCTCACCGATACCGAGAGCGAGGCGGACGCCGCCCTGCCCGGGCCGGAGATGGAGGATGCGCCCGCCCTGCTCGCTGCCGAGAACGGCACGGTGGGCAATGCGGTCATCTACTATGCCTTTGATAATGGAGTCAACAGTAACCGCTACCCCTACTATTCTTATATGAAGGACTACTGGAACGGCTACGGGCTGGACACCCATCTGGACATGATGGTGACTGTCTCCGACCTGAAGCGGATGGCAGACTACGACCTTGCCATCCTCAGCGCCCACGGCGCGTACTATACCTATGAGTACGGCTGGCTGTGGAAAAAACAGGCCACTGCGCCCATCATCCTGCTGCTGGAAAAATCTGATTTCTGGAACGACCTGCGCTACGGCTTGGAGCTGCTTAGCCACCGGGTCATCAAGGTGAACGGCTGCTACGCCGTCACCGGGGACTTTTTCGGCAATGCCTACCGGGGCGGTAAGCTGAACGGCACCATCGTACTTTCGGAGACCTGCGAGTTCTACGGACGCAGCGGCCATGTGGACACCGCTCTTTCGGACGGGCTGCTCTCCGGCGGGGCAAAGGCCGTGGCAGGCTTTGTGAATAACGTATACAGTGTGTACTCCCGCAGTATGCTGTGGGCGACCGTGAACCGCATGATCGAGGGCGAGACGTTGCAGCAGGCCATTGATTACGGCCTTGAGGTCTATGGCGAAAACGACATCGTGTGGTATCTCAACCAGAACACCGGGCGGCATCCCCACTCGGCGGCGTCCTATCCCATCATTCAGGGCGATGCCGCTGCCCGGCTCACCGCGCCCGGCACGTTGACGAACGGCGCTGCGGAGCAGCAGACCCCTGCCGCCGCCTGACCATTGCACTTTTGTGTGTTTTATATTATACTTAGGGATGGCAGAGTGTCTGCCATCCCTTTTTTGAAACGATGAGGTAACCTTCATGTCAGAATATATCACCCATTCCCGCGCCGAAACGGTGGCGCTGGGCAAGCGGATGGCCGCTGTGCTGGCTCCCGGGGCGCTGATCGCCTTTACCGGTGGTCTTGGCGTGGGCAAGACCGCATTTACCGAGGGCCTTGCCGAGGGTCTGGGCTGCACCGACCCGGTGTCCAGCCCCACCTTTGCTATCGTGAACTACTACCGGGGCCCGCGCCCGCTGGCGCACTTTGACCTGTACCGCATTTCTACCGAGAATGATCTGTGCGCGGCAGGCTTCTACGATTATCTGGATCAGGGCGCTGTGGTGGCGGCAGAGTGGAGCGAAAACTTTGCCGACCTGCTGGCGCTGGAAAACCCCATCCGGGTGAACATCGAACGTCTGGACGATACCACCCGCAAGATCACCATTGAGGGGGTGACGGTATGAATATTCTGGCCGTGGATACGGCGGGCAAGACCGCCGGTGTGGCTCTGCTGCAGGATGATCGCCTGCTGTACGAGGTATATCTGGACGGCGGCATGACCCACAGCGAAACGCTGATGCCCATGATCGACACCTGCTTAAAGATGTGCGGGCTGACCTGCGCGGACATCGACCTGTACGCCGTCAACGCAGGCCCGGGCAGCTTTACCGGCCTGCGCATCGGGCTGGCCGCCGTCAAGGGGTTGGCCTTCCCGCGCGAGACGCTGTGCGCCCCGGTGTCCACCTTGGAAGCGCTGGCTGCTGCCCACACCGGCGAGGGCACGGTGCTCTGTGCACTGGACGCCCGCCGCGCACAGGTATACAGTGCAGCTTTTGACCTTGCCACCCACACCCGCCTGCTGGACGATGACGCCCGGGCGGTGACAGATCTGGCTGATTTTGTAGAAAATTGCAAAAAGCCTCTGTTTTTTGTTGGTGATGGTGCGGGTCTGTGCTATAATAAATACAGCGATGTGCCGGGCGTGCTGCAAACGCCCCCGGCGCTGCGGGGCGGCCGTGCCGCTGCCGTAGCACTTGTGGCAAAGCAGATGGCCGCAGCCGGGCAGGCTGTGCTGCCGGAGGCGCTGCTGCCGGACTACCACCGTCTCAGTCAGGCGGAGCGGGAGCGGGCGGAGCGTCTAGCTGCCGAAGCCGCAGCAAACAAACAATAAAAGAGGAACTGTGACCACTCACAGGGAAAGGACGTTTTTCCATGGCAAAACCCATCGCACTTGCCGCCGACCACGGCGGATTTGAACTGAAAGAGGCTGTCAAGGCACATCTGGAGGAGCTTGGTCTGGAGTATATCGACTTTGGCACCCACAGCACCGACAGCGTGGACTACCCCGATATGGCTGTGCCCGCCTGTGACGCAGTGGTGAGCGGCCAGTGCGAGAAAGCACTGCTGTTCTGCGGCACCGGTGTGGGCATCAGCATGGCAGCCAACAAGATCAAGGGCATCCGCGCCTGCTGCTGCTCCGACAGCTTCAGCTGCGAGTATACCCGCCGCCACAACGACGCCAACGCCCTGTGCATGGGCGGCCGTGTAGTGGGTGCAGGCCTTGCCTGCCAGCTGGTGGACATCTTCCTGAACACCGAGTTTGAGGGCGGCCGCCATCAGCGCCGCATCGACAAGCTGACCGCACTGGAAAACCGCTGATTGAAATTTTTGTAATTTCACAGAGAAGCTTGCACTGCAAGCTTCTCTGTGAAAAAAGCTATTTGTGCGCCCACCGGGCGGACAAGACCACAGATCAGTACCCGATAGAATGTTCTATATAAATTAAGGAGCGTGTTTTTATGACCCCGATGATCGTTGAACATCCGCTGCTGCAGCACAAGATCAGCCTGCTGCGCAACAAACAGACCGGCACCAAGGAGTTCCGTGACCTCGTTGGCGAGATCGCAACGCTGCTGTGCTACGAGGCTACCCGCGATCTGCCGCTGGAAGAGGTGGAGATCGAGACCCCCATCACCATGGCAAAGACCAAGGTGCTGGCAGGCCGCAAGCTGGCTCTGGTGCCCATCCTGCGCGCCGGCATGGGTATGCTGGACGGTATGCTAACCCTGCTGCCCGCTGCCAAGGTCGGCTTCATCGGCCTGTACCGCGACGAAAAGACCCTGCAGCCCGTGGAGTACTTCTGCAAGCTGCCGCAGGATATCGCCGAGCGTGACGTTCTGGTGCTGGATCCCATGCTGGCTACCGGCGGCAGCGCCATCGACGCCATCACCCAGATCAAGAAGCACGGCGCAAAGCGCATCAAGTTCATCGGTCTGCTGGGCGCACCGGAGGGCATCAAGGCTCTGCACGAGGCACACCCCGATGTGGACATCTATCTGGGCGCACAGGACGACCGCCTGAACGAGAATGGCTACATCGTGCCCGGTCTGGGCGATGCAGGCGACCGTATCTACGGCACCAAGTAAAAACAACATAAAGCTTTTCGCCGCCGCCTCCCGCCCGGAGACGGCGGCTTTTTGCGTCTGCCGTTTCCCTCCACGACCCCTTCCCGTGAAAAGAGGAACTCGGAGCGCCCGCAGGCGCTCCGAGTTCCTGAATAAAACGATAATTCCTTGATTTATGGCCAGAGCAAAGCGGAGGCCATTAAAATCGTCCGGCGTTATACTTCGCTGTTGCGCAGAAAACGCACCAGCAGGGGCAGCTCGTACAGCAGCATCAGCAGCCAGCCCACCGCGTAGCTGAAGGGCAAGGCTTCGATGTCCATCTTCAGCACCAGCACAAACAGGGCGGCGGCAGCCACACGACCGCCCATGTTCAGCATACTGCTGTTCAGGGTGACCTTCAAATCGCCCATGCCCCGGAAAAAGCCCTGAATGCCGTTGGTGGCGGCGGGCATCAGATAAAACAGCGAGATGGTGCGCAAAAACCGCACGCCAAGGTCCACCACAGCAGGGTCGGCGGCAAACAGCCGGATGATGGGCTCGGCAAACAGCAGGCAGACACCGGTAAGTAACAGCGCATAGACGAATTCGATGCGCATACCGCAGTGGTAGCCCTGCCGTACCCGGTCGGTCTTGCCCGCGCCCCGGTTCTGCGCCATCAGGGTGGTCATGGCGTGGCCAATGTTCTGCTGCGGGGTGTAGGCAAAGTCGTCGATGCGGGAGGCGGCGGTAAAAGCCGCCATGGCGTTGACGCCCATGGTGTTTACGATGGCCTGCACCGCAATTTTGCCCAGCTGCACCGTGGCCTGCTGCATCGCGCTGGCCCAGCCGTAGCTCACGGTCTTGCGCAGCAGTTTGCCGTCATACACCAGCCACCGCCTGCCCAGCTGTAAGATTGGTACCTTATAGCGGATGTACACCACGCACAGCAGGCAGCAGGCGGCCTCGCTGAGCACGGTGGAAAGGGCGCAGCCCTCGCTGCCCCAGCCCAGTGCCTCCACAAAAAACAGGTCGCCGCCAATGTTCAGCACCGCACTGATCATCAAAAAATACAGCGCGCTCTTGCTGTCGCCCAGCGCACGCATGGTGGCGGCAAGAAAATTATAGAAGAAGGTGAAGATCAGCCCCGCAAACACGATACGCAGGTAGTTCACCGCAATGGGCAGAATAGCCGCAGGCACCTGCAGCAGCCGCAGCAGCGGGTCTGCCAGCAGCACGCACAGGGCAGAGAAGGTCAAAGAGAACACCGTGCCCGCAATGGCAGTGGTGGATACTTGACGCTCCACCAGCTCGGTATCCCCCGCGCCAAAGGCGGTGCTGACCAGAATGCCCGCGCCCAGACACATCCCGTTGATGAACAGGATGGCAAGGGTCATCAGGGGGTTCGAGGTGCCCACGGCAGCCAGTGCGTCCTCGCCCACAAACTTGCCCACGATGATACTGTCGGCGGCGTTGTAGGTAAGCTGGAACAGGTTGCCCAGCACCAGCGGAATGGTAAATTTGATCAGCAGCGGCGTAATAGCACCGCTGGTCATGTCCTTGGTCATGAAAAACGTCCTCTTTCCTATTGATAGAAGCAGCCGCTTACACGATGCTGGCGCGTCCGCTGAAAATGGCCAGCGCCGCGCGGCTGTTGCAGTTAGCCAGCAGCTGGGCGGCGGCGTGCAGGGCAGCACCAGCGCTGACCGAAGCGGGAATCGCATCGGTGCGCAGCACCTGCTGGGCGGCACGCTGGGCGTCCCGGCTGGCCACGGCGGAAACGTTATCCACCACATAACTGTTATAGTTTTCCGGCACGATGCCGTAGCCGATATCCGGGATGCCGTGGGGGCCGGTAAGCCCGCCGCCCAGCACCTGATTTTCATACGGCTCCACCGCCACGATGCGCACATCGTTCGTCCATGCCTTGATGGTCTCGCCCACGCCGGTCACCGTGCCGGCGCTGCCCACGCCGATGGTAATGGCGTCCACAAGGCTCTTGTTCTGCCGGGCAATGCTTTGCACGATGGCAGGGCCGGTGACCCGGCGGTGGTACTCCGGGTTGTCGTCGTTGGCCAGCCAGTTCATATAGTACCAGCCGTTCGCGGCGGCGGTCTGCGCCGCCAGCGCCCGTGCCCCGGCCAGACCGCTGCGGGCAGGGCTGTGCCGGATCTGTGCACCCAGCCGCAGCAGGTATTCCTGCCGCAGGGCAGGGGCGTCCTCCGGCATCACCAGCACGATGGGGTGCCCGGCGGTCAGGCTGGCCAGCGTAAGGGCGGTGGCAAAGGGGCCGGAGGCTGCCTCAATGATGGGCTGCCCCGGGGCAAGCTGCTTTTTTTCAATGGCAAGGGCCAGCATCCCCTCGGCAAGGCCGTCCCGGGCGGTGCCGGTGGGGCCGTTAAAATCCAGATACGCGTACAGATGTCCCTTCAGCCCGCAGGCGGCGGCATAGCCCCGCAGCTCCACAATGGGGCAGGCAGTGGTAAGGGTCTGGTAAAAATTAGAGTAGATCGGCACAAGGGCACTCCTTTCTCTTGGGATACAACACTATTATCCTAACGCAAAGCCCCCGGCTGCGTCAAGATACCTTTTGGCAAAAACAGCGAATTTTGGGCAGATATTTCAGAAAAAACTCCAAAATCCCCTTGACAAGGGGCAGGGGTTCTGGTATACTCCATCCGTAAAGCAAAAAAACTTTACAACACAGCAAGCACAGACAGCAGAGCACCGGGGGTCAACAGCAATGGCAAAAGATCTGGAAATGGGGTATCTGCTGGATTTTTATGGCGAGGTGCTTACCCAGAAGCAGCGCGAGATGCTGCGCCAGTATTATAACGATGACCTTTCGCTGAGCGAGATCGGCGAGAACTTCGGCATCACCCGGCAGGGCGCACGGGACGCCATCAAGCACGGCGAGACCACCCTGAAGGAACTGGAAGAAAAGGTAGGATTTGCAGCCCGTTACCGGCGGGTACAGCAGAAGCTGGAACAGCTGGAACAGCTGGTCATCGACACCCGTTTCGAGTGCACCGGCCCCCGCGCCAATATCACCACCACGGAATATGTGGAAACGCTGACAAAAATGCTGGAGATCATCCGCTCGATGGATGAAGCAAACGAAAGCTGATCGAATTTTGAAAGGAGCACCGCACAATGGCATTTGAATCCCTGACCGACCGCCTTGCCGGTGTATTCAAAAAGCTGCGCGGTCACGGTAAGCTGACCGAGGCAGATATCAAAGCCGCCATGCGCGAGGTGCGGATGGCTTTGCTGGAAGCCGATGTCAACTACAAGGTTGCCAAGGACTTCTGCGCAAAGGTGTCCGAGCGTGCCATGGGGCAGGAGGTCATGGAGAGCCTGACCCCCGCCCAGCAGGTGGTCAAGATCGTCAATGAGGAGCTGGTAGCCCTCATGGGCGGCAGCGAAGCCGCCCGCCTGAACATCAAGAACAAGGGGCAGACGGTCATTATGCTCTGCGGCCTGCAGGGCAACGGTAAAACCACCCACGCGGCAAAACTTGCCAAGTTCTATATCAAGCAGGGCCGCCGCCCCATGCTGGTGGCTTGCGATATCTACCGCCCTGCGGCTATTGACCAGCTGCAGGTGGTGGGCAAGCAGGCCGGTGCACCGGTGTTCACCCTGCCCGGCGCAAAGCCGCCGGAGATCGCCCGTAAGGCGCTGGCGCACGCCAAGGACTACGGCAACGACATCGTCATTCTGGATACGGCAGGCCGCTTGCAGATCGATGAAGTGCTGATGCAGGAGCTGGTGGACATCAAGGCCGCCGTTCCCGTGGACGAGACCCTGCTGGTGGTGGACGCCATGGCCGGTCAGGACGCCGTCAACGTGGCCAAGACCTTCAACGAGACGGTGGGCGTGGATGGCATCATCCTCACCAAGACCGATGGCGATACCCGTGGCGGTGCAGCGCTTTCCGTGCTGGCCGTTACCGGCAAGCCCATCAAGTTTCAGGGCACCGGCGAAAAGCTGGATGATCTGGATGTGTTCCACCCGGACCGCATGGCAAGCCGCATCCTTGGCATGGGCGATGTGCTCAGCCTGATCGAGCGCGCACAGGATGCCGCTGACGAAAAGGCCGCTGAGGAGACCGCCAAGCGGCTGATGGAAAACAAGTTCGATATGAACGATATGCTGGAGCAGTTCGCCCAGATCCGCAAAATGGGCGGCGCAGGCGCGATGCTGAGCATGCTGCCCGGCGCTTCCGGCATCGACGCCAGCCAGATCGACGAAAAAGCCTTTGACCGCATCGAGGCCATGATCTATTCCATGACAAAAGAGGAGCGGGAAAAGCCCTCCATCATCAACCCCAAGCGCAAGCGCCGCATTGCCGCAGGCAGTGGTACCCGCGTGGAGGACGTGAACAAGCTGCTCAAGCAGTACGAGATGATGCAGAAGATGATGAAGCAGTTCAAGAAGAGCCCTAAGGGCTTTGCCCGCCGTCTGGGCGGCATGATGGGCAACCCCAACGCCTTCCGCGGACTGAAATAACAACGGTATACAACCCCGGCGGGGTTTGTAACATATATCAAAAACAACAATTTTTGGAGGATATCTATTATGGCAGTTAAGATTCGTCTGCGCCGCGTTGGCGCCAAGAAGGCCCCCTTCTACCGTGTTGTCGTTGCTGACAGCCGCTTCCCCCGCGATGGCCGCTTCATCGAGGAGATCGGCACTTACGATCCCAACAAGGAGCCCTCTGAGGTGAAGATCGATGCCGAGAAGGCAAAGCAGTGGATCGCTAACGGCGCTCAGCCCACTGATACCGTTCGTGTCCTGCTGAAGAAGTCCAACGTTCTGTAAGTAGGGAGGGCTGACTCATGCAGGAGCTGTTGCTGGCAGTTGCCCGCGGTCTCGTGGAGGATAAGGACGCCGTTAAGGTCACGGTGGACGAGCCTCGCGAGGACGGCACCATCGTCTACCACCTGAGCGTGGCAGAGGGAGATATGGGCCGTGTCATCGGCAAGCAGGGCCGGATCGCAAAAGCCATTCGTGTGGTGATGCGCGCGGCTGCTGTGCGGGTCGATGAAAAGGTCCTTGTTGAGATCGACTGAGCACCCTACTGGCCCTTTGCCCTTGCGGCAAGGGGCCTTTTTGGTTATAGAAAACCCTCTCAGGCGCTTCGCGCCAGCTCCCCCGAAAGGGGGAGCTTGGAGCAGACTGTACACAGGAGCATTCTGAACAAACAAGCAATACACCACCTCTTCGTCAAAAAGCTCCCCTCTCGGGGGAGCTGGCAATGCCGCAGGCATTGACTGAGAGGGTTCTTACAGGAGAAAACGATGCAGCAATATCTGGAAGCCGGAAAAGTTGTTACCACCCACGGTGTGCGCGGGGAAATGAAGCTGGAGCTTTGGTGCGACGGGGTGGATTTTTTGAAAAAAGTAGGCCGCCTGTACCCTTCGGCGCAGGGCGGCAAGGCGTATAAGATCCTTTCTATCCGTCCGCAGGGGCAGATGGCGCTGCTCCAGCTGGAGGGAGTCAGCGATATGGACGCCGCCCGGGCGCTGCGCGGACAGGTGTTTTACTTTGACCGCAACGATGCCACCCTGCCCGCAGGCCGGTGGTATGTGGCGGACCTTATCGGGTGCGAAGTGCGGGACGCTGACACCGGCAAGGTGTACGGCGTGGTGACCAGCGTGGACCACCCGGGTGCGCAGGATATCTACACCGTCAAGGCACCCGGCGGCAAGGAGTATATGTTCCCCGGGGTGGATGCCTTCCTGAAAGAGCGCAACCCGCCGGAGGGGTATATCCTTGTCACCCCCATCCCCGGCCTGCTGGATGACGATTTTGACAGCGAGCGGGAGGAGGAGTAAGCCATGGGAATGCGTGTGGATATCGTGACCTTGTTCCCGGAGATGTGCCAGCAGGTGCTGGATGCCAGCATCATCGGCCGGGCGGCAAAGCGGGGCTATATTGAGACCCACTGCCACCAGATCCGGGATTACACCCTGAACAAGCAGAAGCAGACCGACGACTACCCCTACGGCGGCGGCTGCGGCATGGTGCTGTACGCCCAGCCCATCGCGGACTGCCTGCGGGCGGTGCAGCACGAGGTGGCCGAGCAGGGACGGCCCGCCCCGCACATCGTGTTCCTGACGGCGGGCGGCCAGCGCTACACCGAGGAGCACGCAAAGCGCTTGGCACAGTACGACAACCTGACACTGGTCTGCGGCCACTACGAGGGCATTGACGAGCGCGTCATCGAAGCTTTTGCGGACGAGGAAATCTCCATCGGTGATTATATCCTGACCGGCGGCGAGCTTGCCAGCCTTGTGGTGGCAGACAGCGTGCTGCGCCTGAAGCCCGGCGTATTGGCCGAGCAGAAGGGCTACGAGGAGGAAAGCTACTGGGACGGCCTGCTGGAATACCCCCAGTACACCCGCCCCGAGGTGTGGGAAGGCCGTGCTGTGCCCGAGGTGCTGCTGGGCGGCGACCATGCAAAAATTGACGCGTGGCGCGGCGAGCAGAGCCGTACCCGCACCCGTCTGCGCCGCCCGGAACTGTACGAGCAGTGGTGTACGAGCCACCCCATTGCCGAAGTGCCCAAGTGGAAGCGGGGCGAGAATGTCCGGCTGGTAAAGACCGCCGAGCAGTTTGCCGCCGCCGCAAAGCTGTTTGCCGAGGGACGGCAGGCTGTCTGCGCCGACAACTGGACGCCGGAATACTGCCGCACTCTGACCGAGCCGCAGTTTTTGCTGCAATTGCAGCAGGAAAAGGCGGCGGGCTGGGTATGCTACCTGCACACCACCAAAGATGTGCCGGACGGCATGGTGTGCGTCAGCCATAAGGCGGGACATATCGAGCACCTGTTCGTCACGGAAAAAGCCCGGGGCAACGGCATTGGCGCAAAGCTGCTGGATTTTGCCCGCAAAAAGCTGCCGGAGCACGCACACCCGGTGCTGAGTGTGCTGAACACCAACACCCGCGCCATTGCGCTGTATACCCGCATGGGCTGGCAGCTGGACGGCAGCACCAGTCTGGAATTTGACCCGAAGCAATACCCCACCGTGACGCGTAAATGCGCACTGGTGCAGATGCGCTACGTAGGCCCTGTGCAGGAGTAAGCCGACACCGGAAATATCGGTGAAAATACACAAAATTCAGGGTAAAACTCCCCGACGGTCTAAAAGTTGTTGAAAACTTTTGTATTACCCCTCTAACCTTCGGGGTATAATTTTATTGTCTTTGTACAAAACCTGAAAAATGCTCCCTGTTTCATTGGGAAAACCGCCAAAAATGCAAAAGGGGGCTGTACAACCGTATCGACTTGCGCTAAAATGAGTGTAACACAACAGGCACACTATGCTTTTGTACACCAAAACGATATTAGATAGGAGCGCTTTACTATGTACGTAAAAGAAGTTACCGTTGAAAATCAGGTTGGTCTGCACGCTCGTCCGGCTACCTTCTTTATCCAGAAGGCAAACGAGTTCAAGTCTTCCATCTGGGTCGAAAAGGAAGAACGCCGCGTGAACGCAAAGAGCCTGCTGGGCGTTCTGTCTCTGGGTATCGTTGGCGGCACCACCATCCGCATCATCGCTGACGGCGCTGATGAGCAGGCTGCCGTGGACGGCCTGATCAAGCTGGTGGAGTCCGGCTTTGCAGAGTAAGTCTGTATCACAAGCAACAGAAAGCGGCGGGGGTTCCCTGCCGCTTTTTTAGTACGCTTTTTACCGGGAGCAAAGGGCTTTCCATTGCAGGACGCCCCATCCCACAAATACGGAGGAAGGTGCTGCATGACTAAGGCCGAACTCTATCAAAAAGCCTGTATGCTGCCGCTGCTGCCCGGGGTGTATATCATCCGGGACAAAAGCGACACCATCATCTATATCGGCAAGGCCAAGCGCCTGCGCATCCGGGTAAGCCAGTATTTCCGCGAGGGCGTGCCCCACGATAACAAGGTCAGCCAGATGATCGCCCACGCCTACGCCTTTGACGTCATCGTCTGTCAGAGCGAGTTTGAGGCGCTGGTGCTGGAGGCCAGTCAGATCAAGGCGCACACGCCCAAGTACAACATCCTGCTCAAGGATGACAAGGGTTATAGCTATATCCGCGTCACCCGGGAGGACTGGCCGCGCCTTTCCTTCACCCTGCAAAAGGAGGAGGACGGGGCAGAGTATATCGGCCCTTACACCTCCAGCTTTGCAGCGCGGCAGATGGCAGAAACGGCCATGGATGCCTTTTTGCTGCCGCGCTGCTCCAAGCGCTTCCCGCAGGAGATCGGCAAAGGACGCCCCTGCCTGAACGCTCATATCGGCAAGTGTATGGCGGTGTGCAGCGGCAAGATCAGCTGCGAGACCTACAATCAGGCGGTCAAAAACGCGGTGCACCTGATCCGCTACGGCAAAAAGGATATCCTGAAAACCCTCAACGAGCGGATGCAGGAGGCCTCCGACCGGCTGGAATTTGAGACCGCCGCTCTTCTGCGGGATCAGATCAATGCCATCACCAAGCTTACGGCAGGGCAGAAGGTGGTGGTAGATCCGGACGTGGAGATGGACGTGGTGGCGCTGGCCGGTACGCCGGACAGCGTGTGCGCGGCGGTGCTGCGCTTCCGGGAGGGACGGCTGACCGATAAGCGGGAGTTTTTGTTTCACGATACCTCGGATATCGACGCGGTGCGGGAGGAATTTCTGCCCCGGTACTATCTGGACGATGAACAGATTCCCAAGATCATCGCGGTGGACGCACTGCCGCCGGACGTGAATGCCTTGCAGCAGGCGCTGAACCAGAAACGGGGCAGCGAGGTACAGCTGTATGTGCCCCAGCGGGGCGATAAAGCGCATCTGGTGGAGATGGCGCACACCAACGCGGTGGAGCGTCTGGCACGGGAGAGCGGCCGCTACGCCCGGGAGGAAAAGCTGCTGGACGAGCTGGCGCAGGTGCTGGGGCTTTCAAAGCCGCCCCGCGCCATTGAAAGCTACGATATCTCCAACTGGGGCGATGGCAGCAGCGTCTGCGGCATGGTCACCTTCAAGGACGGCAAGTCCTTCAAGGCGGGCTACCGCAAGTTCAAGATGAAAACCGTGGCGGGCACGGACGACTATGCTTCGCTGGCGGAGACCGTTTCCCGCCGGGCGGCAGAGTACGAAAAATACGCTGCACAGGCTGAAAACGGCCAGCCCAGCGGCAACTGGTTCGGGCAGAAGCCGGATCTTTTGCTGATGGACGGCGGCAGGGGACAGGTGAGCGCCGCAAAGGAAGCGCTTGCCGGTACGGCGCTGGCAGATGTGCCGCTGTACGGCATGGTAAAGGATGACCACCACCGCACCCGCGCCATCGTGGACAGCGACGGGCGGGAAATTGCCATCAACATGAACCGGGGCACCTTTACCTTCATCACCGCCATTCAGGACGAGACCCACCGCTTTGCCAACGCCTACCGCAAGCAGCAGATGAAGCAGAAAAGCTACTCCTCCACCCTGACCGAGGTGCCGGGCGTAGGCCCCAAAACCGCCAAAGCCCTGCTGACGCAGTTCAAGAGCGTGGGCGCGGTGAAGGATGCCACCCCCGACCAGCTGGAAAACACTCCCGGTGTGGGCAGGCAGCTGGCGCAGACCATCTACGAGTATTTTCACGGGAAAGCATAAAAACACCCCCGGCATCCGTTTTCGTTTCGTTCGGATGCCGGGGGTGTTCTGCGTTCAGAGGTCAATTCGCATAGGAGACGGAGAAATCGCCGGTGGTGGAACTGAGGGAAATTTTACGAGAGGTATTTGCTTTGCCATCATGGATCGAGGTGCCCATAAGCCCATTGGTGACGAGGTAATAGTCCGAGGCGCTGCCCTCCAGAGTCAGGTCAGTATCGCCGGTGATGACCGAGATGCTGACATCCTGAGCACCGGACAACATACCGATCGTGCAGTCGCCCACGGCAATTTCGGCATCGAATTCCGGTGCGGTCAGATGGTCAATGTGACAGCCGCCCATGGCAAGATTGAAATCCGCATCCTTCACAGTCAGGCTGTCGGCAGAGACGCTCCCCATGGCAAGTTCCAGATCCAGTTCTTCCAAAGAGAGCGTGCCAAGGTCAACGTTGCCCATGGCAAGATCAATGTCTATCTCATGCAGGATATTTTCCGGAGCTGTAATGGTGAGCACAGCACTGTCAATATCAGGGAGAGCGTAGTATTTCGGGACATGGTAGGAAAACTCTGCGGTTCCGTCTTTTTTGTTGGAATGGGTGAGATACCGGGTCCTGAAGCCATCAAACTGTAGCGTGATGTCGGAAGCGTTTGGGTCAACAACAAAGAGAATGGTACCATAGTCCAACTTCAGCGATAGTTTATCGCTGACCATCTCAGCAGAGAGGGAGAAAGTCAAGCCGTCTGAAGTGGAAACGGGAGCTGCGGGCTGCGTGGAGGAACTTTCGGCAGGTACTTCCGCAGAGGAAGCAGGAATTTCTGAGGAAGGAGAAATGGATTCCACCGGCTGCACCGGGATGGCCTTGGAGTGCTGGAAGAAAAAGCAGGCCAGCACCAGCACCGCCAGCCCGCCGCCCAGTACCATGCGCCAGCGGGAACGCGGCTTGCGGGCAGGGGATGCCGGGGCGGCAGAACTGTCTGCCGGGGTCTGTTCGTCCAGAATTTTGCGGGCGACCTCCTCGGGGCTGCCCAGCTCCGCAATGGCGCGGGCTTCGTTTTCCGGCCCGGCGGCATCCAGATAATCTTCGTAATAACTCAAAGCGTCCTTGCGCTCGGCCTCCGGCAGGGGAGCCAGAAGCTGCTCCAGCGCAGCAAGAAATGCAGTACGGGTCATAATCATTCCACCTCTCTGAAAAATGTGTCAATGGAAGAACGGTAGCGGCTCCACTCCTGTGCGTAGGCGGCAAGCTGCGCCCGCCCGGCGGAGGTGATCTGATAATAGCGGCGGTTGCGGCCATTGAAGGGCGCATCGTAGACCGTGAGCAGCTGGTCTTTCTGCAGCCGGCGCAGCACCGGGTACAGGGTGGATTCGCTCAGTTCCAGCGTGTGGGTGACCTGTTGGGTGATCTTGTAGCCGTAGGTACCTTCCGGCTCCTGCGCCACCACGGACAGCACAATGGCGTCCAGCAGCGCAGCACTGATGGGAAAACTCATGTGGGAACAGCCTCCTTTCGGCGTGGTCTGTTTCTATAATATTATATAGCATATAATATTGTACAAGTCAATAGGGGATTTATCCTCTCAGTCTCGCTGCGCTCGCCAGCTCCCCCGAAGGAGGGAGCTTTACCCCACGGACTGGCAGATAACAAAAAAGCTCCCCCTTTCGGGGGAGCTGGATGCGAACGAAGGGAGCAGACTGAGAGGGCCGAGCTTCTCAGTTTTCAGAAGAGATATCCTGTCCGAAATACTTCTCGCTCAGGGTCTTTAAGGTGCCGTCGGCGCGCAGCTCCTCAATGGCGGAGTTCAGCGCGTCCAGATAGGCGGTGTCCTCGCTCTTGAGCACCGGGATGGCCACATGGGAGGCTTCGGCGGTCTGTGCCACCAGCTTGAAGTCTGCGTCCGGGTGGACATTCAGGTAATCATAGAAGGAAACGTCCGCGTTCAGGGTGGCGTCAATGCGGCCTGCAGTCAGCAGCTGGATGGTCTCCTCCAGCGTGTCGATGCCCTGCACAGTGGCACCGTAGCTTTCGGCCAGCTCCATGTAGGTGGAAGCCAGACTGTTGGCGGTGGTCTTGCCCTTCAGGTCCTCAAAGCTATGGATGTCCTCGTTATCCTTGCGCACCGCCAGCGCGGTGTGGATGTAGCCGTAGGGGGTGGTGAAAGCGTAGGTCTTGGCGCGCTCCTCGGTCACTTCCACGCCGTTGCACACCAGGTCGTAGCGGCCGGCGTCCAGACCGGCAAACAGGCTGTCCCAGTCGCTTTCCACATACTCCGGCTCAACGCCCAGCTTTTCGGCAATGGCGCGGGATACCTCCACATCGTAGCCCACCAGTGTGTCGGAGGCGTCGTGGTAGCTCCACGGCTGCCATGCGCCCTCCAGCGCTACCACCAGCTTGCCGCTTTTCTGGATGCTGTCCAGCTTGTTCAGCGGTGCGGAGCTGGCGATGCTGGCGGCGGTGTCCTTGGAGGAGCAGCCGGTCAGACTGAGCACCCCGGCGGCGGCCATAACACCCATCAGAGAAATAAAGGTTCTGCGTTTCATAAGTAAAAATTCCTTTCTGTCGTGAAAAATGCAAAAAGAGAAGTGGTCTTATTCCGTATGGGCGATTCTGCGCAGGAAGGCCCGGGTGCGCTCCTCCTTGGGAGATGCAAAGAACTGCTGAGAGGGTGCCTGCTCCACCACCACGCCGTTTTCCATGAAGACGGTCTTGGAGGAAACATTGCGGGCAAAGCCCATCTCGTGAGTGACTACCAGCATGGTCATGCCCTCCTCAGCCAGCTGCCGCATTACGCTGAGCACTTCGCCGGTCAGCTCCGGGTCAAGGGCGCTGGTGGGCTCGTCAAAGTAAATAATCTCCGGGTCGGCGGCAAGGGCACGGGCGATGGCCACCCGCTGCTGCTGTCCGCCGGAAAGCTGGCGGGGGTAGTAGTCGGCGCGGTCGGCAAGGCCTACCTTGGTCAACATCTTCATGCCGGTTTCTTCCGCCTGCTCCTTGGGCATTCTGCGCGCCACAATGAGCCCCTCGGTCACGTTCTGCAGGGCGGTCTTATTGCGGAACAGGTTGTAGTTCTGAAATACAAAGGCCGTCTTTTTGCGCAGCCGGGCAATGTCGGCGCGGCCTGCATGGGCAAGGTCGAAGCTTTCGCCGTCAAACACCAGCTGCCCGGCATCGGCAGTTTCCAGAAAGTTCAGACAACGCAGCAGGGTGGTCTTGCCGGAGCCGGACGGCCCAAGAATGGCCACCACATCGCCCTTTTCCACGGTCAGGTCTACGCCGCGCAGCACGGGCAGCTCGCTGGCGACCTTCCGTGCACCGGGGCGGTGGAAAAGGCCGGGCTTTGCGTAGGTGCGGAAGGTTTTTTGCACATTGCGGATCTCAAGCATAGCCATAGGTGCTCACCCTCCCTTTTTACTGGAAGCCGCGGGCATTGAGCTGACGTTCCAGCAGCGCCTGCAGCTTGGTGATGACGGTACAGAACAGCAGATACACCACAGCCACCTCACAGTAGATGGGCAGGAAGATGTAGGTGCGGGCGGCTACCCGCTGCCCGGCCATGAACAGCTCTGCCACCGTGATGTTGGACGCCAGCGAGGTGTCCTTGATCATACCGATAAGGGAGTTGGACAGCGCAGGCACAGCGGTGCGCAGCGCCTGCGGCAGTACGATGCGGCGCATGATCTGCCACCAGCTCATGCCCACGCAGTACCCGGCCTCCAGCTGCCCCTGCGGCACGCTTTCCAGCGCACCGCGCATGGTCTCGGCGCAGTAAGCACCCTCGTTGAAGGCAAAGGCGATGACTGCCGCCGGAAAGGCGTTTAGCATGATGCCCACGCTGGGCAGGCCGTAAAAGATGATGAACAGCTGCACCAGCAGCGGCGTGCCCCGGATGACCCAGATATAGAACCGGGCGATCTGCCGCAGCACCGGCACATTGGCGTACTGCACCAGCGCCACCGCCACTGCGATGATCATGGCAAAAAAGAAGGAGAGAAGGGTCAGCGGAATGGTCATGGTCAGGCCTGCCGTCAGGATGCGGGGCAGCGCCTCCACCAGCACGCTGACCGTGCGGTTGGATAAAAGTGCTTCAAACATCGTTTTTTCCTCAAAGCTAAAAAATGCACAAGCCGGCAAAGCTTTTGCCGACCAAAGCAGTATATACCTTAAAGTAGGGTCAAAGTCAAGAGACTCAGTTACAAATCCCTACAAAACCTACCAGAATACTATAATAGCATGAAATGCCCCGCAGCGCAAACGGTTTGCACAAAACGTGTGATGTGACCGAAAAATTGCATGAACTTGTTAAATATTTGTGCAATGCGGCAGATGCTTGACGCTGTGGGCGCTTTCGTGTACAATGGTCATAGTAGTGCGCGGCTGCGGGGCAACGGCCCGGCGCGGCGCAAATCCACCGGCAGGGGCTTGCCCTTTGCCCGGTGCAGACACGGAGGATACGAACGTGAAAAAGTTTAGTATTGGTGTTCTGGGTGCAGGCACCTGGGGCATGGCTCTGGCACGGATGCTGACCGTCAGCGGCAACGATGTGCAGGTGTGGTCGGCCATTGAGGCCGAGGTGGACAACCTTTCCACCACCCGGGTGCACCCCAATCTGCCGGGAATGGTCATCCCGCAGGAGCTGCGTTTTACCAAAAGCATAGAGGAAGTGTGCACCGGCAAGGATGTGCTGCTGTTTGCAGTGCCGTCGGTGTTCGTGCGCTCCACGGCGGCCAAGGCGCGGCCCTATATCCGCTCCGGCCAGATCATCGTGGATGTGGCAAAGGGCATTGAGCCCGATACCTTATATACCATGACCGAGATCCTTGCCGACGAACTGAGCCACGAGAACGGCCCCCGCGCGGTGCGTCTGGTGGCGCTCAGCGGCCCCACCCACGCCGAGGAGGTGGCGCTGGATCTGCCCACCACCATCGTTTCCGCCAGCCCGGATCTGGAAGCTGCCGAGGTGGTGCAGGAGGTGTTCAGCAACACCTGTATGCGCGTGTACACCAACACTGATATCAAGGGTGTGGAACTGAGCGGTGCTATGAAGAACGTCATTGCGCTGGGCGTCGGCATCTCCACCGGCCTTGGCTACGGCGATAACGCCCGCGCCGCCCTAATCACCCGCGGCATTGCCGAGATCGCCCGGCTGGGCGTGGCCATGGGCTGCAACGTCCAGACCTTTGCGGGTCTGGCCGGCATCGGCGATCTGATCGTCACCGCCACCAGTATGCACAGCCGCAACAACCGCGCCGGTATCCTGATCGGCAAGGGCGAAAGCCCGGAGCAGGCCGTGAAAGAGGTCGGCATGGTGGTAGAGGGCATCAACGCCCTGCCCGCCGCCATGGAGCTGGCTGAGAAGTACCATGTGGAAATGCCCATTGCCCAGATGGTGAACGCCATCGTCAAGGAGGGCATGAGCGCCAGCGACGCGCTGCGCAATCTGATGTCCCGCGACCGCAAGAGCGAGATGCCGCAGGGCTATGAGAGCGTGTGAACCTGAAATAATCGAAAAGAGGCTTCCGGAATGTCTGCGGGCATTCCGGAAGCCTCTTTTATTTGGCGGGAGGTACAGAAAAATTATTAAAACTTTTTACAGAAAACAGACACAAAAGGGTAGAAGGTCGGCAAACTTTCTGCTATACTGGAAACGATAGAATTTTTGGTCAGTGCAGCCGGAACAGGGCGGCGGGCGCTGGCACTGCAAGAAGGAGGAATGAGAAATGCCCTCTACCTACGCACACCGCCGCTTTGGCGCAAATGTGCTGGATCATCTGCCCGCGCCGCTGCGGAAAAAGCTGGAGGCGCACCGGGAGCTGTACGATATCGGCCTGCACGGGCCGGATGTGCTGTTCTATTACCATGCGGAAAAGTCCACCCCGGTCGCTGCGCTGGGCAATGCCATGCACGACGAGCAGGGCAGAACGTTCTTTGACCGGGCACGGCGGGTGGTGCACGAGGAAGCCGACCGCGAGGCTGCGCTGGCCTACGCGCTGGGCTTTGTGTGCCATTTTGCGCTGGACAGCACCTGCCACCCCTTTGTGGAACAGTTTACCCGAGAGAGCGGTGTGACTCACTGTGAGATCGAGACCGAGTTCGACAATATGCTGCTGCGCCGGGACGGCTATGACCCGCTGACCTTCTTTACCGCCAGCCATATCCACCCCAGCGCAGAGAACGCCCGGGTCATTGCGCCGTTCTACAAGGATATTTCGGAGCAGACCGCGCTGGAAGCCCTGAAGGGGATGATCATGGTGCATAAGGTGCTGCAGGCCTCGAACCCGGTCAAGCGCTGGGTGGTGCTGACCGGCATGAAGGTGCTGGGCAAGTACGATGGAATGCACGGCCTTGTGGCAAACCCGCAGCCGAACCCGCAGTGCACCGAGAGCAACCGCAAGCTGGATGCGCTGTACGCCAAGGCTCTGCCGCTGGCAGAGCGGCTGATCTTAGAGTATGTGGCAAAGCTGGACACGGACGAGCCGCTGGACGCCGCCTACGACCACACCTTTGGGGAGTTTTAAAAACTGCACCGCCCGGCGGTGCAAGGGGAAAAGGGAAATACGATGAAAACTGAAAAATTCAAGGTGACACCGCTGGAGCGGGCATGGATCTTATACGATGTGGGCAACTCGGCCTTTGTGTTGATGATCGCCACGCTGGTGCCCATCTTCTTCAATGCACTGGCCGAGGCCGGTGGGGTGAGCAAGGTGGACTATCTGGCCTACTGGGGCTATGCAAGCTCCATCGTCACGGTGGTCACCGCCATTCTGGGCCCCATTCTGGGCACGCTGGCGGACACCAAGGGCTTTAAAAAGCCCATCTTCATGCTCTGCCTTTTCGTGGGCGTTATCGGCTGCTGCGCCATGGGCCTGGCGGGCACATGGCTGGCCTTTCTGGTCATTTTTATCATTGCCAAGATCGGCTACTCCGGCAGTCTGGTGTTCTACGACTCCATGCTGGGCGATGTGACCACCCCGGAGCGGATGGATATGGTATCCTCCCGCGGGTACGCGTGGGGCTATATCGGCAGCTGCGTGCCCTTTGTGGTCTGTCTGGCGCTGGTGCTGGGCAGCAGTGCGGTGGGGCTTAGTCAGATGACTGCGCTGTCCATCGCGCTGATCATTACCGCCGTGTGGTGGCTGGTGGTCACCCTGCCGCTGCTGAAAAAATACCGCCAGATCAACTATGTGGAGGTGGAGCAGCACGCCATCCGCCAGAGTTTTGTGCGCATTGGGCAGACCTTGAAGCATCTGCCGCAGGACAAACAGGTGTTCTGGTTCCTGCTGGCCTTCTTCTGCTACATTGACGGCGTGTATACCATCATTGATATGGCCACCGCCTACGGCACGGCACTGGGGCTGGACACCACCGGTTTGCTGCTGGCGCTGCTGGTCACCCAGATCGTGGCCTTCCCTTCGGCGCTGATCTTTGGCCGCCTGAGCCAGAAATATGAATCCAAGACCCTGATCCCGGTGTGCATCGCGGCCTATACCGGCATTGCCGTCTTTGCCTTCTTCCTGAAGAGTCAGTGGCAGTTCTGGGTGCTGGCCGTGGTGGTGGGTATGTTCCAGGGCGGTGTGCAGGCACTGAGCCGCAGCCACTTTGCCAAAATCATCCCGCAGGAAAAATCTGGCGAATACTTTGGCCTGTTCGATATCTGCGGCAAGGGTGCCTCCTTCCTTGGCACCATGATTGTCAGTGTGGGCAGCCAGCTGACCGGCAGCGCCAACGTGGGTGTGGGCTCCATTGCCATCCTGTTTGTCATCGGCTTTGTGCTGTTCGGCATTTCCACCCGGACGGAAGAGACAAAGCAGGCCTGACCATTTTATGAGAAAACGAAGCCCGGAGCGTCCGCAGACGTTCCGGGCTTCGTTTTTTGTTCAGAGGGGTCGCTGTACAAAATGCTGTCGGGCGGGGGCGGCACGGGCAAAATTATCATGCAAAAAATACATCCTTGAAAAAAGTGGAATTAACCTATTGACAAACTAGGTAGAACGGGATATAATGCAAACATCCAATCCACCAGTCTTGTAGGGAAATGAAACAGAGGTTCTCCGGCGGGTGGTACATAGAGGGATGGAAAAGTTTTACCGGAAGGAGGGCACAAAGATGAAGCTGATCTGGAAAGAACTGCTGCACGCAAATTATCGCTGTGGGCGAATGCATACCAACCGGGCACAGGCATCGGATGTGTACTGTATGTTGCCCTCGGCTGCGCGAATGTGCACCCGAATGTGACAGCAGCAGCTCCGGTAGACCACACTGCCCGGTGCGCCTTTGAAAACGCATCGGGATTTTTTGTACACAACAATAATACTTTTAGTATATTAAGAGAGGCAAATAACAATGTCTGAATATAAATTTGAGACCCTGCAGCTTCATGTCGGTCAGGAGCAGGCCGACCCCGCCACCGATGCCCGTGCGGTGCCCATCTACCAGACCACGTCCTATGTGTTCCGCAACAGCCAGCACGCCGCCGACCGTTTCGGTCTGGCCGATGCAGGCAATATCTACGGCCGTCTGACCAACTCCACGCAGGATGTGTTCGAAAAGCGCATTGCAGCGCTGGAGGGCGGCGTGGCAGCACTGGCTACCGCTTCCGGTGCAGCTGCCATCACCTACACCATTCAGGCACTGGCACAGGCCGGTGACCACATCGTGGCACAAAAGACCATCTACGGCGGCAGCTACAACCTGCTGGCACACACCCTGACCCAGTTCGGCGTCAACACCACCTTCGTGGATGCCCACGACCTTGCACAGGTGGAAGCAGCCATCCAGCCCAATACCAAGGCTGTGTATCTGGAAACGCTGGGCAACCCCAACAGCGACATCCCGGATATCGACGCCATTGCAGCCATCGCCCACAAGCACGGCCTGCCGCTGGTCATTGATAACACCTTCGGCACCCCATACCTCATCCGTCCCATCGAGCACGGCGCAGACATCGTGGTGCACTCTGCCACCAAGTTTATCGGCGGTCATGGCACCACGCTGGGCGGCATCATCGTGGACAGCGGCAACTTCGACTGGAAGGCCAGCGGCCGTTACCCCAACATTGCTGCCCCCAACCCCAGCTACCACGGCGTCTCCTTTGCGGATGCCGCAGGCCCTGCCGCTTTCGTCACCTACATCCGCGCCATCCTGCTGCGTGATACCGGCGCTACCATCTCCCCCTTCAACGCCTTCCTGCTGCTGCAGGGCACCGAGACGTTGAGTCTGCGCATCGAGCGTCATGTGGAGAACACCAAAAAGGTGGTGGAGTTCCTTGCCAACCACCCGCAGGTGGAAAAGGTGAACCACCCCTCGCTGCCGGATCATCCGGATCACGCTCTGTACCAGAAGTATTTCCCCAACGGCGGCGCATCCATCTTTACCTTTAACATCAAGGGCGGCCGCGAGGAAGCCTTTACCTTCATCGACAACCTGAAGATCTTCTCTCTGCTGGCCAACGTGGCGGACGTGAAGAGCCTTGTTATCCACCCGGCCTCCACCACCCACAGCCAGCTGACCGACGCCGAGCTGGCCGAGCAGCAGATCTACCAGAACACCATCCGCCTGTCCATCGGCACCGAGCACATCGATGACATCCTTGCCGATCTGGAAGCCGGTTTCGCAGCCGTCCGCGGCAAGTAACTAGCGATTCTCTTTCCCGCAAGGGGAGTGTGATCTTCCTTTTATTCCTGTCCAAGCCTCCATAAGCGTACGACAAGACCCCCGGCTGCCCGCCGGGGGTCTTGTCATCATTAAAAAAGTGGTTCAGAAACGCCTGTGGGCGTTTCTGAACCACAAATTATACTGCCGGTTTTCCGATTAGCGGCCGATCAGTAGGTCGCGGCGGCAGCGCAGACCCACAGAGAGGGTGGCGCTGCTGCCCAGATGCCGCAGGGTGACGCGGGTACCGGACTTCTGTCCCTCGCACAGCAGCGAGAGGTTCAGGGTGGTGGTGTTCTTCTCGGTCACCAGCACCAGCGTTTTCACGCCGCTGGCCTGCAGCGCCTGCATATCCTCGATGGTGGTGCGGAAGGTAGCCACTTCGGCGGGCACGTCCAGCGTCAGCACGCCGTCCTTCTGGCGGGCGGTGTACAGCAGCTGCTTGCCCAGCAGACCCTTGACGGTGTAGCGCGCCTCGGTCTTTGCGGTGTCGGCCAGCTCGTCACCGGAGATCAGCATGATGTTGCCCTGAATGGGGTTGCCCTCCGGTGCGCCGTAGCCGGCATAGTTGGGGTCTTTTTCGCCCACGGCAACGTCACCGCTGTGCAGTGCGATATCGCCCTGCACCATCTGCTCCTGCGGGGGCAGATAGCCCTCCACGCAGGTAGGATCCACCTCGGCGGCAAAAGCGCCCACGCTCAGCATGGCAGCAGCGCACACCGCCACAGCGGCACAGCTCAGGGTACGGACAAACTTTTTGTTCAGCATCTTCATAGGAAATACCTCCTGAAAACGGCAGCCGCAGGGACTGCCTTGTTTTTTTTGCATCATAATTTTTTTAAACCATGGTTCAGCTGCGGCGCATTCACAATGGAAAACCGCCGTATCTGCTTTGTAAACGGATACGGCGGCCGGATTATTGCAAAAGATTCAAAAATTTTTATTTTCAGGGATTTTCCGGTTTATTTTCGGCATCATCGCGGTTGAGGATATCCATGAACTCCTCGCCGGTGATGGTCTCTTTCTGGTACAGGTACTGTGCCAGCTCGTCCAGCTTTGCGCGGTTCTCGGTCAGGATGCGGATGGCCTTTTCGTGCTGGGTCTTGACCAGCTCTACCACCTTCCGGTCGATCTCGCACTGGGTCTGGGCACTGCAGGCCAGCGAGGTATCGCCGCCCAGATACTGGTTATTCACAGTTTCCAACGCCACCATGTCAAATTCATCGCTCATGCCGTAGCGGGTCAGCATGGCGCGGGCAAGTTTGGTGGCCTGCTCGATATCATTGGATGCGCCGGTGGTGATGGAGTTAAAGGCCACCTCCTCGGCGGCACGGCCGCCGGTCAGGGTAGCAATCTTGTTTTCCAGCTCGGCCTTGTTCATCAGGTAGTGGTTGCCCTCGTCCACCTGCATGGTGTAGCCCAGTGCGCCGGAGGTGCGGGGGATAATAGTGATCTTCTGCACCGGGGCAGAGTTAGACTGCTTGGCTGCCACAAGGGCATGGCCGATCTCGTGGTAGGCTACGATGCACTTTTCGTGGTCGGTCAGGATGGAGTTCTTCTTCTGGTAGCCGGCAATGACCACCTCGATGCTCTCCTCAAGGTCGGCCTGCGTCACGCTCTTGCGACCCGCCCGCACGGCACGCAGGGCGGCTTCGTTCACAATGTTGGCCAGCTCTGCGCCGGAGGCACCGGAGGCCATGCGTGCCACGGTGTTGAAGTCCACACCCGGGGCGATCTTCACCTTTTTGGCGTGTACCTTCAAGATCTCTTCGCGGCCCTTCAGGTCGGGCAGCTCCACGGGCACACGGCGGTCAAACCGGCCGGGACGGGTCAAGGCAGGGTCGAGGGAATCCGGGCGATTGGTGGCTGCCAGAATAATGACGCCGGTGTTGCCCTCAAAGCCGTCCATCTCGGTAAGCAGCTGGTTCAGGGTCTGCTCGCGCTCATCGTTGCCGCTAAACTGGCCGCTGTTGCGCTTCTGGCCAATGGCGTCGATTTCATCAATGAATACGATGCAGGGCGCTTTTTCTTTGGCCTGCTTGAACAGGTCACGCACCTTGGAGGCACCCATGCCCACGAACATCTCCACGAACTCCGAGCCGGAGATGGAGAAGAAGGGCACGTTGGATTCACCTGCCACGGCCTTGGCCAACATGGTTTTGCCGGTGCCCGGAGGGCCTACCAGCAGAATGCCCTTGGGCATGGAAGCACCGATCTCCTCGTACTGCTTGGGGTCGTGCAGATAATTGACGATCTCCTGCAGGTTCTCCTTGGCTTCGTCCTCACCGGCCACATCCGCAAAGCGGATGCCGTGGGTGGACTGCACATACACCTTTGCGTTGGATTTGCCCGCGCCGCCAAACATCATGGAGCCCGGGCCGCCGCCTGCCTTTTCCATCAGCTTTTTGTTCATCTGGTTGCCGATGAAGCTGAACAGCAGGATGGGCAGCACGAACCACAGCAAAAAGCTGAGCACCGGCGAACCCTGCTCCACGATCTCGCTGGAGAACTGTGCGCCCGCATCGTACAGACGCTCGGTCAGGCCGGGATCGTTCATCAGGCCGGTCTTGTAGATCTGCTTGTTGTCCTTATCCGTAAAAATGATCTGGTTGGACTGGATATCCACCTTGCCGATGTTTTCCTGCTCGGTCATGCTCATAAAGGTGCCGTAGTCTACCTCCTGCACCTGACGCTCGGCCAGCCACGGCATGACCACAAGGTTGATGACCAGCAGCACCAGCAGCACGATGGCATAGTAGATGGCCAACGGCTTTCTGGATGGTTTGACTTCTTTCATGGGAAGTTCCTCCTTCTATATAAAGTGGGCTTCCACCCGTTTGCTGCGTCCAGTATACCACATCTTGCCGCAGGGCAACAGCGTAGTGAGGGCAACTTTGCAAAAACTTAGCAGTTTCTTAACAAAGAGGGCTAAAGCCGCTCAGTTACCAGATTATAGGTGCGCAAAGGGCTTGCCGGATGAGGGGGCAGGGGAGCAACGACCTCAATTTTGCATGATTTTCCCCATGGCATTATGAAATGCTTTCATCTTTATCCTGAACGAAACTTCTTGACACTTTCTGGCAGGCGTGCTAAAATTATCTCACTTTCAACAAAGTGCAAATGCGTTGACGGGGATAAAACGATCTTTCTTCTGCGTGCAGAGAGCCGCCGGATGGTGCAAGGCGGGTGCAGAGAACTTCGGATACTGGCCCCCGAGCGGCAGAACTGAACGGACAAGTAGGTTCTGACGGACGCCCACCGTTACAAGGGCAGCGATTCGCTGTTTTGGCCGATCGTGCAAAGTGGCTGTACCTGACCGTGCAGCAAGGAGAGTGGTACCACGGGTGCCCTGTAAAAGCAATTTACAGGCTCTCGTCTCTCAAGGTTTTCGCCTTGAAAGACGGGAGCCTTTTTGTATGCGGATACCCCTTCAGGCATCGCTACGCGATGCCAGCTCCCCCAAGGGGGCGCCTTTGGGCAATACCGCAAACTTTACCGCATTCCGGAAAGCCGTCCCCTTGGGGAAGGTGGATGCGAGTGAAACGAGCAGACGGAAGGGGTGCATTTTTATGCACCACAACATCAGGAGGACAACAGGATGATGGACGCTACCAAGTACGCACCGGGGTACTACCCGGTACCCGCCGGTTATGACAGCTGGGTAAAAAAAGACCATATTGAAAAAGCCCCCGCATGGTGCAGCGTGGATCTGCGGGATGGCAATCAGGCATTGATCGTGCCCATGAGCCTTGCAGAAAAGCTGGAGTTCTTCCAGATGCTGGTGAAGATCGGCTTCAAGGAGATCGAGGTGGGCTTCCCCGCCGCCAGCGAGACCGAGTACGAGTTTCTGCGCACCCTGATCGAAAAGGACATGATCCCCGCCGATGTCACCGTGCAGGTGCTGACCCAGTGCCGCGACCACATCATCCGCCGCACCTTCGAGGCAGTCAAGGGCGCACCCCGGGCAGTGATCCACTTCTACAACTCCACCTCCGTGGCGCAGCGGGAGCAAGTGTTCCACAAGTCCAAGGAAGAGATCAAGCAGATCGCCGTGGACGGCGCAAAGCTGGTCAAGCAGCTCAGCGAGGAGTACGAGGGCAACTTCCTGTTTGAGTACAGCCCCGAAAGCTTTACCGGCACCGAGGTGGACTACGCCGTAGAGGTGTGCAACGCCGTGCTGGATATCATGCAGCCCACCCCGGAGCGCCCCATGATCATCAACCTGCCGGTGACCGTGGAGATGAGCATGCCCCATGTGTACGCCAACCAGATCGAGTACTGTGACAAGCACCTGAAGTACCGCGACAGCGTGATCATCTCCACCCACCCCCACAACGACCGCGGCACCGGCGTGGCCTGCGCAGAGCTGGCAGTGCTGGCGGGCGCACAGCGCGTGGAGTGCTGCCTGTTTGGCAACGGCGAGCGCACCGGCAATGTGGACGCTGTGACGCTGGCTATGAATATGTACAGCCACGGCGTAGACCCCAAACTGGACTTCTCAGATATGCCCGCCATCTGCGCCACCTACGAGCGGGTGACCCGGATGCACATCTACGAGCGCACCCCCTACGCCGGACAGCTGGTGTTTGCGGCCTTCTCCGGCAGCCATCAGGACGCTATTGCCAAGGGCATGGCGTACCGCAAGCAGACCGGCGAACACCGCTGGACCTGCCCCTACATCCCGGTGGACCCCCACGACATCGGCCGCACCTACGACGCCGACGTCATCCGCATCAACAGCCAGAGCGGCAAGGGCGGCATCGGTTTTGTGCTGGAACAGAATTACGGCTACAATCTGCCCCCCAAGATGCGGGAGGCGCTGGGCTACAAGGTCAAGAGCGTGTCCGACCACAGCCACAAGGAGCTGAGCGCTGCCGAGGTGCTGCATATCTTCGAGGATACCTACCTCAATCGTGCAAAGCCGCTGAATGTGGTGGAAGCCCACTTTGCACAGGTGAACGGCATTACCGCCACAGTCACGCTGGAGCTGAACGGCCAGCGCAAGGTGGTCACCTCGGTGGGCAACGGCCGTTTGGATGCCGTAGCCAACGCTATCCAGAGCGCCACCGGTATGGAATTCCATCTGGAAAACTACTCTGAGCACAGTCTGGACGAGGGCTCTACCTCCCGCGCGGCCTCCTATGTGGGACTTGTCTGGGGAGACAACACAGTCACATGGGGTGCCGGTACCGACACCGACATTATCGTGGCCGGTATCCGCGCCCTTGTCAGTGCGATCAATAATCGATAAAAAGGAGAAAACTACCATGGGAATGACCCTGACGCAGAAGATCCTTGCCGCACACGCCGGACTGCCGGAGGTCAAGGCAGGCCAGCTGATCAACGCAAAGTTGGACATTGTGCTGGGCAACGATATCACCACCCCGGTGGCCATCAACGAGTTTGAACGCGCCGGTTTCGACCGCGTGTTTGATAAAGAGCATATCGCTATCGTGCTGGACCACTTTGTACCCAATAAGGATATCAAGAGTGCTACCCAGTCCAAGCAGTGCCGGGAGTTCGCCAATAAATACGATATCCTCAACTTCTACGATGTCGGCCAGATGGGCATTGAGCACGCGCTGCTGCCGGAAAAAGGCATCGTCACCGCCGGTGACTGCGTGATCGGCGCGGACAGCCACACCTGTACCTACGGTGCACTGGGTGCCTTCTCCACCGGTGTAGGCTCTACCGATATGGCCGCAGGCATGGCCACCGGCATGGCATGGTTCAAGGTGCCATCTGCCATCAAGTTTGTGCTCACCGGCAAATTTAATCCCCGGGTATCCGGCAAGGACCTGATTTTGCACATCATCGGCATGATTGGTGTGGACGGCGCACTGTATAAATCCATGGAGTTCACCGGCCCGGGCGTGGCTGGCCTGACCATGGATGACCGCCTGTGCATCTGCAATATGGCCATTGAGGCCGGTGCCAAGAACGGCATCTTCCCGGTGGACGAGGTGACCAAGGCTTATCTTGCAGGCCGCAGCCAGCGCCCGCCGGTGTTCTACGAGGCTGATCCCGATGCCGTGTACGAAAAAACCATCGAGATCGACCTCAGCGCACTGGAGCCCACCGTCAGCTACCCCCATCTGCCCGAGAATACCCACAAGGCCAGCGAGGGCAAGGACATCAAGATCGATCAGGTGGTCATCGGCAGCTGCACCAACGGCCGCCTAGAGGACATGGAAGCCGCCTACAACATCCTCAAGGGCAAGCACATTGCCAAGGGCGTGCGCGGCATCATCATCCCCGCCACCATGGCAGTCTATAAGGAGTGCATCCTGCGGGGCTGGACCACCGCCTTTATTGACGCAGGCTGCATCGTGTCCACCCCCACCTGCGGCCCCTGTCTGGGCGGCTACATGGGCATTCTGGCAGCGGGCGAGCGCTGCGTTTCCACCACCAACCGCAACTTTGTGGGACGCATGGGTCATGTGGACAGTGAGGTCTATCTGGCCTCTCCCGCCACCGCCGCCGCCAGCGCCCTGACCGGCTACATCACCGACCCGCGCACGGTCTGACCCGAAAGGAGCATGAGCATGAACGCAAGAGGTTCTGTTTTTAAATACCCGGATAACGTGGATACCGATGTCATCATCCCGGCACGCCACCTGAACACGCAGGACGCCAAGGAACTTGCCAGCCACTGCATGGAGGATATCGACAAGGACTTTGTGAACCGGGTGCAGCCCGGTGATATCATGGTGGGCGGCTGGAACTTTGGCTGCGGCTCTTCCCGTGAGCACGCGCCCCTGTGCATCAAGACCGCCGGTATCGCGGTGGTCATTGCCAAAAGCTTTGCCCGTATCTTCTACCGCAACAGCATCAACATCGGCCTGCCCATCATGGAATGCCCGGAGGCTGTGGACGCCATTGAAGCAGGGGACACCGTTCGGGTGGATTTTGACACCGGCGTCATCACCGACGAGACCAACGGCAAGGTGTTCCACGCCGAGCCCTTCCCGCCCTTTATCCAGAACATCATCTCCGCCGGCGGCCTGATGAAGGCCATCCAGAAATAAGCCCCATCCGCTCCCACGCAAACGGTGCGGAACCCTCTCCGTCATCGCTGCGCGATGCCACCTCCCCCGAAAGGGGGAGGTCTTGCGCATCTATCGGTCAGAAGCATAAAAGCTCCCCCTTTGGGGGAGCGCTGAGCGCAGCGAAGCTGAGAGGGTTCATCCGGTGAGAAATTAACCAGTAAGGAGAACAGACCCATGGAAAAAAATATTGCTGTCATCTGGGGCGATTGCTCCAGCCCGGAGATCGTAAAGCAGACCCTCCGGGTGCTGGATAAGGTGGCTGAAAAGTACGGCCATACCTTCCACTACACCGCTGCCGCCATGGGCGGCGAGGCCATTGACAAGTACGGCGACCCGCTGCCCCAGCACGAGCTGGACAAGTGCCTTGCTGCCGACAGCGTGCTGCTGGGCGCGGTAGGCGGCCCCAAGTGGGAGGGCCTGCCCGGGGAGCAGCGACCGGAAAAAGGCCTGCTGCGGCTGCGCGCCGGGATGGGGCTGTACGCCAACAACCGCCCGGCCAAGATCTGGCCGCAGCTGGCCCCGGCAAGCCCCCTGAAGCCCGAGATCGTGGCACAGGGCATTGACTTTATCATCGTGCGGGAGCTGATCGGCGGCGTGTACTTCGGCAATCACGAGACCCACGCGCTGGAAAACGGCGAAAAGCAGGCTGTGGATATCATGCCCTACGCGGAGCACGAGATCGAGCGCATTGGCCGCATCGGCTTCGAGACCGCCCGCAAGCGCCGCAAAAAGCTGTGCTGCGTGGACAAGGCCAACGTGCTGGACACCAGCCGCCTGTGGCGCACTGTGATGCACCGGCTGCAGGCCGAGTACCCGGACGTGGAGTACAGCGAGATGTTCGTGGACAACTGCGCTATGCAGATCGTGAAGAACCCCGCCCAGTTCGACGTGATCGTCACCGAGAATATGTTCGGCGACATTCTGTCGGACGAAGCCTCCATGATCACCGGTTCCATCGGTATGATCCCGTCCTCCAGCCTTGGCGACGGCACCCGGGGTCTGTACGAGCCCATCCACGGCTCTGCCCCGGACATTGCAGGCAAGGACATCGTAAACCCCACTGCCTGCATCCTGTCTGCTGCCATGATGCTGCGGTACTCCTTTGGCATGGCAGCGGAAGCCGATGCCATTGAGAACGCTGTGAGCCGTGTGCTGGACAAGGGTCTGCGCACCGCCGACAACATGAGCGATGGCTGCACCTGCCTTGGCTGCACCGCCATGGGCGATGCCATTCTGGCAGAGCTTTAAGCCGCAGCGCTATTTTTAATGAAACAAGCCCGGAAGGTCTACCGACCTTCTGGGCTTGAATTTTTTATATTATTACAGCATCTTGGAGAGGAAGGCTTTCAGGCGGGGGTGCTTGGGGTTCGAGAACAGTTCCTGCGGCGGCTCGTCCTCCTGAATCTTGCCATCGTCGATGAAGATGACCCGGTTGGACACCTCGCGGGCAAAGCCCATCTCATGGGTGACCACCAGCATGGTGATGCCGGTGTGTGCCAGCTCCTTCATCAGCTCCAGCACCTCGCCCACCATCTCGGGGTCAAGGGCGCTGGTGGGCTCATCGAACAGGATCACGTCCGGGTCCATAGCCAGCGCGCGGGCGATGGCTATGCGCTGCTGCTGACCACCGGACAGGCTCTTGGGGTAGACGTTGGCCTTATCGGCCAGACCTACGCGTGCCAGCAGCTCGTCTGCACGGGCAGAGATGGCCTCTTTGTCCTTTAGCTTCAGCAGGCTGGGTGCCAGCTCAAGGTTCTTTTTCACGGTCAGGTGGGGGAACAGGTTGAAGTGCTGGAACACCATGCCCATCTTCTGGCGCACGGGGTCGATGTGCGCCTCGTCCACCTCGACTCCTTCAAACTTGATAGAGCCGGAGGAGGGGGTCTCCAGCCGGTTCAGGCAGCGCAGAAAGGTGGACTTGCCGCAGCCGGAAGGGCCGATCAGGCAAACCACATCGCCGCGGTAGATGTCAAGGTCGATGCCCTTCAGCACGTCCAGCGTGGGGTCGGCCTTTTTTGCGCCGCGCTTCTTTACGCCGCCATAGGTCTTGGTCAGGCCGCGTACTTCCAAAATCTTATCGGTCACTTTGTGCCAGCCTCCTCTCAAACTTGCTCAGCAGCCATGTAAACAGCATAACAAGGATCAGGTAGATCAATGCAACGCCCAGCAGGGGGAACATGGCGTCGTAGGTACGGTTCATAATGCCCTGTGCAGCATACAGCAGCTCCTTGCCGCCGATGGTGGTGATCAGGGAAGTATCCTTGAGCAGAATGATGAACTCGTTGCCCAGTGCAGGCAGCACCGCACGGATGGCCTGCGGGATGATGATGACCACCATGGTGGTCATGTAGTTCAGGCCAAGGCTGCGTCCGGCTTCCATCTGACCGGGGTCCACAGCCATCAGGCCGCCGCGGATGATCTCGGATACATACGCGCCGGAGTTGATGCCTAAGGTCAGCGCACCTACCATGGTAAAGTTGCGGCTGTTGGCAAAAATGACCATGCTCATGATCAGCAGCTGCACCATCATGGGCGTGCCGCGGATGATGGTGGTGTACACCTGACACACCGCGTTAAAAAAGCCCAGCACCGCGTTTTTGTGGCCGGGGCGCTGCTGGTCGTGGGTCACGCGCACCAGCGCCACCACGCTGCCCAGCACCACGCCCAGCGCCAGCGCCAGTGCGGTGACCAGCAGGGTGGTGCCCACACCGTTGATGTACTGCATCCAGCGGTCCTTCAGCAGAAAGGCCTGATAAAACTTAAAAAAGAAATCCTGTCCAAAGCTTAGCTTTGTGCCGCTGTTGAGCAGCTCTTTGAGCAGTTCGTATTGCGCAGCCATTCACATCCTCGCTTTCTGTTTGTCAATAAATTGTAACCACTTTTTTCTAAAAAAAGAGGTGCCCCGGAGCGGGGCGCCTCCTTGGGTACGGAAATGGTACAGGGCACGCAGCTTAGTTTGCGTTGATGTACTTGTCCACGATGGCCTGCAGAGTGCCGTCAGCCTTCAGCTCCTCCAGAGCCTTGTTGACAGCGTCCTCCAGTGCAGAACCCTTTGCCATGCCGATGGCGTAATCCTCCTCGGCGTAGCTGGTGTCCAGCACCTTCAGGCCGGGGTTGGCGGCAACGTACTCCGTAGCGGGAGCGTTGTCGATGACCACTGCATCCACCTGACCGTTGTTCAGTGCCTGCACAGCGGTCAGGCCGCTGTCGTAGGCCACAACAGAGTCCTCGCCGAAGTCATCGGAGCAGTAGATGTAGCCGGTGGTGCCGCGCTGGGTGCCGATCTTCTTGCCGGCCAGATCGTCGGGAGAAGCAATCTCGGAATCGTTGGGCACGATGATGGACTGGATGCCGGTTGCGTAGCTGTCAGAGAAGTCCATCACAGCCTTGCGCTCGTCGGTCACGGTAACGCCAGCCATCACGATGTCGGCCTTGCCCTGCTGCACGCTGAGCAGTGCGGCATCAAACTCCATGTCATCGATCTGCAGCTCCAGACCCAGCTTTTCAGCAATGGCCTTGGCGGTGTCCACATCGATGCCCTCGATCTCACCGGAGTCGGTGGTCATCTCGTACGGAGGGAAGGTGGCGTTGGTGGCCATGGTCAGCTTACCAGCCTCCACGGTGGTCAGGTCAGCGGCAGCGGCGGAAGAAACAGCCTCGGAGGAAGCGGCAGAGCTTGCCACAGAGGAAGCAGCAGAGCTTGCGGAACCACCGCAGGCGGTCAGAGCCAGAGCAGCAACGGAAACAGCAGCGGCAGCCATGAAGCTGCGGCGAGAGATCTTTTTCATATTCAAACACTCCTCAATCTATGCAATATAGTTTGCCTTGCCCCGATGGGATGCGATTCATCGCGCTTTCGGGGAACGCACTTAGTATAGTTTGTACAAAACGAAAAGTCAATACTTGTGCATAATAATCCGTGAAATTGAAACGATTTTGCAAACATTTATGCAATAACGGAGAAAATATGTGAATATATGCAGTATAAACCGGCTTTTACAGGCTTCTTGCGATCTCCTCCGCGCTGCGCTTGGGCACGCAGTAGTCGCGGTTTTCGTCCAGATAGTACTTTACGCCGGTCTGCTCGGTCATGGGTACGATGCTGGCTTTGTGGGTGGGGTAGCCAAAGGCCACCATAAACGCCAGCTTCTGCGGCTCCTCAATGCCCAGCAGCGCGGTCAGGGCGGGCTTATCGATCGCGCCCATGATGCAGCTGCCCACGCCCTTGCCCCATGCGGCAAGAGTCATGTTGGCCAGTGCGATGCCGGTGTCGGTGGCAAGGTCGCCGGGAATGGCGGTATCCTGCACCACAGCTGCATAAAAGGTGGGCAGCTCGTCCGCCTTGGGCGTGCCCTGCTCCGGCGGCAGATAGCCAGCCCACTTGACCAGCGGCTGTACCTTGGCCACCATCTCCGGGCTTTGCACCAGCACCAGACGCACCGCCTGCCGGTTTGCCCCGCAGGAGGACAGCCGCACGGCCTGTACGATATCATCCACCACGTCCTGCGGCACGGCCTTTTGTGCAAATCGGCGGTAGGTGCGGCGGGTAGTCAGAAGTTCCATGACAGACATCTTGAATCGCTCCTTTATCCGGTAAAATACAAAAATGAGAGAAACTATAACTATATATAAAGTATAGCAGATGCACCGGCGCACAGCAATGGCTGCGGCGTGGCTTTTTGCGGATACGGCGGCTGTATTGTAAAGGATGGTGATACTTATTCTTGTATCCTTGTATTTTTTGGTGAATGTTTCCATAAAGCACTTGACAATGGGGGGAAGGTAAGGGTATTATATAGGTGTAAACGCATTCCATAGCGTGTAAGGCGTGCGTGAAAGAAAGATTGTGAGGTTGATTATTATGTCTAATATCTCTCGTCGTCAGTTCCTGAAGAGCGCAGGCGTTGCTGCTCTGGCTGTTGCTGCTCTGACCGGCTGCAAAAAGCTTCCCGACACCGATATCCCCGATGTTCCCGGCGTGACCAGCGTTGATCTGCGTGTTCTCTTTGTGGATGAAAAGGGTAATCCTGTTGGCAACAGCGTTACTGGTGTTTATGAGACTACCGTCCTGAAGGACGCAAAGAAGTACGACCCGAAGCTGATCCCCGCAGACAAGCTGCCGAAGGGCTATGAGCTGATTAGCGAGGACGAGGTTGACATTATTTCTGAGAGCACCCCGAAGATTGCTAAGGTTCCTGTTAAGCTGGAAGAGTCCAAGCCTGCAAGCAAGAGCAAGATTTTCCTTACTTTAAAGTTCTTTAACGGCGGTGTAGCGGATCGCCATGTGGAAGTGATTGCCAACAAAGTGTTTGATTTGAAGAGCAACCCGAATGAGCGTGTTTACTACGCTGACATTAAGGACAGCCTGCTCGATAAGTGCAAGGACATCGAACCGGATGAGACTTGGCAGAGCTACCTGAAGATCGTAGACGGCGGTTATGAGGCTACTGTCTGGATGGGCGTGGCACTGAAGGGCTAAACAATTAAGTACTACTAAATTGTTTACATAAACACGTAGATGCCGACAGGTTGAAAACAACCTGCCGGCATCTTTTTTATAAAAATGTTTGCAGTTGCTTTTGGGTTGGCGCGCAACCCCTTCCGGCAAAGCCTGCAGCTTTGCCAGCTTCCCCAAGGAAAGGTCTGAACCCTCTCAGGCTCACTGCGTTCGCCAGCTCCCCCGAAGGGGGGAGCTTTAAGTATCTGCCGGAAGCTTTCTCGTTGTACCTGATACTTTAGCAACAAGCCTTAGACCTTGGCTCCCCCTGAGAGGAAAGACTTCCCCCGCTCCGGGGGAAGATGTCGCGCAGCGACAAAAGGGGGATTCTGGCGCGGGAGCGCCTGAGAGGGTGAGGACGGCAAACGCCATCAGTCAAAATCTGACGGTCTTACTTCCTCTTCGGCAGCGGCACGCACAGCACCAGACTGATGCCGATGGCCAGCGCCACGGCGATTTTAAAGGTGCTGATGCCATTGGCAAGGGCAAGGGTGTTTTCGTTCTGGATGAAATAGTAGGCGGTGTAGTAGATGCCTGCGCCCGGCACAAGCGGGAAAATGCCGGTCAGCAAAAACACCGTGACCGGCGTTTTTTGGGTAATGGCAAACACGCGGGTAAGGATGGTAAGCGGAATGACCGCCAGCAGGGAGGCCGTGGCGGCGTCTGCGCCCAGCAGGGTCAGCAACTCGTACCACAGCCAGCCCACAGCGCCTACCAGCGCGCAGTAGGGCAGACAGCGCCGGGGGCACGCAAACAGAATGGCAAAACTCAGCGTGCCCGCCGCGGCCAGAAAAAACTGCGCGGTCAGCTCGCCGATCTGTACAGCTGTAAGGGACATCATACCACGACCACCCCCGTAAGTACCGTGTACAGCCGCAGCACAAGGCCGGTGCCTATGGCAATGCTGGCGGCAATGAGCAAAGCATCGATCATGCGGATGGTGCCGGAAAGGTAGTCGCCCTGCACAAAGTCCCGGATGCCCATGGTGAAGGCGATACCCGGGGTCAGGATCATCAGTGTACCGATGATGGCGTGGCTGGCAGAGGTGTGCAGCAGATTGCACAGCAGGATGCACACCAGCGTGATCAGCGCGGCGGTGCTGATCTTCTGGAAGCCGCCGGGCACCTCATGCCGCCCGCACCACAGCAGATACCAGCTGGCCACCAGCCCCGCCCCGGCAGCTGCCAGCGCACTGCGCAGGTTGCCGCCGAACATCATGGCAAAACAGAACGCCCCGCATAGCCCGGAAAGCAGCTGCACATGATCTTTGGGGAAGGGAAGCTGCCGCGCCAGCACCAAACGGCTCTCGGCTTCATCCAAGGTCATCCCGGTCTGGGCGATCTGGCGGGAAAGCTCGTTCACCGCCGCCACCCGCCCCAGATGGGTGGTGCGCACCGGTACGTTGCGCACCTCGCTGATCTCGGCAGTGCCGGCACTGGCAAAAATGCCGTTGGTCAGCACATAAACGTGGAACTCCCGCAAATGGAAGCTGCGCGCCATGATCTCCATGGTCTGCTCCACCCGGAACACCTCCGCACCATTTTCCAGCAGGGTCTGCCCTGCGGCCATGATAAAATCCATGATGCGGCGGCGCAGCTCTTCATCGGGAAAAGGGTCTCTGCTGTTCATTGCCTGCTCTCCTTGCAAAAGATGATACCCTATTTTATCATGTGCACCAGCCGCATACAAGGGCGTATAATAAAAAGCTCTGGAAACACCAGAGCTTTCTTGCGAAAAGGGTCGGAATATGTTATAATTGTCCTGTCGCTGAAAAGCGATCGAAAGGTACTGCACATACGGCAGGCGGTTGGCTCTCACTTCCGGAAGGAGGTGAGAACATGCCTATTACTTTGACATTCCACTTGTTTGGATTTACGTTTACGATCAAGGTAAGAAAGTAAAAACCGCCACCCCGGCAGGTGACGGTTTTTCTTTGGATAAAAGTTAAACTAAAAACCTAAAGGGCCAACCGCTTGTCGCAGTGCCTTTTGTAATTATAGTATAACCCTTTTTGTGCGCATTGTCAAGCAAAACGGATGCGGCAGCAGACCGGAAGCCATATCCCTACCCAAAAACTTCGTTGAAGGTGTTGACAAATGCCGCCGATGGGTTTATTATAGTGTCAATATCACAAAAATGGCTGTGAAGAGAAGAGTAGGCCTTCGCATTGATCCTTACCAGAGAGCCCGGGCGGTGAAAAAGGGCAGGAAACAGGAAGCTGAAAATGGTCTCGGAGCCGTGCGGACGAGGCGCAGGAGTGCTAAGCCCGCAACGGGATGCGCCCGTTACAGCGTCCGGCTGTAAGCAGCACACGCTGCCGCAGCATCGAGGCTGTATCCGTAAGGATGCAGTGAACCAAGGTGGTACCACGGAAGTATGTTCATGCCTCCGTCCTTGCAGAGCCTAAGGCTCGTAAGGACGGGGGCATTTTTTCATGCGTCCGTTCAAGGCCGTGCGCGGAAAGGTGCCGTGCGGGCCACAGTACATAATAGAGAACAATAGAGAGGGAACAAAACTATGATTACTCGTCGCGATTTTCTGAAAGTTACCGGTGTGGCAGCCGCAGCCGCTGCCCTGACTGCCTGCGGTGGTTCTTCTTCCACTGCTTCTTCCGCCGCTGCATCTGGCAGCGTGGCATCCTCTGCCGCAGCTAAGCTGGACAAGATCAAGGTGGCTGTGCCCAACGATACCACCAACGAGGCCCGCGCCCTGACCCTGCTGGAGAAGAACGGCTTCTTCAAGCTGAAGGCAGACGCCGGCCTGACCGCCACCAAGAATGACATTGAGGAGAACCCCCTGAACGTCACCGTGGACGAGGTGGAGGCCGCTCAGGTGCCCAACGTCCTGCAGGACGAGGACTACGCCGTCATCAACTCCAACTACGCCATCTCTGCCGGTCTGAACCCCATGACCGATGCACTGGCCATGGAGGACGGCTCTTCTGCTTACGTCAACATTCTGGTGTGCAAGGACGGCAATCAGGAGGAGCCTAAGATCAAGGCTCTGGCTGCTGCCCTGCAGAGCCAGAAGGTGAAGGACTTCATGGACGAGACCTACAAGGGCTCCGTGGTGTCCGTTGTGGAGAACCCCACCGACGGCTATGATTCCACTGTGGATTATGACGCTCTGAACGGCCAGACCGTCAGCTGTGCCGCTACTCCCGCTCCCCACTGCGAGGTGCTGGAGGTGTGCAAGGAGATCCTTGCCGCCAAGGGCATCACGCTGGATATTCAGGAGTACGACGACTATGTGATCCCCAACCAGGTCGTCGAGGACGGTCAGGTAGACACCAACTACTTCCAGCATCAGCCGTATCTGGACAACTTCAACGCCGAAAAGGGTACCCATCTGGTGACCGTTGCCGGTATTCACGTAGAGCCCATGGGCATCTACGGCGGCAAGCAGGACAGTCTGGCACCCATCGAGGGATAAGCTAAAGGAGCAATTTCTGTGATCGAACTCAAGTATCTTTCCAAGACCTTCCAGATGAAGGATGGCGCGGTGAAAGCGCTGCAGAACATCAACCTCACCATTCCCGATGGCTCCATCTACGGCATCATCGGCATGTCCGGTGCGGGCAAATCCACGCTGGTGCGCTGCATCAACCTGCTGGAGCGCCCCACCGGCGGCAGCGTGGTGATCGACGGCGTGGCGATGGAGACTTTGTCTCCCGCCTCGCTGCGCAAGCGCCGTCGGGAGATCACCATGATCTTCCAGCAGTTCAACCTGCTTATGCAGCGCACCTGCCTGAAGAACGTCTGCTTTCCCATGGAGCTGGCAGGCGTAAAGAAGGCGGAGGCCGAAAAGCGCGCCATGGAACTGCTGGAGATGGTGGGTCTGCCGGATAAGGCCAACGCCTACCCGGCACAGCTGTCCGGCGGTCAGAAGCAGCGCATCGCCATTGCCCGCGCACTGGCTACCAACCCCAAGGTGCTGCTGTGCGACGAGGCTACCAGTGCGCTGGACCCCAACACCACCCACTCCATCCTGACTCTGATCAAGGATATCAACCGCAAGCTGGGCATCACCGTGGTGGTCATTACCCACCAGATGAGCGTGGTGGAGGAAATCTGCGACAGCGTGGCCATTCTGGACGGCGGTGTGGTCGTGGAACAGGGCTCGGTACAGGAAATTTTTGCTAACCCCAAAACGGCGGCTGCCAAGCGTCTGGTGGCTCCCAACGGCGGCAGCGCAGCGCGGGATCTTTCCTGCTTTGCGCCGGATGACCATGTGGTGCGCGTTACCTTTAATGGTTCCTCCACTGCAAAGCCGCTGGTGGCAAGCCTTGCCGCCGAAAAAGGCATTCTGGTGTCGGTGCTCAGCGCTGATACCCGCGATCTGAGCGGCCAGTGCTACGGCTCTATGCTGCTCAAGCTGCCCGCAGAACTTGCGGTCGCACAGCAGGCTGTGGAATATATGCGCAGCCAGTCTGGCGTAACGGTAGAGGAGGTGACCGGTATATGAATATCGCAGCTTACGGCTTTGCTATCTGGGAGACCTTTTATGTAACGGTGCTCTCCACCGCCTTTGCGCTGGGGTTGGGCCTGCCGCTGGGCGTGCTGCTGGTAGCCGGTGACAAGGACGGTATTCTGCCCCTGCCCGGCTGGCTGATGCACCTGATCAACATCGTCATCAACATCCTGCGCAGCGTGCCCTTCCTCATCCTGATGATTTGCGTGTTCCCGCTTACCCGCGCCATCGTGGGCACTACGGTGGGCACCAAGGCCACCATCGTTCCGCTGGTGGTCGCCGCCTTCCCCTTTGTGGCACGTCTGGTGGAGACCAGCCTGCGGGAGCTGGACGAGGGCGTGGTGGAAGCTGCTCAGAGTATGGGTGCCACCCCGTTCCAGATCATCACTAAGGTCATGATCCCGGAGTGCCTGCCCGGCCTGATCTCCAGCATGACCACTGCGCTGACCACCATTCTGGGCTACTCGGCCATGTCCGGCGTTATCGGCGGCGGCGGTCTGGGCAAGATCGCCCTTTCCTACGGCTACTACCGCTACCAGACCAACATCATGATCGTCTGTGTGGTGCTGCTGGTGCTGATGGTGCAGGCGTTCCAGTCTGTGGGTACCCTGTGGGCCACCAAGAGCGATAAGCGCCTGCGGAAATAAGAAGCTTTGAATTTTCGATTCCCCGCCGGAGGCAGCCCCTCCTGCGGGGAATCGTCCTTCCCGACCAAAAAACCAGCAAAGGAGTATGTTGTATGAACCGTGATACCATCTGTGTGCAGGGCGGCTACACCCCCGGCAACGGCGAACCCCGTCAGATCCCCATCATCCAGTCCACCACCTTCAAGTACGCTACCAGCGAGGACATGGGCAAGCTGTTCGATCTGGAGGCAGACGGCTATTTCTATTCCCGCCTGCAGAACCCCACCTGCGACATGGTAGCCAAAAAGATCTGCGAGCTGGAAGGCGGCACCGCCGCTATGCTTACCTCCAGCGGACAGGCCGCAAACTTCTTTGCCCTGTTCAATATCTGCGAGGCAGGGGACCACATCGTAGCCTCCAGCACCATCTACGGCGGCACATTCAACCTTATCTCGGTCACCATGGCTAAAATGGGTATCACCGCCACCTTCGTAGACCCCCTGTGCACCGAGGAGGAGCTGAACGCCGCCTTCCGGCCCAACACCAAGGTGGTGTTCGGCGAGACCATCGCAAACCCCGCCCTGACCGTGCTGGACATTGAAAAGTTTGCCAAGGCCGCCCACGCCCACGGCGTGCCGCTGATGGTGGACAACACCTTCCCCACACCGGTCAACTGCCGCCCCCTTGAGTGGGGCGCGGACATCGTGACCCACTCCACCACCAAGTACATGGACGGCCACGGCGCAGTGCTGGGCGGTGCCATCGTGGACGGCGGCAAGTTCGACTGGATGGCGCACGCCGAGAAGTTCCCGGGTCTGTGCACCCCGGACGACAGTTACCACGGCATCACCTACGCCGAGCGCTTCGGCAAGGAGGGGGCTTTCATCACTAAGGCCACCGCGCAGCTGATGCGGGACTTCGGCTCCATGCAGTCCCCCATGAACGCCTATATGCTGAACCTTGGTCTGGAAAGCCTGCACGTCCGGATGCAGCGCCACTGCGCCAACGGCATGGCGGTGGCACAGTTCTTGGAAAACCACCCCAAGGTGGCCTATGTGAACTACTGCGGGCTGGAAAGCAGCCCCTACCACGCACTGGCTCAGAAGTACCTGCCCAATGGCAGCTGCGGCGTGGTAAGCTTTGGTCTGGCCGGTGGACGTCAGGCTGCCAGCACCTTTATGAAGGAGCTGAAGCTTGCCGCCATTGAGACCCATGTGGCGGATGCCCGCACCTGCTGCCTGAACCCCGCCTCCAGCACCCACCGTCAGATGAACGACGAGCAGCTGGCTGCCGCCGGTGTGCCCGCCGAGCTGGTGCGCATGAGCTGCGGTCTGGAATCCGCCGAGGATCTCATCGCCGATATCGCGCAGGCACTGGATAAGGTCTGATGCCTTCCCGTGAAATCAAAAATCATGATACCCCTGAAGATGGCAAAGCGAACGCGGCGCCATTTTTGAATCGTCTAGCAAAGGAGCGACTTTCCTATGCCGCTGATCATCCCCAAGACCTTACCTGCCTTTGATGCCCTGTATGAAGAAAACGTCTTTGTCATGCACCGGGAGCGGGCGCTGGCGCAGCATATCCGTCCGCTGGAAATTTTGATCCTGAACCTGATGCCCACCAAGATCGCCACCGAGACCCAGATCGCCCGGCTGCTGGCCAACACCCCGCTGCAGGTGCACATGACCCTGCTGCAGACCGCCAGCCACTCTGCCACCCATGTGTCGGCTGCCCACCTTGAGGCCTTTTACAAGACCTTTGACGAGGTAAAGAACAACCGTTACGATGGTATGATCATCACCGGCGCGCCGGTGGAGACCATGGATTTTGAGCAGGTGGACTACTGGAACGAACTGTGCGAGATCATGGACTTCAGCGAAACGAACGTCTACTCCACCCTCCATGTCTGCTGGGGCGCACAGGCAGGGTTGTACTACCATTATGGCGTGCGCAAGCAGCTGCTGCCGGAAAAGATGTTCGGCGTGTTCGAGCACCGGGTCACCCGCCCGGCAAACCCGCTTGTACGCGGCTTTGATGAGGTGTTCTACGCTCCCCACAGCCGTCATACCGGCATCTGCCGGGAGGATGTGGACAACTGCGCCGCCCTGCGCATTCTGGCTGAGAGCGACGCCGCCGGGCCCTTCCTGATGAGCACAGAGAACGGACGGCAGATCTTTGTCACCGGTCACCCGGAGTACGATAAGTACACGCTGGATGCCGAGTATAAGCGGGACGTAGCCAAGGGCCTGCCCATTCATGTGCCCGTCAACTACTACCCGGACGATGACCCCACAAAGCCGCCGCTGTTCCGCTGGCGCGCCCACGCCCACCTGCTGTATGAAAACTGGCTGAACTATTACGTCTACCAGAACACCCCCTACGATCTGGGAGATATCCAACGGGTAAAACACGAGAAATAAATAACAAAAAGGACTGCTGCGAAACAGCGTCAACGAAAAATGCAAAAAAGCTGAGCACCTGATCTTTCACAGGTGCTCCGCTTTTTTTACCCTTTTTTGAGAAGCTGCCTTGGAGCTTTCAATATTTTGAAGGTATGCTATTCTGCGGCAGCCCTCTGCCGGATGTTTTTACCCTCTGGGGTGGCCGGTATATGTCAGCGCTACGGTGTCGGGGCCGGTGTTGGCAGAGACCACGCCGCCCAGCTCAAACACGGCCAGCGGCGGCTTGCCAAAGGCCTTGCGGCAGGCCTTTTCCAGATCAGCGGCTTGCGGGATGTTGGTGTGGCCGATCATATACTCAAAATCCTCCACATCCCCGGCGCGCTTCTGGCACAGATCCACCATGGCGGGCACGACTTTTTCATCGCCGCGCACCTTGGCCTCTACCTTGGTTTTGCCGTCGATCAGGGTAATGATGGGACGGATACCCATCAACTCACCCATGACGGCTGCTGCGGCAGAGATGCGGCCGCTCTTTTTCATCTGCCTCAGGCTGTAAGGCCCCAGCACGACCTCCATGCAGTTCATCTGCTGTTCAAATTCGTGGATGACGTGGCGGATCTCTGCGCCGTTCTGCAGTTTGCGTGCCATCTCGCACAGATACCAGCCGAACACCATAGAATAGGTGTGGGGGTCCAGCAAGTGGATGTTTAGATGGTGCTCCGGGCGCTCCTCCCGCAGCATCCCTTGTGCCATCAGGGCGTTGTTATAGGTGGAGGAGCCAGACTTGTTGATGGGCACATGGATGACATCCGTGTAGCCCTCGTCCACATACTGGCAGTATTTTTCACAGAACTGGATGGGCGTAATGGCGGCGGTAGAGGGCACACCCTTTGCCGCACGCATCTTATCGTAGAATTCGGTGTTGGTGCAGTCCACACGCTCAACGTAGTCCACATCATCCAGCAGGATGTGGAAACTCATGATATCAATGCCGTATTTTTCGGCCATCTCCTGCGGGATATCGCAGGAGGAATCAGTCAGAATTGCAATCTTGCTCATAATTTCCCTCATTTCCATTCATAATCTCGTAGGTGGCCGTGGTCCAGCAGCTCCGGGAAATCCCACTGCCGCAGCACCTCGTACACGCCCACCGCCACGCTGTTGGAAAGGTTCAGACTGCGGCAGGTGTCCCGCATGGGCATGCGGATGCAGTACTCCTGATTTTCCGCAAGCAGCGCCTCCGGCAACCCGGCGTCCTCGCGCCCGAACACCAGATAAGCCCCGTCCGGGTACTGTACATCGGTGTAGCGCTGGGGTGCCTTGGTGGTAAAGTAGTAGTAGGGGCCGTTGTTGCGGGCAAAAAAGTCCGCAAGGCCGTCGTAGTAGGTAATGTCCAGATAGTGCCAGTAGTCCAGCCCGGCGTGCTTGAGCTTTTTGTCATCAATGGCAAAGCCCATGGGGCCCACCAGATGCAGACGGCAGGCCGTGCAGGCACAGGTGCGCGCCACGTTGCCGGTGTTCTGGGGGATGCGGGGCTCTACCAGCACGATATTCAAAGTCGGCTTGTCCATCATAAAATGCCCTCCGGTTCCTCCCGCAGGGGGCACAGGCGGGGCAGCAGCGGCTCAAACCACACGCCGAAGCGGGTGTCCTGCGTGTAGGGCGTGCCCTGAATGGCCAGCGAAACAAACTCCGCAGCGTTATCGGCGGCGGCGCTCAGGGCGTTGCCCTGCAGCAGCGAGCCGATGAGCACGGCACCATACAGATCCCCCGTGCCGGGGAAGCTGCGGCTGATATGCAGCTTTTTGATGACGAAGCGGTCTGCGCCGGTACCGGCACAGCCGATGTACTTGCCCAGCGGCAATCCGGTGACCACCGCGTTGGAGGCCAGCGGCTGCAAAGCATCTGCCAGCGCCTGCGCGGCGGCATCGTCCAGCTGTTCCGTCACGGGCTGCTGCTGCAAAAGCAGCTGCGCCTCGGTGTAGTTGGGCAAAATCAGGTCTGCCGCGCGGCACAGGCTGCGGATGCGCTCGACCAGCGCCGGGGTAACGGTGGAATAGGCCTTGCCGTTATCGCCCATTACGGGGTCCACCACCTTGTAGGCGGCAGGCCACAGGGCAAAGGCTTTTTCAGCCAGCGCTACCTGTGCCTCGCCGCCCAGATAGCCGGTATAGATACAATCAAATTGCAGTCCAAGGGTCTGGTAGTGCTCCAGTGCGGCCATGCCGTAGGCGCTGCCGTCCATCCGGGCGGGGGTGCCAAGGCCGCCGGTGTGGGTGGAGAGCACCACCGTGGGCAGTGCCACCGGCTGGAAGCCCATGACCGACAGCACAGGCAGGATCACCGCAAGGCTGCACCGGCCCACGCCGGACAGATCGTGGATGCAAAGGATCTTTTTTGGTTCAACGGGTTTTTGCAAATAGGAAAACCTCCTTGCTGAAAAGCCGCGCGCAGCGGCTTATAAAAAGCATCATAGAACAGTATACCACAAATTGCTGCATAAAAAAAGCGTATACCAGATTCTTTTGCGGAAATAATAGCACTGCAAGCCCTGTCATGACAGGCTGAAAGGAGAAATTCAGGATGAAACAGCGAGAAAATTCCGCCGCAGGCATGGTGGTGGGCATAGCCGCCGGTGCAGCCCTCGGGGCTGCCGGTGCCATGATGGCTACCCAGAGCAAGCGTCAGATGCGCCGCAATGTGCGCAAGGTGATGAAGGGCGCGGAAAATGCGGTGATGCAGCTGGATAAAATGGCCGCCGACTTTGTGGAAAAGCACATCGACTGCTGAACAGCAAAAGCGCCGTCCCGGGTGGAACGGCGCTTTTGTTATCGTGCGGTTTATTTTGCCCAGATGCACATCCGGGCGGTGGTGTTGATCTCGCCCAGCAGGCTCAGATCCATCTGGATGTTGCAGGTCACGGTCAGCGCCTTATTCACATCGCTGCCGGTCAGCACCGAGGCAGGCAGGTTTTTGATGGTCAGGATGCCGTTGCCCTTTTCGATCTCGCCGGTCAGGGTGCCGGTGTAGGTCACATCGCCGATGGTCAGGCCGGTCAGACAGCCGGTCACATTGAGCTTGGTCACCTGCTTGACGGGCAGCATCAGGGTATAGGTGCCGTTGGACTGGCGGGCAAGGGTAGCCTCGCGGTCAGAATCAATGCCGGAGTTGGCCATGGATTCCTTGTCGGAGTTTTCCTTCCAGAATTTGACCCCAACGGGGGTATTCGCGGCGGCAGAAGCGCCCAGTGTGAGCATACAGAACATCAGCAACGTCAGCAGGGCGGCGCCGGTACGTTTTAAGGCGGTAGTCATGGTTTTATCCTTTCTGCCGCAGCTACGGCATGGTGAAACAGAGAATATAATGCTCCATAAGGTACTGATTTGTCAATACTAACATAGCATGACCGGACAGCCTTGTCAATGCGCCTTGGCAGTCTTTCACAAAAATGTTTCGGATCCGTCACAGAATATGGAAAGTGTGATGAAAAAGGACGCTGCAACATTGCAGCGTCCTTTTGGGTGGTTACCTTATAGCGGCTCAGACCTCAAAGTTGGGATCGTCCTTCAGCATGTGGATGTTGGACATAAAGGCGCTCTGCTCGGGGTCGGTGAACTCGGCATCCTTCACATACTTGTTCAGCACAGCTGCGGTGCGCACGGGGTCGGCAATGGTACCGGCACCGCCGATGCAGCCGCCGGGGCAGCCCATGCCTTCCAGCAGGTAGCCGTTGTACTTACCGGCCTTGGCCAGCATCAGCAGCTTCTTGCAGTCGGCCAGACCCTGTGCGGAGGCAATCTTCACCTCCATGTCGGGACGCCATTCCTTGATCTTGTCAGCAACAGCCTTGGCAACACCGCCGGACTGTGCAAAGCCGCGGCCGGCAGCAGAAGCGTAGCACAGATCCATCTCGGCGGGATCCACTTCCAGATTGTCCAGATCCAGGTCCTTTGCCTCAATGATACCGGCCAGCTCTTCAAAGGTCAGCACGAAGTCCACGTCGGAGCGGACGGTGCGGCGGGAGGCCTCCAGCTTCTTGGCGGCGCAGGGTCCGATGAAGCACATACGGGCATCGGGGTCGGCCTGCTTCATCATGCGGGCGGTGAACACCATGGGGGTCATGGTCATGGAGATGTTCTTGGCAAGGCCGGGGAAGGCGGTCTTTGCCATCATGCTCCATGCCGGGCAGCAGGAGGTAGCCATAAAGTCCAGCTTCTCGGGCACTTCCTCAAGGAAGTCGTGTGCCTCGTCCACGGTGCACAGGTCGGCACCGATGGCAACCTCCACCACGTCGCAGAAGCCGATGGCCTTCAGGGCGGACTTCAGCTTGCCGGTGGAAGCCAGAGAGGGGAACTGGTTGATGAAGGCGGGAGCGACCAGCGCATAGATGCGGTCGCCGCGGTTGAAGCCCTGAATGAGCTGATAGATCTGACCCTTGTCGGCAATGGCACCGAAGGGGCAGTTTACCAGACACTGACCGCAGGACACGCACTTGCTGTAATCGATCTCGGCACGGCCCAGCTCGTCAGAGTGGATGGCACCCATGCCGCAGGCAGCGGCGCAGGGACGCTCGGTCTTGACGATGGCGTTGTAGGGGCAGACGGTGACGCAGCGGCCGCACTTGATGCACTTGTCCTGATCGATGGTGGAACGGCCGCTCTCCCAAGTGATAGCCTTCTTGGGGCACACTTCCATACAGGGGTGTGCAAGGCAGCCCTGACACAGGTCAGACACCTTGACCAGTTTTTCGGGGCAGCGGTTGCAGGCAAACTTGATCACGTTGACCAGTGGGGGATCATAGTACTTATCGGCGATGGAAGCATCCTCCAGACCGGAGACCACGCTGTTGTGCTCGTCCATGCGGCGGGTGGGCAGACCCATAGCCAGACGCACGCGTTCCTCAACGATGGCGCGCTCCAGGAAGATGTCCTTGCGCAGCTTGCCCTCCTCACCGGGGATGATGGTGTAGGGGATCTTGCGCATCAGGTGGTTGGCCTGCTCGCCCTTGACATTGGCGTAAGCCATGCGAGCGACCTCGGTAAACACCTGACGGCGGATCTGGATGACCGTAGTATTGATTCCTCTGAAACTCATTCCAATCTCTCCTTGCTCAGAAACAGCCAAAAAACGGAGCCGCCTGCCCTGTGTGCAGAGCATAAAAACGGCACTATACGGGCACGGATGGTACCGTGCTGGTTGCTTACAGCACGCCGGACCCGATAAATCCATCTTCATTTTAACATAAAGACGTGCGTATGGAAAGAGCAAAACACAAAATTTGTTAAAAATTTATTGTATTCATGCGGATGCACAGAATGTACAAGTAAAATGAAAAAATTTCAGCAAAGTGCTGCACGCACCCGCTCGCCATCGTAGCGGCCAAGCTTTACCCGCACGATCTGCCCGCTCTCGCAGCCGGGGGCAGAGACCACCACCGGAATGTACAGCCGGGTGTAGCCGGTGAACAGCGTACCGGACAGGGGCGTTTCCAGCAGCACCTCATCCTCGGTGCCCTCAAAGGCGGCCAGTGCCTCGCAGCGCACCTGCTCGGCTACGGCGTTCATGCGGCGGCTGCGCTCCTGCTTTTCCCGCTCGTGGATCTGATCCGGGAAATCATAAGCCGGGGTGCCGCTGCGGCGGGAGTAGGGGAACACATGCACTTTAAGGAAACCGATCTTTTTCAAAAATGCGCAGCTCTCCTCAAAGTCCTCTGTCGTCTCGCCGGGGAAGCCGCAGATGCAGTCGGTGGTAAAGCTGACCGGGCGGCTGCCGTAGGCGGCGCGGATCTGCTCTACCACCGCTGCGTACTCCTGTGCGGTGTACACCCGGCGCATCCGGCGCAGGGTGGCGGTGCAGCCGCTCTGCAAACTCAGGTGGAACTGGGGGCAAAGCTTGTCCACCGCCGCCAAGCGGGAGATGAATTCCGGGGTGAGCATATCGGGGTCAAGGCTGCCCAGACGAATGCGCTCGATGCCCGGCACCTGTGCGCATTTTTCCACCAGCTCCACAAGGTTCGTGCCGGTGTCCAGCCCGTAGCTGGGCAGGGAGATGGCGCTGAGCACCACCTCGCGGTAGCCCGCAGCGGCCAGCTGGTGCAGCTCGGCCAGAATGCTCTCCTCGGCGCGGCTGCGCACCGGCCCGCGGGCGCGGGGGATGACGCAATAGGCACACTGCCGGTTGCAGCCGTCCTCTACCTTGATAAAGGCGCGGGTGTGGGTCTCGAACCGCTCCACCGGCAGCTCCTCGAACTGCTCGCCGCGCTGGTGCGGGGCAATGGCTACGATGCGCTCGTGGCCGTCCAGCAGCTTTTGTACGTTCTCCAGAATGGCCTTGCGGTCGCCGTTGCCGCACACAAGGTCGGCCTCCATGAACTGTGCGGCCTCCTCCGGGAAGGCCTGCGGGTAGCAGCCGGTCAGCACCGTCACCGCACCGGGGTTTTCGCGCTTTTTGCGGCGCAACCACTTGCGGCTCTTCTGGTCGCCGAAGTTGGTCACGGTACAGCTGTTCACAATGAACACATCCGCTGCTTCGCCTTCCTGCGCAATGGTAAAGCCGTTGGCGCGGAACAGCTGTTCCAGCGCACCGGTCTCGTTCAGGTTGACCTTGCAGCCCAAGGTATAAAAACAAACTCGCATGGGGAACGATCCTTTCGATAAAAACGGGGGTGTTTTGCATTTCTTCTCATTATATAACAGAAGCCCACCGGGGTGCAAGACTGTTTTTGCACGGAGACACCGGTCTTTTGCAGTGCGTCAAAACAAAAAGGGACGCGAAAAATCTCGCGTCCCAAAGCTGCAGGAAGGAATGACGAGCCGTTAGCTGTTTTTCAGGGTAACGAACAGATAATCGGTCTCCTTGCCGTCCAGTGTATCGGTCTTGCGCTCAATGAAATCGACCTCGTACATAGACAGGGGAAGCTGACGTCTCACAAAAGCGTTGATGGCGTTCTCCTGGGCGTCCGGCTTCAGGCTGGCCACGACAGAAAACTGCTTGGTGTCCAGAGCCTTCTGGATATCTTTACCGATCACGGTAGCAGAGAACCGGACGGGCAGCATGAGCTGACCGGAGCAGCCGGTGAACAGGGCGGCACCTGCAACAGCAGCAGCGGACAGACCAGCGATCTTTATAAAGTTACGGCGAGAAAGATTCATAATGAGACCCTCCTTGTGATTGCATGATTGTATGAAACTGGGCTTGCTCCCTTCTGGGAACAGTTCAATTTTACAAGTTTTGCCGTGAAAAGTCAAGGGACAGGTACCAAAGTTAACAGAAAACGAACACAATGTGAAAAATAGTACGGCAAAATTGACGAGCGGCATGCCTGAAAAGACCACTGCATACAGTAGCAGCAAGAGACTTCGCACGGGGAGGGACGGAAATGGAACGGAGAAATCTGGCGCTGCTGTGCGCGGGGGTGGTCTGCTTCTGGCTGTTTGCGCTGGCCTTCGGCACGGCACAGGGCAAGGGGCTGCGCATCCAGCCGGTGGTGCAGGCACAGGCAGAACCGGCAGTGCAGACCCTGACGGTCACCCCGCCGCAGCTTACCCTGCCCTGCCGCGCGGCGATCCTCATCGACCAGACCAGCGGCGCGGTGCTTTACGAGATGAATGCCGACCAGACCATGCCCATCGCCTCCATTACCAAGGTGATGACCCTGCTGCTCACCTTTGAGGCGGTGCACGCCGGGCGGCTGACCATGGATACCGCTGTGCCGGTCAGTGAGCACGCCTACCACATGGGCGGCAGTCAGATCTGGCTGGAGCCCGGGGAGCAGTTCACGCTGGACGAGATGCTCAAGGCCATCTGTGTGTCCTCTGCCAACGATGCAGCAGTGGCGGTGGCGGAACTTGTGGGCGGCAGCGAGCCTGCCTTTGTGCAGCAGATGAACGCCCGCGCCGCAGAATTGGGCATGGAGCACACCACCTTCTGCAATGCCTGCGGGCTGGACACGGAGGGACATCTTTCCACCGCACGGGATGTAGCCATCATGAGCCGCACCATCCTGACCACCTGCCCGGAGGTGCTGCACTATACCGGCATCTGGACGGACACCCTGCGGGGCGGGCAGACCCAGCTGGTGAACACCAATAAGCTGCTGCGGCGGTACAACGGCATTACCGGGCTCAAGACCGGCACCACCGGCGGAGCGGGGGTGTGCATTACCGCCAGCGCCACCCGGGACGGGCTGAACCTCATTGCAGTGGTGCTGGGTGCACCCTCCAGCAAGGAACGGTTCGAAGCCGCCACCACCCTGCTGGACTACGGCTTTGCGGCCTACCGCGCCGCACCGGTGTCTCTGCCGCAGGAGCGTCCGCTGCAATTAAAGGTAAAGGGCAGCACTGAGGAGACTGTTCCGCTGGATTACGCCGCGCTGCCCGCCACCGCGTTGCTGCCCGCCGAAAGCGCCGGTCAGCTGACCGTGCAGCTGGAACTGCCCGACACGCTGGAAGCCCCGGTGACCCGGGGACAGACGGTAGGCAAGGCGCAGCTGCTGTGCGGCGAAGCAGTACAGGGAGAGTACCCGGTGTGCGCCGCCGCCGATGCGCCCCGCATGGAGTTTGGCACCGCGTTGCAGCTGCTGTGGGACAGCCTGCGGGGAACAGCAGCCTGACCCTGTGCCGAAAAAGGCGCTTCAGCGCATAAAAGCGCGCTGGACGCCCGGCGGGGCTGTTGGATACCTGAACAAATCTGGATGAAGAAACAAAAAAACACTATTAAAATTGTATGAAATCTAAGGAATTTGACCTTGACTTTACCCGGAGGGAACGGTACACTTATACCAAGATATTTCCTCGCAGGGCAAAGGCCCGGCAGATCGTTTGGAGGTTTTAATAAAATGAGTGTCGCACTGAACACGAAACACCTCTCCAGCTTCATCAGCGAAGAGGAATATGCAGCTATCTACCCGCAGGTAGAAGCCGCCCACAAGCAGCTGGAAGCCAAGAACGGCCCCGGCAGCGATTTTCTGGGCTGGATGACCCTGCCCCGGGATTATGACAAGGAAGAGTTCGCCCGCATCAAGGCAGCCGCTGCCAAGATCCGCGAGGACTCCGACGTTCTGGTCGTGGCCGGTATCGGCGGCAGCTATCTGGGCGCACGCGCTGTTGTGGAGGCCGTTAAGGGTATGTACCACAACGAGCTGGAGGATGGTCTGAAGATCTACTTCTGCGGCAACAGCATCAGCCCCACCTACTTGAACAATATCATCAGCCTGTGCAAGGGCAAGCGCTTCTCCATCAACGTCATCTCCAAGTCCGGCACCACCACCGAGACCTCTCTGGCCTTCCGTGTGCTGCGCGAGCTGCTGGAAAAGGAGATGGGCGTGGAGGAAGCCAACAAGCGCATCTACGCCACTACCGACCGTGCCAAGGGCACCTTGAAGCAGCTGGCTGACGCACAGGGCTGGCCCACCTTCGTAGTTCCCGATGACGTGGGCGGCCGCTACTCCGTGCTGAGCGCCGTGGGTCTGCTGCCTATCGCCGCCGCCGGCATCGACATCGATGCTCTGATGCAGGGCGCTGCCGACGCTATGGAGCGCTTCTCCGTGCTGAGCCCCGATAACGATGCTTACAAGTACGCCGCCATCCGCAACATCCTGTACCGCAAGGGCAAGGCTGTGGAAATTCTGGAGTGCTACGAGCCGGACTTCACCCTGATGAACGAGTGGTACAAGCAGCTGTTCGGCGAGAGCGAGGGCAAGGACAACAAGGGCCTGTTCCCCGCAAGCTGCATCTTCTCCACCGACCTGCACTCTATGGGTCAGTTCATTCAGGAAGGTGCCCGCATCATGTTCGAGACCATCGTGGACGTGAAGAAGCCCGCGCAGGATCTGTTCATCGACCCGCTGGAGGGCAACTTTGACGGCCTGAACTTCCTTGCAAACCAGAACATGAGCGTGGTCAACCGCAAGGCCATGGAGGGCACCATTCTGGCACACACCGACGGCGGCGTGCCCGAAGTGCTGATCGAGGTGGATGACCTGTCTGCTTATAATGTGGGCTACCTGATCTACTTCTTCTGGCGTGCCTGCGCCTGCAGCGGCTACCTGCTGAGCGTGAACCCCTTCAACCAGCCCGGCGTGGAAAGCTACAAGAAGAATATGTTTGCCCTGCTGGGCAAGCCCGGCTATGAGGGCCTGACCGCAGAGCTGGAGGCAAAGCTGAAGTAAGCTGCCGAACGTTAAAAATGATCTCCCGCCGCAAGGCGTGGAAAATACAGGAGGACTGAACTATGATTAAACTGATTGTTGGTACCAAGGGCTCCGGCAAGACCAAGGCTATGATCGACCAGATCAACGACGCGGTCAAGACCTCCAAAGGCAATGTTGTTGTTGTGGAAAAGGGCATGAAGCTCACCTACGACATCGCTCCTGCAGCACGTCTGATCGATCTGGACGAGTACAAGATCTCCGGCGGCGAAATGCTGTACGGCTTTGTGGCCGGCCTGATGGCAAGCAACTACGACATCACCGACCTGTACATTGACGGCATCCTGAAGGTGCTGGACCACGATATCAACCGTCTGGGCGTTGTGCTGGACGAGATGGCAGCCATTGCCGGCGACAGCGTGAAGGTCACCGTGACCGTCAGCGCAGACGAGGCCGCACTGCCCCACGATGTGAAGAAGTACCTGTGATCTGATAAAAGAACAGGGCTAAAGGCTTTTCCAACAGGCAGAAGACCGGAGAAAAATAAATTTTTTCGGTTTTCTGCCTGTTTTGGTGTTGACAAAGGGTTGCTTTGGCGCTATACTAACAAAGCAGCCTTTTCAGAGGTGTACTATGCAATTTGACCTGAGAAAGTTTATCACAGCCGGCGCAAAACCGTACCATGCAGAGTTTCAGTGTGATTTATCTGCGTACGATTATGCCGGTGCAAGGATCCCGCAGCCGGTCACAGCCGTCTTTGACGCGCAGACCGATGGCGACGAGGTTCAGATAACGTTGCGGGCAAAGGCATCGGTGCACGGAGAGTGCGCCCGCTGTCTGGACCCGGTCATCCGGGAAGAGACAGTCGATACGGAGTGGATCGTCAAGGAGCGGGATCTGGATGACCCGGATTTCGATCTTCCGCTGGACGAAAAAGGACACTTGGACGTGGACGAATGGCTCAATCAGGAGTTTATGTTCCAGATCCCTACGGTGCTGCTTTGCAGCCCCGACTGCGCCGGGCTTTGCCCGCAGTGCGGTAAGAAAAAGGCGGAATGCACCTGCCCACCGGCAGAGCAGACCGATGCCCCCGTAGACACTAGGCTCGCGATCCTTAAATCACTGCTGAACAGATAAACCCATCAAGGAGGTGCAAAAATATGGCAGTACCTAAGAGACATCTTTCCAAGGCCCGCCGCGACAAGCGTCGCAGCAATGTTTGGAAGCTGGAGGCCCCCGCACTGGTGAAGTGCAGCAACTGCGGCTCTCTGAAGCTCCCCCACCAGGCATGTGGCAACTGCGGTTACTACAAGGGCGAGGAAGTCATCAAGAAGGCCTAATTTGCGCGTAATTGGTGGCATAATGGTGTTATGTACAGAAGGGGAGGGCGCAAAGCCTTCCCCTTCTTGTGCTTTAAAGGAGGTGGATGCAGATGGCGATCCGGATCGAGCAGGTGGATGCCGGCAGCGAGGCCGAGGCTCTTGGCCTTGCCCCTGGCGACGAGCTGTTGAGCGTGGACGACAACGAGCTGAACGACACGCTGGACTACGATTTTTATACCGACAGCAGCAGCTTCCACCTGAAAGCCCGGGTAGCGGACGGCATCCGGGAGTGGGAGGTGCAGCGGCCGCAGCGCGGCCCCTTTGGCTGCGGGTTCAAGACCTATCTGGGCGATGCAAAGCATTCCTGCTCCAACCACTGCATGTTCTGCTTCATCGACCAGCTGCCCCCGGGCATGCGCGAGAGCCTGTATTTCAAGGATGATGACGAGCGACTGAGCTTTTTGTTCGGTAACTACATCACCATGACCAATATGCAGGATCACGAGATCGACCGCATCATCAAGATGCACATCTCGCCTATCAATATCTCGGTGCACACCACCAACCCCCAGCTGCGGGTGCGGATGCTTGCTAATAAGCGCGGCGGCGAGGTGCTCAAGTACCTGCCCCGTCTGGTGGAGGGCGGCATTGCCGTCAACTGTCAGCTGGTGCTCTGCCGCGGCGTGAACGACGGCGACGAGCTGCGCCGCACCCTTGCCGACCTGCTGGAGCTGACCCCCATGGTGCAAAGCATTGCAGCCGTGCCCTGCGGCATTACGGATTACCGCAAAAATCTGTACCCGCAGGTGCCCTACGATGCAAAGACCAGCGCTGAGGTCATCGACATTATGGAAGAATTCGGTGATGAATGCAAGCGCCGCCACGGCAAGCGCATCATCTACCCCAGCGATGAATGGTACCTTAAGGCAGGCCGCCCCATCCCTGCGGCAGCGTTCTACGAGGACTACGACCAGCTGGAAAACGGCGTGGGCATGATGCGCCTGTTTGAGGAAGAATTTCTGGCGGAGCTGGACAAGCCCCACCGGATCTACGGCACCAAGGAGCTGGACGTGGTCACCGGCACCATGGCAGCGCCCCTCATCACCCGCATGATGGAGGAGCTGCACCGCCAGTACCCCATGATCACCGTGCACGTCCACACCATCCAGAACCGCTTTTTCGGCGGCAATGTGGGTGTGACCGGCCTCATCACCGCCACCGACATCATCGCCCAGTGCGCTGGCAAGCTTGCCACAAAAACGCTGGGCATCCCGGCTGTGATGCTGCGGGAGGAAAAGGACACCTTCCTTGACGATATCACGGTGGAGCAGCTGGGGCAGCAGCTGGGCGTAAAGGTGGAGGTGCTGCCCACGGCAGGCGGGGACGAAGCCCGCGCCTTGTTGCGCAGCGGCCTGCACATTGCCCGCAGAAGGAAGAGCGGCAGCTGATAACGCCATTTTTATTGTATTTTACCCCTTTTAAGAAAGGAGGAGACCCCATGAGCAAACCGATCGTAGCAGTGGTGGGCCGCCCCAACGTGGGCAAGTCCACCCTGTTCAATAAGCTGTGCGGCCAGCGCCTTGCCATTGTGGAGGATACCCCGGGCATTACCCGCGACCGCATTTTTGCCAACTGCGAGTGGAACGGCCACGAGTTTTTGCTGGTGGACACCGGCGGCATCGAGCCCAAGGCCACCGAGGGCATTCTGGCCCATATGCGCGAGCAGGCGCAGATCGCTATTGACACCGCCGACTGCATCATCATGGTCACGGACGTGCGCAACGGCCTGACCGCAGCCGATGAGGACGTGGCACACATGCTGCGCCGCAGCCACAAGCCCATCATTCTTGCCGTGAACAAGTGCGACAAGGTGGGCGAGGCTCCCATGGAGCTGTACGAGTTCTACAACCTCGGCTTTGACGAGGTGATGCCCATTTCTTCCGTGCACGGTCACGGTACGGGCGATCTGCTGGATGCAGTGTGCGCCCATCTGGACTTCAGCGAGACTGTGGTGGAGGAGGACCGCATCCCCGTTGCCATCATCGGCCGTCCCAACGTGGGCAAGTCCAGCCTGACCAACCGCATTCTGGGCGAGAACCGCATGATCGTGGCCAACGAGGCCGGCACCACCCGTGATGCCATCGACACCCCGGTGGACAACGCCTACGGCAAGTTCATCTTTACCGATACCGCCGGTCTGCGCAAGCGCAGCAACATCAGCGATGGTCTGGAGCGCTACATGGTGGTGCGTGCACTGGCTGCTGTGGAGCGCAGCCGCGTGGCACTGATCCTTGTGGATGCCACCGTCGGCTTTACCGAGCAGGACAGCAAGGTGGCAGGCTACGCCCACGAGCAGGGCAAGGCCTGCATCATCGTGGTAAACAAGTGGGATGCCGTGGAAGGCAAGGAGACCAACACCATGGAGCTGCAGCGCCGGGGCTATGCCGAGTGCTTCAGCTTTATGGGCTATGCACCCATTATCTTCATCTCTGCCCAGACTGGCTACAACGTGAACAAACTGATGCAGCTGATCCGGGATGTGGACGCCGAGAACGGTGCCCGCGTGCCCACCGGTGTGCTGAACGAGATGCTTGCCCGCGCTACTGCCCGGATGCAGCCCCCCAGCGACAAGGGTCGCCGCCTGAAGATCTACTACCTGACGCAGGCTTCCACCCGTCCCCCCACGTTCGTGGCCTTCGTGAACGCAAAGCACCTGTTCCACTTCAGCTATCAGCGGTATCTCATCAACCAGATCCGCGAAAACTTTGGTCTGGAGCATACGCCCATCCGTCTGGTCGTGCGGGAGCGCGGCTCCGGCGAGGTGGGTGCCAAGGACGTATAACACGTCAGGGAGGCTCAGATGATGAAATCTGTTCTCATCGCTGCGGTGTCCGCTGTACAGGCGTATCTGCTGGGCAGCATCGACACCGGTATCCTCGTCAGCAAGTTTTTGTACCACGATGACGTACGCAAGTACGGCAGCGGCGCTGCAGGCATGACCAATATGCTGCGCACCTTCGGTAAAAAGGCAGCGGCACTTACCGCCTTTGGTGATGTGCTCAAGGGTGTGTTGGCCGTGTGCATCGGCCGCTGGCTGTTCACCCAGATGCCGGAAAGCACCACGCTCTCGCCCTATCTTGCGGTGTACCTTGCCGCCATCTTTGCCATTATCGGCCATTTGAAGCCTCTGTATTTCGGCTTCAAGGGCGGCAAAGGCGTGCTGGTGGCGGGCGGCACCATTCTGGCTATCCAGCCGGTGCTGATCCCCTTTCTGGCAGTCATCTTTCTGGTCTGCCTGCTGCCCACCGGCATGGTGTCGCTGGGCAGTGTGACCATGGCAGCACTCTACCCGGTGCTCACCATCCTGTACGGGGTGTTCCGGGGCTATTCTGCCGCCGACCTTACCGTGTGCACCATTGGCTCGGTGATCATGGGTGCGATGGTCATTTACATGCACCGCTCCAACATCCAGCGCATCCGCGAGGGCAAGGAGTACCGCTTTGGCCGTCACGGCAAAAAGTAACAGAAAATAGTAAACCACCCCGCAGCAGCCGTTCACCGGCCGCTGCGGGGTGGTTTTTGTATAGGCTTATTCCTTTGTCTCGGTCTCTTCCTCAGGCTTTACTTCGGAATGCCGCCGACGGAACCAGTCGGCGGGGATGCCGCTCTGGGCGGGGGTAAGATCCGGCGCAGGATGACCGTCCGGCAGGTGTGCGCCAAAGGCCGGGACAAAGAAGAACTTGCGCACGATGAAGATCAGTGCGATGGCGCCCACGCTGAGCAGGTTCTCCACGGCGGAATCGTGTCCCACCACCAGATGGCGCGCAATGGCGTACAGCAGCACTTCAAGGCTGCTGCCGGGGCTGTGCTTGGCCAGCATCTTGATGAACTCAATGCCGATCACAATGTCCAAGCTGCGCTCCAGAAAGGTGCGGATCTCTGCCTCGTTGCCATCGAACAGCAGGCCGGGCATCCAACGGATCAGAGGCACAACGCTGAGCAGCAGACCGATCAGCACCAGCCCGGACAACAGCACTTCCAGCAGACTGGAAGCCTGAATAATGCGGTTGCGCAGGGAGGTACGCCAGTGGCTTTCTACCGGGTGAGAGGGATGTTCCATAGTAAGACCTTCCTTTCAGCATTCTGCTGCATAAAGATCGACAAAATCCTGCCTTTATTGTAGCAGACGAGAGAAGGTCTGTCAATTTCAATCCACGATGGTGACGGTGGTCTGCGGGCCGACGGCCACATAGCCGGACTTTTTGATGCAGTCCTGCCCGGCGTCGGTGTCCAGCCAGTCGTACAGGCGGCGCTCCGGGCTGTCGGCAGCGGCATCTGGGTGGATGACGGCGTAGAAATCGTTGCACAGGGGGTAGCTGCCGTCGGCAAGGGTGTCGTTGCTGGGGGTCACACCGTCCACCGCCAGCAGCCGCAGCCCGGGCTTGGAATACATCTGGTCGATGTAGTAATATACGGAAAAACCGATGGCGTTGGCGCTATTGTTGTAATCGGCAATGCTGTCCACCAGCTCGCCCATGGCGGCGGGAGCCAGCTCAGAGGGCGGGGTCATCAACTCGCCACCCTGAATGAGCAGCTTTTTGAACAGGGTCTGACTGCCAGAGTCCTCGCCGCGCTGGAAGGCAACGATTTCCTGATCCTTGCCGCCTACATCCTTCCAGTTGGTGATCTTTCCGGCGTAGATGTCCCGCAACTGCTGCTGGGTAAGCGCCTGCACCGGGTTGTCCTCGTTGACGATGAACACCAGCGCGTCCACCCCGATGGGCTTTTGCTCCAGCTGCACATTGGCTTCCTGCAGCTCTTCCTTTACATAGTCCGGTGCTTCGTATACCACCAGCATCCGGGTGGTGGTGTCGTACAGGCCAAAGTTCTCCCATGCGTAGGCGGTGGTGCTCACGGTGATGCTGCTGCGGGCTTCCTCCAAGTCCATGCCGGTGGTATCGGCCAGCATCTGCGCCATCAGGGGGATGCAGGCGGTGCTGCCGTCCAGCGGGGGAAACTCCGCTTCGGTCAGAAACGGCTCCGGCTGCTGCACAGCCGAGGAAGCAGCAGAGGATGCAGGCTGCTCTGCGGCAGAGGAAGCGGTGCTGCCGGAGGGCGCATCCGTGCCCTTGCAGGCGGTCAGCACCCCGGCGGCGGAGCAGGCAGCCAGCCCCAGCAGAAAACTGCGGCGGGAAATTTTAGCGTTTTTCATAAAAAAGCCCTCCTGAATCAATAGCCGTAACTCGGTTCATCGTCCGCAGTGGCAGACGAGAAAATGCTCTGGCAGTACAGCCAGTTGCCGCTTGTATCCATCCAGCCCACATAGAAGCCCCGCTGTGCAGCAAACACATGGTCGGGCAGGGCGTTCAGGCTGTTAGAATAGTATCTGGTGCAGCTGGCAAGCCCCTGTAATACTACCTTGCCGTCTGCGTCCAGCACATCGTATACGTTGCCGTAGGCGCTGCCCACAGCGCTGCGGCTGCCGTAGAACATGGGTCTGCCGTCAGGGTCGGTGGTCAGGTAGTTGACGTAACTGTATTTGCCTTGCAGGGCGGTCAGGTCACTGACAAGCCCCTGCGGGCCGTACAGCCGGGTGGCGGTGGTCTCGTAGCGGTCGTTATCCTGCAATTTCAGCCAGACATAGCCACTGCCGCAGTTGCTCATCCGTACCCGCTGCTGGTGCTCCACCGGTTCTACGGTGGTGTCGGTCAGCAGCTTTCCGTTGTCCGTGCTGTACACCCGCAGACTGCCATCCAGCGCGTAGACGGCTACGGTGCTGTCGGTGGCGTTCACATCGTACAGCGGGGTCTTGGTGCCGGTCTCCAGATCATAGAGTTCGTAGCCGTGATCCTCGCCGCTGTGCCATGTTACCACATAGCCCGGGAAATATTGACTGGGCTGTTCGTCAAAGGCGGCGATCAATCCGCGATCCTCGGTGGTCATATCCCGCAGCTCGTACCGGCCGTCGCCGGTGGAAAAGCTGGCAAGCCCACCCGGGTAGACCTGTAAAAAGCCTGTGCACTGCTCGCCGGTCAGGACGTTGTACAAAATCCGGTCGGTGGTTTCTTCCCCGGTGGTAACATCCAGCTCCACCCAGTCACTCAGGGTATCGCTGTCGTAGAAAAGGCGGTGTGCCGAGGCGGCATCGGCGCGGTAGACAGGGGTGCCGTCCTTTTCCTGCACCACCACCCAGCTGTTCTGTTGGTAATCCGTATCCCAGTCGTAATCGTCCAGTCCTTCCGGGCGGGCGTAGCAGCTGAACACCAGCTTATCTCCGCATACGGTGCAGCTGTATGCGCCCTCCGGCACCGGCAGCGCTGCGCCGGTGGCAAGGTCGATGACCTGACAGGTGCCGTAGCCGGACTCCGGGACGTATCCGCCATCGATCAGGCGGCTCTCCTGCAGCACCAGCAGGTCGTTTTGCAGGGTGGCGCTCTGCTCGCCCTCAAAGGACATTACTTCGGTGCCGGTCTTGTCGTACAAGGCGGTGCGGCGTCCGCCCCGGCCGGTAGGGTCGGACCAGCTGCGCAGCCAGTAGTCTGCGGTGCCGGTGGCACTGTCCTCCACCAGCGAGACGTTCTCACTGCGGGTAGACTGGTGCAGCGGGGTGCTGCCGCACAGGATGGTGGTGCTGCTCCCGGAACGACCGTCGCAGTACAGCACCCGCAAACGGCTATCGTTTAGCACGGCGGGGTCGTACAGGGGTTTGCCGCTGTCGTCCGTAGGCACGGAAACGGCAGAGCTTGCAGCGCCCGGCACGCCGGTGGCGGGCGGCAGCAGGGCGCAGCCACAGCCTAAAGTAAGGGCAAGGGCAGTGCAGACTGCCCCGCAGCCGATACGCAAGACAACACGCTTCATAAAAAACACTCCTTTGCAAAAACAGGGAGGAAAATTTTTCCGTTCACTCAGAATACGAAACAGCCGCATTTTTCATTGCAGAACTTGCAGAAAAATGCGGCTAAAAACGGTTACAATTACATTACAGCTGCGCCGGGGCATGGGACGCTTCTGCCTTGTCCATCTGCTCCAGCTGCCGCAGAAAGGCCAGCAAAAAGGGCAGAGAAATGAAGCAGGTGAGCGTATCCGCAATGGGCTGGCAGAGCTCCACGCCCACAAGCCCCAGCACCCGGGGAAGTACAAGAATCAACGGGATAAAGCACACGCCCTGCCGGCAGCAGGCCAGAAAGGTGGCACGCCCGGCCTTGCCCACGCTCTGGAAGGTCATGTTGGTCACCACGATCACCGGCTGCAGAAGGATGGCAAAGCACTGGTAGCGGAAGGCGGGCAGCGCCACAGCGGTGACCGCCGGGTCATCCCGGAACAGGCGGATCAGGTTTTCATCGTTCCACCAGCACACCGCGATCAGCACCACCAGCAGCGCAAAGGCGGCTTTCAGGGTAAAGACGGCGGCCTGCCGCACTCGGTGGTATTTGCGGGCGCCGTAGTTGAAGGACGCCACCGGCTGCAAGCCCTGTCCCACGCCGATGGCCACCGAGAGGATGAACATAAAAATGCGGGACACAATGCTCATGCCCGCCACGGCGGCATCGCCGTAGCTGCGGGCGGCAATGTTCAGCAGCATCCCGCCGATGCTGTTCAGCCCCTGACGGCCAAAGCTGGGCGCGCCGCCTGCAAGGATCTGCAAAAACTCACGCGGCTCCCGGGTGACGGCAGAAAGCCGGAACTGGCTGACCGTTTTGCCCTGCAGGAACATATACAGCAGAATGCCAAAGCTGATGGTCTGGCTGAGGGCGGTGGCGATACCGGCACCGGCAGTGCCCAGCCCTAAAGCGAACATGAACAGCGGGTCCAGCGCGATGTTCAGCAGTCCGCCGGTGACCAGTCCGACCATGGCAAGGTTTGCTTTGCCCTCATACCGCAGGATGTTGTTCATCACCAGACTGGAGATCATCAGCGGTGCGGCAAGCAGGATGGGCCGGGCGTAGGCACAGGCATGGGGCAGAATGGTTTCGGTGCTGCCCAGCAGCATCATAAAGTCCGGCAGGGTGGCAAGGCCGACCACCGCCAGCACTACGCCAAAGGCCAGCGCCGTAAAAAAGCTGGTGGAAGCAAAGCGGGTGGCGGCGTGGGTATCCTGACTGCCCAAGCGGCGGCTGATGATGGTGCCGGAGCCGTGCCCCAGCATAAAGCCCAGCGCCTGAATGATGGCCATCAGGCTGGAAACGACACCCACCGCGCCGGAAGCGCTGGTGGAGATGCGCCCCACAAAAAAGGTATCCGCCAGATTGTAGATGCTGGTGATCAGCATACTCAAAATCGTGGGCGCGGCAAGGCTGAGGATCAGCCGGGGGATTGGAGTCTCGGTCATTTTGTGATACTGCACCGCAGTGCGGTCCTGCTGGGTCATGGGCAAATATCCTCCTTCAAAAACGAGAAAGCCGCCCCTTCCAGAGCGGCAGATAGTCCTGATGAAAACAGTATAACGCAGTTGCGGCAAAATGTCGAGGGAATAAAAACGGCCTTTCGCCCCTGCGAAGGGGCGAAAAAGCAGGCGAAAACAGGATGGTTTCTATATAAAGTGCTAAAGAATTGTCGAATTGCTTGTGAAAAATCACGATATGTGGTATTCTTTATAAGAAGGAATTGGAAAAATCTGTGCATTTTATGATTGGGAGGGATTTGTACATGAAATCCGTAGCACAAACTGTGATCGAGGCCGACCGCTTTTATACCATTGCCGCTCACACCGGCAATGTTATTCAGGCAGTGGAGGGCAGCAAGGACGGCGGCACTGTCCGTCTGGGCAAGTATGACCACAAGCCCGAACAGGAGTGGAGCTTTGTCCGCGAGGGCGATGGTGTGTACCGCATCCGCAACCGTGCCTCCGGCAAGCTGCTGGATCTGACCATGACCGGCACTGCCAACGGCACATGGCTGCACCTGTGGGAGGACGTGGGCGGCACGTCCCAGATGTGGAAGGTGGAGCACACCCCGGAGGGCACCGTGCGTCTGCGCTCTTCTTGGGCAGGCGGCAAGTGCGTGGACACCGTGGGCATCGGTGCCGAGGTGGGCGCTGTGCTGCAGATCTGGCAGGAGGTGCCCGGCGGTGGTGACCAGCTGTGGGTCATCTCTGAGGTAAAGGACCGCGTAAAGCGTGCCGCCAAGGTTGAACAAGCAGCACCCGCTGCCGAGACGAAGGCCGCACCGGCCAAGGAAGCCGCTCCCGCCAAGAAGCCCGCAGCCCGCAAGCCCCGCACCGCCAAGAAGGTGGAGGAGAAGCCCGCTGCTCCCACCGCAAAGGCTGCAGAGCCGGTCAAGGCAGAAAAGCCCGCTGCAAAGAAGGCTGCTAAGGCAAAGGCTGAGCCTGCTGCTCCCGCAGTAGAGGTGAAGGCAGCTCCCGCCGTGGCAACCAAGGCCGAGCCTGTTACTAAGGCTGAACCGGCTGCCAAGGCAGCGCCCGCAGCGGAAGCCAAGACTGCCCCTGCCGCCGCAAAGCCCAAGGCAAAGCGTGCACCCTGCAAAAAGACCGTAAAGAAGTAAGAAATCATAAAAAGCAAAAAATCGGACAGACCGCAGTCTGTCCGATTTTTTGCTTTTATAGAAGCTTTTTATGCAGCAGGGGAGGCAGCATCATCGCTCTGGGCAGCGGTCTGCACGAACTGCACGATGCTCTCGATGGTCTTGCGCAGTTGCACAAGGCTTTCCACGTCAGAGTCCTGCATCCGGGAGGTGGGAGCGGTTACCACGGTCTGGGAGGCAGTCACCGTGCCGGAAAGTTCTGCATGGATGTGGTGGGCGGGCACGTCCAGCAGGATGTGCACCTTGGGGGACAGGGTCTTGAGCAGACCCTGCTTTTCGATGCCCAGAATCAGCTGCGGCGCGTCCTCCCCGGCGGCGAGATTCGGCAGCTGAAGGTAGAGGTAACCCTTCTTGGCGTTGGCGGGCTGCACGGTTTTGAGCTGTTTCAAGTCCAGCTGGAAGTCGTTCACCTGCTGCAAGCCGGTGGCGGCGGGGTCTACCCCCAGCAGGGTGGCCAGCTGGTCTTGGGAGATGTAGCTGCCCAGCGACCAGCCCGGCAGCAGCAGGCTTGCCAGCGGATACTCGGCTACAACCGTGCTGCGCAGCTTGTTGTACAGCTGCCCGGCGTCGTACAGGGTCTCTTCCTCGCTGATGTACATCCGGGTCAGAGGGGCATCGTTGACGGTGCTGGTGCCCGCCGGGTACAGCGCCAGCTGCACCGCCCGGGGGGTGTACTGGCCGGTCAGGCTGCCGGTGGTGCCGCCGAACTTGTCCAGCAGGGCGTAAAGCGCAGGGGGCTCGGCCTCGGTGGAGGTGATGGTGTAGTCCAGTGTAAAGCTGGCACCGCTCTGGAATGCCTTGATCTTGCGGCTGACCAAGCTGTACAGCACTGCCGCAGCCACCACGCACACCAAAACCAGACACAGCAGAACGATCAGCGCCGCCCGCAGACCAGTGCGCTTTTTGTGGGAAGATGCCATGGGAAACCTCTCCTTCCGGTAAAACGTATTTGCTTCAGCATAACGGAACTGCACGCAAATGTCAAGCGCCGCAAACTGCGGACAAAACAAAAAACCTGAAACATTTCTGTTTCAGGTTTCTGGCGGAAAGATGGGGATTCGAACCCCAGAACGCTTTTGACACGTTACACGATTTCCAGTCGTGCGCCTTAGACCAACTCAGCCATCTTTCCACATCTTTTGTTCTGCCTTTGGGCGGGTGCCCTTGGCGCTCCACTATAATACCTGAAAGCAGGCTTTTTGTCAAGGATTTTTTTGAAAAAAATCAGACTTTTTTAAAAATGACGAAAAAACGCGAGAAAGTGTTCTGCCGCATGGATGGAAAGCACAAAAAGCCCTTGACGCACCTTTAAAATAGGTCTATATTGAGGGCAAAGAGCACTGCGGTGGGTCGTTTTGTGCCGCAGCGGCGGGAAATATAAGGAGGATGCTTTTATGACTTATCCTGAAGTGCTTGCCAATGCCCGTACCTGCATTGGTCAATACTGCAAGGCCTGCCCGGTGTGCAACGGCGTGGCCTGTAAAAACCAGATCCCCGGTCCGGGTGCCAAGGGCGTGGGCGATACCGCCATCCGCAATTATAATAAGTGGGCAGATATCCGGGTGAACATGGACACCCTGTGCCCCGGCGGTGCACCGGACACCACGCTGGAGCTGTTCGGCAAAAGCTTCCGCTATCCCTTCTTTGCGGGCCCTGTGGGTGCAGTGAACCTGCACTACTCCGATACCTACACCGATATGACCTATAACGATGTACTGGTGCGCGCCTGTGCAGAAAACGGCATTGCAGCCTTTACAGGCGACGGCACCAACCCCACCGTGATGGAGATGGCTACCCGCGCCATCGGCGCTGCGGGCGGCTGTGGCGTGCCCACCATCAAGCCGTGGAACATCGACACCATCCGTGAGAAAATGGCACAGGCCAAGGCCAGCGGCTGCTTTGCCGTGGCCATGGATGTGGACGCCGCGGGTCTGCCTTTCCTGAAGAACATGACCCCGCCCGCCGGCAGCAAGAGCGTGGAGGAACTGGCCGAGATCGTGCAGCTGGCCGAGCGCCCCTTCATCGTCAAGGGTGTGATGACCGTTAAGGGCGCACTGAAGGCGAAGCAGGCCGGTGCCGCTGCCATCGTGGTGTCCAACCACGGCGGCCGCGTGCTGGATCAGTGCCCTGCCACCGCCGAGGTGCTGCCGGAGATCGCCGCAGCCCTCAAGGGCACCGGCGTGAAGGTGCTGGTGGACGGCGGCATCCGCACCGGTGTGGATGTGTTCAAGGCACTGGCACTGGGCGCAGACGGCGTTTTGATCTGCCGCCCCTTCGTGACCGCAGTTTACGGCGGCGGCGCAGAGGGCGTGAAGTGCTACATCGATAAGCTGGCCGGGGAGCTGGCCGACACCATGCAGATGTGCGGTGCCCATACGCTGGCGGAGATCACCCCGGATATGGTGCGGGTCTGATTTTTCTGCGTAGAGAACGATTTTAATGGCCTCCGCTTTGCTCTGGCCATATTCAGCGGAAAGAATCTTATTTATAGAACAATGCCGGGCAGACTGCGGTCTGCCCGGCATTGTATTTTCACGAGAGGGGTCGAAGTGGAGAACGGCAGCTGCTGAAAATCGTTACTTCAAAGTACCGTCCAGCACCTGCTGGTAATACCACGGCTTCGGGGCGTGGAAGGTCTTGCCGCTGAGGAAGGCAAAGTCCGGCTGGGTGAAGCGGGGCATGGTCAGCTCCCATGCGCACAGTGCCTGATACTTCAGCTTCAGCTCCCGGTTGGCGCTGTTGTTGCCGTACTTGCTGTCGCCAAGGATGGGACAGCCGATGCTGGCCATGTGGGCGCGGATCTGGTGGGTGCGGCCGGTGATCAGCTGCACCTTCAGCAGGGCCAGACGGCCGGAGACGGCGATGGTCTCGTACCGGGTTTCCACCTCCTTGGCACCGGGCTGCTTGTCCTCCACGATCTTCACAATGCCGCGGTCGGCATCCTTCAGCAGGTAGCCGCCCAAGGTGGCGTCCGGCGGCATGGGACGGCCAAAGGTGACGCAGAGGTAGGTCTTTTGCACCTCGCGGTTTTTGATGGCAGAAAGGAACAGCTCCTCGGCCTCCGGGGTCTTGGCAATGATCACAAGGCCGCTGGTGCCGGTGTCCAGCCGGTGGCACAAGGCGGGGGTGTACAGGTCGTTCTCCTTGTACTCGCCCTGCTTGTTCAGGTACAGCAGCGCACGGTTCAGCAGAGTATCGTCCTCCGGGCCATCCACCGCAACGCCGGCGGGCTTGTTCACGATCAGGATCTGCGGGCAGTCGTACACCACCTGTGCCGGGGTGCGGGCGTTCTTCCATGCGGGGCCTTCCACCCGGCGGTCGGCGTCCAGCACGTCATCCAGAATGAACAGCTTGATCTCATCGCCCGCCATCACGCGGGTGGAAAGCGGCTGTTTTTTGCCGTTCAGCTTGATCTTGTTTTCCCGCAGCGCCTTGTTCAGGCGGCCGGGGGTCAGGGCGGGGTACTGCTGGGTCAGATAATTGTCCAGCCGGGCGGGGGCAAGACATTTTACTTTTAAAATTTTCACGGGAAATTCCTCTCTATCTTAAAATCAGTCGCAATAGAATGGGTTCTTGATTCGTTTTTATTGTAGCGGAACGGAAACGTTCCGTCAAGCAAGAGAAAGAAGGTTTTCGTATGAGATGGAACCATAAAATAGTGACACTTACTGTGCTTTTGGCTATTGGAATAACAATGGTGGGCTGTGGGGCGTCCAGTTCCACGGCTGGAAGCACAGCGGCTTCCACGGCAAGCACGACATCTTCGGAGGCGCAAAAAACGGAAGTACACCCAATGCAAGGTGTTTTACTGAGTGACCCACTTTCGGATGGCACTTATCACATCAGCTTTGAAAGCGATAAAGTATGGGTCGGTGAACGCAAGAATACCATCAACAATGCTGTTGTATACGACTATGACCGGTACACAGCCGCAGATATTGAAGCATTGAGCGAAGGAGATACCATTATAACACATCTAAACGGGACAGAAGAAATTACAGCCCTAACAGTGGAAAGCGTTGAGAGAGAAAACAACTATGTGACCATCAACGGTGGAATAGAAGAAGGTGGTATTGACTTATGCAAAGAGGATGACCACTACCGGACTCTGACATGGGATGATTTTCCCGCTTATTATGAAGTTGGAGTGGCTAAGCAACTTGTTATGGCAGACGATATCGAACTATCGGACGGTGCAGCAGACTTTGAAGCCGACCCAGTGATCGTAAAGGGAGATCGGACGGTTTGTGATGCAATGAGCAATGAAGAAGATGCTTATGGGTGGAATGCAGGAAACACGACCGTGACCATCCAAAACGGCGAGATAACCCGTGCAGACCGCATCTGGGTGCCGTAAATTTTGCTCAAAACCGTTGACAAACGTTTTGCGTATGCTATAATTTAGCTGTACGCAAAGGGGCATTGTGCCTGCCTTGCGGAATGTAAAATTATGACAGATGGCAATGATGGGGTCAGAAATGCACACACCACCGTCCAGAGAGAGCGCCCACGGCTGTAAGGTGCTCCGGTCGGGATCATTTCGCGCCACCCCGGAGCTTCCGGCGAATGTAAACCGGACGCTGCGCAGCGTTAATGCGCCGAAAGCGGCAGGGGACAAGTGATCCTTTGCAATTTGGGTGGTACCACGGAGTTTGATGCACAAGCAGCCTTCGTCCCTTTTGGGATGAGGGCTGTTTTTTGTTTTTTCTCCGTGCCGCCCCTCTGCCATAACAGCATAAAAACGGCGCACAAACGCCAAAGACAATTGAGGAGAGAAAGATCTATGCAATGGACCGGTTTGAATGAACTGCGCGAAAAGTACCTGAGCTTCTTTGAAAGCAAGGGACATCTGCGTCTGGACAGCTTCCCCCTAGTACCCAAGAACGACCCCAGCCTGCTGCTGATCAACAGCGGCATGGCTCCTATGAAGAAGTGGTTTCTGGCACAGGAGGAGCCGCCCCGTCATCGCGTGACCACCTGCCAGAAGTGCATCCGCACCCCGGATATCGAGCGCGTGGGCATCACTGCCCGCCACGGCACCTTCTTTGAGATGCTGGGCAACTTCTCCTTCCAGGATTACTTCAAGGACGAGGTCATTCCTTGGGCTTGGGAGTTCCTGACCAGTGACGAGTGGATGGCTATCCCCAAGGACCGTCTGCACATCTCTGTGTATGAGGAGGACGACGAGGCCTACGATATCTGGACCAAGAAGGTCGGCATCGCCCCGGACCACATGGTGCGTCTGGGTAAGGAGGACAACTTCTGGGAGCACGGCTCCGGCCCGTGCGGCCCCTGCTCCGAGATCTACTTTGACCGCGGCCCCGAGTACGGCTGCGGCAAGCCGACCTGCGGCGTGGGCTGCGACTGCGACCGCTATATGGAGATCTGGAACCTCGTGTTCAGCCAGTTCGATGCCGACGGCAAGGGTCACTACGAGCGTCTGGCACGCCCCAACATTGATACCGGCATGGGCTTGGAGCGTCTGGCCTGCGTGATGCAGAACGTGGGCAACCTGTTCGAGGTGGATACCGTGCAGAGCGTGCTGCACCATGTGGAGCACATTGCAGGCAAGACCTACAAGCAGGACCCCAAGACCGATATCTCCATCCGCGTCATCACCGACCATATCCGCAGCTGCACCTTTATGGTGTCTGACGGCATCCTGCCCTCCAACGAGGGCCGCGGCTATGTGCTGCGCCGTCTGCTGCGCCGTGCCGCCCGCCATGGCCGGATGCTGGGCATCGACCACCCCTTCCTCGTGGATCTGGTGGAGACCGTCATCCAGTCCAGCGAGTCCGCTTACCCCGAGCTGCGTGAGCATGACGCCTATATCAAGAAGGTCATCGGCACCGAGGAGGCAAACTTTGCCCGCACCATCGATGCCGGCATGAACATCCTGAACAACATGATCGACCGTCTGGAGAAGGCACACCAGAAGCTGCTGAGCGGCATGGACGCCTTCAAGCTGAACGATACCTTCGGCTTCCCGCTGGATCTGACCAAGGAGATCGCCGCCGAGCAGGGTCTGGAGATCGACGAGGACGGCTTCCACGCAGAGATGAAGAAGCAGAAGGAGCGCGCCCGCGCTGAGCGTCTGAAGAAGAACATCTCCGGCTGGAGCGAGGATCTGTTCGGCGCACTGGAGGCCGAGCCCACCGTCTTTACCGGTTACGACACCCTGACCGACAAGGGCACTGTTGTGGCGCTGAGCGATGAAGAGACCCTGACCGATGCCATTGCCACCGACGAGGAGGCAAAGGACGGCGTGCTGGTGGTGCTGGATCAGACCCCCTTCTACGCAGAAATGGGCGGTCAGGCTGCCGACCACGGCGTACTGAATGGTGCCGAGTGCAGCCTGCGCGTGCTGGACGTGAAAAAGACCCCCAAGGGCTACTACGTCCACACCTGCGTGCTGGAGAGCGGTATCGTGAAGGTGGGCGATGTGCTGACCGCACAGGTGGACAAGGGCTACCGCATGGCCATTGCCCGCAACCACACCGCTACCCACCTGCTGCAGGCTGCCCTGCGTGAGGTGCTGGGCGACCATGTGCATCAGGCTGGTTCCTATCAGGATGCCTCCATCACCCACTTCGACTTCACTCACTTCAGCGCCGTGACCCCCGAGGAACTGGCACGGGTGCAGAAGATCGTTAACGATAAGATCTTTGACTCCATGAATGTCACCGTGCAGGAGATGCCGGTGGAGGAAGCCAAGAAGCTGGGCGCAATGGCTCTGTTTGGCGAAAAGTACGGCAAGGTGGTCCGCGTGGTGGATATCGAGGGCTGGTCTACCGAGTTCTGCGGTGGCACTCATGTCAAGAACACCGCCCAGATCGGCGGCTTCAAGATCGTCAGCGAGTCCTCTGTGGCTGCCGGCATCCGCCGTATCGAGGCTGTCACCGGCCGCAACCTGCTGATCCGTGCAAACCTGCAGGAGGCCATGCTGCATGATGTGGCCAACACTCTGAAGGCCAACAACGTGGCTGCTCTGCCCGCCCGCGCCGAGGCTGTGATGGCTGAGAACAAGGCCATGAGCCGCGAACTGGAGGAGATGAAGGCCAAGATCGCCGCCTCCAAGGTGGACAGCCTGTTCGACAATGCCGAGGAAGCAGACGGCGTGAAGATCGCCTCCGCATACTTTACCGGTACCACCGGCGACACCCTGCGCGGCATGTGCGACAGCATCCGTGACAAGGCCGTGAACCCTGTGGTGGCTGTTCTGGTGGGCAAGGCTGAGGATAAGATCACCATGGCTGTTACCGTGAATAAGCTGGCACAGGAAAAGGGCCTGAAGGCCGGTGTGCTGGTCAAGGAGTTGTCCGCTATCGCCGGCGGTAAGGGCGGCGGCAAGCCGGACTTTGCAATGGCCGGTCTGAAGGACGAGACCAAGATCGACGAGGCACTGGCTGCTGTAAGCGCCATCGTCAAGAAGGCTCTGGGCTAAAAAGAATCAATGCTCCGTGCCCCGGTGCCGGATGCGCGCCGAGGCGGCGGGCTTTTGTAGAAGCAGGAAGGAGTGTTCCCCATGGAAGATTGTCTGTTTTGCATGATCGCAGAGGGCAAGATCCCCTCTAAAAAGCTGTACGAGGATGACCAGGTAGTGGCATTCTACGACATCAACCCGCAGGCAAAGGTGCATTTCCTTGTGGTTCCCCGCAAGCACATCTCCTCTGCCGCTGCGCTGACCGAGGAGGATGGCGCTCTGCTGGGCCACATCTTCGCCGTCATCGCAAAGCTGGCCAAGGAGCAGGGACTGGAAAACGGTTACCGCATCATCTCCAACGTGGGCGAGGACGCAGGCCAGACCGTGAAGCATCTGCATTTCCATGTTCTGGGCGGCGAAAAACTGCCTGTCTGATTCCAATACGAAAGGGAGATTTTGATTATGGCTGAAACTTATACCCTGCACGTTGCAGGCCTGACCCGTGAGCTGACCATCTGCAAGGTGAACGACCACATGGACATTGCAGCTTTTATCATGCTGGGTGATGCCGAGCTGACCGTGGCCGCTGCTGCGGAGCTGCTGAAGAAGTGCCCGGATTTTGATATCCTGCTCACCGCCGAGGCCAAGGGCATTCCGCTGGCACACGAGATGAGCCGCCAGAGTGGCAAGCCCTATATCTGCGCCCGCAAGGGTGTCAAGCTGTATATGCCGGACCCTGTGGTGGTGGAAGATCAGTCCATTACCACTGCCGGTAAGCAGAAGCTGGTCATCGACCGCAAGGAACTGGAAAAGATGAACGGCAAGCGTGTGCTGGTGGTGGACGATGTCATCTCTACCGGCGGCTCTCTGAAGGCGCTGGACGCGCTGGCAGAAAAGACCCAGTGCACCATCGTGGGTCAGGCCGCTGTTCTGGCCGAGGGCGACGCTTCTGAGCGCAAGGATATCATCTTCCTTGAGCCGCTGCCCCTGTTCTTCCACTAAGCTGGGATGCGCCGCCCGCTCTGCGCGTTCTGCGCCGGAATGATGGGCCTTAGTTTCCTATGGACTTTTTTGCCGCAAACGGAGCTTTTTATGCCGTTTGCGGCATTTTTTGTTGCCTTTTTGCTGCTGCTTTGCATCCCGCGCCGCAGCCGCAAGCTGGCGCTCTGTCTGCTGCTGGGCGCACTGGCGGGGCTTTGCGCGGTGCATACCACGAGCGCCCGGCTGGAGCGTGTCCGGGCAAATTACGCCGGGCGCACCGTGCTGCTGACTGTTGAGGTGGAGCGCGCGGACAGCAGCTATTTTTCGGACACCGTGGACGCGACCCTGTGGGTGGAAGGCGTGAACGGCAGACGTGCGGGTTTCCGCATAGCCTGTGCAGAGCTGCCCGCCTGTGCGGCAGGGCAGCGGGTGCAGGGCTGGTTCAAGCTGCAACACCCGGACATGGAAGAACGGACGGCGCAGTACGCGGACGGCATCGTTTTGCAGGCAGAGCCTGTACCGGAAAAGCCGCAGCTTACCGTGCTGGGCGAGAGCGGCAGCTTCCGCGCCCGCACCCACCGCTTGCAGCAAAAACTGAGCGAGAGCCTACGCCGTGCCATGCACCGGGACACCGGCGGCGTGCTGGCTGCCATGACGGTGGGAGACCGCAGCGGGCTTTCGGCACAGCTGCGCAGCGCCTACCGGGGCGCGGGGCTTTCCCATGTGCTGGTGGTCAGCGGCATGCACGTTTCCATTCTGTGCGGGGATATCCTGAGCGTTTTGCTGCCCTATCGCTGGGAGCAGAGCTATCGCCGCCGCAGACGGCGTGCAGTGGGCAAAAGCCTGCTGGCGCTGGTGCTGATGGGCGTGACCGGCTTTACACCCTCGGTGCGCCGCGCCGCCGTGGCGGTGTGGGTCAGCGCCTTGGGCGTGTGGGTGTGGGGACCGCCGGACGCCCTTACCTCGCTGGCGGCGGCAGGCATCCTGATGACCGCCGCCAACAGCTATGCGGTGTGGGATATCGGCTTTGAACTCTCCTTTGCGGCAGTGGTGGGCACGGTGGCGGGCAACGCCTGCATCCGCCGGATGCGGGACGCCCACGACAGGCGCTTCTGGGTCAAAGCAGGGGAGAACCTGCAAAAGCCGGTCAGACGCCCGTGGTTCAACAGGCTACCGGAGCGTTTGCAGGGTCTTGCAGAGAGCGCCTGTATTGCTGCCTGCGCCTCGGCGGCTACCTTCCCGGTGCTGGTGCTGCGCGGCCTGAGTGTCAGCGCATGGGCGGTGGTTTCCAGCATCGCGGTGCTGTGGATGGTGCAGCCGCTGCTTTTGCTGGGGCTGGCAGTAGCTTTTGTTGGACTGGTGCCGTGGTTGGCACCGGTGCACGGCGTGCTTTCCCGGGCGGCAGACCTGCTCACCGGGCTATTGAACGGCTGGGCGGTCTGGCTCAGCACAAAGCCCGGGGCATCCATTTACTTTGATACCGCTTACGCAGCGCTGGTCTGTCTGCTGCTGTGCGGGCTTGGGGTGCTGGCTTTCCGCTGGCGGGTGCGTCTGCGGGTGGCGCTGCCGGGCATTCTGCTGGCGGCAGCGGTGGGCATCGGGCTGGGCAACGCCCTCAGCCGGGACGTGGTGCACATCGACCTTGTGGGCAGCGCACAGGCGCCTGCGGTGGTAATTGCCCAGAACGACCGGGCAGTGGTACTGTTCCGGGGCGGTAGCGCCGCCCAGCGTGCGGTGGAAAACCAGCTAGCGCGGCGGGGCGTGCGCACTGTGGAACTGGTGGTAGACCTGCGCATGAATGCAAAAACCGCCTGCACCCTGCCCGCGCAGCAGGGCATCCGAGCAGAGCGTCTGCCGGTCAATACCAGCCGTAAGCTGCGCTGCACCCCGGCGGCGGTGGAACTGCTGCGCACCCGGGAAGGGTGTCTTGTGCGGCTGAGCATCGGCAACCGGCAGTTTGTGACCCTGAGCGGAAAGGCAGAGCTGGCGCAGTCGTTGCAGACAGAGTGGCTGATCGCCACGCCGAAAAAGCCGGAGACAGTGCAGTACCAAAAACTGCTGGCGATGCGCAGTTACAGTTGGATGACGCCGGAAACGCAGTACACGTCCTCCCTCAGCCTGCGCCGCACCGGCGGCGAAAGGCTAGGGTAATGCTTTGCAATCCGGGTCGAGTGTGGTACAATACAAAGAGCAATTTATAACAGGAAAGGGGCATTTGCATGGCCACGGAAGCAAAACTCCGGCAGCTGGCCGACAAGGGCTGCCCGGTCTACTATTTTTATTCCAGCGAGCGGTATCTGGTGCGGCAGGCAGTGGCGGCGGCGGTGCGGGTGCTGTCGGCAGACAGCGACGAGGACGCCACAATCCTAGACGGTGCCGCCCCGGAGCTGGAACAGCTTATCATGGCAGCGGGCACCATCTCATTTTTTGGCACTCGGCGCGTGGTGGTGCTGCCGGAAATAGACCCCGCAGCCTACGGCAGCAAGGACCTGGACGAGTTGTGCAGTACCCTTTCCAGCTTGGAAAACGCCGTGGTGGTGCTGGGCAGCGTGTTCCCACTGGAACGCGGAAAAACCAAGCTGGGCAAGCAGGCGCAAAAGCTGCAAGCCCAGTGCAAGGCCATTGGCTACACGGAAGAACTGGCAAAGCCCCGCCCCTTTGAACTGAAAAATCTGATGATGGAGCGCGCAAAGGCGCAGGGCGCAACCCTGCCGGACGGCGCAGCCACCGCATTGCTGGAGCGCTGCGGCGAGGACCCCTTTCTGCTGGAAAACGAGGTGGACAAGCTCTGTGCCCTGTCCGGCTACCAGACCGTGAGCGCTTCCATGGTGGCAGAGATGGGCACAGTGAGCCTTGAAGCGGATGTGTTCGAGATGATCCGCATGATTACCGCCAAAAACGCCACCGGAGCCTGCAAAAAGTTACAGACCCTGCTGCGGCTGCAGCAGGAGCCCATCGCCATTACGGCGGCGATGATCGGCAGCTATGTAGACCTGTACCGGGTAAAGCTTGGGGCGGCAAAGCGGAAAAATTACAGTGCAGTGCACAAGGATTTTGGCTATAAGGGCAGTGACTACCGGCTGAAGCGCTCGGCAGAGACTGCCGCCCACTACACCCTGCCCCAGCTGGAGGCCTGCTTGCAGGTGCTGCTGGAGCTGGACCAGAGCCTGAAAAGCCAGCCTGTGGCGGCGCAGACACTGCTGGAAACAGCACTGTGCCGTCTGGCGCTGGCGGGGAGCGGAAGATGATGCAAAGCGAGATGATCCATACCGACCGGGTGCTGATCGTGGAGGGCAAATACGATGCCGTCCGTCTGGCGCACCTGACCGATGCCATGATCCTGCTGACGGATGGTTTTGGCATTTATAAAGACAAACAGCGCCAGCAGCTGTTCCGGGCGTTGGCGCAGAAAAATGGTCTGATCTTACTTACAGATTCGGACGCGGCAGGATTTCGCATCCGCAACTACATCACCAACATGGTGGGTGCGCAGAACGTGGTGCAGGCTTATGTGCCCGCCATCCACGGCAAGGAAAAGCGCAAGGCGCAGCCCGGCAAGGAGGGCTTGCTGGGGGTAGAGGGCGTGGATGACGCCCTTGTGCGGCAGGCACTGTTGGACGCCTTGGGCGCAGAAGCCGGAGCCGCGCCGGTGCGCCCGGCGGGACGGCAGATCACCTATACTGATTTGTACGAGTGGGGGCTTTCCGGCAAGCCCGGCAGCGCCGAGCGCAAGGTTAGACTCTTGAATGCGCTGGGGCTGCCGCCGCGCCTTTCCAAAAAGGAACTGGTAGAAGCTTTTAACCGGCTATATACTTTTGAACAACTGGACGAATTGCAGTTGAAAATTTTGCAGGAGTGAAAACTAGCCGTTTTTGCCCCACGCCTGCCGCAGCAGTTCCAGCGCGTGGGTCTCCAGCCGGGAAACGTAGCTGCGGCTGATGCCCAGCAGCCCGGCGGTCTCCAGCTGGGTCAGAGGCGGTTGCCCGGCCAGCCCGTACCGCAGCAGTAAGATCTGCCGCTCCCGGGCGGGCAGGGTGTCCAGCAGCTGCCGCAGCCGCCGGACATCCTCCTGCCGCTCACAGCTGTCCTCCATGCAAAAGCCGTCCTGTATCACGTCTGCTAAGGTCAGCGCCGAGTCTCCGTCTGCCTCCAAGGCTTCTTGCAGAGAGACGGTCTGCCCGTTCTTGCGCTCCCGCCGGAACTGCATACGGATCTCGTTTTCAATGCAGCGGCTTGCATAAGTGGAAAACCGCGCCTTGCGTGTGGCATCAAAGGTATCTACCGCTTTCATCAGTCCGATGGTGCCGATGGAAACAAGATCCTCTTGATCACCCGGCAGGGCGTAATATTTTTTTACGATGTGCGCCACCAGCCGCAGATTGTGGCGGATCAGCTTTTCCCGGGCGGCGGCATCTCCGGCGTGCAGGGCGCTGAAAGCGGCGGCCTCTTCCCGGGCTGTGAGCGGACGCGGAAAGCAGCCGCTTTCCAGATGGAGCGCCAGAAACAGAAATTTTGTGGCGAAAAATTGCAGTAAGGTCAGCAGCACACGATATCCCTCCCGGTACATAGTTGTTAGATTGTATGAGCCGGGGCGCGGATAGTTGCCGGAGAAGCCTTTTGTGCGCGGTATCTTTTCCGCAGGGAAAAAGCGTGGTATATTGAGGGGGATAACTCGGAATTTAGAGGTGTAAGATGGAATATAAAGAATATGGATCAAAGAATAATGATATTATAATTTTATTACACGGTGGAGGTCTTTCTTGGTGGAATTATATAGATGAAATATCCTTGCTTGAAAATGAATTTCACATAGTTATTCCTATATTAGATGGACATTCAGGAAGTGATACAAATTTTACTTCTATTGAAAGCAATGCTCTAGAAATAATAAATTTTATAAATAAAAATTATAATGGAAAAGTAAAACTAATTGGAGGGTTATCATTAGGCGGACAAATTTTATTAGAAATATTATCTAAAAATCCTGATATATGTGAATGTGCTATTATTGAAAGTGCTTTGGTAATGCCAATGGACTTTACCTATAAAATGATAGAGCCAATATTTAATTTATCATATTGTTTGATAAGTAAAAAGTGGTTTTCAAAACTACAATTTAAAAGTTTGAAACTTAAAAAAAGCTTGTTTGCTCTATATTATGAAGATACTTGTAAAATTACAAAAGATAATTTAATTGCTTTTATGAAGTCAAATTCTAATTATGAAGTAAAAAACACTTTATCGCATACTAAAGCAAAGACCCTCGTATTAGTTGGAAGTAAAGAAAGACCTATTATGAAAAAATCAGCAACTAAAATTGTTCATTTAATACCAAATAGTGAACTTGAAGTATTACAAGGATATTATCACGGAGATATTAGCATAAATCATGCAGATGATTATGTTGAAAGAGTAAAGAGGTTAGTTCGTTAAATTCCAGTTTGGAGAATTGAAAAAAACGGAATTTACCTATTAAGACATATAAACTCTTGACA
>ERZ791879.34-NODE-34-length-179542-cov-23.610835_pt1 | contig 179542 bp, 200 predicted proteins | sample MGYA00510162_ERZ791879 | MGnify/ENA primary metagenome ERZ791879 (study PRJEB30046, sample SAMN00792113) | human gut metagenome | study: EMG produced TPA metagenomics assembly of the A metagenome-wide association study of gut microbiota in type 2... | reverse complement strand
TGTGAAATCACAATTTATTCTTGTAGCCTGCCGCTGATACCGTCTGGATTGTGCTCTTCCTTTCTTTTTGTTCCCTTTAATTAGCCATGAGCTGCTTCATGCCCTGGGACTTCGCACCCGGATTGTCGTTGCCATATCCTTCCATCAGATTAACAACACCCCAAACGCCAAGACCTGCTCCAATAGCCACAACGAGAGTCTGCAGAACGGTAATAGACTGATTAAAGAATTCCATATGTTATTTTCGCCAGACCGCAGATTTGATGAATGTTTGCGATTCCAAAAGGAAAGCGGGCTGGCACATCTCCGGTGCTGCCCGCTTCCTGCGATTCTGGCTTCTCCTTTCATTTTCAATAAAGTCAGCCTTTTGGAATCACATGATAGATGGTGGTTATTTCGTGTCGGTCATACGGATCACCTGTCCGGGGTCTGCCCGAACGAGTGGACGAGTGTATCGCTTACTGCTGATGAAAGCCTCCTTCCTTATCCTTGTGCCTGTTCGGTCACATCCACTTCATAAAGGTCAAATTCTTCCGTGGTGAGCAGTCGCAGTTCGTGTTTCAGATAGCATTCTACGTCAAACTCGTTTTTCTTGTCGAAATCCGAAAGTTCCTTGTACCGCTTATGTTTGGTAATATCAAACTTATCGCTCAGGAACGGTCTGACACCTCTTAACTGTAAGATGCACTTGCTGCCGTCCATGACTGCAAGCTCATCCCGGCTCATCAGCTCTTTTCCAGTCTTTTGGTAGTTCGTTCCAAAAGAGGGACTGTTGCCACGGGTATCCGATGTGTTGCAAAGGTCGATGGTTTCCTTGCCCAGCGTTTCGGAAATCTCCTTGAGGGTGGAGCTTTCCTTGCCGCCCAGGAACAGCATCGTGTCGCAGTTGCCAATGATGGTTTCTGCGGCATCCTTGTAAATGGTCTTTAGCTGGCTCTGCGATTGGAGAATAATCGAAGCAGAAATCTCACGGCTGCGGATAGTTGCGATCAGCTTATCAAACTTTGGAATCTGGCCGATGTTTGCAAACTCGTCCAGGAGCAGCCGCACATGGTACGGAAGTCTGCCGCCGTGTTCATCGTCCGCCTTATCACAGAGCAGATTGAATAGCTGTGTATACAGGATCGACACCACAAAATTGAAGGTATCATCTGTATCGGAGATAATAACGAACATTGCGGTGCGCTGATCTCCCAGCATATCCAGCTCCATCTCATCGTATGCCATCAGGTCACGCAGTTCCTTAATGTCAAATGGAGCCAGCCTTGCACCGCAGGAAATCAGAATGGACTTCGCCGTTTTACCTGCCGCCAGCTTGTACTTTTTATACTGCCGCACGGCAAAGTGTTCCGGTTTCGCCTTCTCCAAATCCTCAAATAGTTCATCGACCGGATTCTTGAACTCTTCATCATCCTCGCGGGCTTCGCTGGCATTGATAAATTCCAGCAGCGTGGAGAAGTTCTGTTCTTCCTCCGGGGCTTCATAGTAGATATAGCCGATGAGTGCGCAGTAGAGCAGGCGTTCTGCCTTGACCCAGAAATCTTCGCCGGACTTCTCGCCGTCTCCTTTCGTGTTGGCGATGATCGTATTGACCAGTTTCAGAATATCTTTCTCACTGCGGATATAGTGGAACGGGTTATAGTGCATCGACTTTTTGAAATTGATCGTGTTCAGGACTTTGATTTTGTACCCGGCATCCGAGAGCATCTTTCCGCATTCAATAATGATCGTACCTTTCGGGTCAGTACAGACGTAGCTGACCTTTTCGGGCATCTGCATCAGATTCGGCTTCACGAAAAATCGTGTCTTACCGCTGCCAGAGCCGCCAATCACAATGACGTTCTTATTTCTGGCATACTTCGGATGCTTTGGTCTGCCGCTCATCATCAACCGTTCCGTCTGGGTGAGCAGCACATTATTCTCGAATACCGGGTCAATAAAAGGTTCAATGTCCTTGGCATTGCCCCACCGGGCAGAGCCGTATTCCTCTCCCTGCCGATACTTCTTTGCGTTCTTGCCCTTGAAGTAGATCACGGCTTTCAGTGCTGCTGCACCGATCAGACCCACCAGCAAGTCGAACGGGTGGAAACTTGGTAGATAACTTTTGTAGGCCAGACCGAAGTTCATAAAAAGAATCATCAGCCTGTCCACGATGGTATCGCCATTACAGTATCGGTACAGCCATGCGGCTTTCTCCACCATGTAAAAGGCGATGATGTACGGAAAATTCAGCAGAATCAGCTTTTTCACATCTGCCGACTGCATCTTTTCGCTGATTGCCGCCGCTGCTTTCTTGCCCCATGCCGTTCCACCTGTCTGATTAGAGGGGGCTTTGCGCGGACGTTTGCTCTGTGCGGTCGTTTTCTTTCTCTGGCTCATCGCACCTGCCCTCTGTCTTTCTGCTTTTCTTTTGTAATCTCCCGGTGCTTGGCAACGCGCTCCTTTGCCTGCTCCAGCTTCTGACGGATGGACTGCCGCTGCTCCTTTTTCAGCGAAACCCCAGTATATTCCTTGAATGCTGCTGTCATCACATCAACATCCTTTGCCTTGAAAAAGACCAGATATTCGGTCTTACCTTCCTTTTCTGCCTTTTTCAGACTATAATCAATGCCGTACTTCCGGGCTACCCGGTCAAACGACTTGATGTTATTGTCCGTGACAACGATATTGGTAAGCTGTGAGCCGCTCTGTTGCAGGCTCTTGATGCTCTGCTTTCCTCTCTTACATCGGTTCTGCCCTCCCATCTTCTTCGACTGCTGTTTCTTCTTCTCGATCTCTGCCAGCAGCTTTGTCAATGCTGCTTTCAGAATCTGTGCCGAGATTTTTCCGCCTTTGATGCACAATGCCATCGTTTTTTCGTTTACTTCATCCTGCACCTGCTCCCTCCTTTCCGGTTTGTGGTTTTATCCAAGCGGCATCAGACACCGACCGTGCCTGATACCGGAGGAGCCGTATCGCCAAAGACCGAGCGGAATTTCTTTCTGCACTGGTGCATCATGTAGCCGCACTCCCTGCGGTGTCGGCAGGAAATGCAGGGATGGTCACTGTCCGTCCCCGGACGCTGGCGCATCATACGTTCAAACGGGCTATTCGTAAAGTTCATAGGCTCAACCCTCCTGTTCTGCCATCGGAAGAATCCCACGCCGTTTCAGTTCATGGTACAGGAACTTCCTGCCTTTGTGCGTCCATGCCGTATGCAGCTTTTCCACTGCACTGCCATCACTCCGATGGAGCCGGAAAACAAGGTTTGCCGTATATCCTTTATCCTGATGCTTTGCATACAGCACCCACTGATTATTGGCCCGGTACTGGATACCGTGCAGATGGAGCAGACGATTGAACACCTTTGCACCACAGCCGTATTCTTTTGCGATCTGTGTCGTTGTCACAAGCGAATCGGGCGGCTGTGATTCGTAAAAACGCTTCGGCGGCGCGTGGCTTTTGCACTTGTGCTGATGCAGCAGTTCAATGACTGCCTGCATCCAGTGATCCGCTCCCATGCAGTGCTGTCCTTCGCAGCTGCGGAAACAGTCATTTTTGTGGAAGTGATGGAGCTTATACAACTGCTTTGCCATCTCCAGCGTGATCCGGTAGTCTTTCACATACCGCTGCACCGTGCGCCCGCCCTCATCCTGCGGGCGGACACGGGGAACGAACTCATAGTCCCGGCCCTCCACAAATCCGTACTGGCACATCCGGGGGAACCACTTGCGGAAGTCACTCTGAATCTGCATCTGGTCGTACAGGTCTCTCGCCCAGATTACCGAGGGAGCCATATCGAAATCCATAAAAAACACGCTCATTGCATTGTCCTCCTTAATTGCTTCTGCCGCCCCATCCGAAATCATGCCTGACCTGTGCAGCGTAATAGCTGTCAATCGTGGTCGGCGCATTATACAGTGTGGCGAGCAGATATTGTTTGATGTTTCGTACCTGTGTGGTATTGCTTTTCAGGCATTCCATCACATACTGAATGTGCATGGAATCCAGCTTCATCAGGCGGCTTTTGACCACCTCTTTCGGCTTTTCTTCCCCGCAAATGCGCAGGAATTTCTTTCTGCTGGTCACGGTTTCCACAAGCAGTTCCAGAATCTCCATCAGGATTTCCCGGTCATGCGGGAAGTTCTTCTCTAAGATCGGGATTTCCAGCTTGTCTTGAAAATAGAGGCGATACCTTTCATCTTCCCGCATCTCTTTCGCTGTGTTTTCCACATACGGTGCGGAATAGATTAGATCAGTCTCACTACTATCAGTATTATTTATATCAGTCTTACTTCCGTTTGATTTCCATACTCCCGGAAGTTCGCTTTTCAAACCACCAGAAGTTTGATTTTCATACTTCCAGTAGTTCGATTGTGAAAGTCCCGCATAGAGGTCTTTCACATACAGCAGGTTTGGCTTTCCCAAGCCCTGCCTGCGCCGCTCTATAAGCTGATATTCGTGTTCCAGCTCATCCAGCAGCTTGACCGCTTTTTGTCTGGCACATCGAATCGAATCCATGATCTCATCTATCGTACAGATGATGTAGGCATTTCCATTCTCGTCCTGCCAGCCATTTTTAAGTGAAAGATTCATCCGATCCATCAAGACCGCATAGAGCAGCTTTGCATCGCCGGACATCTTTTCAAACAGGTCTACCTTGATGAGTGCTTTCGGCACACGGTAGAAACTGTATCGGTCTGCTTCCAGACCTCTGAAATACGGGTACTTCATGTAGATTCATCACCTCCCCTCTTGCTGGATTTGCACTATTATAAATAACAGTACATTCCTACGACGGAGCATCTTCCGACACTCCGCCGCATTGTATCTGCTGTTATTTGAGCTTTGCCATTCTGCCCCAGCCCGTTCCTGCCCCATATTTCAGCGGCGTTTTCTCTGACAAGACACGCAGGATGCACATTCAATATCAGAAGTATCTCTCTGGGATGGCTTATTCAATTTTCAAGGTTCATGTGAGAGGTTTTGTATTGTCCTCTCATCCTTAGAATCGGAGAAAGGTCATTTCGCAAGGTGTTTTAAAAAAAGTTTTTGAACTTTTCATGAACTTTCCGATTTGGATGGAGATTTTTTGTGTCCTCTCACTCCTAGAATCGGAGAAGGGCTATTTCGCAAGGTGTTTTAAAAAAATTCAAAAAAATTTTTGAGCCGCCCAATTCAGAGTGTTTTCTGTGATTGGACGGCTCATCTTTTGATTATGTATAGGTTATCAGCTGCACAATGCCCGGAAGTGCTTTTTCTGTATCTTGTAAATTGCTGCGTTATAAATTCCGGTAAGATTCTGGCGGGTCATGCCAAGGTGTTTTGCCGCCTCTGTAAAAGAAAGACCATGGAATAGGTGGATGTGAACGACTTTTCTCTGCAAATCAGTCAAGGTAGAGAGCAGTTCTTCCACTCTTTCCTCACTTATCATTCTTTCCAGTGTACTGACTGCTTCATCGACTCCCTCCAGGATTTCTTCCTTATACTCTCTGTCCTCACGGGATGGCATCCATTTTCCCTGAATGATCTCGTAGTTCATGAAAATACGATCCTCTCCTTCCAGAACCAGCCGGATGTGCCACTCGTATTCATCAAATTCCTCTTCTTCAATGTGATGCCCCGCACCCTCCAATGCATCATATTTATAATGTACGCAGTTACGAAGCGAGAAAACGGTCACTCTTTTATGCGCCCTGTAAATCACATAACCATTTTGGTAGACACTGATGCTTCCATGATTTTCCATAATCTTCTCGGCTACCACCGACACGCCAGATTCCTCAAGAGCCTTCACGGTGGGAACACGCTGTTCCTTGTACAAAGGAAGTTTAACAAGCTTTTTCAGTTCCTTGAATGTCATCATAATGTCCACCTTTCTGCCTTTTGGCTGCGGGTGGTCTGAAACAAAAAATGCAGCAAAAGTTGTCCCAGACTTACCCGTTTTTTTTTGAACGGGAAGTCTAAGACTTCTCCTGCTGCATCGCTATTTCATGATTCTCTTTTAAGGTGTGATATTTAGTCTCTCATATATAGAATTGCTGGAAGGGCATTTCGCAAGGTGTTTTTGAAAAAAAATTAAAAAGCCGGAACAGGATGAGTTACTCACAGGCGCACTGCTGCGCTGCATTCGCTCATTCTGTTCCGGCCTATATCACATATTGCTACGGTATCGCTCTAAACAAACAGATATTATATTGTAGACCCGAAAGAACGTCTGATGGAGCTGGTCGGCTAACCAGGTGCCGCCTAAGATTCCATCTCTTTCCTTTCAGTGTCCGATGAAGCCCTCTTACTTCAGGCCTCTTTCCGGCAATCCTCCGGCGTTGCAAATTCTATACTCTTTACAGGCAGACCGTGAATGTACTCCACCAGAGATTCAGCAGAAATATAATCTTCACAGCCACCACGCTTGATCTGAAGCATATTCTTTCCATCAACGACACTGCGATTCCCGATCCGCAGCCCTTTTGGGGTGCGGATTTCATGTTCTCCGTTGCTCATCTTCTCACGGCCTCCTTTGTGTTGGTTTGAGTTTCTTTTATCTATTCAATTTCACCTTTTGAACTTCCGCTCTTTTTTCACCTTTTTCGGCTTGCATATTTACGATTTTTACGGTATAATAATCAAAAAGATGATAGAATATAGCATATATTATAAGCAAGTCATGTCGCCGTGTCAAGAGGAAAATGTGAAAATTCGTTGCATCTTTCAGATCGAATATTTACAAATTCCATTGCACATTGTTACAGCACGATAACTACTCCATAGAAAGGTTGCAAGCATGAAATTTGGAGAGAAAGTTCGCGATCTACGAAAGAAACATTCTTTAACACAGGACGAATTGGCACAATGTCTGGGTATCAACAAACGAACAATCATCGGATGGGAGCGGGATGGTCGCTACCCTCGCAGTGTTGAAATGCTTGAAAAGATGGCCGATATATTCCATGTACCTTTGACCTATTTACAGCCGGATCAGTCTTTATTTATCGAACGTGCCGCCGAAACCTACGGAAAAAAGGGCAAAATAGAAGCCCAGCATCTCGCATTTGAGCTTACTGAGCTATTTGCCAGCGGAGATTTGACCCCGCAGGATATGGACGGCATCATGTATGAAATGCACAAAGCCTATTTTAAGTACCGAGAACAGAAAAGAGAAAAAGAACGAATCATGAACTTGTAAATTCCTGTTCTATTCACTATGCCATCCCCGAAAGGAGATTACATTATGGATTCTGCATTTATTCACCAAGCTGCTAATGAACTTGTCCAAAATGTCGGAACTCGCAACATCAAACAGATCGCGCGCAGTTGCAGTCTGGACATCAGTGAAACATCTCGCATTAAAGATATGTTGGGTTTACTTTCGCTCTATTTTGATAAGCCTTTGATTCTTATCAATCGCCAGCTGGACAAACAGACAAAGCAGATGGTGTGTGGCTATGCCCTCGGACATTATCTTGAGCATCAGCTGCTTATGGACTTGCATACTCTGAACAAGTTTCTGACCATTAAGGACAAACACATCCTTCTATACGAGCATAACGCTTTTACATCCCACCTGATGCTGGACAGTGATGAAGTCTATCAAATGACGAAGCGTGGGTTGGACGCTACACAAATCTCTGCCGTCAAAAAGATTCACCTTAATTTGGTGCTGGTGAAATTACTGGAACTGCACCATTTGGGGTATGATCTGCGGCATTACCATGAGCAGCACCATGCGTTTATTGAGCATTTCAAGCTGCCAAGACATTTCCGGTTTGATGTTGCGTAAAGATTATTTTCACTGAAAAAGCCCACAGTAGGCAAGTTCATACTTGTCCACTGTGGGCTTTGCTGTTATTTCAGTTTTGCAAGGATTTCTTCCGCGCTCATTCCGTCTGCCAGGAGTTTTTTCAGGACAGCCTCAGCTTCTGCCTTCTTTGCTTCCTCGGCGGCTTTCTGATCTTCTTTCGCTTTCTTTGCTTCGAGCTTACTTACTTCTTTCTCAGCGGACTTCAAAGCTGCACGTTTAGTTTTCAGCTCTGCTTTCAGAGAATCAATATTCGCAGTGATAGATGCGATTTCTGTGTTGAGAGATTCGATGGTAGATTGCTTTTCTGCAATCTGAGATGCAAAGTCGTTGACCACTTTGGGCTTGTTTTTGCTGCCTTTGGTTCTTGGCATCGTTGTATACCTCCGAATTATGTATAATTTCAATCTTAGTATAGCATCATTATGAAAGAACATCAACTATTTCGGTTAAAATCACCTAAAACTCACCTAAAACAACTGCACATCATCTTTTAAGCTCACGCCATTTTTCTTAAATAGTCTGCTACTTTATCAACCTCTGGGAAGAGCGATGCTTGATTGATGCCAACATATTCAAGTTCTTTTCTTAGCTGCCCCTTGGATTCTTTAGGGATTACAATTTCCTTGACAAGGAATTTTCGCATTTTATTGTCGCTTTCTTTATCACTCGCCTCCAAACCTGATATAATAAATGCCCCATCCTGTTTTAGAATTCTTGGATTATCTTTATTCGGCTGAACAAACTGTGGCGTAAGAAGATCCAGCGGAATAATTTCCCTTTCAAAAGCTGAATTATGTCGCTTTATTGCATGATAATACTGTTCAAGTTCCTTTTCTTTATATTTACTGTGGCTTGACTGAGGAAATTTATCTTCCATTACGCTTTCGTAGGCAGCACACCAAAGCCGTTCTTGTTCCGACGCTCTAAATTCAGCAAGAGTTGCAAGCATCTGTACCCTATCGCTACCAGCATATCGCACATCTCGCTTATTTACAGAGAAAATGTAAACCATGCCATTACTATCATCTTCTCCAACACACGCAAAATAAAGTGCAACCAACGGGTTTGTTGTTATGTCAAGCAGCCGTGTCGGACAGCCGTAATGTTGCATATATGTCAGTTTTTCAACATTCGTCAATGTTCTAAAGATTTGTGGACAGCGAACACTGATTTCGTTGAAGTAGAAATTTTCATCATGCTTTTCGCCTTTTCGGTATATACCCGGAGCAATCAAATAGCTCGCGTTATTAACTCCACGGTAAAAAAACGCTTGCTCATTTGCATCTGGATTTCTACTATCTTGAACACTTTTTATTCTGTATGCGTAGTCATAGAGTTGTATTGCATATTGCTCTATAAATGCTGAAAGTTTGTCGTTTTTTAATCTTCTTTGAGACGCTTTAACCTTCGCATCTTCTACCATGGATAATAAGCTTTCAAATTCATCGTAAACAGCAACCAACTCATTTTGACTTATGATATGGTGTTCATCTCGTGTATATGGTCTGTCGCATATAACTTCCATATACTCAATCAATCTTGTTACTTCTGTCATTTGATTATAACCTCAGATATAGCAACCACGCTGCTTCTCATTAAATTTTACTTCGGCTCACAAATCTATTTCGCGTGTGACTAATCAACAAGCATATCGCAAAAAGAATCACGCAGTATATAATTATAATGATAGGAAACATTGCCATAGGACTTTTCTCCGTCAACCATTTTGCAATAAAATAGCGGTATGGTCTAATCAATGGCATCGTATGAATCAGATATACTCCGAATACATCTTTTCCCAGTTTTCCCAAAATGCGAGCAGCCTTTCCTTGGCTTGCGTAATTCAAAAACATGATAAAAAAGCAGAGTGAGCTTATATAAACCAATGGTGCATTATAACTGTATAGTTTCCATGCCAAAGTTCCGCGATTATAATAAGCTAAAAGTATCCCCCCCCCGAAATTATAACAGAAGATGTAATATATGCGATCGCACTACGAGAGAAATTCATCCTTTGTTTAATGACAGATTCTTTTTCATGAATCACTCTTCCTGTAATATAAAGGAATGAAGCAAAAATTAAAGAATATCCATTATTGATTCCGATGTACTCTGAAAATCCATTTGAAAACACATATCCGTAAACACAAAGACAGAAAAACATAATCCCTAGTCCTTGCACTTCGCAATTATTTTCCTTCAGATAATCTGCCGCATAATTCAATGCTGGCGAAACAAACATCAACGCCACATAAACAATAACAAACCAATAATTGTTTATCGAAAGAATCGTATATTTTAGAATATTTTTAAATGTTAGACTTTCCACACCAACCAGCACACATACAGCATAAATTGCAACAGAATAGAACAGAACTTCTTCTAACAGCTTTTTCATTTTCTGAGCGCGCAATTTTATTCCAAAATACCCAGAGATAAGGAAAAATACATTTACTGAAATAATCACAAAGGCATTCATGATTATCAAGCAAATAGTAGATGAAGAAAAGCATTCTCCGCCATTGTTCAATGTTTCATTTAATCCCAATCCAGAAACAATACAGTGGTGGACAACTATGAAAAGCATCACACATACCCTACATAGTTCAATATTGTTTTGCCGCTCCTTTTGCATTTTATTCCTCCATCATTATCTGGCAATCTTTTTGTGCAGAGTTTTGCTTATCAAATTAAACGCCATATTTCCAAACTCATTTTTTGATATTTTCCAATACAGCAGCGTCAATACAACATATACCAACCCGCCGATTGCAATTTCCACTAAGAGTCCCAAAATGCTCATGGAAAAAACCCTCTTTGCAATCGTAACTGTCGCATACATAAGCAAGCCATTTATCATGTATGGGATTATTTCAAGAACATATTTTTTTAGTGGAAGCTCTTTCCGCGATCCAAAAGCTTGAATAACAAATACAGTTCCCTCTGCACCAATCGTTCCAATCGCAGCACCGATTGCCCCAACAACAGGTATCAGCATTGCATTCAAGCACACATTCACAATAGCACCCATAATCATCGAAGTTATATAAATTCTATCCTGATGATTCGGAATCAAATATTGCATTCTTATAACATCAGCCCATGCAACAAAAATAATCGTCGGTGCAAGGAATTCAATCACATATCCGCTCCGTAAAAATTCCTCTCCAAAAAATATAGGAGCGAACACATCACCTATACTTGCAATTCCAAATGCAATCGCTGCAGCCAGCAGTGAAACAAACTGTATCGAAATATTGATATATTTTTTACTCTCATTCTTTTTTCCGTTTGCAGCAAGATTTGTCATTCTCGGCAGCATAACGGTTCCCAATGCAGTTATAATACCTGATGTCAAGCTGTTGATTTTTTCCGCATTTTCATAGACACCGACTTCGGACATCGTTGTCATTGCACCAAGCATAATTTTATCCATCAATTTATATACGGAAATCGCAATCACAGGAAGGAACAAGACAAGCATCGGCTTTATTTGTGCGATAATTCCTTTTAACGTTGGCTTTCTAAAGCCAACATACTTTTTCAGATATATCCAAACAAAGCTCTGACTTATCAATGTTCCGAGCGACATGATCAAGGCATATTTCCACACATCTGTCCGTTCATGAACAAAAACAAATATGCTGATAACGCTTAACACTTTTACAACGATATTTCTCGTTACAGTCAAGTCAAATCGTTCTATTCCAAAAAAGAACCAGTTAATATCAAATATTGCTGAAATGACATATACCATTTCAATCAAGGCAATATCACGGTTGACATCAACCATATTCAGCACGTAAAACAAATAAATTACAGTAATCGAAACAGATATAATCAGGTGGGCCACATAAATATTCCAGAAGGTCTGGCTTACTTTTTCCCTATCATCTCGAACCATAGCAACACTACGATTGCCATGCGTCGAAATTCCGAGCATTGCAAAAATCACAAAGTAGTTAGCAATCGAATATCGGTAGGAATACACACCCAATCCGTCACTGCCTAAAACTCTCGAAATATACGGAGAGGTAACGAGAGGGAATAATACTATCAGGACCTGATAAATCAGATTATATATAAAGTTTTTCTTTATTGAGTTCATCTTTTCCGTTTATCCTCTTCCATCACTTTTAATATTCTTTCTGCCACCGTATCCCACGAATATTCTTTAATATATACTTCCCGATTGTTCTTCACAAACTCTATCATCGTATGATCGAAAATGGTTTCATACATGATCTTTGCCAATTCCTGCGACTCATCACATTCTAAGAGATGACCATTCTTACCCTCTTGCACAAAATAGCTCATTTCAAAAGCATTCCGCGCAATAACAGGAAGCCCATATATCAAAGCCTCCACAAATACAAGCCCGTATGCCTCATAACGGGACGGCATACAGAAGACATCACAGAGATTAAAATAAGTTGATAATTTTTCGTAAGACAAATCACCAATATAGTGAATATGGTCATTCAAGGCACACTCTGCAGGCTTATCTTTTGGGCCTGCAACATATAACTCAGCTTCCGGAAGATCATTCTTTTGCAGCAGATCAAACGCTTTGCAAACCAAATCACCGCCTTTTCGCTTAAAATCGCGACCCACAAAGAGGAATTTATTCCCTTTCTTTTGCGAATCGTCAACCTTAGATGCATCAATATTCGTGCCGCCACCTACTGCATGAACCTTTTCTCTGGGCAATTTTCCGGTCTGAATCAAATATTCAGCAAGCCATTTGCCCATCGTAAAAACTCCCGATGCACTTTGGTACACTTCCATTTGTTCGTTTGCGCGTCTCTGCAAGTCCTTCAACGCAATATCCTGATATGTACTATACTCCAAAGCCGGATCATTTCTTATTTTCATCTCAACAAGAGCTTCCACAGCCAGATCCTGATATGTATAGTACGGAACAGCTGCTTTACCAAAGCACCCGACCTGCAGAATAACGGTATCCTTATTAACGTTCTTTTCTTTTCGGCTAAAATTCTTTCGCAAAAAAGATGACATAAAAGGATTACAGAATCCCGGTTTATGAAAATCTATTTTTCCATTCCGTATTTCAGCATTGCTTACTTTGATTATCAGCTTTTCCAGATTGTTCAGCGTCATATCCATTTCTTCAACTTTTACAAGTTTTTTCAACGCTGTAAGCAACGAAAGGGATGTTCCCGACCATGAGTTCGCACGGTTCTTTGACCATCTACAAGCGTATACTATTTTATCTACTTTTTCTTCCACTTACCTAACCTCTCACTGATGCTCTTACTCATTATTTCTCAAAATAATTCTCGTAAGAATAATTTTCCACTTCGTAGCCAGATGTTTGCAACCGCTTTTTCAAAAGTTCCCGCGTATCTCCTATCACTTTAGCCGGGTTTCCACCAACAATCGCATAAGGTGGAACATCTTTCGTCACAACTGCTCCTGCTGCTACCAGTGCGTCATGACCGATTACAAGATCATATAAAATTATGGCATTTGCGCCAATCATCACATTATCTTCCACTGTGATGTATCCACCATAGGATAAAATTTCCGGTCCTTTATATTTGGGATTTCCATTCCACATACGGTGAATAATATCGTGTTCAAAAAAACTCACATTAGTAGCAATATTTACATTGTTACCAATAGATATTCTCCATGGACGGTTTGGCATATTCAAAGTATGCCAGTACCCCCCCCCCACCATATTTTTTGAACAATCCAGAATTGCGTAAAACCTGTGCTTTTTTCTCGTGCATTCCCAGCATTCCCAGTACACGAAGCTGAACCATAACGACCTTTCGTTTCAAACCACGCTTATCCATTCTGTTCATTTCCTTTCCTTATTGATTATCGCTTCAGGACTCGTTTGAGTACTCTTGGAATCGTTCCAAGTTTATATCGTACCACACGCGGCGTCCCGTACTTTTTCATTGCAGCCACATAGCCATCACGTTTATATACTTCACGGAATCCCCGACTTGTATCATTCCACTCAAATGCTTTTTGAAAACTAATTCCCCCTGTAAAAGCTTCTTCTGCTGGATGCTTTTCTATCACAATACTGTCATCCAGGAACTGCATCAGTTCATTTCCCTTTGTATTGTTGGGAATCATCAAAGTACATAAGTTCTTCTTCAGCAGCGATGTTTCATGCTCAAGCCCAAGGAAATCACCCAAGGTCAAATCGCCTACTCGTTCTTTCCGAGGGTAGCTGCAGGTATGGCAGCTTGCTCTCAAAGAGAATCCACTATAAAACCCTGTCAGGTATTCATTTTTTCCGCGTGGAGCCGCATACTCTTTTGTTCCGTTCTTCCACAAACAAAGCCAATAGTCTTCTGTTGAACTAACTCCGCGAAATGTTATGTTCGTCAAATTATTTTTGTCTTTATTTTTCCACTTCAGTTCTTCCCACAAATAGGACTGCGGGTTTACACCGTGACAAACAAGATCACAAGTGTAGAGATTTTCGGCATTTTTTCCGCAGAGCGCGCGTATTCCTGCGACTTGACAAGGTGTGCCGATAAACAAGGTCCTTCCTTGTTTAACAGCTTCTTTGATTTTCTTGAAACTGTCCCCAACATTGCTCTGAACATACCGGGAACCTTGAAACATTTCCAATTCATCCAGAGACTTCAGTTCCTGTACTTCTATATTCATTTCCTGATCCAACGCCGTTCCAAAAACCTTCCAGCCTGCCAGAAAAGCTTTTTCCATTAGAAAAGTAGCGATTCCTCCCGATGCAGCTCTGGGCTGTTTTTGCAGTTCCTTCCGGGCCGCAGCATAACACACTTCAGCTTTTGGATTTAACAGTGATATATATTTTTCATCTACATTGGGGCATACTCTACGGCAGCTCCCACAATCAATACACTCTTTCTCTGCAATAAAAGGCTGCACTTCACCATACTCATTTTCATTCATATGAATACAGTTTTTAGGACATACATTATAGCAAGCCGCACAGCCTGTGCATTTTTCACGGGGACAAATTTCCTGCATTCGTTATCTCCTCTTAACCAAGTCAGGAAATTCCTTTTCTGAGTATTTCCTGACACTCTTTGCGTTTTTTATCAACAACATCATTGACCTTTTCATAGTCAATTGCTGTCGATAATAGTTTCATACCATTATCTTCGTAGTACCTGCTTCCAATACCTGTCCAGTCAAACAGCTCATCCAGACGACTGTTCTGGCTCTTAGCATCGGTGTTCTTAAATCTTCTAAATGCAATAAATTGCTTATTCAAATTGATTGAAAATGCACACGCATGGAACGAGTCTGTGCAAACCAATTCTGCGCCCTCAATCAATGCTACAAATTCATACGTTCCTGCTGTTTCACATCTCAGAAAGTCATCGCCGCAGTCCGTATTTTCCAAAGGAAGGACAACAACAGGCAAGCCTGTTGCCTGTGAAATGATCTTCACTTCCTCCCAATGCGAAATATGGTTTCCAACAAAATATGTCAGAATGTACTTCTGCGGCAAATTCTTTTCCAAGTGAGCTTTTTGAGCAAACAGATGCCATGAAATACCATCCAGTAAAAATGTTGGGTCAAGTACCACATCAACAGGCTTATTTACCAACTTTTCAATAACGTCCGCGGCCTTCGATTCTCTCACGCTTATGGAATCGAACCGTTTTAAGTATTTTTTGTATTTGCCCTTTAGGGTTTCTGGAAGCTGCTCTACACCGATACTGGATGCGTAAGAGATTTTACGAATATTATCGGGAACAAAATCCAGCAGATAAACCTCATCAAAATGATCTGGATTCCAGACCTGATCGCTTCCAACCACAAAGCAATCAATTTTTTCAAAGGTTTTCCTCTGTTCCTCTTTTGTTTTCACGCTAACAAAAGACAGATTTTCGTCGATACATCTTTGAATATTATTTTCTTTTTCACTGTTTGTCTTACCCTTTGCACCTTTTTCTGCTCGGAATTTCTTCTTTAGTTTTCTAAGAATCCGTTCCCAATCCTTTAGTGTATATCTTCTGCCATAAGCCAGCATATAGGCATTATATCCCATTTCTTCAAGAGCCTTGACCAAAGCCACCGCCTGCAGACAGGTTCCGAAATTATTCGACTTATACCATGTTACGACACATACTGTTTTCATTTTGTTTTTCTCGCCTTCTCTCCGCTATGTAAATTCCTTGAAGAATCAAAAAGACAAAATACAATCCAGGTCTGGTAATGTAATAGCAGAGCGTTGAACTTGCTGCAAAGCCAAAAATATTGATTCCCATAGGAACGATAAGTTCATATTCATATCGTTTACAAAGGACAACTTCCTTTATCTGATACAACAGCACAGCAATGGATATGATTTCATATATAGCAAGTCCGACAATACCCCAATAATATCGGATTGCAAAGATTCCAAGGTCACTTGTGTAATATCCCGACATATAGAAATTGTCTCGTGCAAATCCAGATTGCTGTTTGCCATTGTATATTGCTGCTTGTCCATAATTTTGGTTCGGTGTTCCTACGCCAAACAATTCATGCCCTTCCAGCAAATTTTCAAAGTAATTTTTTTCATAAGTTCTGTATATGATATTTCCACCCTCTGTCGATTCCGATTCGCTGATTGAATCAATGATGATTCCCTGAACCGTTGACGTTGACAGGGCAAACAGGCCCACAACAACAGCGACGAAAATAATCCAAAACTTATTCTTAACACTTGGACTAAACAATATAATAATTCCAGCCGTGAGTGCTGTACACAAAATAACCATTCTGGACTGGTTAATAAAGATAACCTCAAAGATAAAAAGTATGAGCCATCCTATTGTGTTCTTTCTTTCTTCATCCGTATTTGTTTTCATAAGCGTAACAAGGCACCAGAAAACGCCTACCATCTGAGGAACATTGGAAGCATAGATTCTGTATCCCCATCGCACTGTATGCGAAAAGCTCGATATATCTACGCCTACATACAACAACAGCAGTTGACACAAATATACGATACTTATTGTCTTTATAAACTTAAAAATTTCTGATAAAATATCTTCTTTTGAGATTCGTCCCATACTATACATCATTATAATCGGATAGTATGCCAAATAAATATACATAGGACGAAGAACCATCAAGCCTGTAATGATTCCCTGATTATATATAGAGTATCCTGTAACCGCACCCACTACTCTTGATACCAGGAAAAGGAAAACCACAAAACCGACCTTATCTTTTTTTATAACTACCTTTCCCATGACGACAAAAAGCCATAGTGCAACAATAATATTCAAATCCGCCCAGGATAAGGTTGAACTTCCCAGTTTTACACTCGGCAATAGTCCCATTGCTTCAAATGAAAAGAAAAGCAGTACCGTCACTGAATATTTCGGCACCTTATAAATTTCCAGTAACATCAACGCCACAACAATCGCTGATAATATTGTGGAAAGCGTTGCACTCTTTGTAACATAAAACGTCAGACACGATAGTATAATCAGTACTCTTATACACGCTCGACCATTTAATTTCTTCGTGTTCATCTTCTTATCTCATTTCACTTTTATAATAAAAGACAAAGTTCTCAGTTTCAGTATATAAAATTGAAACATCCATTTTGCCAAAAGAATATCCAATCTGGAACAATTCCTATACTTTTCATAATAGTACATTTCCGAATCAAAGACTCTCTTCCTTTTTACCAAAAGGTTTTCAATTCCAGTCTTTGTTCTGTCTGTGGTTGAAACACCCTGTTCATGTATGATTTTGACCTCATTGGTATACCAAATCTTATAACCCTTTTCCCGAAATCGTTCCGTTAAAATCGGCTCTTCTGCATACAAGAAAGTATGCTCATCAAAACCGCCCACTTCAAAAAAAGGCTTTTCTCTTGCCAGCATAAACGCGCCAATAATGCGATAAACTTCTCCATCTTGTGCGTTATTTACCACATCATAGTTTATTTGTTTCAGCTTAGGAATTGCTTTATATATCGGCCAAAGAAGATTTGGAACTATATGCCTTTTATATATACTCATGTATTTTCCGGGCGATTGGTCTTTTCCATTCAGCCCAACAACTTTAGGCCCAATCATTGCCACATCTTTTCTATCTTCCAACTCCTTCTTCAAGATAGAAAGTTCAAACTCTTCTGGCAACTGAATATCTGAATTGCTGAAAAGAAGATATTCGGGGGCAAAAATATTTTTAGCTACTTCCGCGCCCAAATTGTTTGCAAATGCAAATCCACGATTTTCTTTATCCGATACATATACAACCGTTATGCCATTTCGATTAAACGTCCGAATATGTTTGAATTTCATGTCATTTAGGTTATAATTTTCAGATCGTGCAAAGCCAGATTCAAGTAAGTTTTCACTTATCACATTCCCATTTTCTTCATTTGGGGTATTATCTACGACTACAAACGACACATCTTTATAGTCAGAAGTCCTGCAAAAATCATTTATATACTTCACACATCGTTCTGCCGTTTTATAATCAACTATTATGACTGAAATCATCTTTTCTCCCTTAGTAGCAATCTTTTACAATCTCATCCACAATCGTATTCCAATCATATCTCTTATTAACATATTGCTGGAATTTCTTGCCCATCTGTGCCAAAGAATCTTTAGTCTCTCCATTGAGGATTTTTTGTAAGTTTTCGCAAATGGCTTTATCATCATTGGGAACGACCCATCCGCAGCCATCATCAATATATTCAGCCAAAGAGCCTACATTCGTACAGAGAATCGGAATTGCTTCCGCAGCTGCTGTGAGCATAACACCACTCATACTTGCATGACGATATGGCAGAACGATCAGATTCGCTTCCTTCAAGAAATAATTAAGCAAGTTATTGCTAATATATTGGTCAAGAAAAATAATATCCTCTTGGCTTTTTACATATTCACCTAATTCGTCAAGTTCAGGATAACTCGGCTGTGTTTTTCCTGCAATCACCATGCAGCAATTCTTGTGATCTGCAATCTCCTTCCACGCCCTTATGATCCGATCCATACCTTTATCATAATAGATCATTCCAAAGCTCAGAATCATTCGGTCATATTTATTGATAAATTGCTCACACTTCTGAATTTCCGCATCGTTATAATCAATTTTTTCTTTCAGCGTGTTCTTTTTTCCATGCCTCGAAATATACACTTTTTCCTTATATTGAGGGTAAAGTTTCGAGAACTCTTCATAGATGCTTTGTCCATGTACGATAATCACATCAGCGCAGTTGTAAATTTTTCCATAGGAATCAATATATTTTTCACTGTTGATATGTGGCAGGACATTATGCGCTGTATATACCAGCTTGCCACAATATTTCTTTATCTTTCTAAAAAAGATTGGATCAACTTTGCTTATAACGCTCCAATGGATATGAACAACATCCGGTTTTTCTCTTTTTATGATATTTACAAGTTTTAAGTATTGGCATATATATTCCGTTGCGCGCACGGCATTGCGTTTTGCAGATGGCACCATTTTTTCGCTATTCTTGAAAAAATAGCGATGGCACTTATACGGAATTTCTTTATCTGAAATCTCATAATAAAAGTTTGTATATAGTGATACATCTATATCGTCTCTTTTATATAATGCCGAAACCATTCCGTTCAGATATTCTTCATCGCCCTTAATCCCTCTTGGATTGATAACGATAACTTTTTTCATCCCTTGTCATCCTCTATAAATTTTGTAATGTCATCAATTATCACTTGAGTGTTACTTTGGTATTGATTGTAGGTCGTGCTTTTTACTGTTCGCATCGCTTCTTCCAGCTTTGCACAATCTTGACATTCACAAATCAAATTCAATTCCTTGAATTGTCCTACAAGCTGCAGTTGATGATCATCAACGTGTTCCCCGTATCTAGCAAGGCGCGGAACTGCTATCACTTTCTTTCCCTTTTTGACCGCTCCAATAATAGCTCCTGTTCCCCCATGAGTAATAACAATTTCCGCCTTATCCATAATCTGTGAGAATTTTTCCCTATCGAGAAATTGTTCATATTTATAATTCGTTGGCTTATAGTCGCTATATCCTATTTGAGCAAACACTTCATCCTTGATTTTTCCTGCTGCGACCAACTCATCCACAGCTTTTAGAAGTCTATTGAATTGGAACTTCTGAGATCCCAAAGTTATAAAAATCATGCGTTCCTCCACTCTAGTAAATGCCCCCTAAATAAATCGCTTTTGGATAAAACTGAAGCATTGGTTTCCATTGAACATAAAATCTATCCGCAAATTTATATAAAAATCTTCCTGTTTCTGTCGGAGACGATACCTTTGCGAAAGATTCTATGTAAATCAATTTCTTTCCAAACAATTTTGCTATCAAGCATAATGGAATCATCGCCAACACACCAGTTGTGATAACAATATCTGGTTTTTCCTGCAAAAAGATAATTATACTTTTCACCGCATTCACAACCATCCAAAACGGGAAGGACACTTCTTTACGGTTCACTTGATGCACATAGTACATCTTTTCATTTTTTATAGTTGCTCTATACTCAGTGTGTTCCGTCACAACAAAAGATTCATATTTGCTCATCAACGGTCGCAACATTGATATTTGCTCAAAATGTCCGCCCGATGAAGCAGCAAAGCATATTTTAGTATTTTTCATTTTGACTACACTTTCCCTCTGCCATCATTAAACCTCTAGGAAAAATTCATCTTCCAGCATCAAGCACAGACAATGATAGACCGGAAGATGAAGCTCCTGAATCATGTATGTCTCAGTTTGTGGCACTTTAATGCATACATCGCTCATCTGTTCCAATTTACTACTTTTTGCTCCTGTCAGACCAATTACTTTCATGCCTTTTGCGTGAGCAGTTATTGCCGCATACAAAATATTTTTGCTGTTTCCACTTGTTGAAATGCCCAAGAATACATCTCCTGCCTTGCCATAACCATTCACCTGTTGCGCAAAACAGAGAAGTGGCTCACAATCATTCATGTATGCTGTTGACAAAGCCGGATGTCCATCTAAAGCAATCGCCGGAAGCGCGCCTTGCAAGTTTTCAGCCAAAATCGTTCCTAATTCTGCATTTTCTTGAAGCAGCTTCTCTGCAAAAGCTGCTTTCGGCTTTCTTGGAAGTCTGAACCCCTTCATCAATTCTCCAACGATATGTTCTGCATCCGCAGCAGAACCTCCATTCCCTGCGACCAGCAGCTTTCCGCCATTTTTATAAGAACATTCTAGTACCTGATATGCCATAGCAATATCAGATTCTACGATTTTCAATGCCGGATAACGCTCGCAAAGAAGATCAATATGCTTTTTTATATTCTCTTTTAACTCGTTCATTTTCATTCTCCGTAGCTTTTCTTTATAAGCACTTCTTTGCAAACTCCAAGAGAGAATTCACAGTCATCATCTGATCGAGGTTTTCTTTACCATTTCCAATCAGCGCAGTTTTACAACCTGCATTGATACCAGCTTTAATGTCATTTTCTCCATCACCAACCATCCAAGACTGGGACAGATCAATGTTAAAGTCGCTCGCAGCCTTCAGTAACATACCTGGTTTCGGTTTTCGGCAATCACAGTCAATCTTCAGTTCTGGACGTTCGCCATCATACCCTTTATGTGGGTGGTGAGGACAATAATAAATTGCATCCAGATAAGCTCCTTCTTTGCCAAGGAGCGTTTCCATCTTATTGTGAATTTCTTCTAACTCATCAAAAGATACCTCGCCCCGAGCAATTACAGGCTGATTCGTTACAACAATTGCAAGATACCCTGACTCATTGATTTTACGAATTGCTTCTGCAGCACCGTCTAGCAGTTCAAATTCATCAATGTTCCGAAGGAATCCCACATATTTATTGATGGTTCCATCTCTGTCAAGGAATATCGCTTTCTGTTTATTTTTCAGATTTTTTCCTGTAACGCGACCCTCACGATAATCGGCACACACAGAATAGTATCTATCCGGCGTACCCATATCTTTAACATATTCTGGGCTGTCGTAGCAGAACATCTTTCCTGTTCCAGCAAGCGGCTTCAACAATTGACGATCTAAGTCTACTTTTACTGGTTTTCCATCACCGCCATTTTTCCCAACAACTTCAGCATCAATCCCGGAAAGTGCTAATATCTCCGGGTTAATAACGTGAAGTCCTGCATTCACACGGTTTCGATAGTACAGTGGCCTTTCATCTTCTTTTGCAAGCCACCTTTCTACTGCACCGTTCTTATCTGCAATAATCAGCCCGCTATCATACGGATGGCTATTAGGATGAGTAAAAAGTGTAACCAGTCCACCATGTTGCTTGTGATACTCAACAAATCTGTTAAAGTCCACATCAAACATAGCATCAGCATTCAAAAGCAGAAAATCTTCTGTTAATTTGTCTTTAATCTTGAACAGCGCACCAGCATTACCCAGCGGTTCACGTTCAAAATAATATTCAATATGTACACCAAACGGCTGCCCTGTCACTGGTGAGTTTCCAGAACCGTCACCAAAGTAATCCATGATAATATTTCCAAGGTGGCTCACTGTAATAAGAATGTCATCGAAGCCCTGCTCTTTCAGACATTCAATCTCTCGTTCCAAAACAGGAATGCCTTCAATTTTTATCATCGGCTTTGGAATGTCACTCACCACTGAAGAGATACGAGTTCCTTTTCCGCCTGCCATAATCACTACTTTCATATCGTTAATCCTTCGGTGTATAATCTTCCGGTGTATAGTGGATTACTCTTGTGCCACCATCTTCAAATTTGAACGGAATGTACAGCAAATCTCTCATTGCCCAACGTACAGCATCCTGACGTTCCGGCTGCACATAAAACACGAGGAAGCCACCGCCACCAGCACCAAGCAATTTTCCACCTAGGGCACCAGCAGCCATTCCCTTTGCATAAAGTTCATCAATGCTATTTGTTGACACGGCCGAACCGGTCTGCCTCTTCAACTTCCAAGTATGGTCAAGCAGCCGTCCAAAATCATCCAAATCTCTTTCTTTATCCGTCAGAACCCGCTCTGCATCACCAACCAAAGAAAGCATCTCTTTCAACTGTTCTGTTTTATCCGTCTTTCCTGCTGCATTTGCCTTTTGCACATCAGAAGAGAAACGGGTAAAGCCCGTAAAGAACATCATCAAATTCTGATTAAGCTGCTTTTTTCTTTCTGGCGAGATGATTACCGGAAGAACCTCATAACCATCAGCATTGAAATTGATACGGTTAAAGCCTCCAAAAGATGCGGCAATCTGATCCTGCCAGCCGCCAGCTTCTTGGCAGAGATTCCGCTCCAGATAAATTGCCTCATCTGCTAATTTCTTTTTATCAGCATACTTTCCTTTAAGAGCATAAAAGGCATTTAACATACCAACTGCAAACGAGCTTGACGTGCCAAGACCAGAACGTGCAGGAAGATCGGCCTCATAAGTAAGGCGAATTTCATGCATATCTAGCATTTTCATTGCGTTTCGGATTGCCGGATGCTGGATATCGTTAATATCCGTCACGCGCTCTGTCTTTGAATACGACAGCTCAGTAGAATAGTCAAAGAAGCGCGGCAAATGACGCACATTCACATAGCAGTACTTGTCAAACGTAGTAGACAAAACCGCACCACCATGTTCTTTAAAAAAATTTTCCATATCTGTTCCGCCGCCAAAAAAAGACATACGGAATGGTGTTTGTGTAATAATCATGTTTTCTCCTGCCTTATCAATCTCTCTGGAAAATATCTCTTGTGTATACTTTTTCTTTCACATCATCCAAGCACTTGTCATAGCGGTTCGCAATGATGGCGTGGCTCATTTCCTTGAACTTTGCCAGATTGTTGACCACCACAGAGCCAAAGAATGTCTCTCCGTCCTTCAGAGTCGGCTCATAGATAATGACTGTTGCGCCCTTTGCCTTCACACGCTTCATGACACCCTGGATAGAACTCTGACGGAAGTTATCGCTGTTGCTCTTCATGGTCAGACGATACACACCAATAGTGACTGCCTTTTCCTTATCCTCATCGAACTCATTTTCTGCATCGTAGCCGTAGTAGCCCGCCAGCTTCAGAACTCGGTCTGCAATAAAGTCCTTACGAGTACGATTGGATTCCACGATTGCTTCAATCAGGTTCTCCGGCACATCGGCATAGTTTGCCAGCAGTTGCTTGGTGTCCTTGGGCAGGCAATACCCGCCGTAGCCGAAGGACGGATTGTTGTAATGGCTACCGATACGCGGATCAAGGCAGACACCATCAATAATCTGCTGGGTGTTCAGCCCCTTGCTTTCTGCGTAGGTATCCAGCTCATTGAAGTAAGCCACGCGCAGAGCCAAATAGGTGTTAGCGAACAGCTTGACCGCCTCGGCCTCAGTGAAGCCCATGAACAGCGTGTCAATGTTCTCTTTGATTGCACCTTCCTGCAACAGACCGGCAAACTCATGAGCAGCTTCTACCAGACGCTCATCGTTCAGGTCAGTTCCGACGATAATGCGGGAAGGATACAGGTTATCGTAAAGAGCCTTAGATTCACGCAGGAATTCCGGACTGAAGATAATATTCTTGGTATTGAACTTCTTACGCACAGAAGCGGTATATCCAACAGGGATAGTAGATTTGATGACCATAATGGCATTCGGATTATATTCCATAACCAGCTTAATCACAGCCTCAACCGCAGAAGTATCAAAGTGCTGGGTCTTGCTATCATAGTTGGTAGGAGCCGCAATCACAACAAAATCCGCATCGCTATATGCTGCCTTTGCATCCAGCGTTGCGGTCAAATTCAAGTCTTTTTCTGCCAAGTATTTTTCGATATAGTCATCCTGAATCGGGGATTTCTTATTGTTAATCATATCGACCTTAGCCTGCACAATATCGACTGCAACCACCTGATGGTGCTGCGCGAACAGCACTCCCAACGAAAGACCTACATATCCCGTGCCAGCCACAGCGATTTTATAATTTTTCATAGTTCTGTTCTCCCTCACTAATTTTTTTATTTGATAAAACAGCAAACAAGCCCACGGCGGATTGCTCAATGGCAATCCACCGTAGGCTCGATTCGTTCTCCTTAATTTTTTACTTGCTGCTCATTTTGTGGGTCAAAACAGAGCTGCGCCAAAACCTCCCACCTATAACTTCTGGATTTTAGCATCTCCGCAGCCTGTCAGCAAATAAATACTTTTGTTGAACGAGTCGAGCCGTCAAAACCCTTTAGTTATCGTGGTATTTCTTGGTTGACCCTATTATATCTCTAGCCCCTCTCCGCTGAATGGTCGGAACAGACTTCTGACGGATTCCCTCGTACTCCGTTTTACCAGCATCGTCATATTCTGCACCACTCACATGATGGCCTGCTCTATTGTAACAGGTCACGTCACAACCATTCTGTGCCATTCGAGTGCAGAGCTCTTTGACAACGATCTCTACTCCGCCTTCTCTTGATAATCGCTTCTGTCCGAACATCGCAATCGCAAGTTTCTTACTCATAAATCTTTCCCACAATCCCACTCAATTTCTTCATCAATATCTCGGCCAACACAAAGAGCGGATAGGCTCATGCACCTGTCCGCTGGCTGTCACCCCACCCTCATGGTCGAGATTTCTTCCTGATCACCATTTCTGCCGCTCAGAAAGATCAGTCGTTCATTCTTCGGGTAAGAAAATATGAACTTCGGGTTGCGGAGCCTTTCATTCTCTGCCGTACCCTTGTCCCTATTATGACAGCCGCGTATTATTTCACACTCCCCGCCGAGGATCGGAGGCTGGGAAATAGAAAACACATAATCCATCTTTCCAACCTTGAAGGTCGCACCCATTGCTCCAAAAAAATAGGAAACAATGTTCTTCACACGGCTTTTCTTATTGGTCTTGCTGAACTCCGGCACACGGATTCGTAAAACCTTCACGCCGTTGATTTCTTCTTCGTAGTACTTCTGCGTCTTGTATTTTTCTTCGATAGTTCCTAAGTAACTAGGCACCACGCAGATAACCGTAATGTTGAACTTATCCAGCATACCCTCCGCCAGTTCACGGAGAATCTGCCCCGTTGACGCAGTATCTGGAATATAGTAATGAGCATAAATCAGGAGATTCTTCTTATTTGACATTCTGCTATATTCCTCTTACAAGTTGTTGTTTATGTATATTTTCGACTAGCGCTCAATCTACTGTATTCTGCACCCACCGTCTCGCGGCTTTGTACGTTACGGAGTTTTTTACTCCCCACGCCCCAGCAAGCACACCTTGAAGGTCTTAAAAATAATCTTCCAATCCACCCAGAAGCTGCGCTCCTTGACGTATTTCACGTCCAGATCCATCCACTCCTCAAAAGAAAGGTCATTGCGATGCGGGGCGATCTGCCAGTAGCAGCTCAGGCCGGGAGTCACATACAGACGCTGCTTTTCATAGTCGCCGTACTGCTCCACCTCGCGGGGAAGCGCCGGGCGGGGGCCAACGATGCTCATATCGCCCTTCAGGATATTCCACAGCTGCGGCAGCTCATCGAGGCTGGTCTTGCGGATAAACTTACCCACACGGGTAATGCGGGGGTCGTCCTTGATCTTGAACACAGGACCATCCATTTCGTTCTGGTCTAGCAGGTCGTCCAGTTTTGCCTCTGCATTGGGGCACATGGAGCGGAACTTATAGAACTTAAAGGGCTTACCGTTGCGGCCGATACGCTCCTGACTGAAAACAGGACCCGCAGACGGGTCGTCCACCACAATTGCGATAGCCGTAGCCAGCATGACCGGCGACAGCACCACCAATGCCAAAGATGACAGGATCACATCCTGCGTCCGACGCCCGATCCAGTATAGGCGATGGTCGCGCAGATTTTCCTTGCGGTTAACTTCAACTTCCTTATCGATTCCAACAGTATTCGTAGCCATTTTTTCTCCTCACATAAATCCTTGTCTATGCACTTCTTATCGTCATTCGTTTTATCGCAATTTTCAGAAATAGTGCCCTATCAACACGGCATATTTGCGATATGCAGTTTGCGGATGCTGCTTGCGCATTAAAAACATCAACTGCTATAAAGTAATCCCTTTAACTCACACCGTTCCCGCAAGCACCTTCCTTTTAGATAACCATTCCTCTTTTCCTAAAACCGGCAGACCGTTTACCCCTGATCTCCGGGCAAGCAAAAGCCCTCGGACGACAGCTTCGCCCAAGGTCATTTCAAATGCAATGTGGCCATAATGAAAACCAGAACGTCATGCTACAGCTCAAGCGCCGCATGTGCATTGCTTCCAGTATGCAATATTTCACATTTTTGTAGAACCTCAACAAGCCCACTTCATTTTCACCTTTGCGCATCACGCCAGCAAGGGAAACAACAGTGGGCTTTTTATTTTGATCTATCACATGATTGTTCGCAAACAGACATAAGCCCACTGGATTCACCTCCTTACCGCAATCAAGGCGTATCCTTCTATCACAAAACAGAGGATACCAGTTCTTCTACGTGGCCGTCTGAATTCTCTTATTATTCTATCATGGTTATATCTGGGAATCAATAGAAATCCGAGGAAATGTATCCATCCATGTTTTAGAAAAAAATGCGATTCAGCCAGAACTTTTTTGCACATTGCCCAGTTTTGCATGAAAGCTCCAGATGAAATCATCGATGGACAAAATGTGTGGTCATATAGTTGTCCAAGGCGCTGGAGAGTGCAGTCAGGTGTGATAGCAACCCCGATGTAATGACAACCGTTAAATAGAGAGCGCCCCCTCGCGCGGAAAAGCCGGTATATGCTGTCACATTGATCAGGAGTTTTGACGAGGCATATTACACAGTACCACATAATTTCTACTCTCTCCCCTGCTGCTCCTATTTATATCAGCATTCCGTCACTGCAGGTACCACCCGCTCTGAGTCAGACTATTTGTTCACGCAAAAAAGCCCCTGCCGATCACCTTTCTGTGAAAGACAGAGGCCGATTTTACAGCAATGAATCCGTCATCGTCTGATAAACGCTGTCCGCATTTTGCTCTACGCTCTCATTTATAATCTGCACCAGCATCTCCGAAAGCGCAGTTCGTTCGCCCGGAGCGGTGTTCAGCACGATATCCTGCAGAATGTCCCGCAAGATTTTTTCCCGGTCTGGGGAGATAAGACAACTCCGCTGTTCTAAGGAAAGGGAGCCCGCCTCTGGATTTTTAACCACCCCGCCCCCTGTTGCGCCGGTTCTTGCGTAGAGAGTCTGCAAAACATACCCCTGCACACTCATGTTTTCGGCTGCAGCAGACTGGCGGATTATTGCCCCCATCTCCTTGGAGGGTCGAATCATGATATTATCCTGTCGTTTGTTATACTCTACGCTCGCTCGATTATGTGCTTCTTTTGTCGCCATATATACACCTATTATAGCATGGTCGGTTAACTGACATTATGCATATTTTTGTGCGATATATGTCGGTTAACGTTGGTTACTTTGCGAATAGACATGTCGTCGGTTAACTGATATACTCATGCCATCGGGAACACCTGTTCTCACATCCGACCATTCACCCAACGATTTGAAGAGAGGTACGCACATGAGTATCAACGTTTTACTGACCCTTGTCGAGCAGTACAAGGAGGCCGCCCAACTGATCGAGGCTGCACAGGCTGAACAGGAACAGCTGAAGATCCAGATCCGCGAGGCACTGGCTGAGCGCTCCACCAACTATCTGGAAGTAGGCTGCCACAAAGTCCGCCTGTCTGATTTCTCCAGCACCCGACTGGACAGCAAAGCCATCAAGGCCGTAGCGCCCGACCTGTACGACCAGTACAGCAAAACGGTCACCGGCACCCGCCTGAGCATTACCTGACATCACCCGAAAAGAGCCCCACACAACGACCACCGACCAAAGTTGACGTTGTACAGAGCCCACTACACCCGCCGGGGCGGGCTACACCAACATTATACCTGTCCCGGCCTTTTTTATCAAGAGAAAGGTTCGAAAAATCATGAAACAGACTGTCAAAACCTCCCGCACTGCCGGTCAGCTGGAAAAGATGTTCCGCGAGCTCAACAAGCACTACTTTGCAGGCAAACTGCCCGAGCCCATCATCAGCCTGAAAAAGACTCCGTCCGCATACGGCCATATCACCTGTAGCAAGGTCTGGCAGGCAGGCGGTGAGAACAAGTATGAGATCAATATTTCGTCGGCTACCCTTGACCGTCCCATTGAAGAGACCGCATCCACCCTGCTGCACGAGATGGTGCACGAGCACTGCATGGAGACCGGTATCAAGGACACGAGCAACAACGGGGTCTATCACAACCGGCGCTTTAAGGAGCAGGCAGAAGCACACGGCCTGACCGTCGACCACCACGAGAAATACGGCTGGACCATCACGAGCCCATCCGAAGAGCTGTTGGACTTTATCATCTTCCAAGGCTGGCAGGACATCCAGATGGGTGAGCGGCTGGCATGGTCGGATATGGCAGGCACCGGAGCAGGCAGCAAAGCACCCGGCAGCAGTCAGACCGGCGCGCCGAAACCTCCCAAGGCAAAGAGCAGCACCCGGCGGTGGGTATGCCCCAAGTGCGGTACCATCATCCGGAGCACCAAGGACGTGCGGGTCATCTGTGCGGACTGCATGGAGCTGTTTGTGAAGGCTGACTAACCATAGCAGGACAGAGAGCGAGGGCACGAGTGAGAGTAGTGCCGGTTTTAAAAGTGCACCCGTAAAGACAGAGATTCGCCGGGCTGTGAGAGGACGCCCATTATATTGAAGGAGAGCAGCCATGACCATTATATCAGAACGCTTGCAGCACCTGCGCCTGACGCACGGCTATACCCAGACCGACCTTGCCCGAACCATGGGTGTGACCCGCCGGGCAGTCTACGCATGGGAGCACGACAAATGTCCCGAGATTCCCCGCCTGATCCAGCTCGCCCAATTCTATCAGGTGTCGACCGATTATCTGTTGGGGCTGACGGAGTGAGGTGTGCCCCGCCACCGGAGGCCTTACCGGAGACTTTTTGCCTGCGATAGTGTGGTCAACCATCAGTCCGCGCGACGGCAGCCAGAAAGCACCATATTTTAAAAGCGTCCTTGTAAGTCCATCTTATCGGATGCATCGTTTGGTAAACTTCAGGTACAGCAAAGCAGCAAGGCAATAAAACCGCGAAACACACAATATATCACACCTTACAGGAGGAAAACATCATGTCACGCAAACACGATCCTTTTATTGATTACGCTATGTACAGCTCCATTCAGAGTGACCGGGAGCACGGTCGGCCGCTTGGCTGCGGGTGGTGTATGCTGCTCTTTGGAGGACTTACTATTCTGTATGTTTTCCTCTCAATCGTTTCTGTCTTTGCAAATTAAGGAGGATACTATCATGAGTGGCGCAGGTTCGTTCTTTTTAGGGTTGTTCGGTCTGGGTGCTTCTGCAGGTATTAGTGCAGGACAATCCATCAGTCAGAAGAAGGCGGTTCATGAAGCCGTTGAAGAGATGGGTTATGTCGGCACCCCTGATGTTCTGCGGATGAGGGAGCGTGTCCGTGATGTACTGTTTTGCAGGCTGTGGAGTTGCCCCGGCGGTTTCCGGTTCTTCCTCCGGCACAATGGGATCAAGCTGTTCGTCGGCCTCCTTTTTCTTTTTGCGAGAGGCCTTAATACAATCCAGAATCTCCTGCAATTTTTGCTGTCGTCCTTCTTCCGTCAACGAGGCAGGGTCAATGTGCTGCTCCTGCTCATACTCCCGTTGTGCCTCAGCCAGCTTCAGGTAGAAACCATCGAACGGCCAGCGCTTCTCTTCATCACTCATATTGATCCGCGTCTCCTTTTTTGATTTCACTATACCATATCATTTCGTTTTGCTCAAGGGACATTGACCCATTTTTACTTTTCCTCCCCCTTCCCCATCTTGATCTTATCTCCGTGGCGATTTTTGCGGGTCAGCTGCTCTAGGGGATTCAGGGCGTCATAGTTGGCTCTCAGGTCGTCCGCATACAGTGCCACATACCGCCGGGTCATGGTAAGGTCTGCGTGTCCCAGCAGCTTTTGCAGACGGAATGGGTCGCCGCCAGCTTGGATATACAGCTTCGCATAGGTGTGCCGGAACAGGTGCATAGAGGTCTTATCCACGCCTCTGCTATGATTATAATTCCAAATCGCATTACCGAGCGAATTCAACGTCATCTGGTTGCCATACTCCGAGACAAACAACGGGGCTGTAGGGTCGCTGGTACGATGCTCCAGATACTCCTCCATGATCTTGACCAGTGCCTTAGAGAGCGGCACGATCTGCTGATTACGCGCCTTCATGTGGCGGAAAAACACTGTCCCGGCGGAAAGGTCCAAATCTCCGATCTGCAGGTTGAGCAGCGTGGACGCACGGCAGCCGGTACCGAGCAGGAAGTTGACTATGACCCAGTTGCGGTATTCAGCAAAGGAGCAGGTTTTGCAGTCCGGTTCCTTCAGCAGCTTCTGCAGCTCATCGGTGGTGTAGGGTTCTTTGATCGGATCATCTGCACGCACCAGTCTGATCGGATACTTTTCCAGATAGCCCTTTTCCATGCACCAGTACAAAAACGCACGCACCATGCGGAGGTTCGTATTGATGGTGGTATCGTGGAGCTGCTGGTCCTTCATATAGAAGATATAATCCTCTACCGTTTCCTCTGTGATGGTATGAATGGGCTGTTCTGTATCCCCCAGAAACCGAAAGAAGCTCCTGCCCTTTGCGGCGTAGAAGTCGAGTGAGCCTTGGGAGAGGTTCTTGAGCCGGTTGTACTTTTGGAACCTTTCAAAGGCCTGTTGGATGGTGGGATTTGCCTTGGCAGCGGGTCTTAAATCACGATTACGCACGAGAGAGACTCCTCCGTTTTTCGCGAAAAATCCCTCTCGCCCGCTCAGTTCTTCCAGAAAATGGAATAAAAAGAAAAAGCCCAGAATCATTCGAATCAACGAACAATTCTGGGCTTTTACATGCCGCCGACGGGGGTCGAACCCGTACTCTGTCTCCAGAAAGGGATTTTAAGTCCCTCGTGTCTGCCAATTTCACCACAGCGGCGCAAACCCGGCTTACAAAGCCCTGCTGCCCTCTGGCTTGGGAGGGAACCGGGAATAACAGGTGTGAGGTAAAATGTCATCCAAATGACTTGCCGTCACTTGAAGTAACATGAAATTCAGCGATATTTATGATACAATAGTTTCCGTACTTTGTCAAGAAAAACCGCTTATTCGGTGCTGTTTACACCTTGCCGCCGTGCAGCTCGGCGTACATCCGGGAGCGGCACTCGGCCACTGCGGGGGTCATGTTGACGTAGTGTTTGTGGGGGCACTCCAGACGCAGCTCGCTCTCCCAAGTCTCCTCGGTGAGCTGCTTTGCAATATAGGCCTTCTTTTCTGCAATAGAGGGCAGTTCAATGGCCAGCTCGCCGCCCAGAATATGCGGCACCAGCAGCGGGCGCACAGCGGTGGGGATAAAGGTGATGGTGCGCTCGATGGCGTCCGAGTCCAGGTTGACCATAGTGACCGGCTTACCGGCCTCGATGACCTCGCCGTCCATGGCAATCAGGTCGCACTGTGCCTGACCGTTTTCATCGTACAGACGCCACGGCATTTTCTTGCCCGGGATGATGGCCTTGCTGGCAGAGTCCGAGCACTTCATCTTGGGGGTATAGCTGCCGTCCGGCTTCTTCACTGCCACCAGCTTGTATACGCCGCCGAACACGGGGTCGGAGGCAGAAGTGATGAGGTTTTCGCCCACGCCGTAGGAGTCGAAGTGTGCGTGCTCGTACAGTTCCATGTTGGCGATCTTCTTCTCATCCAGACCGTTGGAGGCCACCAGCTTGATGTAGGGCTTGCCGGCGGCATCCAGAGCCTTACGCAGCCGCTTGGAGCCGCGGGCAAGGTCGCCGGAATCGATGCGGGCGCTCTTGACACGGCGATTGGGGTCATTGGGGTATTTCTCAATGAGATAATCGTCCAGCTTGATCAGGTTGGGCAGGCCGCTTTCCATAATATTATAGGTATCCAGCAGCAGGCTGACCGAATCCGGGTAGGTATCGGCAAAGGCCTTGAAGGCATCGAACTCGGTGGGGAAAAACTCGATAAAGCTGTGTGCCACAGTGCCCACGGCCTTGACCTCTGCACCGAACTTCATCTCTGCCAGACAGTTGGCCGTACCGATGCAGCCACCCAGCACTGCTGCGTAAGCGCCATCGTTACCGGCGCTCTCGCCCTGTGCGCGGCGGGTGCCGAACTCCATGACGTTGCGGGGGGTGTGGGTGTTCAGACCGGTGACGCGGGTGGCCTTGGTGGCGATCAGGCTATGGAAGTTCATGGTCTGCAGCAGGTAGGTCTCGATCAAGATCGCGCCCACCAGATCGCACTCGATGCGCACCATCTGCACATGGGGGTAGCAGACCGTGCCCTCGGGCAGGGCGTACATATCGCCCTTCCACTTGTAGGTGCGCAGATACTCGCAGAACTCCTCGCTCATGCCCTTGGTGCGCAGCCAGTGGATATCCTGCTCATTGAAGTGATATTCCAGCAAAAAGCGGGTCAGCTTGCGCTGGCCTGCGCTGATGGAATAGCCCTGATTATCCGGGTTTTTGCGGAAGAACATATCAAACACCAGCGTGGTATTCTTAAAGCCATGCAGGAACAGGCAGTTTGCCATGGTGAATTCATAAAAATCCACCACCATCGCGGGGTTATCGTAGTCCTCATCGGGGATATAAGGCTCAACCTTGATCTCGTTCATGAATGTTTTCCTCTCTATTTATACCCGGCGTCAGCTCTTCCCTACTGCGCGCCGCCTGCCGCTTGCCCGGCAGGGGGATCCTCCGCCCTGTCATGACAGAGCGTTTCTATCATGATAGCACGATTCCCCTGCCGGTGCAAGTATTTTCGCGCAAAAAGACCGCTGCACAAACGCTGTGCAGCGGTCTCTGCGCTTAAATCAATAGATTCTTTTCAGAACAGGCTTAGCCGTTCATGATGCTGGGGGTGGCGTTCTTCAGCACAACGTCGTGGCTGCCGCCCTCCACGATGGAGGTGGAAGAAACAACGGTCAGCTTGGCCTTCTGCTGCAGCTCGGGGATGGACAGAGCGCCACAGTTGCACATGGTGCTCTTCACCTTGTACAGGGTGGTCTGCACGCCGTCTGCCAGAGGACCGGCGTAAGGCACATAGCTGTCCACGCCCTCCTCAAAGCTCAGCTTGGTGGAACCGCCCAGATCATAGCGCTGCCAGTTGCGGGCACGGTTGGAGCCTTCGCCCCAGTACTCCTTCATATACTGGCCGTTGATGCGCACCTTGTTCGTGGGGCTCTCGTCAAAGCGGGCAAAGTAGCGGCCCAGCATCACGAAGTCTGCGCCCATAGCCAGAGCGAGGGTGATGTGGTAGTCGTGGACGATGCCGCCGTCGGAGCAGATGGGCACATAGATGCCGGTTTCCTTGTAGTACTCATCACGAGCCTTGGCCACCTCGATGACAGCGGTAGCCTGACCGCGGCCGATGCCCTTGGTCTCGCGGGTGATGCAGATGGAGCCGCCGCCGATGCCGATCTTCACAAAGTCTGCACCAGCCTCAGCCAGGAAGCGGAAGCCCTCGGCGTCCACCACGTTGCCGGCGCCCACCTTGACGGTATCGCCGTAGTGCTCGCGGATCCAGCCGATGGTGCGGCTCTGCCACTCGGAGTAGCCCTCGGAGGAGTCGATGCACAGCACATCCACACCGGCCTCTACCAGTGCGGGCACGCGCTGGGCGTAGTCGCGGGTGTTGATGCCGGCGCCTACAACGTAGCTCTTGTTCTTATCCAGCAGCTCGTTGACGTTTGCCTTGTGGGAATCGTAGTCCTTGCGGAATACCATATACACCAGATTGCCCTCGGCATCCACCAGCGGCAGGGTGTTGATCTTGTTGTCCCAGATGATGTTGTTGCAGTCGTGCAGGGAGGTGTTGGCCGGAGCGGTGACCAGCTTTTCAACGGGGGTCATAAAGGTGGTAACGCAGGCATCGTCCGGGGTGTGGTTGACGCGGTAATCGCGGGAAGCCACGATGCCCAGCAGCTTGCCGTTAGGAGTGCCGTCGGCAGTGATGGCGATGGTGGAGTGGCCGGTGCGTGCCTTCAGCTCCAGCACATCATGCAGGGTGGCAGTGGGAGCCAGATTGGAATCGGACACCACATAACCGGCCTTGAAGCTCTTGACGCGGCGCACCATGGCAGCCTCGTTCTCGATGCTCTGAGAGCCATAGATAAAGGAAACGCCGCCCTGACGAGCCAGTGCAATGGCCAGCTTATCGCCGGAGACCGACTGCATGATGGCGCTGATCATGGGGATATTCATCTGCAGCGGGCACTCCTCCTGTCCCTTGCGGTACTTGACCAGCGGGGTCTTCAGGCTGACCGCCGTGGGCACATTCTCCGCAGAGGAATAGCCGGGGACCAGCAGGTACTCGCCAAAGGTGCGGGAGGGTTCTTCGTAGAAATAAGCCATAATCAAACTCCTTTTCTCTTAACGCATCCGATACAAATCAGCATCAAAATCATTCATGTTTGCTGCTTATAAATTGATTGTATATACTTTACCACAAAGCCCGCAAGAATACAAACCCCTGCCGCGCCAAACTTTATAATTGTCCTTTGCGGAAAAACAGACAAATTGCCAAGCGTTTTCGGGCATTGGTCATACTTTGATTTTTGAAGTATCACTTTTGCAAGCCGAATCAGGCTTACGGAATGCAAAAAAGCTCGTCCGAAACACCGGACGAGCCCTTTTGCACACGAAGCGGGACACTGCCTGTGCGGCGCATGGATCATAGCTGTGAAGGAGAACAGCCGGAGGAGGAGGATCCGCGCCCAGTATCCCAAAAACAAGAAGAAAAAGATTTCACACACAGCCTTGGGGCTTTGCCCTTGCTGTAACCATATTGTAACTCTTTTGAAACCATTTTGCAATAGGGTTTTGTAATTTTTTTGTAATTTATTTTGTTAACTTTTTATGTCCTGCCCCGCCGGGCTGCCGCAAACATTATTTCCCTTTTTGTACCCGGTATGGTATACTGGCTATGAATATGCTGCCACAGGCAGAAAAAAGGAGTTTAGGATACGGTATGAAAACAAAATTGGGTATTGTGGGCTGCGGATTTCTGGGCAACATCGTGGCTGACGCGTGGAAGAAGGGTCTGCTGCCGGACTACGAGCTGGTGGGCGTGACCAGCCGCACCCGCGCTTCGGCTGAAAAGACCGCCGCCAATGTCGGCTGCGCCGTCTGTGAGGACGTGGACGCGCTGCTGGCACTTGAGCCGGAGTACATCGTGGAGGCGGCCTCGGTGGAGTCGGTGCGCGCCATGGCCATCCCGGTGCTGAAGCGGGGCGTGAATCTGGTCATTCTGTCCATCGGTGCCTTTGCGGATCTGGATTTCTACGCACAGGTCAAGGCAGCTGCTGTGGATGGCGGTGCCAAGGTGCATCTGGCCAGCGGTGCTATCGGCGGCTTCGACGTGCTGCAGACTGTCACCCTGATGGCACAGGCGCAGGGCCTGCCGGAGACCGCCGGCATCGAGACCCATACCGGTGCAAAGGGCTTCCGCAACACCCCGGTGTGGGCAGAGCATCTGCTGACCGACACCGAAAAGACCACCGTGTTCACCGGCAACGCCAAGCAGGCCATTGCCACCTTCCCCCGCCGGGTGAACGTGGCTGTGGCTACCTCTCTGGCCACCACCGGCCCCGAGATCACCGGTGTGACCATGCACTCCGTGCCCGGCTGGGTGGGCGACGACCACTGCATCACTGCCGAGATCGAGGGCGTGAAGGCCGTGGTAGATATCTGCTCCTCCACCAGCGCCATTGCGGGCTGGAGCGCCGTCTCTCTGCTTCGCAATCTGGCCTCGCCCGTCTGCTTCTACTAATATAAGGAGGAGTCCGTCATGTTTGAAAAGCTTGTTGCCATTGAGCCTGTCAGCCTGATCCCCTCTGCCGAGGAGGAGCTGCACCGCTACGCCAAAGATGTGGTGCTGTACCGGGACGTACCCGGCAGCGATGCCGAGATGGTGCGCCGCATCGGGGACGCCGATGCCGTGCTGCTGAGCTACACCTCCCGCATGGGCAAGGAGGTCATTGCGCAGTGCCCCAACATCCGCTATATCGGCATGTGCTGCAGCCTGTACTCTGAGGAGAGCGCCAACGTGGATATTGCCTACGCACGCACCCGGGGCATCAAGGTGCTGGGCATCCGGGATTACGGCGACCGCGGCGTTGTGGAGTATGTTCTGCACGAGCTGACCGGCCTGCTGCACGGCTTTGGGATGCCCATGCTGCGGGACGAGCCGGTAGAGATCACCGGCCTGAAGGTGGGCATCGTGGGGCTGGGCGTTTCCGGCCGGATGATCGCCGATGCGCTGCAATTTATGGGCGCAGAGATCAGCTACTTTGCCCGCAGCGCAAAGCCGGATGCCGAGGCTGCCGGTATGACCTTTAAGCCGCTGGCTCAGCTGCTGGCTGAGAGCGAGGTGGTGTTCACCTGCCTGAACAAGAACGTACTGCTGCTGGGCGAAAATGAGTTTGCCCAGCTGGGTGCAGGCAAGGTACTGTTCAACACCTCCATCGGCCCTGGCTTCGATTCCGCTGCGCTGGAAAAGTGGCTCGATCTGCCCGGCACCCATTTCTTCTGCGACACCCGCGCCGCCGCAGGCCCCGTGGCCGAGGACTTCTTTTCCCGGGAAAACGTGCGCTGCGCCAATGTGTCCGCAGGCCGCACCAAGCAGGCCTTTGTGCTGCTGAGCAAAAAGGTGCTGGATAACATCCGCACCGCACTGGGCGAATAAGCGGTGCATTTTGCGCGGCCTGTTTTTCTTGCATCTTTTCCCCGATTGTGGTATGCTTTCTAGTATAAAAAGGGAGCCCGCGCAAAGCGGGCTGAGAGTGGGCTGTATTGCCCTGACCTGTGACCTGATTTGGATCATGCCAACGTAGGGAGATAGCGCTTTTATCTGCGGATATGTCTTTGCGGGCATATCCGCATCTTTGCTGTAAAGGAGCATTTTACCCATGAAAACTGCATTGACCATTGCCGGCAGTGATTCCAGCGGCGGCGCCGGAATTCAGGCCGATATCAAGACCATGACCGCCAACGGCGTGTTTGCCATGAGCGCCATTACCGCCCTGACCGCACAGAACACCACCGGTGTGACTGCCATTTTTGACACCACGCCGCAGTTTCTGGCACAGCAGCTCGATGCCGTGTTCACCGACATCTACCCGGATGCGGTGAAGATCGGCATGGTATCCTCTGCCCCGCTCATAGACACCATTGCCGAGCGGCTGCACTTCTACGGCGCAAAGCACATTGTGGTGGACCCTGTGATGGTGGCCACCTCCGGCGCAAAGCTGCTGCAGGACGATGCTGTGCAGGCACTGACCGAAAAGCTGCTGCCACTGGCTGAGGTGCTTACCCCCAACATCCCAGAGGCTGAGATCCTGTCCGGCATGAGCATTGCAAACGCTGCCGACATGGAGGCCGCTGCCCGCACCATCAGCGAGCGCTACGGCTGCGCCGTGCTGTGCAAGGGCGGTCACCAGATCAACGATGCCGACGACCTGCTGTGGCAGGGCGGCACCGGCAAGTGGTTCAAGGGCAAGCGCATCGCAAACCCCAACACCCACGGCACCGGCTGCACCCTGTCCAGCGCCATTGCTTCCAATCTGGCCAAGGGGTATGACCTTGACACCGCCGTAGAGCGCGCCAAGGCCTACATTTCCGGCTGTCTGTCTGCCATGCTGGACTTAGGGCACGGCTCCGGGCCCATGGATCATACCTTCAACCTGAAGGGAGATTTTGTCCGTGACTGACCTGCCCTTTGTTTCGGCGCTGGTGCAGGCCGACCTGCCTGTGTGGGAGCAGTGTTTGCAGACCGAGTTTTTGCAAAAGATGGAAAACGGCATCCTGAGCGAGGACTGCTTTAAAAGCTACCTTGTGGAGGACAGCCTGTATCTGCGGGAGTACGCTAAGATCTTTGCTTGGGGCATGACCAAGGCCACCACCATGGCGGCTATGCGCACCTACTATTCCCTGCTGTCCTTCGTGCAGGAGAACGAGGACCTGACCCGGCTGCGGTATCTGGAACAGTACGGTCTGCGGGAAGCTGATATCCAGTCCCTGCCCCTGCGCCCGGAAAGCCGCGCCTATCTGGACTGCATGATCGACGCTGCCCGCACCGGCGAGGGCGAGGCTGAGTGCCTGATGGCCTGCCTGCCCTGTATGCTGAGTTACGGATGGCTGTTCCAGAAGCTTTTGCAGCGCTCCCCCGCCGTAAAGGACACCTACTACGGCGCGCTGGTGCTGGACTACGCCGGTCCCGGCTACGATGCCGCCTGCCGCGCATGGGCCGAACGCGCTGAAGCAGCCTGCACCGGCCTTTCGCCGGAGCGTGCCGCCCGCTGCCGCGCGATCTTCCGCGCCTGCTCGGAGCACGAGCTGCACTTCTGGGAGATGTGCGCCACACCCCGGACGGATATTTAAGAATAAACAACTCAAGCCCGGAAGGTCTGCAATCCTTCCGGGCTTGAGTTTTATAAAATCTTTATCGCAGCACCGAGAGTTCCTCAATGCCGTAGCGCTGCATCAGGGCGATGGCTGCCGGGGTGATCTCCTCGCCGCTGACCGCCACAGGGATGGCGGGCGGGCAGGACACCGTGGGCATGGCGCACACCCGCCCCAGCGCCTTGTGCACCGGGATGCGTACCTGTGCGCCCAGCACCGCCTGCCGGATGGTACAGCGCTGCACCGCCTGCTGCTGCAAGGCGGCAAACTCCCCTGCCCGGTTCTCGGGGCGGGGCAGTACGGCGGGCACGGCAGCCAGAAGCTGTTCCAGCGTAGCTTGCAGGCGCGTGTAGTCCTGCGGCGGGTTTTCCGGGGTGAACATCAGCACCACATAACGGGGGTCGGCGTACTCGCACTCCATCTGTGCGCGGCGCAAAGCATCTGCCAGCGCTGTGCCGGTGCAGCCAAGGGCGGCGGCGTCCAGCGTAAGCTTCATCGGCTCCTGCTGTGCCCCGGCAACTGCCAGCGGCACCGGACACTGCCGCGCCGCTGCGGCCTTGTTCAGGCTGCGGCGCAGACCTTCCAGCGCCGCGCAGCACTGCACCAGCCGCCGGGGATAGTCTCCTGCCAGCACCGCGTTGCAGACATCCAGCGACTGCAAAATGAGGTAAGAGGGGCTGGTAGAGCCGAACAGCGCCAGCGCGCCCCGCACAGCCGCTTCGTCCTGCACAGGGGCATCGTGCGCCAGATGCAGATACGCACCGCCGGTGACCACCGGCAGGGTCTTGTGGGCAGAGTCGCAGCACATGGCCGCACCCTGCGCGATGGGGTGACAGTTCTGCGGCAGAAAGCGCAGATAGGCGCCGTGGGCGTTATCCACCAGCAAAGGCACGCCCTGCGCCCGGCAGACCGCCGCCAGCGCCGGGAGTTCCTGCACCCCGCCCAGATAATCCGGGCTGGTGACGTATACGCCAAAGGGGCTTATCCCCTGCTGTGCCAGCGCGTGCAAAGCCCCTGTCAGCGCTTCGGCTGTGACGGGGCAGCTGCACAGTGCACCCTCTGCCTGCGCAGACGGCCAGAGCCAGCGGATATCAAAATCCAGCAGCGCCGCCGCGTACAGCAGTGCCTTGTGGGCATTGCGGGCGGCCAGCAGCACCGGGCGCTTACCGTTTTGCGGTGCGCCTTGCAGCGCCAGAAACAGCATGGCACGGATGCACTGAGATGAGCCCTCGGTGCTGTAATAGCTGTGCGCCGTGCCGAACAGCCGGGTGGCGTTGGCTTCACTCTCGGCAATAATGCCCTCCGGCGCGTAAAGCTCGTCTGCGCCGCAGATCTCGGTGATATCCAGCGGCTCAAAGCCTAAAAGGCTCTGCCCCTTGTGGCCGGGCATATGCAGCCGGGCGGTGCCGGACTTTGCATAGCTGCGCACAAAATCCACGATGGGGGTGGTCATGCTCATTCGCAGGCTTCGCCATCGGCGCAGGCGTTGCAGGTAGAGCCCAGCTCAATAGGCACCTCGATGCCCTTGGCTGCCAGTTCCTGATTCTCGGCTACCTTGATCATGATAGCGCACTCCATGCGCTTTTTGAACAGCTCGCAGCCGTACTCGTACACGCCGGTAATGCTGCCGGTGGCATGGTAGGAGTTGGCAGCGCAGCCGCCGGAGCAGTACAGCTTTGCCCAGCAGTCCTGACACTCCTTGCGGGCGTAGGCATTGCAGTGCTTGAACTCATCCCGCACAGCGGTGTTGGTAACGCCCTTCCAGATATCGCCCAGCAGGTACTTGGGGTCGCCCACGAACTGGTGGCAAGGGTACAGGTCGCCCCAAGGGGTAACAGCCATGTACTCGGTGCCGGAGCCGCAGCCGGAGATGCGCTTATAGATGCAGGGGCCGCCGGTCAGGTCGATCATGTAGTGGTAGAAGGTAAAGCCTCTGCCCTCGCGGTCGCGCTTGATCATCTCCTTGGCAAGGATCTCGTACTGCTCCTTCAGGATGGGCAGATCGGCCTCGGTCAGGGCGCTGGGGTCGCTGGGGTCGCAGACCACCGGCTCCATGCTCAGCTCAGTAAAGCCGAGGTCTGCCATGTGGAAGATATCGTTGGTAAAGTCGGTGTTATAGTGGGTATAGGTGCCGCGCATATAGTAGTTCTTGTCGCCGCGCTTCTTGACGAACTCCTGGAACTTGGGCACGATGCGGTCGTAGCTGCCGTTGCCTGCGCAGTCCACGCGGAAACGGTCGTTGACCTCCTTGCGGCCGTCCAGACTCAGCACCACGTTATGGCACTCCTTGTTGCAGAAGTCGATGACGTCGTCATCAATGAGCACACCGTTGGTGGTCATGGTAAAGCGGAAGTTCTTGTTATGGATCTTTTCCTGCTCGCGGCAGTAGGCCACCAGCTTTTTGACCATATCAAAGTTCATCAGCGGCTCACCGCCAAAGAAGTCCACTTCCAGATTGCGGCGGGTGCCGCTGTTCTCGATGAGGAAGTCCATGGCGCGCTTGCCCACCTCAAAGCTCATCAGGGCGCGGTCGCCGTGGTAGCGCCCCTGCGAGGCAAAGCAGTAAGAGCAGCTCAGGTTGCAGCTATGGGCAACGTGCAGGCACAGAGCCTTTACCACGGTGTTGCGGTTCTTGAAGTCAAAAGCCATGTCCTTATAGACATCCGGGCTCCACAGCTTGCCGTTTTCCTTCAGGCTGGTCACGTCATCGATGCACTGGCGCAGATCCTCCTCGGTCACGTCCGGGCGGCTGCCGTATTTTGCCAGCATGGCGGCAACGATCTCGTCTGCGGTATGCTCCGGGTACATGGCGATGACATCGTAGGCCACCTCGTCCACAACGTGCACCGAGCCGCTGCAGGTGTCCAGCACGATGTTATAACCGTTCAATTGATACTGATGTACCATTTTACACTCCATTTCAGATTACACAAAAAAATGCCGCCCGGCAAAGGCGGCATAGGGTTTGCAAAAATTACTTGTTGCTGTTCTCGCACTGCTGGTTAGCCACGCCGCAGGAGGTCTTGCAGGCGGACTGGCAGGAAGTCTGGCACTCGCCGCAGCCACCGGTCTTAACGCTCTTGGTCAGGTCACGAGTAGCAATAGTCTTAATACGCTCCATGATAGAAACCTCTCTAACTCTCAAAAATTTATCGCGCCGGACATAGTTCCGGTACGCTTTTATCTTGTAATAGGATATCACGCAGCGCGGCTTTTGTCAAGATTTTTTCGCTAAGCCTTTTCACCCGCCCATGGGCTGGTAGCGGGTAAGCACCGTGTGCAGCCCCAGCTCCCGGGCGCGCGCCAGTAAGTACCGGTAGCGGCACAGCAGCGCCTGCCGCTCGTAGATGCGCTGCTCGATCAGGTCCGTATCCACCTCCATATCAAACATCATCTCGTTGCGCTTCAAACAGAACAGGCATTCCTTCAGCTCCTCCTCCAGCTCCGGGTGGTAGCGCTCGTGCTCGGTATCCCGCGGGACGCGGGGCGAAAGCAGGGTCTGGGCATTCTGTGTGGTTCGTTCCGGCATAGGCATCCTCCTTCTGGTGCTTTGTAAGGTTTTGTACCTTCCAGTATAGGCGGTGCGGTGTGCAGAACCTGCCGAAGCGTGGCAGCGCTCCGGCATAGATTATCCGGCGCTGCTGCGGCATTTTCCAAAAAAGTACAACTTTTTTCAAAAATATGCTTGACAACTCCGGGCTTTTCCCGTATAATAGCACACGTTGAGCGGCTCACCCCGCAAAACACAACAGAATATTGGGGATTTGCATAGTGGTAGTGCGGTAGACTCTGACTCTACTTGTGGGAGTTCGATTCTCTCATCCCCAACCAAAAGAGAACTAGGCGAACACGGTACAATCGAAATGGTTGATTCAGTGTTCGTCTTGTTTTGTTCCCTGCCGAAAATAAGAAAGTAAGTAAAAAAGACCCAAACCTCGCATGAAATGAGGTTTGGGTCTTTTTTCATTTCATTTTCTGTTAGAATTTACCGAAATGCGGAAAATCTTGCCGAAATAGAGGGTTTCTTGCCAAAATGCAGACAAGCCGACCATGAATCGGCTAAAATCAGCAACAAAGGAGACCAAAGGCTATATGATTAGGATTTTGCTGTCAACCCGCCTTGGCGAACGGCGGATGACACAGAGCGACCTTGCTCGTGTCACAGGGATTCGCAGTCAGACTATCAACGAGTTGTACCACGATTTTGCGGAGCGTGTAAATCTGGACGACCTCGACCTCATCTGTGAGGCACTGGACTGTGACCTCGAAGACCTCATTGTGCGAGAACCCAACATCGAGCGCAGGGTCAAAGAGGTGCGTCATATCCCCCAGACCGTGAGCAAGTCTCGCAAGAAGTAACCCCCCATCTCCTGCCCGGATGCACGTTATGCGTCCGGGCTTTTTTCATCTTCATCATTGCGCAGCTGGATGGTCTGCCCATCCGGCATGATGATTGCAACCTTGCCGCCGCACAGTTCTGCTGCCTTGATAAGGTCATCCGCCGACCAGCGGTTCATGCGCACCTTGTTGCTCATTGCCTGCTTGCTGCTCATACCGAGGACTTCGGCCAGATCTGTCTGCTTCTTCCCTGTCATGGAAAGTAACCCCTTGATGATGTCCGACACTGTCATGTGTTCATCCACTCCTTTCATGTATAGGGTACACCAAAATCAATTACTTGTCAACCTCTTTTATTTCAAAGTAAATCAAAAAAGTTTATCAAAACTATTGACAAGTAAACCGAAAAGGTGTACAATGTAGATGTAAGGCAGAGAGCGAAAGCCCCTTACAGAAAGGAGTGAGGTGATTGGAAGACATGAACGTAACCAAGGCGTTGCTCAAAGCAATCCTCGAACTCATCGAGAAGTGTGAAACGCTGGAAGAGCTCCGTGAGAGCGTCAAGAAGATTATGGAAGAGTAAAAAAAGAAGACCAGCCACCGTCCAAAGCAACTGATCTTCAACACCGAACCAACGGCGAGCCGGGAGCCTTACCCCGGCCGCCCTCTATTTTAACAGAGTAAGGCCAGAAAGACAAGAGGGTAACAGCATGAAGTTCATTGACATTAACCGTGAGTTCACCGCCGCAGCCAGCAGCTACATGGCACAGGGCTACTACATCAACGCCGGAACGATGGGCGGAAGCCAGGGCGAGGTCGCTCACATCGACCTCACCAACGGCGCCGAGATCATCCGGGTGCTGCTCACCACGTTCAACAACTACCTCGGTACTGAGGGCGTGGAGCTGATTGTCGGCCGGGTCAAGGACGACATCAAGCCCAATCAGGAAGACCGCTGGAGCACCGTCTGGAATGAGCGTCTGGAGGTCATCAGCAGCAAGAAGTTCTACCGTCTGAACAACCGCGCACAGGATGGATTCTACGGCACAGAGGAGGAAGCAAACGCCGCCGAGGAGAAGCGGTTTGACCGCTACAAGAGCCGCCGCGGCAATGACAGTGCGGTGGATGTGACCACAAAGGCCGCTTCGATGGTCAAAAAGTACATCCACGAGAAGTTCGGTGTCCGGCGCGTGAAGATGGACGACATCAAGGTCGTCAAGCACGGTGGCCGCTACACCGTCACCTACCACAAGCACGCTGCACAGCTGCACTAAGGGGAGGGCGCAAAGATGGTCACGATTCAGAGCCAGAACTTCGGCGTTGAGATTGAAATGACGGGCGTTTCCCGCGGAACAGCCGCCTCCGTCATCGCCAACTACTTCGGTGTCGGCGGTATCCACTTTGCAGGTGGTACCTACCAGACGTACGAGGCCAAGGATAGCAAAGGCCGCGTATGGAAGTGCATGAGAGACGGTTCCATCACTCCCCGGCGGCGCATAGGTGGTGCAATCGTAGAGGCAGACGATACCTACCGCTGCGAGGTCGTGACCCCGATTCTCCAGTACGAGGACATCACCGACCTGCAAGAGGTCATCCGGGCACTGGTCAAGAAGGGTGCCATGGCGAACAGCTCCTGTGGTATCCACGTCCACGTTGACGGTGCGAACCACACGCCCGAAAGCCTCTGCCGACTGCTGAACTTCGCCACCGGGCGGCAGGATCTGTTCTACGAAGCCCTTCAAATTGGCAGCCGTGCAGACCACTGGTGCCACAAAATCAATCCTACCCTGTTTCGTGAAATGAAGAAGAACGGCAGAGCAAGCCGGAACGATGCAGAACGTATCTGGTACAGCGTGGCGAATGACGGATACGATGGCGGCGTGGATTCCTCCCACTACAACAGCACCAGATACCACGGAATCAACCTCCACGCATTCTTTACAAAGGGCACCGTGGAGTTCCGGCTGTTCAACGGTACAACTCATGCCGGCCGCATCAAAGCCTACGTCCAGTTCTGCTTGGCAATGAGCGCATGGGCTATCAACTGTGACCACGACAATCTCCACTTCAAATCCGTTGCCGGGTACACCCAGCAGCAGAAACACGACCTCATGCTCCGGGTGCTGACCAAGCGTCTGGGAATGCGTGGACCTGAATTCAAAACCGCCCGGCTCCATCTGACCTCTGCATTCCTCGCAGAGAGCGAGAGCGAAGCCGCATAACCGAATAAATCAAGCTGTGCTATCTGGCTATACGGGCATTCGGAGGATATGACGATGAAACTTTACAAGTATTCCGGCACCATCGAGGAGTTTGCCGTTGAACGTGGCCGGATTTCCTACATCAAACTCTTTGATGTGACCGACCTTGACAAAGCACCCACCCGGCTGGAAGTCTTCGGTGCGCTGAGCAAGTACATCGAGGCCATCGAGGGAACGGATGCCGAAGAACGGTACATCAAGAGCGATTGGTATTTTGACAGCAATCTGTATCTGCACCGCATAGAGATCCCTGGCAGCGAGGTTTGGCGCCCGGCGAAAATCATCACCCAAAGCCCGGACAACATCGAGCAGTTGGAGATCTTCGGCCAGCAGAGCTACATCAAGACCAGCAAGCCGGAATCCATGTCCCGCGAGGAATTTTGCCGCATGGTCGCTTGGGAACGCCAGAACATGAAGTAAGGGAGGAGCGCAAAATGCGTGTGGAAAGAAAGCCGGAAATCGGCGACACGATGTTCCATGTATGTGAACACCTCTACTACGTTCCAGAGCGCGCGGCGCCATTGAATGAATACTGTGTCTGCGAGGCCACAGTTGTGGGGTTTCTGAAAGGTGGGTACACCGAGGTGAAGCTGGTCGGGAAGAATCCGGGAGGCTTCAATACTCCCTATCACTACAAGATGGCCGAGGTCGGCAGCAAGGTGTTCTTTGACGCCCACTCTGCCGCAAAGTACGCCGAAAGCCTGACTGTGTATGCAGAGCAGCACTGGAATTGGGCAGGCGCACAACTTCGCAGGCCGTACAAGAATTTATTGAGAGAGCAGTCCCCGGACATTGAAGGAGGCGCATAATTATGTCGATGGGCGAACAAATCAAGGCGATGCGTCAGATTAGAGGTCTGACGCAGGGAGAACTTGCCAAAAAAGTTGAAATGGCAACTATTACAGTCCAGCAGTACGAGCGAGGGGTCAGAACGCCCAAAATTGAAGCACTCCAGAAAATAGCACAGGCGTTGGAAATGCCGATTGGTACATTCCTCCCATCAATGGGAATGGGTGAAAATTTCGGTTCCAGAGTGAGAGAAGCACGAAAGAAGCAACACCTGTCTATGGAGCAGCTTGGCCAAAAAATGGGAATATCCGGTTCTCTGGTTGGGAGGTATGAGCGAAACGAAGAACATCCGAAGCCAGGTACCATCAGAAGATTTTCGGACGCATTGAGTGTTGATGCAAAATGGCTGGAAAAGGGAGAGTACGATGACAACAGCCTATCCGGCGATGAACAGCAGCTTCTTCGGTATTTCAGGGCAATGTCACCAGCGGGGCAGCGTGCCGCACTGGAACGGGTGGACGAACTTTCGCAACATCCAAAGTATAAACGGAGGGTTTGAACGATGACAGACGAAAAGATTATTGCCCGGATGCAGGCTGATCAGCAGCAGGGCTGGCCGCTGTGCCCCCGCTGCGGCGAGAGGATGCCGGACAAACTGACCCACGGAGCACTGAGCCGCCACGCCAAGGGCGTGTACATCTGCGAGGCCTGCGGCACCGATGAAGCCCTTCGGGACTGGGGCGGAAACGTCAAACCCCTGTCTGACTGGGTACTGGTTCGCGTGTACAATGGAGATTTATGGAGAGAGGCGAAGCAAAATGAGCAAAGTTGAAAAATTCGGTCCGAGGTTGAAAACGCTTATTGATGAAAAAGGGATTACCGTGCGTTCGCTGGCAAAGGACTTGAATGTATCGGTGGGTGTCCTGTCAGATTGGCAAAACGGAAACAAAACTCCAAGAGGAGATTCCATTATGAAACTCACGGAATATTTCGGTGTCACTGCTGATTATCTGTTGGGTCTGACCGATGCAAGCACGATAGATGCCGATATTAGAATTTCGTGTGACACTACCGGTCTTTCTGAAAAGGCAGTCAAGATACTTTCCGGAATGGAAAAGTCGGACGTTGAAAAGCTGTCCAAGTTGATTGAATTCTACAGCACCATCAGATAAACAAAAAAATCCCCCTCCACTTTGCCTACACATACCCCGCGAGGTTCGCAGGGCTTCGACAAAGCAGAGGGGGATTTTTGCGCGCTGCCGGAGCAGCCAAGTATAAAATCAAGAGTGGACCATGCTGGGCCACTCTCTACAAAAGCCGAAGCTTTTCAAGTGTCTCTATTTTACACGGCACTCATGCAGCAGTCAAGACTTTTTACCAAGTGCTGCGGTCATAACATCAAAGGCGCGTTCGATGACGGTATCAAGCACCTCGTCGGTGATGGCCCAACGGATAGCCGCCGGGCACTTGGCGCGGAGAGCAGCGAACACCTGCTTCTTCTTTTTGGCGCCCTGACCGCTGCCCATGATGGACAACTCGGCCTTTTCGACCAGTTCCAGAGCCAGATCCTTGACGGTGGCCTTGTAGCCCAGCCGGATGCCCCCGACTGCCAGAGCAACGAAGCCCAGCAGCATCAGAGCGATGGCGATGGGCGCGGGGATGAAGTTCAGCATAGCTTCCATGATATTGCCTCCTATAAGTATCAGCGGCGCAGGGAGCCGCCCCTGCGCCGCTTTTGTGTGTTGGGTATATCGGATGTTTCACAGGTACTTGTCGGCCCCTGAAATGGCTCTCCACGACGCTGGGCCGCAGATACCGTCCACGGCCAGCTTGTGCGCCTCCTGCGCTTTCAGCAGGGCGTTCTCGGTCTGCTCACCGAACAGACCGTCCGGGGTCAGGCCCAGCAACTGCTGGAGCATCTTCGTGGCAGCCCGGTTTGCATCCCCGGTGCAGCCCCGGCGGATGGTCGGCAGAATGAACTTCTGGTAGGTGGTGCTGGGGTAGTGCTTCGGGGCATCGCACAGCCACGTTGCCTTTGCATCGCGGGTGTCGGTGTGCACGATAGCGCAGCCGTCATACCAGTAGATGCCCACCGCCTTGAAATACTGGGCGGCGATGATACCCAAGGCCACAGGATTGATGCTGCGGTCTACAAGCCGCCAATCCGCAGCCATACCATAGCGGTGCTTGCTGCCAGGGCTGCCGCCGACTGCCGCATTATGCGAGAGGCAGCGGTATCCGCTGGTCACCTTGATGGCCTTGCCCAGCTTGTCCCGGATGGCCTGAAGTTTTTCGACCAGCTCCGAATCGACCATCTGCCGGCTGCATCCGCAGGGGCACTTGAAGTCCTTGCGGGTGAAGTTCTTGCTCAGGGCGGATGTGTCGCTGGCCTGATAGACAATGACTCTCATGTAGAAGACCTCCTTCAAGAGAAGTCGTGCTTTTGAAGCCGCTCATTGTACACCCGCTTGATATTCGCTACGGCGCAGATGCAGCGGTTGTTTTTGTAGTCGGGGTGGCTGCGGCAGTAGTCCTCATAGGCATCAATGACGGCCAAAATCTCGATAAAATGCTCCCTTGTGTGGTGCTTATCATCAATCAGTTCGTCATTGAAGCGCAGAATCTGAGTACGCAAAAGATTCGCATTGCGCTCATCATCAACTTGGATATGCTCCTCCAACTTCCTCTGGGTTTTCTGCTGCTGTTCCAGCACTTCGGCGTTCAGAGCGTGCCCAATCCACTTGATGATATCCGACCACGGGTTCAGTTTAATGGGGGCGATCTGGACCAGCGTGAGGAGGACTATCATCGTCCCGCCCCCCGCCGTCAGTATTTCTTGGATGCTCATTGTGTCCTCCTGTACAAAAAAGGCAGCCTCGCCCCGGCGGGTGAAGCTGCCAATCGGTTTTATTCTGCTGCATCCAGCATATCTTGTGAGTGGCGAACCAGAACGTAATCCTCCAGAATCTGATTTCGCAGGGCATCGTTGTTGCAGCCCTTCATCAAACCCAGATAGCTCTGAATCACGCTCAGGGCGTACTCAAGGGGAACCTCGCCGCGGGCGTAGGCCTCTCGGACATACCGAAGGTGTTTCTTCATGCCGAGAGAGGTCTGCCGCCGCAGTTCGATTTTTTCAGGGGAAATCTTACGGCCAACGAACTCGACTGCATGGCCGAGAGGAATAACGGCAGTTTTGTTGTTAAGCTGCAAGCCGAGATTTTCACGGAGGTATCCGTCAATCTCTTCCACAGCTTCCCAAGCCGCCTTTTTTCCATCGACCAACAGAAGCATATCATCCATAAACCGTGCATAGTACGGAATGTGCATCGTTCGCTTGATGTAGTGATCCAGAGGTGTGAGAACAACATTTCCCGTCATCTGGCTTATGATTGACCCGCACTGCATCCCAACACCGGATATGCGTTCAGCTGTGGTTACGTCGGTGCAGTCAACAGGAAGCCCCAACGGACGACCATCCGCCCGGACGGCCGTTTCGAGAAACCACACCATATCTGGGTCGTCCAGCGGACGAGTAAGTTCTCGCAGCTGAACATCAACAGGAATCCGAAAGAAGAATTTGGCAATGTCAAGCTTGACGACACGCCAATCTCCATTCATCCTTGCTGCGTTTCGCATCCATTGCTGAATGTCAAAAGCCGCCTTTAGAGGCCCTCGTCCATCGATACTTCCGTAGCTGTACTCGTACATAGACTTCAAATAGATAGGCCACAGAACATTGTAGGCTCCGCAGTTTATCACTCGGTCATAGAACGGCAGGCTGCTGATGATGCGCTTCTTGGGGTAGTATTCATAAAATTGGTGAAGTTCGCCAACATGATATTCATGCCATTGAAGCTGATTCACCGAGTTTATCAAATTTTCCTCAAGGTGGTCGGTGTACCTAAGCACACATCCCTGATAACGCCTGTCTTTACTTGCCTTACGGTAACCGTCATACAAATTGTCGAACGTTGCAAAACGCTCGAAAACGTGTCGGTGCTTTTCCAAAAAATCCAACTCCTTGAGGTCGCCGAACAGCGTGCGCCGTACGCTTATAGCGTCGGAACGCAGACTGCGAGGCTAATATTTTTAGGCCGCGAAATGCAACCAAGGGAACCAGCCCCTTTATCACCTCTGCACTGAGAGCAAGCCCTTGAGCTTGCAGTATCTGGCTTGGAGGCAAAGCGGCGCGGAAACCGATATCATCGTCCACGTTGGACCGCGGGTTGTTGCCGTTGAACGAGCCGAGGCCGTTGGAGGGGTTGTTCCAGCTGCAACCAGAAAAGAAAGCGCGTGACGGCTGGTTCCCTATGTTTTCGAGTTGGCCTTGACGGTATTGAGCCAGCTCCCCAACAACTTTCCGATTTCGACAAGCTGCTTGCTCCATACCTCGTACTTGTGCATAGAAACAAACCGCAGTCGAAATGCCACACGCAGGTAGTGCTGCAATTTTGTGTTTGCAACGTCCAGTTCCTGCAACGTGGTCTTTTTGAAGTATTTTTTCTGCGCTTCCACAGCCTTTTCAAGCATCACATCCATAACGAGTTTCATGTCGGCTGCCATCGCAAACTTTTCGGATTTTGGGAACTGCTGGAGTACAGGATACGCATATTCCATCATATCCTCGATTTTTTGCAGGGTCGGACCAGTAAAAAGTTCGTCCTGTTTTCCTTCCATGCGGTAGACCTCCTTCCGAACGCGGGTCAGTATAACAGAAAACAGCTTGAAAATCTGCTTTTCGGTGGATTTTACCGAAAAAACGGCAAAATCCACCGATGCAGAAAAAATCAATTTTATAAACGACCCCGCTTCGCGGGGTCGAGGGGAACGTGACTGCGCTACCGCGCAGTCATCAGGTCACAGACGGCAGTTTGCAGTAAGCGGCGCGGAAACCGATATCACCGCCCACGTGGGACCGCGGGTGGCGGCCGCTGAACGAGCCGAGGCCGTAGGAGGGGTCGCGCCAGCTGCAACCAGAAAAGAAAGCGCGCTCCTCATCGCTATTGCGGAACCAACAGGTATGACCTGCGCACAGATCGGAGCTGGAATAAGGCATCATACCCAACGCCTGAAGCAGCAGTTTTGCATTTGCGCCAATGTCCGCACTGCAAGTGATGGAGCCAAACGTGCAGCTAGGCCAATCACCATCCGCATTTTTGTGGGTGATGGTCTTGGCCCACTGAAGTTTGCCGCCCACGATGTCAATCTTGACGGAGTTGGCGGTGGTGCCTTTTCCGTCCGGGGTGATAAAGCTACCATCCACGCAGCTGATAGCTTTCCACTCGGTCGAGGTCGGAGACTGGCTGTGTGCGCTGTCTGCGCCGTTATTGTTGACAAGGAACTGGATTTCGCCATACACAGAACGAACTGCGCCCATCCACTCCCATACGTTTCCAGTCAGACCAGAAATACCGCTGGGGCTGTTGTCATGATACCATGTCAGCGGGCCAGTACCAGTTGCGACACGACCAATCTTATCGCCACTCATATAGGTCGGGATAGCCTTATAGAACGATTCACTGTCGTGGCGACCATAGTTGTTGTTGCCTTTCGGAACGAAGCCGGCAGCCTCACACATGCGCTGAATCAAGCCCCACTCCATGCGGGTCATCAGGTGCCAGCCCTCGCCCTTTGCCTCGCAATACTGGCGTGCGTGGTCCATATCCAGCGATGCCGCAGGGTCAACGCCGCCAAGAGAGTATGCGCGGCCATCCTGCACGATGTTCTGGTACTTGGAAATGTAGATTGCGTCCACTTCCTGCCCGTTGACGATGAACGCCGGATGCACGGCGGCGGATTCGCCCATGCCCAGCTGCTTGTAGGTCATCTTCGGGATCTTAACCATGATGGACGGCATACCGACATTGTCGTAAATCAGCTCATTGCCGGGTGCAAGGCCAGTGACGGCCAGATTGGTCAGGTCAAAATTTGCAGCCATAGTAGTTACCTCCTATCAGTCGATGGCCCACAGGGTCAGGGTCACATTGTCCATGGAGAACGGAATCGGTTCAGAGGGAGTGCTGTTGCCCATGTGGGTGCCGCCCTCGGCGTTCTCCTCGCCGTCTGCGGTCACTTCCTTGATGGGCTCCGGCTGGGTGTACTGGCGGGCAGGGATATCGATTTCTGCCACATAGCTGCGGCCGGCGGCTGCGCCGATGACCAGTTCGCCATAGCTGTCGTAGCACACATCGATGTGAACGTCACGGTCGTCCTCGCGCTTGGCGAGGTTGATGGTCAGGTCATCATCGAAGCAGATTTTGTTCTTGACGACCTCGTAGGGAATCTTGGTGCCGGAATTTTTTTCGATAACGGTCATTTCAGAGTACCTCCGATTGCGATGTATTTGATGGTGGCGGACTTTGCGGAGCCGTTGTAGGCCAGCTTGAAGCCGTTGACCAGCTTCTCGCTGACCTCAATATCCCCGACAGGGCCATCGGATTTGACCAGTTCGGTCATAACCAGATAGCTGGTACTGCCCATGTTCTTGCCCAGCGACACGCTCTTTTTGGAGTTGTTACAGGGATAGGTGCGGGCGTTGGTCAGGTCCACGCTGCCGGACACGATCTGCCACGAGTTATCGATAGTGGCCACGGCTTCGTTCAGCTGCCAGCCCTGCTGCCGAACGGCATTGAACATCATGCCGAGAGCGGCATAAATATCCCATACGCCGTTTTCGATGTTATTGAAATGTGCCTGATCCTGAGGGGTGCCCTGCTGCATCACCTTGCCAGCGGGAGTGATGGTCCATGTTCCGTCATGGTTGTCGTTGATGACGTACAGACCGGGCTTGTCCGTTACATGGTCAAGCCATACCGTTTTTGCGTACACGGTCATTCCTCCTTTTTCTTCTCGGTAAAGGTAAAGTCGAACCAGTACAGAATACCAGTCTGACCTGTCGAGATTTTGATGTTTACGTCCTCGTGTGCCCAAACCTGATTGTCCGAGTTGAGCAGTTCCACACGGTTCACCGTAATCTCGCCCAGCCCGGTGATGGACACTCTGGCGCGGACAGTACCATCAGCCAGAATGTCGATGCCGGAAAGCGGAACGGTGTAGTAGGTCGAGCCGACACGGAAACGCGCACAGGCAATGCGCCGTTTGAGATAGCCCCGCAGGTCTGCGAAGCCAGCCGAATCAATCATGCTGCTACCTCCTTAAAAATTTATTCCCGGTGCGCTGCCGCACACCTTTGCGATGTAGGAAACGCCGAGGCCGGATTCCTCGGCAACAAGCCCTCCGCCTGATGTACCGCCGGATGTGGCGGTTGCCGGATGCAGACCAGCTGTCAGGTCGCCGGATGCCGGGGCCGCGTATGTGCTGCTGCCGTCTGCGGTCTGCACAACAACATACCCCGCATCATCGAAGCCCTGCGTGGCCGTCTCCGGGTAGGTTCCAGCCAGTTTCTCCGGTGCATAGGCTCCACCATTGTCCACCGTCAAAACCTCGATTTCCGAGGCGGCAGTGCGGCCCTGTGTGGTTGTGGCCGGGAACGTGCCAGCGTCGAGCTGCCCGGTGCGGGGGTGAGCGTAGCTGCCGCCGAACTCGTCCGTAACGATGATGATGTTCCCAGCGGAGATGCCGCCCTGTGTGGCAGTTTTGGGGAACGTGCCGCATCGCCGCACCGCATACACGATGTAGCCGCTGCTGGTCACGATCTCGATGCCGAACGTGCTCTGGTAGTACACACCATCGTTGTGCGACCGCAGGCTCTTGTAGTAGCCGATGGCCCACAGCACACGTTCGGTGCTGACGTAGGACGCATCGGAGCCGCTCATGTCCAGCATGACCCGGAAGTGGTACGGCTCGCCGCCATACTGCCACCATTCCTCCAGCCGGGAACCGGGATAGATAGCCCGGATGCCCCGCAGCACAGCCCCGGCGGTTCCCCGGTGACGATGGATGTAGGGCGCGGACTTGATGGTGCGCCGCTTTGCAGCGAGGTCGTAGTCGTGGTCGTACCAGTCTACGGCGAAGTCTTTCGCTAGAATATCCAGCAGGTCTTCCGGCAGTTTATCGATGCGGGTGTAGATTTGGCCGAGGGTGACTTCATCGAGCCGCATTTCCAGCACGTTGGCGATGGAATGAGCCAGAGCGACCATTTTAGGGTCTTTCTGGAGGGCAAGCGGAAAGCCATCCATCATCTGCTCGGCGGTCATGGTGTAGTTACTCATCCTCATACCCTCCGCTCTGCACGGTGACCGTGCCCACCTTGGCTACCTGCGGCACCTTGTCCGAGGTGAGGTCAACGGACGGTTTTCCGTCTTCCAGCGGAGTGAATGCCGGCTGTTTGAGATCCACACGCTTGATGCCGACTTCCAGCAGCAGATACCGCAGCTTGTCGGGGTTGATATCCCGGCCCATCTTGCCGGACTGCCATTTGATGTACTGCTGCACAGCCTCGTTTACTCGTGTCTGCGCATCGGTAGCGGAAATGTCGCCATCACGGGTCAGATAGTAGGTCAGGTTGATATTGTAGGTCACAACATCGGGGTCGCCAGAGATGACACGGTCGGTCAACGGTCGGACTTCATCAGCCGAGCAGACCTCGACCATGGCCTTTTTGGTTTCCTCTCCTGCGATATTGCCATCATCCATGACAGCATACAGACAGACGGTGCCGGGACTGGGGCTGTTTGCCACAACATCCGCAATTTTCGTGGACACGCTCTTTGCGAAATACTTGTAGCTGCCAACAGGCCCGGCACTGGACCACGCACTCTGGCTGTCCAGCAGCAGTTCGTAAAACTCATCGTCTTTCGGAGCATCGCTGCCGTTTGCGCTGATGGTGACATTGGAGCAGCCGGAGTAGTAGTCGTACACATCAACGATGGTGTTGATATCGCCGACCGCATAATCATTTCCAGCCGTGCCAACGGTCTGGCAGGTAACGGTCACATCTGCATAGGTCGAGCCGATGGGAATGTACTCGTCCTCGGCGGTCGCCCAGTACAGAGTGGCGTTTGCATCCGTGACGCGAGTGCCGGACGGGATGAGGATTGCGCTCTGCCGCGCCTCGCTGATGTTGAAACGCATGGTGCAGGTTGCTGCGGTAGGCTGCGGACGCTGCTGCAAGTAGAACAGCTCAGCCAGCGCATCCAAATTCTCACCCTCTGCCCGGCTGGGCAGATTCTGGTTGTCAGCGTGGTTGTTGAGGGCACGCTCGTAGATTATCGCGTCCTCAATCCACGAGATGAACAGCCGTTCCGGGCTGCCTGGGCGCACGGATGTGCCAAAAACCTGCTCATACCCCGCACAGAGCAGCGCATCCAGTTCGTCAACGTCGGTGCTGATGAACTGGTGGTCTGCGGTACTACGCATTGATGCTCACCTCCACAACGGGAAGCATCGTTCCGGGGTTGTCCTTGGAGGATTTGAACGTAGTCCCCATATAGGTGGCTCTCGGTTCAAACCGTTCGATGGCTTCCTTGATGGCGGCGCAGAGCATAGGCTGCGCCACGTTTTCCGGGCGGTCAAGAATATCCGAGATGTCGATGCCAAACTCCCGGTAGCCCGGCACAGTGCCTTTCGGCGTGGATAGGATGACGGCGATGTTCTGCAGAACGCTGGCCACGGTATCCTGCTCGCCGAGGGAAATGGCGGTCAGGTCATTTGCCGACACCAGATAATTGCTCATAAAATCGCCTCACTCTCTCGGATATTCCAGTAAAGTGACGCTCGCAGTAATCCATGTCGGAACACCGAAAGCGTCTGTGTACTTGGTCTTGAATTTCACGGATTTGATGACCCACCGATAGCTGCCGAAGACTTCGTTGCCGAGGACGAACGGCAGCGTCGTGTGATTATCGACATACCCCTTCAGGATCTCGCGCTGCTCGCTTGGAGCCACGCCAAGGTACGCCGAAAGTTCAATATCGAACGTGATGGTGTCGGCATCCGTGCCCGTAAACTCGGCCAGAGCCTTGCCTCCGGCACGTTGGTGGGTGGTGTATCTGGCAGACACGCTCTGCGCCATGTCCTTGATGGTTTTGACGTAGCCATCGAACACGGCAAAGATAATGCCTCCAAGGCATCCAACAATCACGGATAAATCCCTCCCAACACGAAGCCGTCAGCGTTGAAGCACGGCAGGTACAGGCAGATCACAATGTCATCAATGGCGGGCACCCACCACACCACATGGGATTTATGCTGGTGGTTTGTGGAGTTGTCCGCGCCCGTGACCTTTTCCTCCTCATCCCAAATCTGGCGGGTGCCGTTCTGGGTGTTGAGGATTTTCAGTGGATACGGAGCCGGGTGCGTAAACTGGTGATCGTGCAGCCCCGCCTCCTCGGTGTATACGATAGCCTTGTAGTGCTGCATCACAGGCAGCCAGCCAGATGTAATCCCGGTGTCCTCGAACTTCACGCGCACAAGGCGTTTTTTCTTGTTCACATCGGTAACTTTTCCGATGCGAACATCGACGTTCATGTTCATCAGTAACCTCCAAGCGTATGGCGGCCAATGACTTGCGTGGTGTACCCACCAGAGCCAGATACTGTGTGCTTAGACTGCTTCACGATGTACTTCCCGGACCACGGACCGAAGCCCTCCGCATTGAACGTCAGGCCAGCCACTTTGCCGGGGTCGCCCGGATAGGTAAAACTCATCTGACGCTCATACTTGTTGTAGAGCCGGAGTTTCTTTGCAGCCAGTTCTTTCGCCTCTGTCTTGCTCGTGACCGGGGCGTAGACTTCCAGCTGCTGATTGGTCTTGCTCTTGGCATCGTAGTCCTTAACGTAGGCAATGCCCTCGATAGCCTTGCCATCAGGCCCAACGTAAGATACCCGGCATGACGCATACTGTGTTCCAGCCCGACCGAGCGAATGACCATACTTGATATAGCTTTTGTCGTCCAGCACGGTAGTCCACACAGCGTCCTTGCCCTCGTACTCCTGTTGGTCAAAGATGACGATTTTGCCATCGGTGCATTTCAGCGACAGCCCTGCATCATGGCAAAGCTGCTGCAAGAAGTCGATGTCAGAGCAGCGGTACTGCTCGACACGTTTATACTCCGGGTCTTTCTTCGCAAGGAACTGGGACTTCATACCGTTCTTCTGCGCCATTTCGTTGGCAATGCCGGAGAGCTTGTACTTTTCCCAGCCCTTGCTCTGCTTTGTCTGCCGAATCTGGCTCGTGTACGGTAAGCCCACGGCCTTGATGGTGATGACACTGGGCGGCCCGGTGGCCACCACGCCGTCAAACTCAAACACGCCGCAGTCGAGGGCTTCGTCCTTGCCATCGGAGTGCCAGTTGCAGGCGGTGATGGTAGCTCGGATTTTCAGGCTTCCTTCTCCGCTGCCAGAGGATGAACCAGAAGAACTGCCGCCAGATTTGCCGGAGATCTCACTGGCATCCACCCAGCCGTAGACACGGGATGTGCCATCGGTGTGGATGACGTGGTATGGATGCAGCGCACCCTGTTTGATGATGGTGATCTTGGCAGGTCCAGCCTTGGGATTTCCATTTGCCTTTTTGTTCGTGGATGCCTTATAGTGCGGACCGCCAAGGAACTGCACCACATCGCCGACCTTATAGCCGTCGGAAGATGCAGCCGATACATCGCCGTCTATCATCTTCTGGAGCCAGCTCTCCATCCAGATACCATCACGATCTTGCAGTTTGATTTGCAAGTCGTCGGAGGCATCCTCCTCGTTGTCGATGAACGACAGCGAGAGCAGGTATGGCATAATGCTGCTGGTGATATCAGTTCCGTTGAACTCGACAGTACATTCGGCGTGTCTGGCGGTGTTTTCATCACTCATGTGACCACCTTCTTCCACGGCGGCAAGGTCGAGCTGGTCTTTGTCTCAATGTCCGGGAGCGTCAAAACGATTCCGGCCGGAAAAACAAAGTAGCCGAGATATTGCGAGTTTGCCTCCATCAGACGGGGCGCAAGGGCGCAGCTGCCGAGCTGCGTGTATGCCACGCTGTCCCAGCGGTCGCCCTGCACGGTGGTGTAGGTTTTGCTCATGCGTAACCCCTCCTGAAATTATCGGTGTCGTTGTCGCTCACGATTTCCAGCACAGCTTCCCGGAGGTCGTCATTCTGGGCGTTCAGGACGCTTCGCAGTTCATCCGTATCTCGCATACCGTAGATGTGGTAAACAGGCGCAACGGTGATAGGAGCCGCGCTGCTGGTGTTGGAGCCGCCAGATGCAGAGCCGCCGGGCAGCTGCACTTCCGTAACGGAGCGGGTTTCGCCGCCGTTGAAGTAGACCGAATTGCCGCCATTGACAGTTTCTACATATCGGTTGTACTCTTCACGCAGAGTCTGGGCTTCCTGCTCCTCACGGATGGCATCCCGGACGGCAGACAGGTCAATCGCATTTGTGCTGGTGATCTGTTCCAGCTGCCGCGCCTCGTTGAACGCTGCGCGGGTCTCCGGCGCGGTCAGCACGGTTTCGCCGCCGTTGAAGTAGACCAGCTCCGGGCCGTTCTCGCCAACGATGGCAAAGCCCGGCGCAGCGGATTCCGTGCCGACTGCATAGCCGGGGATGTTTCCGTTCTTCTGGTCGATGTTGTAACGCTTATTCGCCCCGGCCAGCGCATCAGAGGCAGCGTTCGCCACCTTTTCGTATGCCTCCTTGACACGAGGCATCATGCCCTCTGCGCCATCGATAAAGCCCTGAACGGTGGACTGTGCGCTCTTCATGGCCTCGTCGTTCAAGTCCATGTCGGCCACACTGTCGGCTACGTTCTGCGCGATCTCGTCCATGGCATTGCTCATGCCGGTTTCAAGGTCGGCCATGCTCTCGCTGGTGGTTTTCTGCGCCTCCTGCAAGGAGCGGTAATTCTCGACCATCTTTGCGAGGTCGGAATCTGATGCAGCAGCCATGCCGGCGATAGCGTTCACGGAATCCTTGCTGCCGTCGGCAAAGCTGGCGATAACGTCGCTTAAACCGTCAATATCGGCAGCGCGTTCGGTTAGGCTTTCGAGGTTCTGGTTGTAGTTGTCCCAGTAGGTGATCTGGCTTTCCAGCGCGGAGTTGATGCTGGATGCAGAGGTGGCGACGACCTTCTCAGCGGTATCCCACAGGTCGTACTGCTTGCTGATGCTGTCATAGGCCGCATTGTAAGCGTCCGTGTATGCCGAAACGAGTTCCTGAATCTCCGCCTCGGCACTGTTGATAACATCGGTGACGGCCTGCTCCTGTGCAGCCACATCGTTTGCGCTGTTGGCGGCATCCTGCTGCGCTGCGTTCAGGGAATCGACTGCATCCTTGGCTTCCTGATACTCGGCCTCAGCTGCATCGATGGCTTCCTGATCCTTCTCCACGGCCTCGGTGTAGTTTTCGACTTCATACCGGGCAGTGGCAAGGTCTTCCGAGTAGCCCATGTACTCGGTGCGCAGCTGCTGCACATCCTCGCCCATGGAACGCCATGGAATATCCTGAACAGTGCCGTAAGTGGACTTGAACTGTTCGTCCGTCATGCCGAGCGTGGAAAGCAACTTGCTGTATGTTGCGTCCATGCCGGCATTGGATTTTTCGACCTTTGCTTGTGCAGCAGCCAGCTTTGCTTCATTCGCCGCACTTTCGACCAACACATCGTTGTACTGCTCGTAGATTCCGTTCAGGTACTCTTGCCGAGCCTGCGCTTTTACATCGTCCGCATAAGCATTCGCGTGCTGGCGCAGAGCTTCTGTGCCGCCCTTGATGGAATCCGTTTCAAGATCAATATCATCAGCCAGACTGGGCACCAGCGCAGACAGACGGGCAAGGGTATCGTGATACTCAGCGTTCCCGGCAGTATTGCCGTTGGTGGCAGCTTCGATGGCCTCCAACTTGCTGATGTACTGGTCCGCGACACTGGCAGTGGCTTCCATGTTGGACAGCGTGGAATGATAGGTGTCGCCGACCTCGTCCATGCTACTGCCCATATCGCGGGCTGCGCTGGTCAGTTCTCGCACATGCGGGACACCGTCGTCTGCTGCGCCGGAAATTACACCGATTACGGCAGCGAGAGCCGTTCCTGCAATGACAACGCCCGCAAGAACAGGAGCCGTCACTCCAAGGGATGCAGAGAACAGGCCCATAGCTGCGCTGCCAATTTTTATTGCCGCAGATGCGGCAGTCATAACGCCAAGGAACCCTCCAAGAGCGACAGTTCCGGCCACAACCGCCTTGACTACACCGGGATGTTCCTCAACGAAGCCCTGCATCCAGCCCAGAACTTTAGCCCCGACATCGTACAGCTTGGACAAAGTCGGGGTCAAATCCTCGCCGATGGCGATTTTTAGGCCGTCAGCGGCAGACTGCATCAGAACCAGCCTGCCGTTCATGTTGTCGAGCATGGTGCCCGCCATCTTGTCGGCAGACCCGGCGCAGTTGTGAAGGGCTGCGGTGTAGTCCGAGAACGACTGCCCGCCTTCGGCGGCGGCCTCACTGCACCCGGCCATGATGGTTTGCAGTTTGGAATACTGGTTCGTGCCAGCGATGGTCTTGGCAAGGTTGGCCTGCTCTTGGTCGGTCAGGTCGCCCCAAACCCCGGCAATCCCTGTAAGGATGCTGGACAGGGACTGCATATTGCCCTGTGCATCGTAGATGTTCACGCCGTAGTTCGCCAGCTCGTCACCGCACTTTTTCGTGTTGGTGGCAAGGCGAGTGAAGATGGCGTTCAGGGCTGTGCCAGCCTCGCCGCCCTTAACGCCGGCATTGGCCATGGTAGCCAGAACTGCGGTTGTCTCCTCGACAGAGTAGCCAAGGGAGGTGGCGGTAGACGCACACGCCTTGTATGCCTCGCCAAGCTGGATCACGTCCGTGTTGGAGTGAGCCATAGCGTAGGCCATCACATCGACAAAGTGAGTGGTGTCAGAGGCTTTCAGACCAAAGGCGGTCAGATAGTCGGTGACAATATCCGATGCCTGCGCCAGGTCCATGTTGGCGGCAGCAGCCAAATTCAGCACCGGGCTGATGCCCTCCAGCATAGACTGGGTGTTCCAGCCGGCCAGAGCCATGTAAGACAGAGCGTCCGCAGATTCACCGGCGGTGAACTTGGTGGTTGCGCCCATCTCCTTGGCCTTGTCGGACAGAGATTCCAGTTCATCGCCGGATGCGCCGGACAGGGCTTCGACGTTGCTCATGGATGCTTCAAAATCACCTGCGGTGTTGATGCAGTCCATGTATGCGTCTTTGATTTCGTCAAGGGCTTTTGCGATGCCCGCCGTGGCAAGCACAGATTCAACAGCATCGATGGCTTCAACTGACTTCTTTCCGAAGTCGGTTGCGCCCTCTGCAGCCTCGTCCATGGTCTTTTTGAGGTCAATCTGCTGGTCTTTCAGCTTATCGACCTCGGTTTCCAGCCGGGTGGTTTCTGCTGTCAGCTGTGTAGTGTCCACACCAGCTTCCCGCAGGGTGGTCCCGGTGGCAGCCAACCGCTGTTCATAGGTGTGCAGGGAGGTCGTAGTCTTGTCGATCTGCGCCTGCTTGGAAATCAGCTTGTTTTCCAGCGCAGAGGAATAGCCCTCGGTCTCCTGAATCTCTTTCTGGATGTTGTCGTACTGCTGCTGCAATACGGCAAGCCGCTGCTTGGTGGAATCAACAGCCTGCTGTTGCTTCTGGTACGCAGTTATGTCGGACTGTACCTTGTTCAGCTGCTGGATTCTGTTCTGTGTTTCCACAAGAGCCGACTGTGCAGCCTTGAAGGTGCTGGAGAAGTTGCTGTTCTGTTTGGCGGACAGGTTGAACAGCAACTCCCATTCTTTTCGAGCCACTACTTCGCCTTTCTCGCCTTTTCGCGCTCGGCAACAATGGCATTGTTGGTATCAATCCATTGCCGCAGTTGATACAGAGGCATTGCAAGCCAGTATGGTGCAGGGGTGTTGTTGCCCTGCGCCATCAGAAGGGCTTGCCGCCGCAGCCACTCTCCACCATCATCAGTTACACATCCGACAGCATCAAAAAATTTCTTGCTTTGGTGCGGATGGTGTTGTAATCCCGAATGCTCATTGCGCCGATAACGTCAACGCCGATGGGCTGCGTACACGCCCGGCAAGCCATCCGAATCAGATATCCCGCACTCATGCTCGGCACGATAACCGGCTGGCGCAGAGCGGACATTTCAGCCTCGATTGCAAGCGAATCGTTGCCGGTCAGCTTGCCGAAGTCAAACGTCAGGGTGTCGTACTTCTTGCCCTCATACTCAAACGGCTGAATGAGCTTGTGGACGTACACATAAGGGTCGGTGGCAGCTTTGTTCGCAGCGGCGATGGCTGCATCGTACTCCTTATCGCTGATGGTGGTGTTCATAGCGGCTGCTCCTTTCGCAGTTAAAAAATAGGCCGGAGCCGCAAAATGCAGCCCCGGCATAACGATTGGCTCTGATTACTTGCCCAGCGCCTTGCGGACAGCTGCCAGATAATCCGTGCCGTTGATGTAGCAAATGAAGTTCAGCGGATCCAGTTCACGCACCTTCTTGCCATCGAGATAAGTTGCCCAGTAGCGGACAGCGTACTCGCCGGAGCCGTTGGCGGGAGTCGCCGGAGCGATAGTGCCGCCCTTGGTGGACTTCGGAATAACGACAAGAACGTGCTTTTCAGAACGAGCATCAATAGTGCCATTGATGGGATCCTCATACTGAACAGGAACACGCAGATCAATCTGGTGGCGGCGAATCTCGGACAGCTTGATGGACTGTGCCGTAGTGGTGCGAAATTCCAGACCAAGGGTCATTGCTTCGAGATGACCCAAAATAACGGCATCAATGTTGCCGCCGATGCCGGCGCCGGAGATAGACTGCGTCAGAAAAGTCACATCAGGAAGTGTAGCTTTTGCCATTCCCGCATACTCAATGCTGTCTTCGTAGACAGCAAAATTGATAATGCTCTGATCGATTGCCATAGTAGTACCTCCTCTTTAGGACTGGAGTGCGCTGGTCACATAGTCAGCGTCATACTCCAGCACGAAGTCAATTTCCTGCGCCGGAGAGGGCGGGGTCATGTAGACGTGCAGCTTGATTTTACCCGCCATCAGGCTGGTCAGGGGGTTCTCGCTTTCCAGCATCTCCACGCGGGCGCCCAGCAGGTAGCCTGCGCCAACCAGACCATTCAGCCAAACGTTTGCGCTGTCCAAAATGGTGTCAATCAGGCGGCGGTTCATCGGCTTGTCCAGCTTAGACCAGAAAGTCTTGATGAGCGTATCGGAAACATAGTCGAACATCCGGCTGATGGGGATGAAGTAGTCCTTCACATCAGTGGACTTGGGGTAGCAGCCAGTGTGGTTGCCCCATGCGGTCCAGCTACCCATGAAGTTCAGGAACGTGCAGATGCCAGCGGCATCGACCACGTTTGCCTGATTGTAGGTCAGGTTGATAGCTGCGCCGTCATCGTCGCACAGACCGTCGATGTGGACGGTCTTGTTGGAAGGGCTCTCGTAGGGAATGCCGCCATTTTTGGTGTCGGTCTCTGCGAGGCAGCCCGCCATGACGGTAGAGCCGTGGAACTTCTTTTCGCCCAGAGTGCCGTTAGGCCAGCACGGAATGGACTTCTGGTCGTAAGTACCAGCGTTCTTGGCCTGCACTGCGGCAGTATAGGTCTTTGCAGAAATGTCCACCAGAGCCTTGCCAGAGAACATACCGTTGATGGAGCCCGCCTTCGCAGCCAGCGCAGCAGAAACGGTAGCTTCCTTGGAGAAGCCGGGTGCCATAATCAGGTCAGGCACAATGCCGAACATAGTCAGGCAAGCCTCGACCTGCTCTACGGCAGCTGCCACAGCCTCTGCCTCGGCGTTTTCTGCGAGCGGCAGGAAAATGACCGGCTGGCAGGCACACAGCTTGAAGTGATAGTACATCACCTCGCAAACGGTGAACTTTGCCCAGTCGTTGTCATAACCCAACTGTTCCTCCGCTTCGGTGTAGCTGGTGCACAGCACAGGGGTGCCAGCGGTTGCAGCGGTGCCAGTTGCCTTGGACAGCGGTGCAGTACCGATGACAAAGGGGATGCCGCAGGTTGCGGCGTTCGGGGTCGCCACGGCGGTGTCGGCGCGGCTGACGTTAATACCATGATCTGCCATAGTATGTAATCCTCCTTACTTGGATTTGGCGAGCATCCGGGCATACGCAAGGATAGCCTCGCCGCGTGCTTTTGCCTTTTCAGGCGTAGTGTTCAGTTCAGCCACATCGATGATGAAGTCGGCCACACCGGGGTATTTCTCGGTGGCAATCTTCACATCGTCACGGTTCACAGCCTCCGCAGCAGCGCAGGGGTAAATCGTGTTTTTCTGGATATAGCCCAGAATAGACGGACCGACGTAAATGGAAACGCCGGGCTTGCTCTGCGCAGGCTCGGCGTTTACGGTGGTTTCGGCGGGCTGTTCCGCCGCGGTCTTTTTTACCGCCATAATTTAATGTCCTCCGTTTGCTGCACGGTCGGCAGCTTCCAGTGGGTAATCATCTCTCCGGCATAATACGGCTTGGTTTCCTCATCGTAAGGAACGCTTTCCAGCTTATGACCGGGAGACAGGACGAGCGTAAACTGGTACCGGTGCTTTCCATCAGTGCCAGTGCCGCCTACCTTGCGGACTTTGAGCAATTCCACGCGAAACCGCTCCATCATGTTCAGGAGAGCGAGGTCGCCCTCCTGTTCATCCGGGTTGTAGCAGCAAAAGATAGAGCGCACAGAAACCACCGTGCGCTCCTCGCTGCCGGGCTGCTGCTCCGTTTCCAGCGGAATGACCCGATGGATGATGTACGGAGCTTTCTTCTTGGCTGAACGGCTGTCGGGCAGCCGCATCAGGTAGACTTCCGGGGCACGGTAGGCCTGTTCGGTATCGCCCTGCTGCATAGCTACCGGGAGAATCATGTCAGCCATGATTTTCTCCGTGAATGCTTTCAGTTGCTCAAGCAAAACAACGCTGGTCATATCAGACACCCCATCCGTTCAGAATTCGCGTGATTTCATGCTCAATGCGCTCCTCGTAAGTGGATGCCATTTTCTCCTCGATGGAGTCCATAACATTCTCGTTGGAGTACATCATCTGCGGGGTGGCAGGGCCAAACAGCTCCTTGACCGGGAACCGTTTTTCTCCTTGCCGCTCATAGATGCCATAGTGAGAACCCATCTTTGCCTCGAAAGCGTGGTCCAGTGCCTGTCTTGCGCCGGACTTCTTCACGCGAGTTACCACGCGGCCGCTGCGGTCCACCTTGGTATCGAAAACTCTAAGAGGGATGACGCTGCCACGGTAGCCGAAGTTGATAGAAACCTCGCCATTGCTGCCCCGCTGGATGTTGTTGATATTCTTTGTGCGGTTGGAAAATTCGCTGCTGCTGATGGCATACTCCTGCGTGACTGCCCGTTTCGCCACCGTTTTTCCGGCGGCAGCGGCGCGAGCCAGCGCAGATCCTACAGCACGATTGGCACCTCCGGGAATTCCGGCGAGGAGGGCAGACACCCGGTCAAATCCTTCCTCTGCAATGTCAACGGTGATGCCAGCAGCTATGCTGTGTATCATGGTGTCCGTTGTCACATCACTCATTCGTCAATCGCCTCCAGTTCCACCCGCAACATCCCCATCTCGCAGACAGAGGATGCCACATAGTAGTTTCGGACGAATCCATCCTCGTCAATGCCCAGCTTGCAATCCTTCTCAGGCTGCTTTCCGCCGAGGGCCGCAATATCGCAGTGCAGCACCCGGCTGACCCGGTACAGACCCTGCGCATGGTCGCTGATGGCCTGGCGTACACGTTCCTTTTCAGAGAGGCCTGTCAGAACCAGAGGAACGTCAGGGTATTCCTCTCCATCATAGTAGACCGTGTGCGTTTCGGCGAACTCATCCAGATTCAGAAAGACGCTGTTCAGGTCTTCCTGCACAGCGTCTTTAAAGGCACTCACGCCGTGGGCATCGCAGCTGCCAGTTCAGGACCATCGGTGCACTCGTCACCGGGCACAACGTCCTCGGCGCAGATAGCCTGAATGAGTGCGTCCTTTGTCTTGAGCTGCTTGGTGTCGATGCCCATATCTGCGGCCAGCTTTTTCAGATTGGCAACAGTCATGTCGTGCAGCTGGTCGGGGTCGAGGTGTGCCGCCTCAGAGCCGATCTGCGAGGCTTCGGCTGCGGGGGTGTCGTTACCTTTCGCAGTTGCCGGAACGTCCGCAGGGACGGTTTCCGGGGCAGTGGGCGCAGAAAACGCGCATTTCGCCACACCCAGCCCGATAAGGCGGGCCGCTTCGGCATCGCTGACCTCGCACCGCTCGCCATGCGCAACAGTGTGAACGCCAGTCTTGGTGGGGCAGCCGTAGCCACCGCAAAGAATTTCAACAATCATCGGTGTACTCCTTTCAGGTCGGACTTAGCCGACCATGTTCTTGGCGCGAATCCACGGAATGTAGTTCTTGGGTGCAGCCAGAGGACGAGACTTCAGGGTGGTCTTGCGAGTGTCGTTTTCCTGATCGATGCTGAACTTCGGAACACGGCGGCCAGAAATGGTGGACTGGATGGTGTCGCCGTAGTTGATCTGAGTGATAGCACCATACATCAGATGGCCGCAGCCGGGAGCCGTAATCACGGCATCGGTCTTGGGGAAGTAACTCTGCTCCTTGTCGGTGGAATCCACATAGGTTTCATCAACAGAAATCAGATTCAATTTGTAGCCGCGGAAGTTGAGGGTGCCACCGTAGACAACACCGTCGTATGCGCTCAGCTGCTGCTCAATCTGGCCGATGATGATGCCGGAATTCTTATCCAGCAGACGCTGAACCTTTTCGAGATTCATCACTGCGTCATAAACATCAGCACCCAGCAGCAGGTCGGCAGCGCGCAGACCACGCTTGGACAGCAGCCGGCACATAGCCGGAACGTCGCCAAAGAAATTGCCACCTTCCTCGTTCCACTTGTGGGCGGCAGTGTAGATGTGGTCGTTCTCGTGGCCGGGATTGTAGAAATTCACGACCTTTGCCTCGCCCTTGGTCACGTTGTCGATCATCTCCTGCATGACGCATCCGTTGTCCAGCATGGTCTGTGCGCACATCCACTCCTCGGTGCGGGTGATACGGCCATCCATGTCAGCCAGATCGTTCTGGACCAGTTTTGCGGCACGCTGGGCAGGGGTGCTGTTGGCATAGATGGCCTCGCCGAAGCCACGCTTCGTCAGGTCATCAGAGGTCAGAGGACGGCTCACACCGATGGACGCAGGCTCAAACTCGTGGACCTCGTAGCCCGTGCGCTCCATCGGGATTGCGCCGACACGAGGCGACACAAAGGCTGCCATCTTGCGGTCGCCGTCCATGTACTCGGTCAGCACCTTGTTGGAGCTGAAGATGTCGCCCTCCTCCGTGGGAAAGTAGCGGTCACGGAAAAAAGTCTGCTTGGGCACAATGCGCTTCTGCACGGCCATCAGGGTATAGGTGTCAAAGAAATTCAGTTCAGCAGGCATTGTTATATCCTCCTTACAGTGCGGGTGCAGCGGCCTTGAAGACGATGCCACCGTTGCGCAGGGCATCCTTGTCGGCCTCGGTCATGGTGTAACTGTCGGCCACGGTAACCTTGTTGGAGTTGAAGCAGCCCATCAGGTACACCGGGGCAATCACATCGTCAGTGGTACCAACGGTCACGTCATCACACAGGATGCAGCAAGCGGTAAGCACCTCATTACTGGCAGCAGCGGTGCCCAGCACGACCAGCTTGTTATCGCCAGCAGTGCCGCCGGACTTAGCCAGAACTGTGCCGCGCTTGATGGTAGCGGCCTTGGACAGCTTGCGGATGGTGCCGCCGCTGACAACCAGCTTGGGGTTGATGTCGGCAATCAGGCCATCAAATTCCATGGTGCCGAGAGATTTGCTCAGTTCGCTCATAGTAGTGTTCCTCCTCACTTCTTGTCGTCATCGAGCAGTTCGGCGACGGCTGCTTCGGCAGCAGCCATGCGCTCGGCCTGCGTCTTGGGCACATTGCCCTTTGCATCGGGCAGAGATTCCGGGCTGCCAGATGCAGACGCGCCCGGAACAGCCTCCACGTTCTGTGCACCAGATGCGGCGTTGTCCGCTGCCAGATTCTTCAGAAACTCGTGACCCTGCGCAGCAGCAGCCTTGGCGGCGCGGAATGCCAGCTCGCGAGCATCGCAAGCGGTCTCGCCGTACTTAGCCTCCTGCACCAGAGCGGGGTCAAACAGGCTTGCCACCGAATCGATTTCGGCCAGACGGTTGCGCTCCGCGCTCACGGCTGCGTCAACTGCGGCCTGCGGGTTTTCTGCTGCGGGGGTTGCATGGGTGAGATTTGCATTGTTTGCCATAGTGGATTGTCCTCCTTCGTTGGACTGGGCGGCGGGTGCCGCCGGTGTATTTGCAGCAGCGGCAGCAGATGCAGCCGCTTTAGCCATAGGAATGTTGTCGGGCAACTTTACGCCAGGCATCAGGCGCAGGGCGTGACCATTTGCGTAGATGGTCTGACGGTCTGCGCTTGCGGAGATTGCAACAGGTTCAGCATCATCCAGCAGTTCGTCGGCAAAGCCCTTTTCTACGGCCTCTTTGCCTGTCATATAGGTAGTGTCGGCCATCATGTGCAACAGCACAGTTTCAGACATCCCAGTCTTGCGCTTGTAGATGCTGACCTGCGACTTGTCCCACGCATCGTTGGCATCGGCAGCCTTGCGCAGTTCATCTGCGTTGTATGCGCCAAGAACAAAACTCCAGCATTTGTGAATCATCACGAGGCTGGACGGATTTACGCGGACGGTATCGCAGGCGCACATGATAAGGCTGCCGCCACTCATTGCCACACCGTCCACGATACAGACCAGCTTGGTGCCTTTGGCCGCCAGCTCCCGGAGCCGATTGTGAATCAGGATGGAAACGCCTGCATCGCCGCCCAAACTGTCCATGCGGATGGTGATTTGTGAACACCCCTCAATCTGTGCCAAGTCGTTCAGAAACTCACTCTCAACGATGTACTGGCCGGGAATCGGTTCATTGGTCCATCTGTCGATGGGCTGTTTTTCCACGATATCGCCGTACATGGTAATGTCGGCGGTCTGGCCGTCAGTGCTGGCCATTGCGTAACAAGGCCGCTGGATGTTCACCTGCGGTGCGTTATTCGGTTTGGGCATTTTGCTTACCTCCCTGTGTCGTAATGCTGGCGGTGGTTTCGATTGCGCCCTCACTGCCAGCTGCTTTCAGCAGCTCATTTTCATGAGCCAGCTGTTCGGCGTTTTCGGTCCAGTCGCCGCCGCCCATCTCAAGGGTGACCTGTTCGTGGGTCTTAAAGGCGTGGTGCGTCTGGAGAATGGCTGCATTGACTTCCTTGGCGGGGTCAAGACTACCCTGCACAGGGCCAATCCAGCGGGCACCGCACCATGCAGCACGGAGCAGCGGGTCATCAAAAAAGCCCGGAGCGATTACTCGCCCACGGGCTACGGCCTCGGACAGCCAAATCTCGTATGCCGGCTGGCAGAAGCTATCCACCAGCCACGTGCGCCGCATCTTGAAACCCTCCCACGCTTCCAGCAGGGCAGCACGGGAGGCGGAATAGCTGGCGTTGAACTCTTTGAGTAACAGCTCGCAAGGCATCTCGATTGCGCCGCCCATCAGCTTGCACAGCGTTTTGACAAACTGCTCAAATCCGGCGGTCGGAATGTTTGGGTTTCCGAACCTGATGTCTTCGCCCTTGGCCAAATGTTCCACCTGACCGGGGCCCATTTCGTACTCGTTCATGCTGTGGCTGGCATTGTCCATCTGCGGGTTCTCAACAGGAACGCCGCCCAGATCTCCGCTGCCAGTTTCGTTGAACGGAATTGCGTCCTTGGGCGCATCCGACACAATCCACGCCGTGAAGTACGACTGGACAAGTGCCGCCAGCAGTTCGGATTCGGTGTATCTGCGCAGCTGGAGCAGCGGCTCTATGATAGGCGCAACAAGGGGAACGCCGCGGTACTGGTCCGGCCGTTCCAATTCCATGATGTGCAGCACTTGGGGCAGTCCGGTCTTTTTGCCAACGACCTCCACACGCTGCCATACGGTTTCCTCGCTGTTGAGCCACTCGTGCGGATAGGTATTTCGGATGTGGTACGCCACAACGGCACCGCTGCTGTCCACCTCTACACCGTCGAGAATCTTGTTCCCGTTGTCGGGGTTCTTGCCTACGGTGTATCCCAAAATGTCAATCGCGCTGCCGTATCGGTTCGGTGTAGACACCCGGTCGGCCTCCACCAGATGCAGCCGCAGGGCGTAGGGGTGCATCTTATCAACGTCCCGGATTTTCACAACGGCGAAAACATCGCCGCTCATAAGCCAGCTTTTCAGGGCCAGCTGCTGCAATCCGTAGAAGTTGTTCAGCCCCATAGCATCGCAGTTGCGGCGGTTCTCGGCCCAGAGCCGGAACTCGGCCTCAGCCTTGGTCTGCCATTCCTTGGCTGCCTCCGGGGTAAGACCCAGAACGTCCCGGTCGATGGTGGATTTCAGGGTCAGGCCAGTGCCGACCACCTTTGTGCGGTTCGTGTTGATGGCACTTGTGGCGACAGGTGCGCTCATGTAGAGCATCCGGCTGCGCTGCCGCAGGGTGTCGGCGTTGTCGTGTATATCGCTGGATGGCGAAGTGCTGTTCGGGAAAAATGCCCGCAGCGCACGCCGCTTATGGCTTGCACCAGCCTCGCTGTATCCGCTGGCCTGCGGCGCAGCCGTTGCACGGTATTTCAAAATATCGCCTCCATAACTTTCAAACTAAGCGGACTGGCTGGGGAAAGGAGTGAAAAGCAGCCAGCCCGCGGCAAAGACCCGGATGGGCCGTTACCCAAAATTGTTACCAGTCTCGTGGAATGATCCCGAACGCTTTTCGCGCGTTCTGGCCGTTCAGCAACGATTCCAGTTCATCGACTTTCTGCTCGGCCTCTTTGATTTCATCGCTAAGCTTGCCGAGGTCGAGCCGGGTGAGCTCACGGTCATTCAGACGGTAGCTTTTCACGCCGCCAGACAGCAGCTTGTTGTATGCCGTATACAGGTTGTCAAGCCGCTGCGTGTGGAATTCCAGCCGCTTTTTGATGGTCGTGGTATTCATATCTCACACCTCACCAGTCGTCCAATAGGCTCTCCCTCTTTTTTCTGTGGGAGGGCTGTGGTTGTTGAATGTTTACTGCTGCCGGGGCATCGACCGCCTTTCCACGCAGCCTTTTCAGGGCACGGTCGATGGCATCGAGGTCTTTCGGCAGCACCTTGTAGGCTGCCAAAGCGTAGTTCCGGCAGTCAAGTGCCTCGTTTCGCTCGTGGCCGGAGATTTTATCCCATTGCCACGGATTGCGGTGGTTCTCTTTGTACACCAGATGTTCGGACAACAGGCCGTTGAAATAGCCCAGCCCGTAGTCATCCCGGCGTGGGAAATGGCAATACCGGGCGCCCGGCTCCTGCACTTTCAAATCATCCATGATGATTTGCTTGCCGGAATCAACGCCCAGCTGGTATTGCCAGCACATACCGACGTAGCGGTTCTGTATCGTGATTTTCTGCCGCTTGGGCGGAGCCGTGAACGGCCTGTCCGAGCCGGGAAAGCCTTTGACGCAGAACACCTTTTTGCCGATGCGCTCATGGCAGCGGAGGCGAACATCCTGCGTGAAGTGGCCGCCCTCGTCCACGAACTTTATGGACACGGGCAGTTCCACGCCATCGGCGAATTTCAGGCGACGGTCGAATACCAGTTCATCAAGCTGCTGCCAGACCTCGTCACTGTCCGGGCGGCCCATGATGATGCCTTTTTCGATGCCCCATGTTTCACCGAAGTGGCCGAAGCCCACGATTTCGTACTCCATGCGGTCATCCTGCGTGTCAACGCCGGCAGTCAGAACCAGCACGCCGTCCGGCAGTTCCGCAGGGTATTCCTCCCTGCGGCCCAGCATGGTGTCCTCGTCCTGCACATCGCCGCGATCTTCCCACAGCAGCCCCAGACGGGTGTTGTACACGACCTGCATCTTCTTCGTATCGCCCAGTGCGTTCAGGTATTTCAGCACGGTGTCTTTCCATGCCGCCCATTGGCTGACGAAGCTGTTCAGCCAGAAGCTGCGAATGCCGTTCTCATAGGCTGCCGGGTTTTCGGCCTGCCAGTGAGCGGGTGCCCGCTTCATGGTCACCTCGTCCGAAATGCAGCCGCACTCCGGGCAGAGATACCACACGTCCTTGACCTTGTAGGTTTTCTCGCCGTGGGTCTCGATGGTGTCGTAATCGTACCGAATATCTTCCCAGCGCAGTTCGTGGAAGCCCTTGCAGTGCGGGCACTGGGATACCCAGCGTTCCATCGTGCCCTTGACGTAGGACTTGGCGATGGCACTGTGCCCCTTGATGGTGGGGGTGCTGACCTCCACCGCCTTGGCATTGTAGAACGTGGTCTGTCTGGCCATTGCCAGTTCCCAAGGGTCGCCCTCAGTGCCGGCACTCGTAGCCCAGCGGTCACGTTCATCTCCCAGCACATAGCGGATGGGCTTCGATGCCAGAGCGTGTGCCTCGGTGGAACCGCACATGGTCAGGATACCGCCGGGGTAACTCTTTTGCAGAATGGTGTTGCCGCTGTCTCGGCTCTTGCTCTCTGCCACCTTTGCCCGCAGGGTAGGACAGTCTCGTATCATGGGAGCGATACGCAGCTTGCTGTACTCCTTGGCATCAGTCTGAACCGGGTGGATAAAAAGGATAGATCCGGGGTCAACGTCAATCGTTCTGCCGATGACGTTGTTCTCAAACTCCGATTTGCCGACCTGCGAGGACGCAACGACAACGATGTGATGGACGCGAGGGTCAGAGTATGCGTCCATGATTTCCACCAGATAGGGCGTTCTGCTGTTGCGCCAGCGGCCTTGTTCAGCAGATGCTTCCGGGGACAGGACGCGGTTTTGTGCTGCCCACTCGCTGACCGTCACGTTGGGCGGCGGGCGAATAGCTGCTACCAGCTTTGACACCAGAGCGTTCAGGCGGTCTACTGCGGCGTTGTCACTCATCCTCGTCACCGCCCAGTTTATCAGTCCACGACCGGCGTTCCCGGACGCGAGCCTCATACTTGGCCGGGTCATAGCGGAACAGAGCAATTTCCTCCGCAATCTGATTGACCTCGCCGCGCATATACTCTGCAACCTCAGCAGGGTCAGACAGAGCAGCGGCATTGATGGCCACCCGGCTGGGCAACGCCATCAGCGCACCCCGGATGGTGTAGATAAGTTCAGCGGTCATGGCCGCCACATCCTCGCTGCGGTGCATCTGCCCGGACAATTCCTTGGCTTCTGCCTGTGCGATTTTGGCCTTGCTGGTCTTGAGCGTTGCCTCTGCTTTGGCCTTTACCCGCTCAATCTTCTTGGCTTCCTCCGCTTCTTCCTTGGTCAGTCCGCCACGGGAGATGCTGCCGATGTAGGCTTGCACGGCATCAGACAAGACGAACTTGCCCCTGCTGACGGTGGTAAGCACACCATCCTGTGTCAGCTGCTGCACTCTGCGGCCTGTGATTCCCAGTATCAGAGCCAGTTCGGTGGTGGTCACGTTTCTGTCAGCAAGTCTTTCTTTTGTAGGCATCCAGAAACCACCTCCTTTTCTGGTAAAACTATCTGGAAAATTCCTTGAAATTCGTTATACAAAGCGTAACGAAATGGCTGATTTTTCCCTTACTAACTAGCACGATTTCGGGGTCGACGAGCCCGCTCATGGTAGGGTACCCCCGTCACAGTACCTTTTCGGCACTGAACGGCTGCTCCTGCCCACTGTCGGGCGGGTGGAGCGCAGCTTCAACCATTGCAGGGTCATACACGAAGGTGAACTCCATGTCCTGCACAGGCGCAGGCTTATTAACGTAGATGTCTACGACAGTCATTGTGATACGCTCCTCTCTCAGATGCTGCGGATGACCTTGGCCTTGGAGTATGTCGGATGGTCTTTGGTCATCATGTTCAGGAACTCGTCTTTGGTAAAGCCGGACAGACGGAAGATTTCTTCGGGCTTCATGCCCAGCTGCTTGCCGATCTCGTCCACGGTCTTGCCCTCGTCCATGAGCTTCTTTACGATGGCTTTCATAGGGTCGAGCAGGTGTGTGCCGCGGGCGCGGTTGTGGGTGATGGTGCCGTATACGTCGGCACTCTCGTCACCGTGATGGTCTACGACTACGACAGGCACCTTGCCGCCCAGCAGGGACAGCAGCGGTTCACGGCCTGATACTGTCCAGCGGTGGAAGCCGTCAATGATGGTTCCGTCCGGGCGTACCACGATGGGCAGCGTCCAGCCGTTGGTCAGGATGGACTGCACCAGCAGCTTCAGGTTCTCCTCACTGACCTTGTTGGGGTTGTAGTCGTTGGCGTGGATGGTGTTGCGGTCTACCCACTGGAGGGATGCCAGCGGTGCGAATACGTCAATGTTTTCCATGGTTCTGCTCCTCCTTGATGCGGGCGTTGTGGTCGTTGTAGATGGTGGTCCAGAGGATGCGCAGGATACGCATCTTGGGATCTCCGTACAGCAGCCCCTCATACATGGTCTTGTAATGCTTCTGTTCAGCGATACCATAGGTCTTTATGAACAGGCCTCGCCAGTGGTCGATGTGGGATAAGGTGTCCTTGGCGATGGTGTACCGCTCCGGGTGGAGGAACAGCAGGTCTTTGCAGAGGGCTTTATAATCCTTCTGTTCGGTATCTGCTTCCAGCTCACGCCGCTTGCGGGTGCTGCGCCGGAACATCTCGGAATCCCAGTAAAGCAGAACGAGGTAGGCGTTTGGCTCTCGCCGCTGGATACGCTCCCACAGGTCGTTGTCGGTTTCTGCAACCCACCGTAGGCCTTGTGTGCTGGTATCTCCAAAGAAAGCACAAAGCCGGAGTGCATTTTTATGCACACCAGCTTCGTACAAACGCATATAGATTTCAGGGAATTCAAGGTTTCGCTCTTTGATGTACAGCCAAACATCGGAATCAGCCCAATCGTAGATGGGATAGAACTTGCCGCCTTTTGTGATACGCTCCATCTTGGTGTTGGCGATGCACTTAAAGCGGGTCAAACTTTCTGCCGTGCGCAGGCCGACCAGCTGAATGCCGTCACGGAATGCCTTTTCGCAGAACGTCTGGTAGTTCATCTCTCCGGGGTGGTGCAGGTATGGGCTGTACCTGATGGCAAAATCGGGCGGGGTACGCATCCACACATCTTCTTTGCCCGGCTCCCATGTTATCCACGATTCTGACGCGGAAAGGTGGTCTATCACGCACACCTGCTTGAACGGCAAGCAAAACCACAGGAATTTCGCGCCGACCGACAGGAAGTTGCGCCGCCAGCGGTGTGCTGCATCGACCATGGAGGGGTAAAGCCCTTCTTCGTCAATGAATGTCACCGTCAGCTGCTTGGGGTCGAGTTCGCCGGAGAGAATCATCTCATACACGAGGTTGGCCATGCACAGGCTGTCCTTGCCGGAGGAAAACGACAGATAGATTTTGCAGCCGTTTGCGAACACATTGCGGATACGGATTTTCGCCGCTTGCAGCACGTTCATGCTGCTCTCCACTACTTTCACAGGCATATCAGTTCACCACACTTCGGGCAACGGATGCACCTGTGCTGCTCCACGCCGCTGTCCGCCTCTGGAGCAGCTGTTTGCGGTTCAGAAGGTGTAGACACCTCCAGCACTGTGGAGGGCTGCTGCGGGGCAGCGGAGACGGTAGGAGCAGGCTGCGGGGCGGGAGCCACCGGGTAGGTCGGTGTTTCGGCATACGGAACGTGTTCCTCTGCCTGATGGCGGCTGATGGGTGCGATCTCGTTTTCCGGGAAATCGCCGTAGGAGCTGATTACTTCATCAGCTTCATCCGTGGTGCTGTTCAGCATTTCCAGCAGGTCAGCATCCCAGCCCGGAACGTCCACATCGCCGTCCAGTTCCTTGACCAGTTCTTCGATGGCATCCACATCGGTAAAGCCGAGTTCATAGACCTTGTTGTCGGCCATCATCAGCTTTTTCTTCTGCACATCGGTCAGCCCGACCATCACATAACAGTCGCAGGTTTCCCGACCCATGCGGAGCAGGGCTTCGTACAGACCGTTGCCGGCAATGATTTCGCCATCCTCGGCAACGACCAGCGGCTTCACCTGACCGAACATCTCAATGCTGCGGATGTACTCGGTGATTTGCTTGTCGGAGTGCCGGCGGATGTTGTGGGTAGGCTTATGCAGCTCTGCCAGCTTCTTTACCGTGATGTTCATCGTGCGGCCTCCTTCCTGTCAGAAACGAGGTCCAGAACGATGGCGAACAGGATGGCGGCTACGACAACGTAGATGCGGATCGTGCTCATCAGCTGCCAGATGCCCATAACGCCAAGCGGAATCAGGATCTGCCACGAGGCCACGGTGAGAACATCCAGTGCGAAGCCAAACTTCTTGCCGAAAACCAGATATTCGCAGTAGAGATAGGTAGAAAGCGAGGAAATGGCGATGACCGTAATCAAAATAGCTTTCATTACGTTCAGCACCGGGCTGAAGCGCACCCACGTGAGCAGCGCAGCCAGCACCATGTAGATGCCAAACATCACGCCCGCCAGCACGAAGGCCTTTTTCATGTTGCCGCGCTTGGTGCCGTCCGTATTTTCATCGTTGTACTCAAACAGCGAATAGTAATACGGACAAGCAAATGGGCCGGGCAGCAGAAGTAAGCCGTTGTACACGCCAGCCTTAATACCAGCGGCGTTTACACCGGGGGCGATGACGGCGAACGTGCCGCCAGTGTACACCAGAGCAGCAGCCACTACTACGGCCAGCAGGCCATAAACGACCACCCATGAAAAGCCATCGGACAGCACGTTGCGAATCATGCCGTCTTTGAGCAACATAATCAGGAACGCCACACAGGTGACGTACACGATAATCATGCCGCCCTTGGTTCCAATGGGTGTATCGCCAAAGATCTCGTAGATGCCGCTCATCTGTGTCCACGTCTGAAACAGCGTCAGCAGACCGATGAAGTAGAACATCGCCTTGCTCTGCATGATGCGCCGAATGGACGGAACACGGTCAGCGAACAAACCGAACGTGATACATGCCAGGGAATTGAACACTGCCCAGATGATTGCCGGAACTGCTCCATATCGCAATGCAATGGTGCGGAAGTTCATCAAGCTGCCTACTCCTGCCCACGATGCAACGATGGAGCAGGCGTAGAAAATAGTGGGACTTGCCTTGAATTTCGCCTTGATTTTCTGATACATGGAAAAATCTCCTTCTTTGCGGCTGGACACGGCGAAATGTCCAGCTTGCAGCACCTCAGCTTTTCGGGGTGCTGCGGTAATGCCACACGCAAAGGAGAGCAGCGTGCGGCTCGGAATCCTCCTTTCAGGTATAAAAATAGCGGCACCCGCCATTTCTGGCAGGCACCGCTTGGCTTGATTCGGATTTTGCATCCTAATCATATCACCGGGAGCATCCGTTGTCATCTGAATCCATATCAAAGCGTTGCTGCTCGTTGGCTTTCGTTCTTCTTCGTTGCTGGTCGTTCTTGTTTATTGCACGGCATTACGCGCCGTGTGAAACCGTCCTACACCGTCCATCACCGTGTGAAATAATCTGCATTGACTTTTGATATTTTCAGTTTGAATTTAACTTTTGGCAGCCAAAATGTAAAACTCATTTCTATATTTGGCCGTATTTTATGATAATTTAAGGTTGAATTTGAGTTTTTCGGGCAAAAATAAAAAGCCCCGCAAATGCAGGGCTTATCGGTCAATGTGATTCGAGGTAGTTGTAGGCCATCCGGCTGACCCCGGCTTCTGTGTAACACTTTCCGAGTGCTCCGGCAACTTCTGCCCACGAGTAGCAGCGGACAAACCGCAGCCGGAAGATCAGATAAAGCCGGGCATCCATGATGCTCTTGCAGTACGCCTCGACCTTGGGCTTTTCTTCCGCTGCCTGTTCCTCTAACCAGCGGACACGTTCATCCATGTCAGCCAGTTCCACAGCCAGATCCGCCACCTTGTCCCGAACACCGGGCGTATGTGGCATACCCGTCAGCTGTGGGGAGGCAGGGTTGATTTTCTGCCGAAGATTCTCCAAGGCCTCACGGTCTTTTTCGAGGGTCATCTGAATATCATAATACTTGGACAATTCCTGTAATGTCACAGCCTACCTCCGTCATAATTCAGCTGCCGTTTTGCAACGGTGCTTCTGTTATTTTATCACATTTTTCCGTTGGAAGATAGACAGGAAACCCAGAAATTATGTGGTCCGCTCCAATTTTGCATAATCCCGGCACCTTGTAGGTCTGGCCGTGCGAATCGGTGCGCTGGATAGGCGGGTCGAGGGGTATGTAGTTCTCACAAGACAGGCAGCTCATTCTTCCACCCTCTCGATTTTCGGGAACGGTTCCCGGCCCAGAGGGACAGGCCCATGAGAGCGATATGTGGTGCCGGGTGCTTCTTTTTTGTCCTCTGGTGCATCAAGCCACTGCTGGTGCTCGATGGCATGGACGAGGTCAATGCATGTTCCCCATGCTTCATGCTGCCGCTCCCGATTGCCGAACGGAGGAAACGCCATCTGGTAGCCCAGATTGAATATTTTCTCAACGTTCCGGCTACGCTCATTGTACACGCCGAACTTGTACTGGTCCTCATACAGCTTGTTGCGGTCTTTTTCCTCATAAACGAGGTCTTCGGAAAGGGCTTCAAACTGGCCCATGCGGATCCGCATATATTCCTCCACGGCCAGACCGATGATTCGGAGGGATTCTTCGGAGATTTCAATGCGATACTTCATTTTTCCTCCTTAATGTCAACGTCAATATTCAACGTCGGCACCATTCTCTTAATCACGAATTGATAACCATTATGATCTATTTTGATGACTGAAACATCTATTAGTTCCGGGCTTATACCATACACAGCACAAATGTGTTGTTTTATCTGTAATTTAAGATGGTCGAAGTCTTTATCGGTTAAGTGATTATTTTCATAATGCCGATTCAGGAATTCATCTTGAATGGAATCGAGAACACGGCGGATTTCGATGTTCACGTTACTGCCCACTATCTTTTTCCTCATATTCGCCGGAAAACACCAACGCCATTGCCTCGCAGATGATTGTCACCTTGACCCGTTCAAGGTTTTCCCATGACAGGTCTTTCGGCCTGTCCTTGCGCTGCCCGGCGGTCTTCTGCATCAGCATCTGACGCAGTTCCATGCAGGCCTCTTTGAGAGCCGGGTAGTTGGCTTTCAGCCCGCCCATCTGCATAAAGCTCCACATGGTATCCAGCATCGGGTTTTCCCATGGTTCAGGCTTTACCATCGGCAACCTCAATTTCCTGCACATAGCACCAACTCTGGGGCGGTCGCTGTGCTTCCACAGGCCGCACACCAAACCGCGTGTTTAGCAAGCCCGTGAACGGCCGCAGCTCGCGCGGATTGTCATAAATTTTCAGGTCGGAAATGTGCCAGCCATACAAGTCTTTCAAATCTGCATAACTCATCCCGGACTTCCATCCGGCATAGTCTTTGACTTGCGGTACTGTGAGACAGCTTCCAGCAATTGCAGATTCGATATCTTCTTTGACGACACAGTATTCAGGGCCAATGCGTCGGATGTCATCGCAGATAAATTCGCCGACAACCATTCCGTCAACCCTGCGGTCGAATAGCTTATGAGACCTATCGTCGAAATATAAATGGTCAACGGCTTTCCAGCAGAAAAATTTCGTTCCTTTCGTGCAATATATGTAGCACTTAAAAGGTTCTTTCAACGAGACCGGTCTTGTCTTACGGATTTCCACCGTTTTACAGCCAGAAAAGATACGGCTGCACCATTCGGGCCGGATGCTCAAAAGAACTGCTTTCACTTTTCGTCAACCTCCGCGCACGCCCTGCGGCAGGGTTCGCACTTTTTGTACGGCTCTTCGAGCCAGCAGTTGAACAGCAGGCACTTCGGCTTCCTGTATTCAGGCGGAGCCTTGTTTCCGTGAGTTTGGGTGCGTAGTGCATGGTATTTGCATACCTCTTTGCCCCAAAAATCTCCTCCGAACTCACATTTTCCATACCCCGGCGAAACCTCATGCTTAACTGTGATGATTTTCATTTCGCTACCTCCGGCGGCTCCAGCAGCGGAGCCCAGAACTTCACAGCACCATAGGGCGTATCTGCCGCCGGTCGGCCATCCTCGATGTACCACTTGCCGTTTTCAATCCAGCCCTTCATGGTGTTCCGGCTTTCGCAGCAGACCCACACAAGTTCGCTCATGATGCAGCAGTGCTTTTCTCCCGCGTTCTCCCAGCTTTCGTCGTGGACAGGCGGCGGGGTTTTGGCATCGTGCCACGATACACGACGGATAAAATCAACGACCATCTGGCTCGCTTCCCGGAGGGTCTTCGCAGCGGCTTCCTTACCCTTGAAGCCATTGTAATACTCAACCTCGGCCAGCGCGTCCAAATCCGTTGCCGGGTCAATGAGTCGGCAGGCTTCTTCTAGGGTCATTCGATGTACCTCCGTGTGTCCTTGTTCCAGCGCAGCGTGATGGGGTTGCCGCACTTGCACGGCACTGTAAATTCCTGTTCCGCAATGTTGGTCTTGCCCTTGGCGTGGAACTCGCAACAGCTACATTGGAACTCATACGGCGCAAGGCCACGTTCCAGTGAAATCGTAGCCCCGCAGCGGCAGCCAATGGACATTTGCGCAACGTGGAGGTATGTACCGAACTCCTTGCCGCAGCAGGGGCAGCACAGGCGCAGCAGGCCTCGTGCGCCGGGCTCCGGCGGGCGATTACTCTTTCTCATGGTCGGCTCCTTTCTCGGTCTGAAACCGAATCACTTCCCGGAACAGCAGCTCATTGTTGTGCTCCGATTCAGTCATAAAGTTGATGTACTCCCGGAACAACTGGCGGTCATGCTGCTGCCGGCTGGTTTCGCCCAGCAGGGCACCGATAGCCACGCCCACGGCCAGCAGCGCAATGTTGATGAAAATCTGATCAGGCATTGTCATCACCCAGCACTTTCTCGATGAGGTCAAAGACCATTTCTCGGTCTTCGGTGGTCAGAAAGTCAGCCGCCATGATTTCAAACTTGAGGCGGTCAGCGTATTCTTTCAGGTCATCCATGGTTTACTCCTCTCCCAGCCGGGCAAGGATCTCGTCGCCCTTGTCCAGCAGTTCATCTCGCCGCTTTTTCTGCTCGGCCTCCAGCTTTTCCATTTCAGCCTGATACTTTTTCAGCGTTCCCGGCCGGAAATGCTTGCTCTGCCCCATACGGATTTTTGCGGCAATTTTCTTGTGCCGTTCAACGGTCTGGCGCAGTTCAGTGTCCGTGGTCAGAATCTGATAGCGATGGTGACAGCCGGGGCAGGTGAAATACTGCACCATGTAATCACCGCTCCATGTACTGCGGATGCCGGCTGTCTGGATGCTGAACGGTGTGCCGCAGCGGTCACACTTTACAAGGTCGGTCATTCGCCATACTCCTTTCTGCACAGCTGGAACGCATTGCAGTGGTCATCACAGGTCTTGCAACACTTGTCGCATCCGGGATGCGCCGCCTTGCAACGTTCGCAGGGCGCATCTGCCTTTTTAGGGGCATTGGTGGAAAAGATGGCATGGGTTCCGTTCTGCAATGCCTTTTCTTCGTCAGACATTTCATAGCCCAAGGCTACCAGCAAAGTGTAAATAGCGTCGAGACTGCCGTTTTCCTCCCAGCCATACCCGCCGCTCTGGTAGTCGGGTTTCCAGACCCAGCCCCAGTATCCGTTGCTACCATCGTCAGCAGCCGAATAGGCCAAGGAGAGCAGTGCCTTTTCCGGCTGGTCGCTGAACACCGACGTGCTTTCCAAATAATCAAGCAGGTCAACGCTGTCCGTTTCCGGGGGAACAACGCCCAGCAGCTTGATTGTCAACTCGCCATCGTAATTTGAATCGAACGCATCCACAGCAAAGCGGACGATTTCACCCAGATGCTTTTTGCACTCTGCCGTGGAGAGCTGCGCCACAAAGTCCCGGCGCAGTTCAAACATATAGTTTGTGAGGGCGGCAAGCTGGTCTTTATAGAACTGTTCCTGCTGCCGCTTTTCCTCTCGCTTAGCCGTTTCCGCATTCTCTTTTCCCAAATCACGCTCTTTGTAGAGGTCAATCTGGTTTTGGCTGACCTTGTAGCAGTACGCTACGCTATCGGCATCGTCCGGCACTTCAACGTCCTTGCTAGTGTTCCAATATCCGTACCCGGCAACGTGTGTGTGAGTACTGTAATCGGCATCGGGATTTTCCACAGCAAATTGGCGAAGCTGCTCAATCCATTCAGCCTTTCGATGCTGGTATTTCTGGTCAGACAAGGCATTCTGCATGGCGCGGTTGAAGTTCTGGGTACCGAGGGTTTCCAGCACCTTGTTCCGGGCATCCAAGTCCTCGATTTTGTTAAGTTCAACAAAATCGGAAAGGGTTGCGCCACGCTGCTCTGCCTTTTTGAAGTTGTCGTGGTTCAGTTCCAGCAGCTTGATGCGCCGCCGGATAGTGGACTGAGAGAAGCCGGAGCGGTCTGCGACACGCTCCACGGTATCACCCATGTCCAGCATCATCTGGAAGCCCTGCGCCTGCTCGTAGACGGTGAGATCAGACCGCTGCATATTCTCTACCATCATGGTTTGCAGCTGCTCTTTCTCGGTCATATCGACCACGGAGCAGGGTAATTCAAACTTGCCAGCCTGCTGCGCGGCCGCCGCCCGTCGGTGTCCGATGATGATGGTGTAGTCCTCGCTGGACCACACGGCCTTGGGTGTCCATGCCGCCTCCGCTGCCGAAGCGTCGCCGCCATCGGCAATGCACCGGGCAATGTACTCCTGCTTGCCGAGGTAGTGCCCCGGAATGACGGTCAGGTTCTGGTACACGCCGTTTTCCTTGATGCTGGCGGCCAATTCTGTCAGGTCACCCAGTTCCTTGCGAGGGTTATCCGGGTGCGGATACAGCTGCCGGATGGGGATGTAAGTAATGTCTGCCATGGTGTTTACTCCTTTCTGAATTCGGGTCAGAAAAACGTGAGCTGCCCGGTGCGGGTTTCGTTAAGAGCCGCTTTTTCGGGTGCTTTAGGCTCATTTTTGATAGATTTTTGCAAATTTTCGGGCTTAGTTTCCGGCTTTTCGATTTTAGCAGGCTGCTCTTTCGGTTTCATCAGCAGATTCATCTTGGCTATCTGCCGCCGCATATACCACACATCCGTGGAGAAGAACGGCATATACCAGATGCGATTCTGCGGTCCGGCCGGGAGAAGTCCTCGGTCATCGTAAGCAGTTGCCGGGTCTGTGATGGTGTTACCGATGACTACATATCCAGCGCAGCCCATGAAGCTGCACTGGATGTAGCACATCAGGCCCACAATAAAGTCAATGTCTTGGGCAACGACAAGGACTTTGTTGTGGTAGCAAATATTTCTGCTCTTGCAGATATTCAGAAAGGCCAGCAGTGTTGCGCTCGCTCCGCAAGCCGGGTCTGACACGGAGATGAAGCCCTCCATGTCAGGCACGAGTTTGGCATCGAATGTAATCTCTGCCATACAGCGGCACACATCGTATGGAGTGAAGAACTGGCCAGCATGGTCATTTCCCAACTCACACATCATGTACAGTGACCCCAGAAAATCCTGATCCGGGTTCTGCTCCATTCCCATGACCACCTCGGCCAGCATTTCGGCCATGCCGTTCCTCTCCGCTGCGGAGTATTTGGAAATGATGGTCTGGTAGTCCTTGGCTCGTTCCAGGGCGTTTACCTTGTCCGTCGAGTTGGAGATCTCGATGGCCGTCAGGTGGATGAAATCCCGCCAAATCTCCCAGCGGCTATGCTTCCCAGTCAGCCCCTCGAAGATTTTGAGGAAGTTTTTCTGGTGGTCATCACGGATGCTGCGCGTCACTGCTGCCTTTGCCATGGGTTATTCCTCCTCTGTGTCAGCGAGGAGATAGTGGCCGTTAGAGAACTCGATTACGCCGGCCGACTCCATCTCGTCCAGCAGGGCGATGGCCTTTTCAGCCGTCACGCCCATCTGCTCCTCCAACATGGCCTGCGTGATGCCGTTGTTCTGCCGGGCAATCTCGGTGGCCTGCGTCAGTTCGTCAGAGGTGGGCTCGTCCTCCTCGTCATCCTCGATTTCTTCCAGCGGTTCGGCCTCCCCGGGGAGATTCGGGGCATCAGGCTCATTTCCCCGGGGCGCATCCTGCTGCCCACCGGATTCCGGGATGTCCGGCATCTTGTAGCCGAGGGCTGCCAGCTTGCCGCCCTCAACCAGATCCCGGAAGAAGAACTGGAGCCAGAGGTAGTGCATATTCTTGAAGATGTTCTTGATTTTGTTGAACAGGGTGTCGGAAATGGTGAATGTCTTGCTCATGCGGTAGGTCAGGTTGCCGTCCTTGACGGTGAACAGGATGGATGCACCCGGCGAGATGTAGTTGTCCTCGGATGCCTCCTCCAGCATCGACATCTGCTCACCAACGCCGCCCAGCGGACGGATGACCAGCTTGATGGGGTATGCATTCTTGATGAACACATAGCTCAGGTTGTTGGCCTCGCAGATGCCCTTGAGCTTTTCCCGGTAGACTGCGAAACGTGCGGACTCAGACAGAGAGTTGTCCATGATGAAGCTCCTTTCAAGTAGCTTTTAAGTAGTTGAAAATTTATAGTCGTTTTCCCGGTTTTCGATGGCGGTCAGACCCAGTGCGTAGGCTGCCCACACATCTGCCTTGAAGCCATAGAAGAAATCCGGGGCTTTCTTTGTGCCCTTGCCGTTTTTCAGGTCGTGGGCTGCAAATCGGTCAATCAACGCCCGCCGGATGGCGGTGTCGTTGGCTCTGCTGTCGTGGCAAATGTGCTTCTTTTCTTCGATGCGGCACATCATCCGCACCGGGCATTGGTCGGAAAGAACTTGGTAAAAGCGGCCAATCCAGACCGTGGTGTCGAAAACATCCCGACCAACCGACATTCCATAGGATGCCACCATTTCGATGACACCCCACCGCCATCCCTGCTCGACAGCCGATTCCAGCTTTTTCAGCAGTTCTTCGTTGTCGATTTTGCCGAACTCCAGCGGTCGGAGCGTTTTCTGGTCAATCACGCAGTAGCCGGATTGCACATTGCCGGGGTCAATAGCGATGATGGGCATCACAGGTACGACCTCCCGAACTCCTTGATGAACTTTGCTTCCGGCCATCCGTAGTATTCCATGGCCTTTTTCTGCGCCCACTTTTTCAGGCGGAGGTCTGCTTCCCGGTTAGTATGTACGGCAGTCACGCCGTTCTGGTGACACCAAGGGCAGAGATTCGCCCACAGGCCAAGCCGCTTGCTCTTGTCCCGGTACGGTCCGAAAAATACTTCGTGCCGGGCGGTGCGATACCGCCCGCAAATCAGACAGGTGGGGCTCTGGCTGAGGATGCTGGGTGCATATCCATTGCTATCCAGCCTTTCCCCGTACTCGTTCATTGCCATGTTACGTCCTCCTACGCTGGAAAGGCAGCTGCGAAACCTGCTGCATGACCAGCTGAATTTTGTCCTGAAACGACTTTCTCACGGCTCGTCACCTCCTGAAATAATCCAAACACGGTGGGAACCCCACCCAGCCCAGCTTAGAGCCTCGCTGTGGGTCTTTACAGCAACGTCCAGCTTGTTACCTACCACCGCACTCCCGGTGTCCTGAACGACCCGGAGGCCGATGCCCTCGATATAGACCACCGTTCCGTAGGGTAGAACACTGGTGTCGGCAGCCACGGTCACACCCGGCTGCACCTTTGCGCCGCTGGATGTGATGCCGTGACCCTCGCCGCAGACGTGGGTGTACTCTTCAGAACAGTAGGCTGTGCAGCTGAACGCCCCGGCGTATGTAAGGGCCAAATCGGTCTGGGCGTTCAGTTCTGCGGTCAGCTTGTCTACCTCGGTTTGGAGTTGGTCAATGGTTTCATCACGTTCTCCGGCCATGCGTTCCCAGTTGGATGACTTGCTGGCGTAGATATCCCGCTCGGTTTCCAGATCGTTCACCCGCCGGGAGTAGGCCGTGCTTGTGAGGATGCAGCCAACCATCGCACACGAAACACACACGATCAGGCTGCGGAATGGTCTTTTCGACCTCATGCCGTGCCACCTCCAATCTGTGCCGGGACTGCGCCGCCGGGCAGAGCCGGGGGCTGCAAACTCTCAACCGGGGCATCCTGCACAGCCCGGTCGAAGCCCGGCCGGACGAACTGGCGCAGATCCGCGCTGCTGCGACTGCTGAAAATCTCCGACAGGTCCGCCGGGGAGCCAGCCCACCGCTGTACCACCATCGGGAGGGCGGCGAAGATTTTCGCGTTTTCCTTTTTGAAATCTTCGCCTTTCAGCTTGCGTCCATCAGGGGCAATGAATCCGCCGTGGGTCTGGTAGTACAGATTCGCCTCGATTTTCCGGGCAGCTGCCGCAGCCTGCGTCCAGAGGTCGTTTGCCGAGGGCTGCTGTGCGGACAGCAGCTTTTTTACTTCCGCACACCAGTCCACGATCAGCTGGTTCTGGAATCTGCACTGTGTAAAGGCTGAATAAAGAGCCTTTTCCACAATCTCGTCCGGGATGGTGCCGAACGCCCGGATGTAGATTTGCGTGTCAGCCCTGCGCTCCTCCAAGCTGCGGGCGCGGCCGTAATGGTCATCAATAACCACTACAAGCTCACGCAATTTCATATCGGTCATGTTGTCGAGCCTCCTAAAAGTTCTCCGAAAATTTCATCGTAGTCATCGGCAGCGGAATGTTTGGACTGCTGACCCGCCGGGGGCTTACGCCGCTGGTCGCGGGCTTGCACATCGCCAAGGGTTTTCACGCCCTCATTCTTCCATGCTTTCAAGATGCCGTTGATGTAGTTCCACTTGCGAACGCCGGACAGAGCAGCCTTTTTGATGGCCAGCAGAATGAGGTCATCCGCGAAAATCTCCCGCCAGCCAGTCAGGGCATCCCTTGCAGCCGGGGGAAAGCTGCCGATGTTGTCCTCGAAAGACCGGACAATCTCGGCCAATCCGGGGTCGGCAGCCGGAAAACCGCCGCTGCCGTTATCTCTTACTCTGTTCTCTATCTCTTTATCTATCTCTTTATCTTTATCTATCTCTTTCTCTATGGGGAGATTTTCCCCAGTGGTATCCCTACCACTTTCCCCAATGGAAAGAGGAGAATTTGCGGCTTGTAGTGTCTGCCTGCGCTTCTTGGCCGCCCAGTCAGTTTCGCTGCCTATCATTTCCGAATAATCGGAAATCGACAGCGTTCCGTCTGGGTTTTCAAAAACAAGGCCGATTTGCTTGTACACCTCAAGAGCCACACGGACGGTTGCCAGAGAAAACCATTTGCATTCTCTCTGAATCTTTTCAACATCGTAGGGAATAAGCATCTCTCCGATTTTTGAAACCAGACAGCCGCCCGTGTTTATGGTTTTGAGGCAGAGCATTTGATAGAGAACAACATAGTTGGCACCATCTGGCTGGCTCATCAGGTAGTCGATTGCGTCCGAGGACATGAAGCTATCTTTGAGTTTTATCCAGTAGTACCGCTTACCTGTTGCCATTCAAACCTCCTTAGAACGGCAGGTCATCGCCATCGTCAATTTCAGAGAAATCATCCGGGCTGCCCTGCGAATACTGCACAGTGCCAGGGGCGGCATTTGCACCCTGCCACTGCTGCCGCTGGCTCTGTGTGGAAAATCCCATCTGCTGCGGCTGCTGATTCTGATAGGGCGGCTGCTGGTAGCCCGGCGGCGGTGCCTCACCGCCATCATCCACTCGCTGCTCCGTTTTTGGGCCGCAAAAGTGAATCTTCTGGACCACAAACTCGGTGGCGGTGCGCTTCTGACCGTTCTTGTCTTCGTAGGAGCGGGTCTGGCACTGGCACTCCACAAGAGCCGTGCTGCCCTTGCGGAAATACTGGCAAACGAACTCTGCCGTTTTACGCCATGCCACGAAATTCAGCCAATCGGTAGCCCGCCGGCCATCCTGACCGACATTGTCCCGGTCAACGGCCATGCGAAAACTGGCAACTGTCAGGCCGCTCTGTGTGGTCCGCATTTCAGGATCAGCGGCGAAGCGGCCCTGAAATGTGCAATTATTCAGCATCGGTGTCCTCCTGCTTGGTAATCAGTTCCGGATGAACTGCAAGCATCAAATCCAGCACAAAGTTACCAATGTCGTAAACGCTGCCGCGTGCACCCTTGTGATAAATGAGGCTGAGTTCGGCCTGCTTCTGGAGCAGTTCCTTGTACTCCTCAACCGGGATAGCGATGGTCTGGACGTTCAAATCTTCCATAACTGGTTCCTTTCTTCTCGCATGATGCATACCACCTTGCGGCACTGGTCCACATCGAACATTCCAATATGCGTAAATTCAATCGGGGTGCCCATCTTCTCGGACAGCCAGCGGTAGGCCTCATTCCGGCGGCCACGGTAGGGACCGTATTTCCAGAGCGGGTCAAATGCTGCATGAGCTGCCTTTTTCCAGTTGCGCAACTCCGAATTTGCCAAGCGGCCAAGGGGTTTGTCAGACCCCTTGTGTACGCCGACATAGGCACCGCAGCGAGGGCAGAGGTAAATCATGCCGAAGCTGTGGCCGTGGTAAACCACCGAACTGTCTACGAAGTCTGCGGGCGTTCCGCAGTAGTCGCAGATGACGATTCGGTTTTTCATCGTGACCATTCCTCCTTGTACCGTGCCAGCTGTTCCGGGGTATCCGTTTGGATGCCCAGTTCCTTGGCTTCTGTGATTGCTCCATCCACCAAATGGGCAAACTCTTTTGTGTCCATCCGATGGGTGTCCTTATAAACGAAGTAACGGGCAAAGTCTTTGCCGTTCTCCTGCCGGGTTTCGTAGTAGCGGACGTATTGGTAAATCTCAGTGGCATCCACCGCCGCAGGGAGCTTGATGCCAATCACATGGCCGTCCTTGTCGCGGGCAAGTGCCCCATAGGCCACCACTAGCCGCCGCTTGACCTCGTCGTCGCTCTCCCCTGTTTCGGCAGCGATTTTATTGACCAGCACATGGAAGTAAGCATTTGCCGACAGGCTGCGCTTCTCCCTGTGCTTCTTGATCTCAATATCCAGCACCTGTTCCAGATGTAGCTTGTCCCACGTCTCCCGGAAGTCTCCATTGATCTCCAACGTGACGCGCTGCTTTCCGCCAAGGGTAAAAGACATATCCACCAGCCGTCCGGTCATGTGGTATCCTCCTTGTCCTGATGGCAGTGCATATAGATGTACGCACTGTTTGACCCCATGTTGGCATAGAGCCAATCATTGATTTTTGCCACGCTCATGTGGTCGCGCAAGACACGTTTTTCGTAGATATACTCACCAGTCAGCTTTTTCTCGGCGATTTTTGCCTGAATCTCCTCGTCCTCGTAGTTGGCTTCGACCATGTAGAGGTCATAGTTCGGAGCGGCTATACCGTTCAGATTGTTCATGTCGGTGCAGTAGAACAGCTTTCCGGCGGGGAGCCAGACCTTCCATCCGCAGTTCGGAACATTGTGCTTCACCATGTTCGGAATGACATTGCAGATGCCGTAACCGTACATAGTTCCCGGTGTCAGAACATCAATCTGGGAAATTGGCACCCCTGCATCCACCAGCGGTTTGCACAACCAGTCGCAGCAGGCGAATCGCAGTGTTGGGCGATTGGATGCCAGTAGTCGAAGCGTTGACGGCTGGAAGTGGTCACAGTGGATGTGGGTCAAGAGAACCAGCTTCAGAGTTTTCCATTCTGCGGCCAAAGCCTTGAACGGAACACCGCAGTCAATCAGAATCTCATGCTCAATCACCACGGCGTTTCCCTTGCTGCCTGTTGCGATGATGTTGTAGCCGATCATAACGAGCTGAGGTCAACAACCTCTTCGACGGCAGTGGGCTCGCCCTGCGAAATATCACCGTGCGGCAAGGCCTGTCCTGCGTCCACTTCGGGCTTTCCAGTATGAAGTTCTGGCTGCTCCTGTGCGTCAGACACGACCTCCTGCGTAGTAAGGATTTCGCCATTATCTGCTACCGCTGCCACGGCATTATCGCTTTCCAAAGCCTTGGTCATTTCGATGCTCATAGCACCCCAGCGAGAAATAAGCTGTCGAAGCATGGTTTTCTTTGCCATGTCATCGAACGACTTATACCAAAAGGACGAATACTTCCACATTTCGCTCTCCGGGATTTTGCCAGCCAGCAATTCCTCGTACTTCTGCCGACTGAACGCCTTGGAGTAGGTATCTGCGTGGTTCATCATTTTTTCTTTGGACCAGTACAGCACCTTGCGGAAACCGTTCATGTACTCAAGGTAAGCCATGTAGCCAACGGTAGGTAGCGCATCCCGCTGGTCATCGTCTTCGATGAACTGGAACTTGGGCTTGCCGGTCATCGAATCTTTTCCCAGATACTCGCCCTGCTTAATCTCGGTAACATCGAGATCCGCATACTGGCCGCTGCGCAGCGCCAGCTGGATGTATCCCTTATATCCGAGGACGAACTGCGCATCGATCTTGTTTGCCTTGCGGTTCTTAAAGGGAACCAGATAATACTGGCCCAGCTGCGGAGAGGGGCTAAGGTTGAGGGATTCACCAAGCAGGGCACCCGCCAGAATCGTGCCGGCATCGCACTCCTGCAAAGCCGGATTGACCGCGACTGCTGAGGTGATGCTTGCCGTAAAGCGACGAACGCGGGCGGGGTCGCGCAGGGTGTTGGCAATCAAAGACTGATAGCCCTTAGTGGTTATCGCCACAGAAAACTTAGGCTTCTGCTGCGCTTGCAGCTGGTTGTTATACGTTGCCATATTCGATACCTTCCTTTTCAAGATAATTTTTCAGGCCGATAAGCTGCGCTTTCGTGCCCTTTGCGTAGAAGCGGGTCATCAGAATGGGCTCCGGCTTGGGCTGCGAGACCGGTTCAGCATCGGGCTGTACAGGCATTTCCGGGTCTACTGAAATTTCCTGCGCTGGTTCAGGCTGCGTCTGGGCTGCTGCGGCAGCAGCGGCGCGAACTTTTTCTGCCGCAGCTTCACGTTCTGCCTGCCTGACACGGCGTTCTTCTTCCAGCCGCCGCTGTTCTTCGAGAGCCTTGTGACGGTTATCCACAACTTTAATCGCTGTGGGCAGGTCGAGGTTCTTCCGGTATTCCACCATGACCTCCGTAGAACTTTCCATAGCGTCGATTGCAGTAACATCGGACACGATGCCATCCACAAACGCCTTTGCCTGTTTTTTCAGGGCAGTGACGCTGTCGCTCATGTTGACTTTCGGCCGGTAGGTCAAGTCATCCATCCAGTCAATGCCCGCAGCCGCCACCAACTCGTTGTAATACTCCTGAACAGCATCCGTCTTCTGCGCCACGATGCCGGAAGTAACGTCCGTGATTTTACGCTTCAGTTCTGCGTCTGCGGTCTGGAACGGCACCGTCACACACTCACGATAAACCTTTTCAAACTCGGTATACGGTTCAAGGATTTTTTCCTTGACGGCAATGCGTTGGGCTTCGTATTCCTTGAATTCCTTGGTCAGCTGTGCGCGAGTATCCTTGACTCTCTTATAAGTCTGCTCTGTGCAGACCAGCGAGAGCGCGTCAGCCGTGCGCTGCTCGATGTCAGCTTTTACGCTGTGCAGCCGCTCAACGATGATGGGCAACTGCTGCAGTTCGATAACCTGCAATGCGGTTTCCTGTGCCATGTGGCATCCTCCTTTTACTTTCCAAAAATGATGGTTTTCCCGGTGTCCTTATTCAGGAGCACCATACCGTTCGGGATATCCCGAACCCAGAGATATGCGGTGCAGTCCCAACCGGCAGCAGAGAGGGCTTCCTTCTGGCGGCGGGTCAGCTTTCTACCTCTTACTTTCAAAAGATCACCTCCTCGTTCCAACGCTTCAACAGCGCGGGCTGCATGGTGATAATCTTGTAGCCAGTGGCCTCCAGTTCAGTGCTGCGATCATAGCTTTGTACATCCTGCGCATGCCGGGTAACAGCATTTGCCAGACCATAGAGGGAAAGGTCACCGCCCGCAATAAGATGTCCCAGAATGCCCTCGCTCTCGCTCTGGCGGATGTCGAACTCCTTGGCCGCAAGCTCAACTACCTTGGGAGCCGCCGCCGGGAGAATGGGCGCTTTCTTGGCATCCCGGAGTTTCTGCACCAGCGCATTGAACCGGGCTTCATCGACCGCTGCCCGGACGGTGTCCTCAATCTTCATCAGGAATGCCCGGTCTTCAGCTTCGATGGTCTCATCCCGGAAAATCCTGAAATCGCCATCCACGCTTTCGTTGATGCGGCCAACGTGGCGTTTGCCAACGCCCACATCCGCCACCATGCCATTGGTGCAGACAAGCCGGTAAATCAGCGGCTTCACGGACACGCTGCCCATGCCGATCTCAGAATTGGAAATCAAGATGCCGGCCTGAACAATGTCCCCCGGCACTACCTCGGTCTGGATGCGCTCGTTGACAACCTTGATGTACATACGGGTATCGGTCAGTTCACAGCTTTCAATGCGGGCACCCTGCATTTCAGAGATAATCGGCAGGACCTTCTGGGCGACCTCGTAATTGTCGATGCGGCGGTAACGGTCGGAGAGAATGGCGCGGGCGGTGCCATCAAGGGTGCGAACCATGCGGCGGGTGTCCGGGGACTGCTGGAACCAGCCATTGACGTTTGCCATCAGCAAGCCGGGGTTCTCTGCCCGCATCCGCTCGTAGTAGGGCGCCGGGATTTTCAGCTGCAATCCCAGCTGACGGTGAGCATTCTCATTCAGCTGGAATGGGGTGTTGCCAATCACGAGGTCAAAGTTCTCGTTGACGGCGGTCATCTGCATAGCACCCGCCGTGGCAACGTAGTCCTTTTTGACCTTGGCTTGCCGATCAAGTTCAATCGCCAATTCTTGCAAACTTCTTCCATATTTCATAGGGTTACTCCTTTTCCGGGAAGCACTCGTTGACTTCCCATGCGTCTGCGGCCTCTATGCAGCGGTCGCAGCCTACGATTGTTTCATCCTCGGCGCGATAGATGGTATCGCACCGCTGGTGGCAGATGGGGCACACAGGAGGGTCAGGGTAGCCAGCCTCCGCATCGGTCCTCGGATACAGCATCCAGCACCTCCCGGAGTGTCCGGCCAATCCAGCGGCCTACGCCGTCCAGTGCGCCGTTGCTGTCCAGCCAGACGAACACGGCTGCAACGGCAGCAGTCAAAACGAACTGCGCCGCCGGGAGCCGGGCTGCTGCCTGCTCTGCGGTGATGCCATACACGGTCATCAGGATCTTAATCACGTCTTGATCTCCCCTTTCTTTCTTTGCTGGTAGGCCTCCCATGCGGCATCCAGCTTGGCTTCTCCGTCCGGCATGGCCATGATTTTGAGGTAGAGCCTCTTGCAGCCCCGCGCCAGCCGGGCGGTATCTTCGGGGCTGATTTCATCCAAGTGGATGTGTGGAACGCTATCCATGTAAACCTCCGTTGTTCAGTTTAACTGAACTTACAGGGCAAAAAAATAGTCTGGGATATCCGACACTTCGATTTTTAGTGCCTGACACGCAGCTTCGATTTCGTCCTGTTTCCAGTCAACCTTACCGTTGAGTTTGAGAGATGTGGTGCGGTCCGACCATCCCATACTCTTGCCAAATGCCCCTCTGGTTCCGAAAATCTCAACGATTCGGCCCAGCAGCTTGTTATAGCTTCTCTGCATCGTTTTCACCTCTTTTCCGTTCGGTTCAGTTTAACTGAACTGTTCACACTTTACCACAACGATTTCTCCTTGTCAATACAAAAATTCACTTTTTTTGAACTTTTCGGCTGGAATACTTGAACTTTTATTTATACCATGATATGATGTAACCATACTGGAGGTGAACCAAATGAAGCCATCAACGACCGCAGAACGTCTGCAAGAAGCTATGAATATCAGAGGTCTGAAACAGGTTGATGTTTTGAGGCTTGCAGAGCCGTACTGCCGCGCTTACGGTGTCAATCTTGGAAAAACCGCTTTGACCCAATATGTTTCAGGGAAAATCGTTCCTCGGCAAGATAAGCTAACCATCTTGGGATTAGCCCTTGATGTTTCAGAGGTATGGCTGATGGGCTACGATGTTCCCATGGAAAGAAAAACTGCGCCCATCCCCATGGAAGAGGATGAGCGCAGTAAAGAGTTCGTCGAACTATTTAATCAGCTCAGCACCGAGCAGAAAAAGGCCGTTCTTTATGTTATGAAAGGCTTTTTAGATAAGCAATGACACGTTCTTGATCTTCTGCTGACAGATGCAAGAACAGTTCAAGTGCCAGCATGGCGCGAAGCTGCTCTCGGACATCATCGGAATCGATGGAAACGTCCATAATATTCCGCTCCTTTCTGTAAAATTACTGCCAGCAGTTTATCTGATTATACCAGAATAGCACATGGTTTTCAGCCGTTTGTAAAATAATGCCAGAATGCGAGGGATAATTATGTTTTTGACTACAACTGACAACATACAAGGCAAAAATGTAACGGAATATTTGGGCATCGTAGCTTCTGTCATTCTGACCGTCCTGCCGGGTGGAAACAAGATGATGGGCAATGCCATCGACAATTTCACAAAACAGGCGCAGGAAGATTTGGAGAAAAAGGCAGCTAAACTTGGCGCAGATGCCGTTATTGGATTGAAATTTGCCACGCAGGGCAACAACTTCATGCTGCTTGGAACAGCCGTGAAATTAAGATAACGGAGGGTAAACATGATTTGGCTTATTGCTGCCATTATACTCGTAGGGATCTCATTCACTGCCGGATATCTTTTGAAAGAATACTCCAAAAATAGTGATGCGCGCAAAATCCAAGAACTAAGCCGAACCATCTCAAAGCAGATGGAACAGGAGGGGCTTGGTTATTGGCCTGTGGCATTGCTGCGAGATCCAGAGCAGGTTAAGCGTGTTGGTCGCGCTCTCAACACCAAAAAGATGAAATTGGTTTCTTGTGACTTGCAGAAAAAGGAATATGAGGTGCTGGGTGAACACGATGAAGTCTACACCATCCGGCACGGAGAATGTTCTTGCATGGACTTCCAGATGCGCGGTCTTCCGTGTAAGCACATGTACTTCGTTAGTATGCACCTCGATTAAAAGGACGGTGATGGATAATGGCAAAAAAGAAGAAGCCTGCCGGAGGCGTTGCCATCATCTATGCCCGTTACTCGTCCCATAACCAAAGGGATGTTTCCATCGAGCAACAGATTGAGGCTTGCCGGAAGCACGCTGCAGAACTCGGCCTGACCATTATTGCTACCTATGAAGACCGGGCGATCAGCGGACGCACCGATAACCGCCCGGCGTTCCAGCGTATGATGCACGATGCCGAAAATGGAAAGTTCAGCTATGTGCTGGCGTGGAAGTCCAACCGTATGGGGCGAAACATGATGCAGGCCATGGTCAACGAATCCCGCTTGATGGACTGTGGCATAAAGGTCTACTACGCCGAGGAAGATTTTGACGATTCAGCTGCCGGGCGGTTTGCACTGCGCAGCATGATGAATGTCAACCAGTTCTACTCGGACAACCTCGCAGAAGACGTACGCCGCGGTCTAATGGACAATGCCAGCAAGTGCATGGCCAATGGCAAACAGCCGCTGGGCTACAAGCGGGGCGAGGATGGCAAGGTCGTGGTGGATGAACCGGCGGCCGCTATCGTCCGGGAGGTCTACACTCGTGTCGCTTCTGGCGAGTTATTCACGGACATTGCCCGTGATCTGAACCGCCGGGGCATAAAAACGGCCGATAAAGGCGAATGGAATAAGAACAGTTTTCACAGGCTGTGTTCCAACGAGAAATACCGTGGCATCTACATATACGGCGATGTTCGCATCGAGGGTGGCATACCGGCCATCATTGATGATACCCTGTGGTACAAGGTACAGGAGGCACTTCGAGTGAAAAAGCTGAAAAGAAACGGCCGACATCGCCCCGGCGATGAGGACTACCTCTTGACCGGGAAGTTGCGGTGCGGGAAGTGCGGCGGCTACATGATCGGGATGTCCGGCAGGTCAAAAACTGGGGAAATCCATTACTATTACACTTGTCAGAATAGGCGTGTCGGGCACACCTGTGACAAGAAGAACATCCGCCGGGATGTTATCGAGCCAGCGGTAGCACAGGCCATCAAGGAATACTGTCTGACCGATGATGCCATCGAATGGATTGCCGATAAAACTGTGGAATACTGGGAGAAAGCAGACAGGAATCTCCAGCTTGATTCCATCGAGGGCGATCTGGCAGCCGTGCAGTCGTCTATCTCGAACGTGATGAAAGCCATCGAGATGGGTGTGGTCACAGAAACAACTCGTGACAGGCTCATAGAATTGGAAAAGCAGCGTACCGACTTGAAGTCAAAGCTGGCACTTGCCAAAGAGGAAGTTGTCCATGTTGACCGTAAGAAACTGATTTCCAGCCTGCTGCTTTTCAGAAACGGCGACATCCACGACCGCCAATATCAGGAAGATCTTTTCAAGACATTCCTGATATCTGCGTACGTCTACGATGACGATGACAACGGGCACTTAAAGATTGTATTTAACGCTTTCGGAGATAACAACACCGTTGATTTTCCCATTGATTTTGGTGAAGCTGATAATCAATCAGCATTTTTCGATGGAGCGGAAAAGTTCGATTATGCTCTCCATCGGTCAACCAGACTAAAGCCATCTGAGGAAGCTCAGGTGGCTTTTCTGTTTGTATGATTCCGCGCGGAAAAACTATTATAATAGAGCGAACCCGGAAAGTCCGCAGGACTTTCCGGGTTCGCCTTTTCACGGGAAATATAAATTTACAGAATAGTAATGCGGCCTGCGCCGTAAGGCTGCTCATAGTTGAGCAGGTAGCCGGGGTAAGCTGTCAGCGGGCTGTTGGCGCTGGACAGGTGCGGCAGACCCGCAGCATCCACACCGTCAAAAATCATGGCGTAGGTAGACATCACCAGATAATCCTCGGACACATAGTCCTTGATCAGCTCTGCGCCGTCAAACATGGCAAAGCCGTCGCCCAGATTGCGCAGGGTGTAGTTCATGCCGGCCAGCGCGTAGGTAGCGCCCGGGTCCAGCGGCAGATAGCTGCCGGAAGCCTTATCGTAGATCTTCACGTTCTGCACGCGCGGAGTGCCGGTGGCGCTGCCGATCCAGACGTTCTTCTCGTCGGTCTGCACGGTGTTGGGGATATCGGTGTGGATCTCGTAGGTAGCACCTGCCACCTGCAGGAAGCCGCCGTTCTCCTTGCCGCCCTCGCCTGCAAAGCGGGCTGCAAACTCCAATGCGTCCTGGATCTGCTTGCCGGTGACCGACATCAGGCAGGCCACGTTGCCAAAGGGGCTGACCTGCTTGCAGGTCTTGAAGGTCCAGTCGCCTGCAGGCACATCGGCGCGGATGCCGCCGCCGTTCATGATGGCCAGATCACAGTGCAGTTTTTCCACCTCGTTGAAGTAGGTGTAGATGCCGTCAGCCACAAAGTCGCCGAGGTTGGTCTCGGCAGAGCGGATGCGGCGCTTGCCGGTGGCAGGGTCGGAAACATAGAAATCGCTGTCGCCCACAGCGATCTTCTCGCCCAGCATATCGTCCACGGTGTTCACCCAGCCGGTCTGCATGGCGGCGATCGTTGCATCCATGCCCTCGTGGGTGGGGATGAGCTTGGTGGTGATGGTGCCGTCCGCAGCGATGGTCATCTCGCCTACGTTGGCAAAGTAAGAACCAGTCTGGGTCAGGGTGACCGCCTTGCCGGAAGCATCCTGCACCTGCTTGTTCTCCATTACGGTATGGGAGTGGCCGTCGATAAAGGCGTCAAAGCCGCTGGTGTGGGCAACGACTTCCTCACTGGTCCACGGAGAGGAAGAGGGGTCTACGCCCAGATGGCCCAGACCGATGACCACATCTGCCAGAAGCTTTGCCTTATCAATGGCCTTCTGCACGGCGTCATAGAGCTTTTTGCCGTCCTCGCCGCCCTGAATGTCGTAGATGTACTTGCGCTGCGCCTTATCCATAAAGTAGGCCGGGGTGGACTTGGTAAAGGTCTCGGGGGTGGTCACGCCCACAAAGGCAATGCGTCTGCCGCCGCGCACGAACACCTTGACGGAGGGCAGCACACGCAGCGTAGTGCGCAGGTCTACCCAGTTGCAGGACAGGTACGGGAAGTCCGCTTCCTTCATGATGGCCTTGGCGCGGTCCATGCCGTAGTCAAACTCGTGGTTGCCGGGGGTGGCGACATCGTAACCGGCAGCGTTCATCAGCTTGATGATGGAGGCACCCTCGTCCATGGATCCGTAGGCAGTGCCCTGTACATGGTCGCCTGCGTCCACCAGCAGCACATCCTTGCCGGCGTTCTGATAGCTCTGCTTCAGGTCGGCAATGGCAGCGTAGGTCAGCTTGGGGCTCTGCTTGTCGATGTAGGTATGGACATCGTTGGTGTACAGGATGGTGACGTCAGACTTATCACCAACCCAGCAGGCCGATGCGGCAGGCGCACCGATGGCCATAGATGCAGCGGCAGCGGTCACACCAGCAGCCTTTAAAAAGCTGCGACGGGAAATAAGTTGTTTCACAGGAAAACGACCTCCTTTTATTTTTGGCGTATCGCATTTGGGGCAGGCTCTTCCCTCCTGCCCTTTCAATAGTTCTAGCATAGCACAGAACGCCTCTGCAAACAAGCCAAAATCATTCTTTTGGCACAAATAATTTTCACGTTTCGCTTTATTTTGGCACACATTGTACCATTTTTGCACAAAAAAGGCCTCCCCGTGCCCTGTCGCAGAGCAGCGGAGAGGTCTTTTTCAGGGGGTGTTGACCCGTTGCCGGGTCTATCGGAGGAGAAGGAAATATCAGATAGCGTTATACTCCTTGAGGAACTTCTCAAGGTCGGTGCCCTCGATCTTCTTCAAAGCTTCCTTCAGAGCCAGACGCGGGATCAGCGGCAGATCCATGTCGGTGATCTTCTTGCCGTCGCGCAGCTTCACGGTGGCATCGATCAGAGCGCGCACATCGTAGGTGCTGCCCCAGACCTCGGGCACGCCGCGGTCGATGTTCAGCAGGGTGTACACAGCCTCCATACCGGTGCGCATGGAGTACTCGGTGGTAAAGATGGTATCGCGGGCGGTCTCGGCAAACTGACCGAGGAAGGCAAAGTTCACAGCACCCTCGGGCACAACATCGGGACGGTCGCCCATGGCACGGGGCATGAAGAAGGCGTCGATATAGGGCATCATCACAGGCACGGTGTTGGCGCTGTGCTCTGCCAGTTCCGCGATCTGATCCTCGGGCACACCAATGTGGTACAGCCACTCCATGCAGATCTCGCGGCCTGTGCAGTCGCGCATGGGCTTCTTGACGTAATCGCCGGGCTTATCGCTGAACAGGCCGTACACCCAGACGCACAGCTGATTCTTGGGCTGATCCTTGAACTGCTGCTGACGGTTCAGCGTCCAGCTGAGCAGCCAGCTGGAGTCCTTGACGGTGACGATGCCGCCGGTGACGGTATGGCCGCTGAAGGGGTCGCGCTTGCAGATCTTGCGGATATACTGAGGGATTTTGTCGTCCAGCGTGGTGATGGTGGCGCTCTCCCAGTTGCTCAGTTCCGGCTCGGAGCAGAACTTTTCCGGGTGACCGAAGGAGGGGTCCTGTGCGGCGATCTTCTTCCACAGATCCCAGCCGTTGCCGGGCTGAATGGTGGGGTCGAAGCCGGTGGCCTTATCCTGTGCACCCACGGTGCAGCTTTCCACGCAGCCGCCGTTGGTGATGAACAGCAGATCGTTCTCGGTCAGGTCGATGTTGGTGGTCTCGCCCTCGTGCTCCACGGTAACAGAGCTTGCCAGCTTGCGGCCCTTCTGGATGTCGAACTTCACATCGGTGACCTTGGTATTGTAGTGGAACTGCACGCCGAAGCTTTCCAGATAGCGCACCATGGGCAGGATAATGGATTCGTACTGATTATAGCGGGTAAAGCGCAGGGCGGTAAAGTCCGGCAGACCGCCGATGTGGTGGATATAGCGCTTGAGGTACAGCTTCATCTCCAGAGCGCTGTGCCAGTTCTCGAAGGCGAACATGGTGCGCCAGTACATCCAGAAGTTGGAGTTGAGCACCTCGTCATCGAAGAAATCGGTGATCTTTTTATCCTGCAGCTGCTCGTCCGGGGTAAAGAACAGCTTCATGATCTCCATGGCACCCTTATCGGACAGGCCGAATTTGCCATCGGTGTGAGCATCCTCGCCGCGGTTGACGGTGGCGCGGCACAAGGAGAAGTTGGGGTCCTCCTTGTTCAGCCAGTAATACTCGTCCAGCACGCTGGCACCCTCGGTCTCCAGAGACGGGATGGAGTGCAGCATATCCCACATAACTTCGAAGTGGTTGTCCATCTCGCGGCCGCCGCGCATCACATAGCCGATATCGTACTTGTAGCCATCGCAGGCGCCGCCGGCCAGTGCGTTCTTTTCAAACACATGGACGTGCTCGCCCTTCATCTGACCGTCGCGCACCAGATAGCAGGCAGCGGTCAGCGCAGCCAGACCGGAGCCGATGATATAAGCGGATTTATGATCCACGCCCTCCGGCTTTTTGGGGTGTGCAAAAGCTTCATAATTGCCACTGGAATAGTACATAAAAAAGCCTCCCTGCTTCAAAAATATCTTTTCACAGCCTTCATCGTGCTGTTCTCTATGGCAACAGTATACCCCGCAAAGTGAACCGGAACAACAAACAAACTTTGCCCGGTGTATAGATTTTTTACATCCGCCCTCATTTGCTGGAAATGCGTACAAATTGTGACATAAAGCGCAGCGCAAAATCATTTAAAACACTCCCTCAAAAGTGCAATGCCGGGCAGCCCGCAGGCTGCCCGGCATTGCACTAATTTAAAATAATTTTCCGCTATTCATGCCCAGAGCATAGCGGCGGGCATTCAAAATCGTCCCCGCGCAAAAAGAGAGCCGCCACACAAGGTTCTGTGCAGCGGCTCTCCGGTGGATTTTAGTTCATCTGTTCCAGAGCCTTTTTCAGGTTCTTTGCAATCTGGTCCGGGCAGCTGGTGCTGCGGAAGCCGCACAGCGTGCCGTCCAGACGGGCAATGGCATCCTCTGCCTTCATGCCGGTAAGCAGCTGGCAGATGCCCTTCAGGTTGCCGTTGCAGCCGCCGACGACCTCAATGGAAGCAATGGTGTGGTCATCGTTCAGCACAAAGTTGGTCTGCTTGGAGCAGGTACCCTTGTTCGGGAAGGAAAATTCCTTACTCATGGTCTTTACGTCCTCTCTCTTTTACGTTTTTCGGCGATGGCGCGCAGCTGCGCTGCGGCTTCGTCCGGTGCGGTACAGGTACCGATGGGGTGGGGGTGCTTGTGGTTGCGGCCATGGAAGTCCGTACCTGCGGTCGCCACAAGGCCGTACTGCTTGCACAGAGCAAGGCACTCGGCGCTATCCTCCGGGCTGTTGCTGGGGTGGTACACCTCTATGCCGTCCACTGCGCCCTCTGCTGCCAGCTCCCGCAGCAGGGGCATACTTTTATACACCGTGGGGTGGGCAAACACCACCGCGCCGCCGCTTGCCTTGGCGGTAGCCAGCACCTGCCGCACCGGCAGATACTCCGGCGAGTGCAGCACGATGCCCCGGGGGTTCCACCCGAACAGCTTGTGGTAGGTCTCGCCGTAGATGCTGCCATCGGTCAGACCCAGCAGTTCCAGTGCCTGCATCAGCCCGCTTTTGAACAGCACCCCGCTGGCCTTTGTGGTCTCCCATGCAAGGTCGGTGGTAAACTGCGGGTACAGCTGCTCCAGCTCCTTTGCGCTCTGCAAAGCGCAGGCGTTGCGGCGCTCCTTCATGATGGCGCAATGCTCCCGCAGCGCCGGGCAGTCCACGTCCGGGTAGTAGCACAGCAGGTGCACCCGATGCTGCCGATCAAAGTCATAGCCGGTCAGCTCCACGGCGGGAATCAGCTCTACCCCGTCCTGCCCGGTGTGGGCATAGGCGTACTGGGCGCTGAGCAGGGTATCGTGGTCCGAAAGGGCGATGGCGTGCAGCCCGGTGCGGGCAGCGATAGACGCCAGCCGCTCGATGGGCACAGCACCGTCTGAGCAGGTGGAATGGATATGCAGGTCACAGGACATAGCGGGTTACTTCCTTAGTGCTTATAGAAATTGATCAGGCAGCCATCAGCCAGGATCTGGCGCTCGTCGGTGGTGAGCGGAGCCATGTACAGCTCAAACTCCTTGACGGTATCGCCCAGAACGTAGGCCTTGATGTTCTGCAGGTCGCCCTTGAGTACTTCCCGCACATTGGGGATGAGCACATAGTCCCCCAGACCAAAGGGGGTGGCACCTGCCAGCTGCAGGGGCAGCATACCCCAGTTGATGAGGTTAGAGCGGTAACGCTTGGTAGCGTACTCGGTTACGATATTGGCACCGGCACCCAGCACACGCTGGCAGCTGGCGGCCTGCTCGCGGGCAGAGCCGTCGCCGGGCTTGACCGCAAAGATGGTAGAGGCAATCTGGATATCGTTCCAGTTCAGCTGTTCGCAGCCGGGCACGGCGTTCACCTTTGCCAGCAGAGCAGCATCCCCTGCACCGGCACGGCGGGCGTTCTCTTCGGCCTGCACAGCCTTGGCGCGGCCCACATACTCCGGGTCCTTGCGGCTGAGGGTGAACTCGGCCAGACCCAGGGGGTTAGAGCGGTAAGAAGAGGTCTCACCGGAGGGGATCAGTTCGTCGGTGGTGGTGACGGGGTCGGTGATATAAGAAGCCACCTTCAGCAGCAGGTTGTCGCCCAGCGGTGCGATCTCCGGCCAGTCCTTGATGTTGGGGCCGAACTTGAGCAGGGCGTCGTAATCGCCTTTGCCAAAGCCCTGATACACGCGGGTGTCGTAGCTGGAAGCATCGTACTGGTACTCCGGCACGGTGGGATCGTAATCAACGTCGGTGGCAGGGGTCAGGATGCCGCCGTTTGCGGTGGTGGCTGCAATGCTGCGGGCATCCATCAGTGCCACACCGGACAGCTGGCCGCTGCCGGGCTTGGAGCCCTCGCGGCTGGGGAAGTTGCGGGTGGTGTGACGGATGGACAGAGCGCCGTTAGCGGGCACATCGCCTGCGCCGAAGCAGGGGCCGCAGAAGGCGGTGCGGATGGTAGCGCCGCTGGCCATCAACTCGCCAATGACGCCGGTGCGCACCAGTTCCATCATGATGGGCTGGCTGCCGGGGTAAACGCTCAGAGCGTAGTCGCCGCAGCCGCCGGTATGACCCTTGAGGATGGAAGCAGCCTCGTAGATGCTGTCGTACAGACCGCCTGCGCAGCCTGCAATAACGCCCTGATCCACCCGCAGCTTACCGTTTTCGATCTTGCTGCACAGGTCCAGCTGCACGTCCTTGCGGCCGATCAGCTTCTGCACATCCTGTTCGCAGGCGTGGAGGATGTCCTCCAGGTTTGCGTTCAGCTCCTCAATGGTAAAGGCGTTGGAGGGGTGCATGGGCAGGGCGATCATGGGACGGATGGCAGAAAGATCCACCTCCACCACGCCGTCATAGTAGGCAAGGTCTGCCGGTGCAAGCTTTTTATAGTCTGCTGCACGGCCATGCACTGCCAGAAAACGCTGGGTGACTTCATCGGTCTCCCAGATGGAGGACAGGCAGGTAGTCTCGGTGGTCATGGCATCAATGGCGTTGCGGGTATCCTGCCGCAGGGAAGCAATGCCGGGGCCCACGAACTCCATGACCTTGTTCTTGACGTAGCCGCTCTTGAACAGCTTGCCCACAAGGGCAATGGCTACATCGTGGGGGCCGCAGCCCGCCGGCAGACTGCCGGTCAGGTAGATGGCCACCACACCCGGGCGGGCAACATCATAGGTGCGGCCCAGCAGCTGCTTTGCCAGCTCGCCGCCGCCCTCGCCGATAGCCATGGTGCCCAGTGCGCCGTAGCGGGTGTGGGAGTCCGAGCCAAGGATCATTTTGCCGCAGCCGGCAAAGCGCTCACGCATATACTGGTGGATGACTGCCATGTGCGGGGGCACAAAGATACCGCCGTACTTTTTGGCAGCGGACAGGCCAAAGCGGTGGTCGTCCTCATTGATGGTGCCGCCCACAGCGCACAGGCTGTTGTGGCAGTTGGTAAGCACATAAGGGATGGGGAACTTTTCCAGCCCGGAAGCACGGGCGGTCTGGATAATGCCCACAAAGGTGATGTCATGGCTTGCCATGGCATCAAACTTGATCTTCAGGTTCTCGGCATCGCCGCTGGTGTTGTGTGCCTGCATAATATTGTAGGCCATTGTACCGGTCTTAGCCGTGGCAACGGCAGCGGCATCAAAGCCCTTTGCTGCCAGTGCAGCGGGTGCATTGCCATCTGCGGGCACCCACTCTCCGCGCGCATAATACGCACCGCCGGTGCTGCATTTGATCATATCCAACATCTCGATTCGCCTCTCTTTTTGTATTTTCCCGCCCGCCGCAATTGCGGGCATTGCCCCGGCAGTGCGGCTATTCATCCCGAAAACAGCCGTCCCCTTAGCCTTCACCCCTTGGGGGGAAGGTGGCGCACAGCACCGGATGAGGGGTATTTCTTGGCAACAGCACCCTCATCAGTCGCCTGCGGCGACAGCTTTTCAAAGACTTATAACCCCTGCCCTGTTACGGCAAAAGCCGTATTTAACTTTTATTATAGCATGAAAGGGCGAAAAGAAAAAGCATTTTTTATGAACCCTTACTGCACCTTTGCGGCGGCTTCCTGCTGCTTTTCCTTTTGCAGTTTACGGAACACCACAAAATAGGCCGGGATCAGGAAGAAGCAGGCAAAGAGCCATGCCACCGGGCTTGCGATGCAGGCGGCAAAGTAGCCCCACAGCGGCACGAACCAGAAGCCCACCATGGCGCGGGCGATCATCTCGGCCACACCGGCAAACATGGCAAGGCCGGAGTGCCCCAGGCCCTGAATGGTGTAGCGGTAGATGATAAGCACTGCCAGCGGGATGTAGAACACACTGTTCCAGAAGATGAAGTCCTGCGCATTGGCCATAATGGCGGTCTCGCCTGCGTCCAGGAACAGGCCGATCAGGGGCTTGTCCAGCACGCGCAGAATGAGGAAGGAGGCCACGCTGTACACGCAGCCGATGCCCAGTGCGGTGTTCACGCCGCGGTTCACGCGGCCCAGATCCTTCGCGCCCATATTCTGGCTGGTGTAGGTGGTCATGGCAGTGCCGATACTCTCCAGCGGCACGCTGAGGAACTGCGCAGCCTTGCCGCCGGCGGTCTGCGCCGCCACGATGTCGCTGCCCAGACCGTTCACCGCGCCCTGCAGCACCACGCTGCCAATGGCAGTAATACTGCACTGCAGACCCATGGGGAGGCCCATGGCGCAAAGCTTTGCGCAGTGCGGAGCGCTGATGCGCCCTTCTTCCTTATTCCAGCGCAGTTCCGGGTAGTGGCGCATGATGTAAATAAGGCTGCCGATGCCTGCCACAGCCTGACTGAACACGGTGGCAAAAGCCGCGCCGAACACGCCCATGTTGAACAGGATGATGCAGGCAAGGTCCAGCCCGATGTTCAGCACGCTGGCCACCAGCAGGAAATACAGCGGGCGCTTGCTGTCGCCCAGTGCACGCATCAGGGCGCTGGTCACATTATAAAGCAGCGTGAAGGGGATGCCTGCAAAAATGGTGCGGATATAGATATCCGCAAGGTCGATGATGTCAGCCGGGGTGTTCGTCCACACCAGCACCAGATGGGTCATTGCCACCGTAACGATGGTAAGCACCGTGGCAAAGGCGATGGACAGCCACACGGTATTGGCGGTGTAGCGGCGCATCTCGTGGTGGTCGTGGGCACCGAAGGTCCATGAGATGGGGATGGAAAAGCCGCAGGCAATGCCGTTGACAAAGCCCAGCACCAGATAGTTCAGGCCGCCCACGCTGCCTACCGCTGCCAGCGCTTCCACGCCCACGAACCGCCCCACGATGATGGTATCGGCCAGATTGTAGAACTGCTGGAACAGGCTGCCCAGCATCAGCGGCACAGCAAAGGCAAGCAGCAGCTTCAGCGGGCTGCCCTGCGTCATATCTTTGGTCATGGAAATATACCTCCTGCCCACACAAAAAAGATGGATGTTCGCATTTTTGCCGTGAAAAACGCCCTGCCGGAAAAGCGGCAGGACGTTGATAAAGATTCATGAGTGGTATTATAGCGGAGCAGCGCCGGTTTTACAAGACTTGGTTTGCATCAACATTTCCATTTTTTTGCCCAAAGAATTGGTGATTTTGCTCATTCCGCGTAGTGTGCCAAGAACTGTTTGGTGCGCTGTTCCCGCGGGTGGTCGATCAGCTGCTTTGCAGGGCCTTCCTCCACCACCACGCCGCCGTCCATAAACAGGATGCGGTCGGCCACATCCCGGGCAAAGTGCATCTCGTGGGTCACGATGATCATGGTGGTCTTGCGGTCGGCCAGTTCCCGCAGCACCCGCAGCACCTCGCCGGTCAGTTCCGGGTCAAGGGCGCTGGTGGGCTCGTCGAAGCAGAGGATGTCCGGGTGCAGCGCCAGCGCCCGGGCAATGGCCACCCGCTGCTGCTGCCCGCCGGAAAGCTGGTGCGGGTAGTGGTCTGCCCGCTCCGAAAGCCCCATCTGCGCCAGCAGTTCCCGCGCCTGCTGTTCCAGCTGGGCGTACATCGCCTTTTTGTTGGCGCGGTAGTCCGGGCGCTCCTTTGCCAGCAGCTCCCCTGCCAGCATCACGTTCTGCAAGGCGGTATACTGTGGGAAGAGGTTGAAGTTCTGGAACACCAGCCCGAAGTGCAGTCGCTTTTTGCGGATCTCTCTCTCCCGCTGGGTGGCGGGGTCGGCGGCGTCCCACATGGTCTCGCCGTTCACCCGGATGCAGCCGGTGTCCGGCCGCTCCAGAAAGTTCAGGCAGCGCAGCAGGGTGGTCTTGCCGGAGCCGGACGAGCCGATGATGGCCAGCGCCTCGCCCTGCTCTAAGGTAAGAGAAATGTCCTTTAAGACCTTTGTATCTCCGAAATTTTTGCCAATGCCGGAGGCCTCCAGTAATGCCATATTCTTAAAAACCTCCTCAGCAGCGGAAATAATCCAGTTTCTTTTCAGCCCAGTTGAACAACAGGGTGAGCGCACCTACGAACACAAGGAAGAACAGCGCCGTGGAGAACAGCGGCCAGATCAGACCTTTTGCGCTGTACTCCTTGGCCATCATGATGATCTCCTTGTTGGCGATGGTGTTTGCCAGCGAGGTGTCCTTGACAAGGGTGATGATCTCGTTGCCCATGGGCGGCAGAATGCGCTTGACCACCTGCAAAAGGGTGACCTTAAAAAAGATCTGCGTGCGGGTCATGCCCAGCACCTGCCCGGCCTCGGTCTGCCCTTTAGGCACCGCCTCGATGCCGCCGCGGTAGATCTCGGAAAAATAGCAGGCGTAGTTGATGGCAAAGGCCACCACCGCCGCCACCATGCGTCCGCCGGAGCCGGAGGGCCACGGGTTATTCATGCCCAGCAGACCGGGGCCCAGATAAATGACGATGATCTGCAGCATCAGCGGCGTACCGCGGATGACCCAGACAAAGGTCTTTACCGCACCGGAAAGCAGCCTGCACCGGCTCATGGAACCAAAGGCCACCACCAGCCCCAGCGGCAGCGCAAACAGCAGCGTAAGGGCAAACAGCTCACAGTTGAGCAGGAACGCGCCGGAAAGGCGCCCAAGGATCACAGACACAAAAACACACCCATCTATCGTTTTGTTTTACGCCCGGCTCAGTCGGCCAGTGCCAGCTCGTACTTCTCGGCCAGTGCCTGCATAGTGCCGTCAGCCTTCAGCTCGTCAAAGGCGGCGTCCACTGCGGCGGCGGCATCGCTGCCCTTGCGGAAGGCCACGCCGTACTCCTCGGCGTTCAGCTCGTCCACAATTTTCAGGCTTGCATAGTCGGTGCCCTCCCCGATCATGGCGTTGGCAAGGGTCAGATCCAGTACAGCGGCATCTGCCGTACCAGCAGCCACTTCCATCAGGCAGTCGGTCTGCACGCTCTTGGAAACGTAGTCTGCCTTGGCAAGGTTCTCATCGCCCTGAATGGCGGCTTCACCGGCAGAACCGGCCTCGGCCACCACGGTCTTACCGGCAAGGTCGGCGGTGGAGGTGTAGGCGGTGCCCTCCTTGACCACCACGACCTGTGCATTCTTGGCGTAGGCCTTGGTGGTGGCGGTGTTGGCCATGATATCCTCGGTCAGGGTCATGCCGTTCCAGATGCAGTCGATGCTCTTGGCGTCCAGCTCCACCACCTTGGTGTCCCAGTTGATCTCCACGAACTCCGGCTCTACGCCCAGCTTTGCACACACCGCAGTGGCAAGTTCGGTATCAAAGCCGGTAAAGTTGCCGTCGGCGTCGGTGTAGTTCATGGGCTCGTACACGGTGTAGCCGATGACCATTTTGCCCTTGCCCTTGATGTAGTCCAGATCGCTGCCCGCTGCGGAAGAAGTCGAACCGGCTGCGCTACCGGAAGCAGATGCCGCAGCAGAGGTGGATGCACTGCCGCCGCAGGCTGCAAGGCTCAGTGCCAGAGCACCGGCCAGAAATGCACTTGCAATACGCTTGAGTTTCATATCTTTTTCCTCCCATGGGGGACGTTCTGTGTCCCGCTTCCCTCTCGTTTTACCATTTTACCATGCTAAAGTGGTAAACTGTAGCTATAGAATAGCGCGTTTGCCGCCGTTTGGCAAGAGGAAACCTGTATTTTTTGCACAATGCACTGCTTTGCCCCGCCCGTAAGCCCGCTTTTTGTGGGAAAGTGTGCATACCCCTTTCGGCTTTGCGCCTGAGAGGGCAGCTGCAAATACCCCTTCCGTCTGCTCACTGCGTTCGCAGCCACCTTCCCCAAGGGAACGGCTTTTCGCGGTAGCGATAAACTTTCCGGCACCTCCATAAGGCGTCCCCTTGGGGGAGCTGGCGCGTTAGCGCCTGAGGGGGTATCCATAAAAAATCCCCCCGCACTTTTTGTGCAGAGGGACATCCTATTATATTACTGCTCCGCCATGGCCTTCAGCACCGCCTTTTGCAGGTCGGTGACCGAGATGGTACACAGCGCCTTCAGGTCGGCATCCGTGCCGTCTGCGGAGAGTTTGCCGATCTCCACGGCATTTTTGCCTTTCAGGTAGCCGCACCAGCCTGCGCTGTGCTCGTACCACTCCTTGCCTAACGCGCTTGCGCTGCGCATCCCGTAGCGGTCGCCCAGTTCGTTTTTGGTGTACACCGGCTCACGCGGGGCAGACACCGTGCCGTCCGCGCTGACCGTCAGCTCCGGCTCGGTCATATCCCCGATGGCGCTGGTCACCCGGGCGTTCTCGTCCATAGTCACCACCGCCAGCGTGATCTTAGCCTGCACCTGTGCGTCCTTATCATCTGTGCCCGCAAGCCCCTGCGGCATTTCGGCTACCTCAACGCCCAGTTTGACCGTATCGCCCCGGGCAGCGCCCAGCACCTGTGCATTCTCGCAGGCGCGGACAACGGCATCCCGGTAGCGTTCCACCGCGATGGTGCAGCCGGAGAGAAGGTCTGCGTCGGTGGATTTGCCGTCCGCATCCGTTTTCAGCTTTTTCACCTCGTCCGGGGTCTTGCCCTCAAGCCAGCTGCCAAAGGCATCCGCCTGCTCTGCCCAGCCTTTTTTCAGGCCGGATACCTCTGCCAGCGGGTAGTCCTTCCCCTTCTGGCGTTTGGTGCGGGTGTCGGTGGGGGTGGTCACCTTGCCGGTGCCGTCCGCACTGACCGAAAGTTCCAGCTCGTCCAGTGTCACCCCCGCCAGCTTGCCGTCTGCATCCAGCAGCACGGCAGCCGCCACGGTGCGGATATTGCCCGCACGGTCTGTACCTGTCGCTTCGGTCAGAACCCCCAACCCAGTACGCCACGCCGCGCCTTGCGCCGCGCTGCTGCCCGCAGAGGTGCTGCCGCTCATAGAGCCGGAGCTGCTGCCGGAGCTTCCCCCGCCGCAGCCGGTCAATGCCAGTGCTGCCGCCAGCGTGCAGCACAAAAACCATCGCGATGCCTGTTTCATATCGTCACATACGCTCCCTTTCCGTGCCTGCATTGCTAACGCAGGCTTTGGAGCCAGTATGCCCCGCCGCGCGGGATTTTATGAGCAGACGCTTACATCAAGGGGCTTAACAGCCGCAGCACGCTGTCCAGCACCGTACCGGCCAGCCCGGTGCGGCAGTCCGCGCACTGCACCTCCCGGCACTGGGGCAGGGTGCGGCGCACATCGTCCCGCAAGGCCAGCACCTGACTGTTTTGCAGCAGCAGCACCCCGCACTCGAAGTGCAGAAACATACTGCGGTAGTCCATATTGATGCTGCCCACCACCGCCGCGCGGTCATCGCTGACGCAGCACTTGGCGTGGAGGAAGCCCGGGGTATACTCGTAGATGCGCACCCCCGCCCGCAGCAGGGGCAGATAGTACGAGCGGCTCAGCCGGAACACCAGCTTTTTGTCCGGGATGCCCGGCAGCACCAGCCGCACATCCACCCCGCGCTTGGCGGCGTTGCGCAGCGCGTCCAGCATCTCCTCGCCGATGGCAAGGTAAGGCGTATAAAAATAAACGTACTGCTGTGATTGTGCCAGAACATCCAGATAGACCGTTTCTGCCACCGGCTCTTCGTCCAGCGGGCTGTCCGCGTAGGGTTGCACCACCCCATCGCTGGCGGGCAGCACCGCAAACTGCGGACGGAAGGCGCTGTAATCCTGCTCAAAGGGACGGAAGGCATTCCAGAAATCCAGAAACATCACGGTAAAATTCCACACCGCAGCACCCTCGATACGCAGGCCGGCGTCCTTCCAGTAGCCGAAGCGGGTGATCGCGTTGATATATTCATCGGCCAGATTGATGCCGCCGGTGTAGGCTACTTTGCCGTCTATCACCACGATCTTGCGGTGGTCGCGATGGTTCATCACCAGCGAAAGCAGCGGTACCACCGGGTTAAAGGGGATGCAGCGGATATGCGCCCGCTCCATGCGCACCACAAAGTCCTTGGGCAGACCCAGCAGGCTGCCGAAGTCATCGTAGATCAGCCGCACGTCCACCCCTTGTGCCGCCTTGCGCCGCAGAATGTCCTCCACGCCCTGCCACATCTTGCCCTGACTGACGATGAAAAACTCCAGAAAGATGCTCTTTTCTGCCTTTTCAAGGTCGGCCAGCAATGCCGGATACATGGCTTCACCGCAGGAGAAATACCGGGCGGTGGTGTTCTGCCATGCGGGGTAGCAGCCGTATTGGGTCAGGTAACGGCTCACGCCCCGGTTTTCATCGCACAGACCGGCGGTCTGTCCGGGCTGCTGAGCACGGTCTGCCCGGTGCGCCTGCTCCACCGCCTGCATTTTGCTGCGCAGACGGCGGGAGGGCCGCTTGTTGCCAAAGGCCAGATACAGCGCACCGCCCAGCAGCGGCAACAGCCCGATGAGGGCGATCCAGCCCACCTTATAGGCGCTGTTTTCGTCCTTGCGCACCAGATACAGAATGATCAGCAGGCTTAACCCGTTGAGCACCCCGGTGACCCACACCCGCGCCGCGCCGGTGGTGAGGGCGAAGAACACCCACGCCAGCCATGCAAGCTGCAGCGCCACCAGCACCACCGTGACCGTGATGCGGTTGAGGATGCGGTTGAAAAACCTGACGATCGGCAATCGGAACAGCATACCATCTCCCCTTTCCGTGTTAAGGTGTATCTGAAAACAAAGAAAATGACGAATATTTCGCAAGCACAAGCGGGATTTAAGGCAAATAGCCGCAGGAATCCTTTGTGGATTTCAAGGCTGTTTAACGCAAAATCCAGCTGTGTTTGTAGAAATAGACTAAATTTTCGACTTTTCAGATACACCCTAGCTTACCTCTATAATACGGTTAAGTATAACGCGGTTTTTCCCCCTTTGCAAGCTTTTGGTGTCGGGTGCACCGGCGTGCCGGCCGCCTTTATTCCTTACAAAAAGTTCACCGGAGCGTCCGCAGATGCCCCGGTGAACCAAGATTCTATTATATATTTTCCGCTCAGACGGTGGGGGCTTCGTTGTCCTCGTAGCCCACCATCAGGCCGCCGTACTCCGCGTAGTAGCTGCACAGCGCGCCGCAGCTGCCTACCTCCACCTTGGCCTCCGGGAACACCGCATGGACCATGTGCTTCAGCCGCTCCGCAGCGGCAGCATTGCAGCAGTGGTCGATGTGCACCCGGCCGTTGGTCAGGCCGTGCGCCTTCATTTCCAGCACCATGCGCTCCAGTGCGCCGTGCTCGCCGCGGGTCTTGCAAAGAACCTCCAGATCACCGGCATCGCTGGCCTGCCCGATGACCCGGATGCCCAGCATCCGCGCCACAGCAGCCACAGCGGGCTTCACGCGGCCATTGCGTGCAAGGTTTGCCAGAGATTCCAGCGCAAACAGCAGATGGGTGTGCTCATGGTACGCCCGGATCTCCTCGCACACGGTATCAAAGGGCTTGCCTGCCTTGATCAGCGCCGCCAGACGCTCCACCAGCAGCCGGGACTCCGCACCGGTGGACAGGCTGTCCAGCACAAAGACCCGCGCGCCCTCGTGGCTCTGCTCGTACTCCTCGCCTGCCAGCAGTGCAGCGTTATAGGCACCGGACAGCGTACCGGTAATGGTTACAACATACACCTCGTCTGCGCCCTCGTAGGCAGCCATCCAGTCCGAGATGTTGGGGCAGGAGGTGCTGGTGCGTCCCTTATAGGTGCGCATCATCTCGGCCAGTGCGGGGGCGTCGATCTCTGCGGTGTCCACATACTCCTGCTCGTCGGTCAGGATCTTCAGCGGCACACAGGCAAACCCCACATCGGGGAGCTCGTACACATTTGCAGAGGAATCTACAACGATTTTGCTTTTCATATTTTTCTCCATTTTCAAGCGGCGCACGCCGCAGTCATTCCTTTGTCCGTGACCATCATATCAGTTTTTCAAAAACCTGTCAACTGTTTTTTTAAATTCTTTTACAAAGTTTTTGCTTCCCGTTGACCAATTTTCCAAAATGCGGTATACTATTTCACAGGCAGATGTGTTTTTGCGGAAAGCAATTGCCCTGCCTTTGCACAAAAACAACGTTCCTGCTTGCAAAAAGTGCAGGAGCATGAACGGAACAAGATACTATGAAAGCTGAAACCAAACTCCGCGTTGCGGCGTGTGCTGCGGGCTTTGCCCTGCCCCGGTACAACGATCTTCCCTCGGTAGGGCTGTATCTGGACCAGACGGTGCAGTTTGTCAACGGCTACTTCCGCAGCTTCTGCGGGGTGGAGCTGACCCCATCTATGGTAAGCAACTACGTCAAAAAAGGGGTGGTGGATCACCCCATCCGCAAAAAATACACCCGGGACCAGATCGCATCCCTGATGTACATTGCAGTCTCCAAGACGGTGCTCTCGATCGAAAACATCGACACCCTGTTCAAAATGCAGCGGGAGCACTGCTCCGCCGGGACAGCCTACGATATCTTCTGCGAGGAGTTAGAGACTAGTCTTTCTGTGGTGTTCGGCGGCAAGGCCACCCAGCCGGAGGCTACGCTCAACGACGAGCGTCTGCTGCTGCGCAGCACCATTTTTGCCGCGGTCAACAAAATGTATCTGGACTGCTGCTTTGATGCCTTGCGGCAGGAGCAGGCTCTGTGGTCGGATATCCTACCGGATCTGGCGTAACAATACAACATCGCTCCTATAGCAAAAGCCACCCGAAAACTTACGTTTTCAGGTGGCTTTTTTTACTGGTGGAGGCGATGGGAGTCGAACCCATGTCCGAAAAGAGCTCAGTGTAGGTATCTCCGGGTGCAGGCGATCTACAACATTCCCGCCGCGCCACGCCGATCGTCAGGCTAGCGCTTTGGTAGCTTCATGAGTTCCTGCCGGTCCGCAAAGCTTAGGTCCGTTCAGGTGCTGTGTCTAAAGGACGCCCCGGCCCCACACGACACAAGAGTGGGCGGAACGCGCAGCACTCAGGCTGCGAGCAACTGATAATTATTGTTGTCAGTTAATTTTTTTGGAGGAGTTATAGAGCAGTTCCCCCGCTGCTACCCGCTGCCCAGACCTCGCTCCCCCCGTCGAAACCTTTACGCCCCCTTATAAAGCACATCTTGCGATGTGCGGAAAGCTTGGTTTTGCGGTGAGCCGCAGTCTGCAATTGGAGTGCTTAATAGTACTTGCCGTTGGACTTCACAGCCCGGTCAATGGAGCGCTTTGCATCGCGCTGGGCGGCATCGGCACGCTTGTCGTACAGCTTTTTGCCTTTGCACAGGCCCACTTCCATTTTTACGCGGCCATGCTTGAAATAAAGCGAGAGCGGCACCAGCGTATAGCCCTGCAGTTTGCACTGCTGGTGCAGACGCCGGATCTCACTTTTGTGCGCCAGAAGCCGCCGGACGCGCATGGGATCCTGATTGAACAGGTTGCCGTGGTCGTAGGGGCTGATGTGCATCCCCTTTACCAGCAGCTCGCCGTCTTCAATATCTACCCAGCTGTCCTTCAGGTTGACCCCGCCGGCCCGCAGGCTTTTCACCTCGGTGCCTTTGAGCTCCACACCGGTCTCCAGCGCTTCCAGAACAAAATACTCGTGGCGCGCTTCGCGGTTGGTGGCGATGCTCTTGGTCGCCGGGCGCTCCTTTGTGGGTGCCATGCTGCGCGCCTCCTTTCTCCGTTCCGTTTGTTGTTTCAGTATACCATTTTTTCAGGGTAATGCAAGGGCTGTTTCTGACAGAATTGTAAATTTTTACAAACTCACAGCTCTCCCCGGCCGGAAAGTGCCCGGTACAGGGTAGTCTCGTCCGCATATTCCAGGCTGGCGCCCACCGGCAGACCGGATGCCAGCCGGGTGACCCGGATGCCCAGCGGCTTGATAAGCTTTGCCAGATACATGGCGGTAGCCTCGCCCTCCACGGTGGGGTTCATGGCCATGATGACCTCCTTCACCGTGTCGTCCTTCAGCCGCGCCAGCAGCTCCTTGACGGTCAGCTGTTCTGCGCCCACACCGGCCAGCGGGTCCAGCAGGCCGTGCAGCACATGGTACAGGCCGTTATACTCCCGGGTGCGCTCAAAGGCCTGCACGTCCCGGGGCTTTTCCACCACGCAGATCACCGAGGTGTCCCGCTTGGCGCTGGCGCACACCGGGCACAGGTCAGCGTCCGTAAAGTTCTGGCAGATGCGGCACCGATGCAGCCGGGTGTGCGCACCGCGGATGGCATCGGCCAGCGCCGCAGCGTCCTTATCCGACATACTCAGCACCTGATAGGCCATGCGGGTAGCACCCTTGCGGCCCACGCCCTGAAACTTGCCGAACTCCTCGATCAGCTTTTCCAGCGGTGCGGCAGTGTAGTCCATGGTATCTCCCCTTCCCGGCTCAGAGACCCGGAATGTTCAGGCCGCCGGTCAGCTTGCCCATCTCGGCTTCGGCGGTCTCATCCACCTGCTTCACGGTGGCGTTGATGGCAGCAGCCACCATGTCTTCCAGCATCTCGATGTCGTCCGGGTCCACAGCCTCGGGCTTGATGGTGATGGACAGCACCTCGTGCTTGCCGTTCATCTTCACAGTCACCATCTCACCAGCGGCGCTGCCGGTGTACTCGGCGGCTTCCAGCTCGGCCTGCTTGCTCTTCATGTCCTCCTGCATCTTCTGAGCCTGACGCATCAGGGCGTTCATATCGGGGCGGCCGTAGCCTGCGGGCATTCTTGCTTTCATAATGGTATTCTCCTTTATTATAAACAATTTTTATCGCTTTTTGCGGGCGGTATCCTCAATGCTGACCTCTAACCCCAGCTTTTCCAGCGCCAGAAGGGACTGCTCCGCGTTGGAGGCGGTCTTTCCGGCCGTTTTGGGCTCGTAGGGGCCGATGGGCACCGGCACGCCGGATACCTCGGCGATCAGCTTTTTGATCAACTTCTGGCTGTCCTTGTTCACCCGGATAAAATCGCGGAAAGTCTTGCCGCCGTCGATCAGCACGCGGGTGCCGTCAAAGTAAGCCTTGGACTTGCGCAGATACATATACAGCATGGGGTCGATGCCTTCCAGCTTCTGCACGATCTGTCCCCAGTACGGGAAGGGGTTCGTGCCCTGCTGCGCCACGCTGCAGGGCTTGGTCAGCACCGGGTCGGCAGGGTGCTCCTGCACCGGGGCAGGCGGTTCCTCTGCTGCGGGGACCGGCTGCGCAGGCTCTGCAGGGGCGGGCTGCTCCGGCTGGGTGACCGGCTCCGACTCCTCCGGCGGCGGTGCCTGCGGGGCAGGCTCGTCCCACGGCAGGGCGGCGTCGCTCTGCTGTACCGGCGGTTCCTCTGGCATGGGCGGCAGCTCCTCCGCAGGGGCGGGCGGTGCTTCCTGCGCGGCAGGCTGCGGAGGGGTCTGCTGCACAGCAGGGGCAGGCTCTTCTACTACTGCCGGGGTCTGGGGTGCGGCAGCTGCGGGGGCAGATTGCACCGGGGCGCTGGCAAAGGGCTGCGCTGCTGCCGCAAAGGGGCGGGGTGCTTCCGGCTGTGCCGCGCGGGCGGGGGCTGCCTGTACCGTTACCGTCTGCATCTGCTGGGGCGGCTCGGACAGGCTGAACAGTGCCAGTTCCAACTCAATGCGCTGGTCGCTGCCACGGGTCATGTGTTCCAGCGCCGTACCTAACGTGCGGATGGCGCGGATGGCTTCCCGCTGCCCCATCTCCGGACCTTTTTGCAGGTACAGCGCCTCTTCCTCCGGCGATACACCGGACAGCAGCGCCTGCCCGCCGGGCAGCGCCGCCAGCATCAGGGCGCGGTAATGGGCGATCAGTTCCTCAGTTAGACGTTTTACGTCCACCGACTGCTGCCGCAGCTGCGCCAGCTGTGCCAGCGCGGCGGCGGCGTCCTGCGCTTCCAAGGCGTCAGAAATATGGAACAGGTAGCTGCGGTCGGTCACACCCGCCATGCGGCGCACCACGTCTGCGTCGATCTTTGCAGTGACACCGGCGCAGGTGTCCAGAATGGACAGCGCATCGCGCAGCGCACCATCGGCCAGACGGGCGATCAGTTCCGCGCCGTCGGAGGTCAGCTCCAGCTTTTCTTCCCCGGCGATATACTCCACCCGCCGGGCGATATCCTCCGGCCCGATGCGGGTAAAATCGTACCGCTGGCAGCGGGAGAGGATGGTGGCGGGCACTTTCTGGATCTCGGTGGTCGCCAGAATGAAGATGACATGTGCGGGCGGCTCTTCCAGCGTTTTCAGCAGCGCATTAAAGGCCGCTGTGGACAGCATGTGCACCTCGTCGATGATATACACCTTATACTGGCAGGCGCTGGGGGTGTAGGCGGTCTCGTCCCGCAGGTCGCGGATATCATCCACGCCGTTGTTGGAGGCTGCGTCCATCTCCACCACGTCCAGCAGGCTGCCGTTGTCGATGCCCTTGCAGATCTCACATTTCCCGCAAGGGTCGCCACCCTCCGGGTGCAGGCAGTTGACCGCCTTGGCAAAAATTTTGGCGCAGGTAGTCTTGCCGGTGCCGCGCACGCCGGTAAACAGATACGCATGGCCCACGCGCCCTGCGGTGATCTGGTTTTTCAGGGCGGTCACGATAGCACGCTGGCCCACCACATCCTCAAACCGCTGGGGTCTCCACTTGCGGTAAAGCGCACGATACACGGCATCTCTCCCCTTTTCCGGCCTTTGCGGCAAAAATAAAAGGACAGCGCTCGACGGGGTTTTGTCCCCGCCTTGCGTAACTCGGCATACGGATGCAGGCTTACTGAAACGCACGAACACACTGCTTAAGGCTGCTTGGTTCCCCACCTGACCTGGTTCACAGCGAATCCATCGTACAGGACCCGCATCCGTATGCCGAACCACGCAGCAGGCGCTGTCCGACACATCCTTGTGGATGCTAAGATATTGTACCATAAACCCCGCCGGATTGCAAGAGGGGGCAAAACAAAAAGGAGAAGCCCAAAGGCTTCTCCTCGTTTGTGCCGAAATTGTTTAAGACTGGCAAGCGGTGATCAGGCTCATCTTGTACACCTCGTCTGCGTTGCAGCCGCGGGACAGGTCGTTGATGGGAGCGTTCAGGCCCTGCAGGATGGGGCCGTAGGCAGCGTAGCCGCCCAGACGCTGTGCGATCTTATAGCCGATGTTGCCGGCCTCGATGCAGGGGAAGATGAAGGTGTTGGCCTGACCAGCCACCTTGCTGCCCTTGCACTTGACCTGTGCGACCTCGGGAGCAACGGCTGCGTCAAACTGCAGCTCGCCGTCCACAGCCAGCTCGGGGTCCATCTCCTGTGCCTTGATGGTAGCGTCGTGGCTCAGTGCCACGGTGCCGCCCTTACCGGAGCCCTTGGTGGAGAAGCTCAGCACAGCCACCTTCGGGTCGATACCGAACAGCTTTGCGGTGCGGGCAGTCTCCACAGCCACCTCTGCCAGCTTGGAAGCAGCAGAGATCTTGACCTCGCCGGTAGCCTTATCGACGGTATCGGTGTAATCAATGTTGACGGCGCAGTCGCCCATGGCAATGCGCTTCAGGCCCTCTTCGCCGCAGTCGCGGTCCAGAATAAAGCAAGAGCTCACCAGATGTGCGCCCTTCTTGGTCTTGACCAGCTGCAGAGCGGGACGGATGGTGTCGGCGGTGGAGTAGGTAGCGCCGCCCAGCAGGCAGTCTGCCTTGCCCGTCTTCACCAGCATGGTGCCAAAGTAGTTGGACTTCTTCAGCAGGGCGGTGCACTCCTCAGCGGACTGCTTGCCCTTGCGCAGCTCCACCATGGTGCTGACCATCTCATCAAAACCGGCGTAGTTCTCCGGGTCGATGATCTCGGCAGCGGAAATATCAAAGTTACCGGCGGCGGCAGCAGCCTTGCACTCTGCCTCGTTGCCCACCATAACGACCTTCAGCACGCCCTCGGCCAGCAGCTTGCTTGCGGCCTCCAGAATGCGGGGGTCATTGCCCTCGGTGAACACGATCGTCTTGGGATTTGCCTTCAGCTGTGCTACCAGCGGTGCAAACATATCAGCCATTGTGATTACCTCCGAAAATGCTTTCCAAAATTTGCTCCCGTGTCTGTTGGACACAAGGATGCCTTTCTTCTTTATTCTAGCACAGACGGCAAAAAGTTCAAGACAAAATTGTGTTTTTGTGCTATATTTTAGGGGAGAAACCTTTGTTTTATTTGTGAATAAAATATCATACCAGTTTTAAAGGAGATGTTCTCCATGGATATGGATACTTTAAAGGCTGAATGCCTTGCCTGCACCCGGTGCGAGCTATGCGCCACCCGGACGAACGTAGTGTTCGGGCAGGGCGTGCTGGACGCCGAGGTGCTGTTTGTGGGCGAGGGACCCGGCCAGAGCGAGGATGAGCAGGGTCTGCCCTTTGTGGGGCGCAGCGGCCAGCTGCTGGACAAATACCTGTTTGCCATCGACCTTGACCGCAGCAAAAACTGCTATATCGCCAACATCGTCAAGTGCCGCCCGCCCCAGAACCGTGACCCGCTGCCCGCCGAGAGCGAAGCCTGTATGCCGTGGCTGCGGGAGCAGTTCCGGCTGATCCAGCCCAAGATCGTGGTCTGCCTTGGGCGCGTTGCCGCCCAGCGGATGATCCGGCAGGATTTTTCCGTCACCCGGGAGCACGGGCAGATCATTGAAAAAAGCGGCATCCTGTTCATGGGTACCTTCCACCCCGCTGCCCTGCTGCGCCAGCCCCAGAACAAGCCCGAGGCCTTTGCGGATTTTACCGTGCTGCGTGACACCATTGCCGCCGTGTGTGAGCATACCTATAATAGGTAAGGACAGGAACCAACCGCGCCGCTTTTGCATACTGTAAAGCAAAAGCGAGGTGTTTTTGTATGGAAAGTTCCGTGCATCCTTCTGTGGATTTCTTTCTGGGCGCTACAACGCCCGCCGGGTTCAAGGGCTACTTTGCGCCGCTGCGCCGGGAGCCCGGGATGCAGCTGGTACTGCTCAAAAGCGGGCCGGGCTGCGGCAAGTCTACTTTGATGAAGCGTCTGGCGCGCGCCGCACAGGATAAAGGCGAACCCATCCAGCGCATCCACTGCGCCAGCGATCCCGACAGTCTGGACGGGGTGGTGTTCCTGCGGCAGAAACGCGCCATCATCGATGCCACCGCGCCCCATGTGGTGGAGCCGGAAGCCCCCGGCGCAGACGAGCGGGTGCTGAGTTTGTACCACACCATTGACGCCGATGCCCTGCACCCCCACAAGGACGAGGTGACCGCCCTGTTTGCCCGCAATCAGCTGCTGCGCAGCCGGGCGTCGCGGTATGTGGCCTCGGCGGGCAGCCTGCTGCTGGACAGCCGCCGCGCCGAAGCGTGCAGCGCCAACTTTGAAAAAGTGCGCCGCTACGTCAAGCGGCTGTGCACCCGCCTGTTGCCCCGCACCGAGGAGATGGGCTCTGAAGAGCTGCGGCTGCTCTCGGCCATCACGCCCAAGGGCGAGGTGTTCTATCAGGGCACGGTGCAGGCACTGGCAGACAAATGCATCCTCTTCCGGGACGACTACGGGGCAGTCTCCCGCCTGCTGCTGGAACTCATCCGCGCCGAGGCACTGGCGCGGGGCTACCACATCATCACTTGCCCCTGCGCCATGCACCCGGAGGATAAAATCGACCACATTATCATCCCCTCCCTGCGGCTGGCGTTTCTGACCGACAACCGCTGGCATCCGGTGCGGCTGTCTGCGGCGCAGACCGTGCGGTGCAGCCGTTTTGTGGACAGGGAGAACCTTTCTGCCTGCCGGGCACGGCTGCGCTTCAACGAGCGCGCCGCTGCCGAACTTCTGGAACAGGCCTGTGCCCTGATGGCGCAGGCAAAAAGCTGCCATGACGAACTGGAGACCTACTACCGCACCGCCGTGGACTTTGCACAGGTGGATGCCGCAGCCGCCCAGTGCATGGAGCTGTTCGGGGTAGGATAAAGTAAACTGCAACGGAGGTGAAACGCTTTGGCAAGCATCCATCTGCCCATCCGGCAGCTGGTGGAGTTTTTGTTGCGCACCGGCAGCATCGACAGCCGCTTTGCCGGCTTCGACCGCGCCAACGAGGGTGCACGCATCCACCGCAGGCTGCAAAAAGCCGCCGGGGAGGGTTATCAGGCCGAGGTGTTTCTCAGCGCGGAGCGGGAAGCCTGCGGCATTGCCTTTACGCTGGAAGGCCGGGCAGACGGCATTTTCACCGATGAAAACGGCACCGTGACCATTGATGAGATCAAGACCACCACGGTTCCCTATGAGGAGATCGCCGAGGAACTGAACCCCTGCCACTGGGCGCAGGGCATGGTGTATGCCGCCATTTACAGCAGCCAGCAGGGACTGGAAGCGCTGGCGGTGCGGCTGACCTATTATCAGGTCGATACCGATCAGATTCAGCGCTTTACCCGGCAGTTCACTCAGCAGCAGCTGGAGCAGTTTTTGCGGCAGCTTTTAATGCAGTATGCCCCGTGGGCGCGGCGGCAGATGGACTGGGTCACCCGGCGCAGCCAAAGCCTTGCGGCGCTGCAATTTCCCTTTGTGGAGTATCGCCCCGGGCAGCGGGCGCTGGCGGGTGAAGTGTACCGCGCCTGCCGCGCTGGAAAAAGCACCGACCGCAAGGGCGGCACCCGCGTTTTTTGTCAGGCACCTACCGGCATCGGCAAGACTATGAGCGCGCTCTTCCCTGCCTTAAAGGCCATGGGCGAGGGCTGCGGCGCAAAGCTGTTCTATCTGACCGCCCGCAACACCACCCAAGCCGCCGCCGAGGATGCGGTGGCGCGGCTGCGTGCCGCACAACCCGGTCTCGCCTTGCGCAGCGTGACCCTGACCGCCAAGGAAAAGGCTTGTCTGCACCCGGACGCCGAAGGGCACCCCGCCTGTCTGCCGGAGGTGTGCCCCTTTGCCAACGGCTACTACGACCGCCGCAAGGATGCGCTGGCGGCTCTGCTGGACGGCAGCGGCAGTTTCAGCCGTGCCGCGCTGGCGGACACCGCCCGGCAGTTCTCAGTGTGTCCCTTTGAGCTGGGGCTGGATTTGAGCGAGTGGTGCGATGTGGTCATTGGGGACTACAACTATCTGTTTGACCCGGTGGTACACCTGAAGCGCTTTTTCGATGCCGCCGGGGATTGGCTGTTCCTCATTGACGAGGCACACAACCTGCCGGACAGAGCCCGCGCCATGTACTCGACACAGTTTGCCAAAAGCAGCCTGACCGAGGCAAAGCGGGCGCTGGGCAAGGGCAAAAGCAGCCTGAAAACCGCACTGACCAAGGCGGATAAAGTCTTTCTGGCGGCGCGCAAGGCCTGCGCACAGGCTGCGCCCCGCACAGGTGCAGAGCCCGCCGGGGAGACCGAGCCTACGCAGGTGAGCCTGCTGTCCGCCGAGACCGCCCCGGATTTTGCCCTGCCGCAACCGCTGTACGCCCGGGACGGCACCGTGTTTTTGCAGCAGCTGCCCGCCGCTTTGCCCGCGGCCCTGCGGGCGGTGCACACGCCCTTGCAGGACTGGCTGGAACAGAACCCTGACGACCCCGCCCATACGCAGCTGCTGGAGCTCTACTTTGCCTTGCAGGATATCGCCCGCGCCACCGACCGGTACGACAGCCATTTTGTCACCCAGCTTACCGCCCGGGGCAGCGAGCTGGAACTGCATCTGCTCTGCTTAGACCCCGCGCCCTTTGTGGACGCCAGTCTGGCGGCAGGGCGCAGCGCGGCGCTGTTCAGTGCCACTTTGACCCCGCCCGCTTTCTACCGCAACGTGCTGGGCTGCGCCAATGCCCGGGCGGTGGCGCTGCCAAGCCCCTTCCCGCCGGAAAATCTGGGGCTGTTCTGTCTGCCGGGCATCTCCACCCGCTACCGTCAGCGGGAAGCCAGCGTGCCCGCCGTAGCCGATGCGCTGGCGGCGCTGGCAAAGGGCAAGACCGGCAACTATCTGGCGTTTTTCCCCAGCTACGCCTATTTGCAGCAGGTGTACGAAGCCTTTGCCGCCCGCTGGCCGGATATTCCCACCCTTGTGCAGCAGCGTAGCTTGGACTATGCCGGGCGTGCGGAGTTTCTGGCGCAGTTTGTGTCCCACCCCGCCAAAACGCTGCTGGGCTTTGCCGTGATGGGCGGCATCTTCGGCGAGGGGGTAGACCTTGTGGGCGACCGGCTCATCGGCTGCGCCATCGTGGGGGTGGGTCTGCCGCAGGTGAACCCCCGGCAGGAGATGCTGCGCCGGTATTACGAGGAGCAGTCCGGCTGCGGCTTCGACTACGCCTACCGCTACCCGGGCATGAACAAGGTGCTGCAAGCCGCCGGGCGGGTGGTGCGCACCCCACAGGACAAAGGCGTGGTGCTGCTTTTGGACGACCGCTTTGCGCAGCCCGACACCGCCCGTCTGTTCCCGCCGCACTGGCAGCACATCCAGTATCTGCCCGGTACCGCCGCGCTGGAAACGGCGCTGGCAGCGTTTTGGGACGTATAAAACTGCAAAAGGAGTTGTTGCATCATGCGCAACAACTCCTTTTGCTATAACCTTAATACTCCACGCCCTTCCGTGCGGCGATGCCCTTCTGGTAGGGGTGGCGGCGGCAGCACATCTCGGTAAGGTAATCTGCGGCGTCCAGCATCCACCCGGGGGCTGCGTGGGCGGTCAGCACGCACTCCTGCCCGGCGGGGCGGTGCAGCACTGCCTGCTGCAGCAGGGCTTTATCCACCATGTCCAGTTCCCACGCGCTGCCGGCTTCGTCCAGCACCAGCATATCACAGGGCTGCGCCAGCGCCGCCGCAAGATTTTGGTTCTGCAAATCGCGGGTAGCGGCCTTTTCCGCCTCGTTCATCTGAAAAACGAATTTCTGCCCGGCCTTGCCCCGGTAAACGGTGGCGCCCAGCTGCTCCAGCAGCGGGATTTCCCCGCTCTGCCCGCCCTTTAAAAACTGCACGATGACCACACGTTTTCCGCTGCCCAGCGCCCGCAGGGCAAGCCCCATGGCGGCTGTGGTCTTGCCCTTGCCGTCGCCGTAATACAGATGCAAAAGGCCTAAACTTTCCATCGTCTTTCTCCTTTTTTGGCTCTCCCGTTTTTGTAACAAAAGGCACCCGCAGCCCTGTATGCTTAACAGAACGGCTGCGGATGCCTTGTTATTTACACGTTGCTTTTACTGGTACAGCGGGAACTCCCGGGTCAGGCGCAGGACACGCTCGCTGATCTCGTCCTTCTTTTCCGCATAGTGCCAGATGCAGTCTGCAATGCAGTCCGCGATCACCTGCATCTCGGCTGCACCCATGCCGCGGGTGGTGACAGCCGGGGTGCCCAGACGCACGCCGGAGGTCACAAAGGGGCTGCGGGTCTCGCCGGGGACGGTGTTCTTGTTGGCGGTGATGTGCACGCTGTCCAGACGCTGCTCCAAGTCCTTGCCGGTGCACTCTTCGTCCCGCAGGTCAATGAGCATCAGGTGGTTGTCGGTGCCGCCGGATACCAGCTTGACCCCGCGCTGCTGCAAGGCCGCAGCCAGCGCCTGTGCATTTTCTACGATCTTGCGGGCATATTCCTTGAACTCTGGCTTCAATGCCTCGCCAAAGCAGACGGCCTTTGCTGCAATCACGTGTTCCAGAGGGCCGCCCTGCGTGCCGGGGAACACTGCCGAGTTGATACGCTTGGCAATGATGGGGTTGTTGGTCAAAATCAGGCCGCCGCGGGGGCCGCGCAGGGTCTTGTGGGTGGTGGTGGTCACCACATCGGCATAGGGCACGGGGCTCTGGTGCTGACCGCCCGCCACCAGACCGGCAATGTGCGCCATATCCACCATCAGGTATGCGCCGTAGCCGTGGGCTATCTCGGCCAGCTTTTCAAAGTCGATGGCGCGGGGGTAGGCAGAAGCGCCCGCCACCAGCATCTTGGGGCGCACCTTGCGCACCTGCTTTTCCAGCTCGGCGTAGTCGATCACGCCGTCTGCGCCAACGCCGTAGGAGATGAAGTGGTAGTTTTTACCGGACATATTCACCGGAGAACCGTGGGTCAGGTGACCGCCCTGCGAAAGGTCCATACCCATAACGGTATCGCCCAACTCCAGCAGGGCAAAATACACAGCAAGGTTGGCCTGTGCGCCGGAATGGGGCTGGACGTTGGCGTACTTTGCCCCGAACAGCTGGCAGGCGCGCTGGATGGCAATATTCTCCACCTCGTCCACATAGACGCAGCCGCCGTAGTAGCGCTTGCCGGGCAGACCCTCGGCATACTTGTTGGTCAGCACGCTGCCCATGGCTGCCATCACGGCGGGCGAAACGATGTTCTCGCTGGCGATCAGCTCAATGTTCTCGCGCTGACGGGTCAGCTCCCGCTCCATGGCTGCGCCCAGTTCCGGGTCGGCTGCATTGACCATGCCGATGGTGTCCATCATATCCTTGTACATTTTACTTACCCCTCTCCACAAAATGTTGTAGATTCTCTCAGCGCAGCGCCCGCGCGGCGCTTGCTGCTGTAAGATAATCATAGCAGAAAGCGGCGGCGGCTTCAATCCTCTTTTCGCCAAAAGGCTTGCTTTTTTTGTCTGAAGTGTTTATTATGTTTGTATAAAAATGCGCTGTCGATTTTGTATATTTTTCAAGTTTCTTCCACCACAGGTGAAGCGAGGTGTTTTGTATGACCATTGCTGAGGAAAAACAGGCGCAGCGTACCGCTGGCCGTGCCGCCCGCAAGGCGCTGAATGCGCCGCAGCGCGCTGCCGCCAATGCAGCCCTTTGCCGCCGGGTGCTGGAACTGGACGCCTACCGCACTGCCCATACCCTTTTGCTCTACGCAGCCTTTGGGGGCGAAGCCGACCTTACCGCTGTGGCTGCCGAGGCTGTCCGGCAGGGCAAGACGGTGGCCTACCCGGTGTGCGGCGAGGGCTTTTCCCTTACCGCAGCCGTGCCGGGCGCGGACGGCTGGGCGGTGGGACAGTACGGCATCCATGCGCCGGTGCTGGAGCGCTCTACCCTTTTGCAGCCGGAGCAGCTGGATCTGGTGCTGGTGCCCTGCACCGCCTTTGACGCAGACTGCCGCCGGGTAGGCATGGGCAAGGGCTACTACGACCGCTACCTGCCCTACTGCACCCGGGCGGTGAAGATCGGCATTGCATTGGAGGTTCAGCGCGTCCCCCGCGCCGCCGTGGACGACCACGACCAGCGGCTGGACGCCTTTATAACAGAGAGGGGTATCTACACATGGAAATGAACGATCTAAGCTGCGCACAGTTTCTGGCACAGCTTGCCAGCAAAGCGCCCACACCGGGCGGCGGTGGCACTGCCGCTCTGGTGGGCGCTGCCGGTGTGGCACTGGGCAACATGGTGGGCTGCCTGACCACCGGCAAAAAAAAGTATGCCGTCGTGGAAGCGGACATTCAGGCACTGAACGCCCGGGCTGAAGCCCTTCGGCTGGAGCTGGAAGCGCTGGTACAGGCCGATGCTGACGCCTTTGCGCCGCTGGCTGCGGCCTACGGCCTGCCCAAGGACACCCCGGAGCAGGCCGCGCACAAGGCTTCTGTGCTGGAAGCCGCACTGGACGGTGCAAGCGCCGTGCCGCTGCAAATTATGGAAAAGTGCGCCGAGGGCATCGCGCTGGCAGGGCAGTACGCCGCCAAAGGCAGCGTGCTGGCAGTATCGGATGCAGGCTGCGCCGCCGTGCTGTGCAAGGCGGCATTGCAGGCCGCAAGCCTGAATGTGTTTATTAACACCAAGCTGATGGCAGACCGCAGCCGCGCAGCCGCGCTGGACGCCCGGGCAGACGCATTGCTGGCAGAGTTTGTGCCCCGGGCAGACGAAGTATTCACCGTCGTCAGCGGGAAACTCCGCAATAAATAATATCACAAATGAGGGAAAGTATATGGCAACGATTTTAAAAGGTGCGCCGGTGGTGGCCGCCATGAACGAGCGCAACGCGGCACTCTGCGAGCAGCTGAAGGCAAAAGGCACCACCCCCACGCTGGCCGTGGTGCGGGTAGGCGAGCGGGAGGATGACCTCTCCTACGAGCGGGGCGTGATGACCCGCTGCGGCAAGGTGGGCGTCGCAGTCAAGCAGTTCGTGCTGCCCGCCGACGCCACGCAGGAGCAGCTGCTCCGGGTACTGGACGAGGTGGACACGGACGATGGCATCCACGGCTGTCTTTTGTTCCGTCCCCTGCCCAAGCAGTTCGATGACCGCACCGTCCGCGCCGCCCTGCGCCCGGAAAAGGACATTGACGGCATTACGGACGCTTCGCTGGCTGGGGTGTTCACGAATACCGATTTGGGCTACGCCCCCTGCACCGCGCAGGCCTGCATGGAAATTTTGAAGTATTATAGCGTCCCCCTTTCCGGCAAGCGCGCCGTGGTGGTGGGTCGCAGCCTTGTGGTGGGCAAGCCCGCCGCCATGATGCTGGACCGGGAAAACGCCACCGTAACCCTGTGCAACTCCCGCACCCGGAACCTGCCGGAGGTGTGCAGACAGGCCGACATCGTGGTGGTCGCCATGGGCAAGATGGCCGCTGTGGGCGCAGACTGCCTGCGGGCAGGCCAGACAGTTGTGGACGTAGGCATCCATGTAAACGAGGAGGGCAAGCTGTGCGGTGACGTGCAGTTTGACGCCGCAGAGCCGGTGGTGGACGCCATCACTCCCGTGCCCGGCGGCGTGGGCACCGTGACCACCTCGGTGCTGGTAGGCCATGTGGTGCAGGCGGCGGGCAAAAAAGCCGGAGTAGAATACTGAGAAGATCATTTTAAGGCAGAGCAAGCCCGGAAAGTCCGTAGACTTTCCGGGCTTGCATTTTTACGGGCGGAATTGTAACGGGTATCAGCCCCGCACAAGGAGCAGCAGCAGAGCCGAAGCCACACACTGCAGAATGAGCCAGCGGGCTACCACCTGCTCATCACTCCAGCCCTTGCGCTTGCGCACATGGTCGTGGAGAGGGGTCAGGGTATTTTTCAAGATCCAGATGTGCAGAAAACGCTTCAGGCTGATCTTCAAAATGCCCAAGCTGCCGTCTGCGATGAACACGATAGCCGCCAGCAGGAAGGCGAAGGGGTGGCCGCACTTGAGCGACAGCATAGCGATGAAAAAGCCCATGGCGCGGCTGCCGGCATCGCCCATCAGCAGGCTGGAGGGCTTGGCGTTGAGCCACAGGTAGGCCAGCAGCGCACCGATGAACACCACACCAGCCGTAGCATACGCGCCCAGCTCGGTCTTATAAGCCAGCAGGTAGGTGCCAATGGTCACCACTGCCAGACTGGCGGAAAGACCGTCCACACCGTCGGTGCAGTTGACCACGTTGATGCTTGCCCAGATAAGGATAACAATGAGCAGCAGGTACACCGCGTAGGGCAGCGTGAAGCTCCACTGCAAGAAGTGCACCCCGCAGCCGTTGAAATTCAGGTAGGTGACGCCCGCCAGCACCGCAATGACAAAATCGATGATGCCTTTTTTGTACTCATTCCACGCGGTCTCGGCGGCATCGTCCAGATAGCCGGAGAGCATGGAGGCGATGAGCAGCACATTATACACCACATACTCGGTGGTAAAGGGCAGAAACGCCAGCGACACCAGTGCGATGCACAGCACAAAGATCAATCCGGAGCCGCGCGCCTTGCCCTTGGAAAGTTCGCCGTTCACCGCAAAGGCGCGGCCGTGGTCGTGGGGCAGTTTATCGCGGAAAATGGAATCCGTCAGGGCGGTCAGGACAAATGCCAGCAAAAACGCCATGGCATCCACGCCCCGCTGCCCGATGACAGAGGTCAGCATTTGGATCATAAGATAACATTCCTCTTTCTTTCTGTATAGTACGTTGTGAGTGTATCACGCCCTAGACCAAAAATCAATCCCGGCAGCAAAATTCACTGCGGATTGACTTTTCTCCCGCGGCTCTCTATAATAATGTATTAGTCTGTAATTTTCACCCACAACGCAGGAGGTTCCATGTCCATTACACTTGAGCAGCTCTCTGCCCGGATGCGGCAGGGCGAGCAGGTGCCGCTGCGCCACACCGCACAGGTGGCGCTGACGCTGAGTATCCCTTCCATTTTGCAGCAGATCGTGGTTACCGCCATGGAGTACATCGACGCCGCCATGGTGGGGCATATCGGTGCCGCCGCAACAGCCTCCATTGGCATCGTCAGCTCCAGCACATGGTTGCTGCACGGGATGCTGGCCGGGCTGTGCATGGCGTTTTCCATTCAGGTGGCACAGTATCTGGGCGCAGACCGCCAGCAGGACGCCCGTGGCGTTCTGCGGCAGTCCATGCTGTTCAATCTGGCGGTGGGTCTGGCGGCAGCGGCCTTTGGCGTGGGCATCAGCCGGTTTCTGCCCGGGTGGCTGGGCGCAGATGCGGCACTGCAGGCAAACGCTTCGGCCTATTTTGCCATCTGGTCGGCTTCCCTGCCTTTTATCATGGCTATGGGCACCTACGCCGCCATGCTGCGCTCTACGGGTGATGCCCTGACCCCCGGCCTTATTAGTGTGTTCACCTGCGTGCTGGACATCATCTTCAACTTCTTCCTCATCAACCCCACCCGGGAAATGATGGTATTCGGCCAGAACCTCACGGTCTGGGGTCTGGGCTGGGGCGTGTCGGGCGCAGCGCTGGGCACAGCCCTTGCCAATGCAGTGGGCGGCACGCTGGCGTTGGGCGTTCTGCTGCTGAGGGATGGCCCGCTGTGCATCCGCAAGCCCGGCTCGTGGCACATTACCCGCGCCTGCCTGCATAACGTGTGGAAGGTGGGCGCACCGCTTGCGGCAGAGCGCGCCGCTCTGTCCTCGGCACAGGTGCTGCTGGTGCGCATCGTGTCCGGGCTGGGCACTACCGCCATTGCCGCCAACAGTCTGGGGGTCAGCGCCGAGAGCCTGTGCTACATGGCGGGCTACGGCATTCAGGACGCCGCCCTTGCGCTGGTGGGACAGGCCGTGGGCGCAAACCGCCGGGACATGGCCAAGCGCTTTGCATGGCTGTGCACCGCCATGGGCATGGGCATCATGGCGCTTACCGGCGTGGGGCTGTATGTGTTTGCCCCGCATCTGATGGGCATCTTCACCGCCGACGCCGCCGTCATTGCGCTGGGTGCGCGGGTGCTGCGCATCGAAGCCTTTGCCGAACCGATGTTCGGGGCAAGCATCGTAGCCAGCGGCTCCATGCAGGGCGCGGGCGACAGCACCGGCTGCTTTATTCTGAACCTTGTCAGTATGTGGGGCGTGCGGCTGACCTTGGCTGTTCTGCTGGCTCCCCGCTTTGGGCTGGTGGGCGTATGGGTGGCCATGTGCGCCGAGCTTTGCACCCGCGGCGCACTGTTTTTGCTGCGCATGGCGCGGGGCAAATGGCTGGATAAAGGCGCGCTGGCGTAAAGTTTCTTATAAATTCAGAGAGCCGGAAAGTCCGCGGACTTTCCGGCTCTCTGTTATCTCAGCAGCTTACTTGCGGCCGTGCAGGATGGGAGACAGGGGCTTATAGATCAGCAGGCACAGCACGGCGTCCAGCAGACCCTTGACCAGCGTGAAGGGCATGTTGAAGATCACAAGGCACTTGATCAGGCTGTCGGCAGAGGGCAGAATGGCCTGATACATCCCCAGAATGGCTTCCAGCGGCATATGGTAGAACTGCACATAGGCCGGGTAGGTGATGAAGTAGTTGGAGGGCACGCTGAACACGGCCATGACGGCTGCACCGGCGATGGCACCCAGAATGGCGGTCTTGCGGCTCTTGTGGCGCTTGTAGACAAAGCCCGCCACAGCGGAGAACACCGCGCCCAGCATAAAGTTGCACAGCTCGCCCACGCAGGCGGTGGAGGTGCCCTTGATGATGATGTGCAGCAGGTTCTTCATAAAGCTGATGACCACGCCGTACACCGGGCCCAGTGCAAAGGCACCCAGCAGGGCGGGCAGGTCGGAGAAGTCCATCTTGACAAAGGACGGGATGAGCATCGGCAGCGGGAACTCGATGAACATCAGGATAAAGGCGACCGCGCTGAGCATGGCGGCAACGGTCAGGTTGTGGGTGGTATTCTTTTTCATGGTAGTTGTCCTCCCCGGGGTGTACTCCCCGTTCAAATTTGTTCGGAAAGCCCTTTTCGCGCTGGATCGAACCGGAAAGACAAACCAAAAAGCGCCCTGCTGCAACCAAAAACTGCAACAGGGCGCACAGACGCAATTTGCCTGCCGTTTCTTGCATCCGGACTATACCGTTGGTCCCGGAGTTACACCGGGTCAGCACCCTTGCGGGTGGTCGCGGACTTTACCGCCAGTGGGGAATCGCACCCCGCCCTGAAACGAACTTTCTGACCAAGAGTATAGCGCGGTACTGCGGCGCTGTCAAGCCCCCTTTCCAAAAAGTTTGCACATTTTTTGTCAAAGTGCATTTTCACCTTTCTTTCCTTGCCCCGGGCGGCAGAGTATGCTATCATAATATGCGTTGTGAAAAAACACAGGAGGTTTTCCATGATTTTCTCGATCCGTAACCTTGGCTTCGAGCTTGGCTCGCTGTTGCTGGAGGGCTGGGCAGCCTTTGCCGCCCGCGTGGTGTGCGCGGCGCTGCTGCTGGTGCTTGGCTGGCTGGCGAAGCGGCTTTTGTCCCGCAGGGTGTTCCCTGCCCTGCTGCGCCGCAGCTGGCGGCTGGCCGGTACGCCCATTCTTCTGCGCAGCTTTGCCGTGCCGGTGCAGCGGCTCACCCTTGCGGCGTTCATCTATGCCGCAGCGGCCAGCCTGCCGTGGGCCATTCCCGGTGCAAGTAAATTTCTGCTCACAGTCTTTGAGCTGGCCGCCACCTTTTTTGTGTGTCAGGGACTGTACGCCGCCGCCGACCTTACCGACCTTTTGCTGGAAAACTGCGGCGAGGAGGTGCGCGCCAACCGCACCCTGACCACCCTGCTGAACAAGGTGTACAAAGTTCTCATCGTCGTTCTGGGCATTATGACCATGGCGCAGGAGACCGGCCTGCCGGTGGGCAGCATCGTAGCCAGTGCGGGTCTTGTCGGTCTGACCATCTCTCTGGCGGCGCAGGACAGCGCCAAAAACCTGTTCAGCGGGCTGGTCATCCTGCTGGATCGGCCCTTTTCCATCGGTGACTGGATCTCCGTGGGTGATGTTTCCGGCGAGGTTGTGGACATCAACTTCCGCTCCACCAAAGTCCGCGCACTGGATAACTCGGTGTACATCCTGACCAACAGCACGGTCAGCTCTGCCACCATCAACAACGGTACTTTGCGTAACAAGCGGCTGTACCGCTTCACCCTCGGGGTCACCTACGACACCACCCGTCCCCAACTGGAACAGCTGATGACTGACCTGACCGTCATGCTCAAGGCCAGCCCCTACACCTACGAGGACTCGGTGCTGGTCAAACTGAGCGGCTTCGGGGCTTCCAGCATCGACCTGCTGGTGTCCGCCTACCTGCGCACCGCCGACATGACCCGCTTTTTGCAGATGCAGAACGATTTGAATCTCGACCTGATGGACGTGATGCAGAAAAACGGCGTGGACTTCGCCTTCCCCTCCACCACCGTGTATCTGGAAAAGACCAGCGAAAACTAAAAGACGATCCAGAATGGCCGCCGCTTGCGCTTTGGCCATCTTCAGCGGAAGTCTATTTATACTTCACGTTTGCCGCGGCCTGTGGGTTGCGGCAAACGCATTTTCACGGATCAAACCAAAAAGCGCCTGTTTTGTTGTAAAAAGCAGGCGCTTTTGCCCTATGATTTCCCATCCGGTCATGTTATTCTTATAGCGCACCCGCATACACTGCGGCGCACGCCATCAAATCATCTGTGGAGGAACTTTTCCTATGACACAGCTTTTGCTGCCTATCATTTACTTGGCTTTTATCAGCCTTGGCCTGCCAGATTCCCTGCTGGGGTCTGCATGGCCCACCATGTACCCCCAGCTAGGCGTTCCCTTTTCCTATGCGGGCATCCTGTCCATGATCATCTCGCTGGGCACCATCGTTTCCAGCCTGAACAGCGACCGGCTCACCCGGGCGCTGGGCACGGGCAAGGTGACCGCCCTCAGCGTGGGCATGACCGCTGCGGCGCTGTTCGGTTTCTCGGTCTCCGGCCAGTTCTGGATGCTCTGCCTGTGGGCTGTGCCCTACGGTCTGGGTGCGGGCAGCGTGGATGCCGCCCTGAACAACTACGTTGCCCTGCATTACGAAAGCCGCCACATGAGCTGGCTGCACTGTATGTGGGGCGTGGGCACCACCATCGGCCCTGTGGTGATGGGTGCAGCGCTTTCCGGCGGGCTGAGTTGGAACAGCGGCTACCGGTACATCGCCCTGTTCCAGATCGCACTTTCTGCCGTGCTTTTTTGCAGCCTGCCCCTGTGGCATAAACGCCCCGACGCTGCCCCGGACGGCACCGTGCCCAAGGCGCTGACCCTGCCGCAGGTGTTCGCGCTGCCGGGCGCGAAGGAAGTGATGCTTTGCTTCTTCTGCTACTGCGCGCTGGAGACCACCGCCGGGCTTTGGGCAAGCAGCTACCTGACCCTTGTGCGGCAGGTGCCTGCCCAGACGGCTGCCAGCTTTGCCAGCCTGTTCTATATCGGCATCACGGTGGGGCGGGGCGTCTGCGGCTTTTTGACCTTGAAGTTGAGCGACGATCAGATGATCCGTCTGGGGTTTGCAGTGCTGGGCGTGGGCATTGCCGCCCTGCTGCTGCCCGGGACGCAGGTCTTTGCGCTGGCCGGGCTTGTGCTGGTAGGGCTGGGCTGCGCGCCCATCTACCCCAGCGTCATCCACTCCACCCCGACGCATTTCGGCGCACAGAATTCTCAGGCCGTCATCGGCATCCAGATGAGCAGCGCCTATGTGGGCAATCTGGCCATGCCGCCGCTGTTCGGCGTGCTTGCCAACAACATCACCCCGGCGCTGTTCCCCTTCTATCTGCTGGTATTTCTGGTGCTGATGGCGCTGATGCACCGGCAGCTGGTACGCAAAACCAGCTGCTGAGCTTTTACCCTTTTTCAAAACCGCCATTCTCTTTTTTCGTATACAGCAACACCAGAAAGGCCCGCGCTGTTTGGAGCAGCACGGGCCTTTCTGGTTTCTATGGACTTCCCGGGGATCGAAAGATGTGGAGAATGGCGTCTCCTTATGCCTGCAGCACTTTACCGGCGTATTTCAGCGCTTCGCGGCAGGTCTCTTTCCAGGTCGTCCAAGCGTGGATGCCGCCCTCATAGGGCACATATTCCACTTCTGCTACCTGGCTCAGTTTTTCGACAAATGCTTCCACATCAGCCGGGGGCACCACCGTGTCCTCAGTGCCATGGATGGCATAGAACTTTACCGGGCTGTTGGCAACGGTATAGGAATCAAGGAAGGCTACCGGATGTTCTGCGTCCCAGGTTGCCTGGTCAAAGTTGTTGAACAGATGCAGCGAAGAGCAGGCATTGCCCTGACTATTGCGCCAGACTGCCGGGGACATCATCAGTGCCGCCGAGAACATCTGCGGATATTTCACTGCAAAGCGGGCTGCACCATAACCACCCATGGAAATGCCGCCGATGATGCGGCCTTCCTTGCTGGCCAACGTGTTGTAAGTTTTGTCGATAAACGGGATCAGATCATGGATGATGGCCGTTTCCATGGCAAGGCCGGGTCCATCGTAATAAAAGGAGTTGTAACCATCAATGAACACTGCAATGCACTCGGGCAGTTCCCCGCTTCCGATCAGATCGTTGAGGATATCCGGTGTGGAGAAACGCTCGATCATATTGAGTTGATGGCCGCCTACGCCGTGCATCAGGTAAATGACCGGATAGGCCTGTGCCTTGTTGTTTTCATCGTAGCTGGCAGGCAGATAAACCGAATAGTTGCAGTCCTGCTTCAGTGTCTCGGAGTACCAGAACAGCGTTTTGCGGGTGCCCGCATAGGTAGTCTTGGGCGTTTTCTGCTTTTTGAACAGAAAATCCAAGCAGTTGGCATCCTCCTGCGGTGCAGCGGCACTGGCGGTGCACACATTAAGTGCCATCATGCCAAGACCAGCAGCACCCGCTTTCAGAAAAGTTTTACGAGAGAATTTGGTAGCCATAAAAAGTTCCTCCTTTAAATCAATCGTTTTCTTATACATCTTTCAGACAGCCTGCTTTTTGTACTGCAGTACTGTGCCGTGTTCTGTTTTCAGAACTTATTGAGCATCTTTTTCAGCCTTGCCAGTTCCTCTGCATCGCGGGTATCATCCAGCAGGGTGAGGGCATCGTTGAAATAGTTGCGGTCCAGATAAGAGTGGGTGGCATTGGCGTGGGCAGCCATAGCCTCCAGCACGGCATAACCGGAGCGCACCAGCGGGTGGGTGGCAGGCACACTGCCGCCCTCGGCCACCAGCGCAAACTTGCTTTCCGCCATATCCTCCAGCAGGGCGCTGTAAGCGTTGTTGGGGTCGGTGCCGTGGTTCTGCAGACCCTGATACAGCAGCTGTGCCACAAAACCCAGCGTAGAAGCCGTATACCAGTTACCATTGAAATTATTGGGGTTCGCGGCCTTATCGGTGACCGGGGAGTTGATCTTGTTGGTCAGGTACACCACCACCAGATTCTCCACGGGGTCGATCATGGTCAACGTACCGGTCCAGCCCTGATGGCCAATGGTATTGGAGGGTGCCTGCGTACCGAAATACCAGCAGCGCTGGTTGTCGCCCTCACGCCACCAGCCCAGACCCCAGTTGGCAGCGTCCTCCTTCTTAGGTGCGGTAAAGGCGTCCATCACGTTGCGGGAGAAGTAGCGGTTCTCGCCGTAGCCGCCGGTGATCATGACAGAGGCCAGTTTTGCCAGCTCGGTAGCGTTGGAGAACAGGCCTGCATGGCCGGAAATACCACCCATCGCGTAGTAGCACTTCTCGTCGTGCACCTGGCCCTGAATGGTAGCAGTGCGCACGCCGGTGAAGGAGATGGCACCATCACGGGTGTTGCCGTTCAGCTCGGTGGCGGCGCAGTCGTTGGCGGCAAAGCCGTTCAGCAGGGGGTTATAGGTGGTGTGGGTCAGACCCATGGGGTCCCAGAAGGTCTCCTTCAGGAAGGCGTCCAAACCCTTGCCGGTGATGGCTTCAATAGCGAAGGCCAGCAGCATATAGTCCACGTCGGAGTAAACGGTCTTGGTGCCCGGCTTATACATCAGCGGGGTCTTGAAGATGGACTTGAGGGTCGCGGCGCGGGTTGCAGCGCTGCCGTCCCAACCGGAGAAGAGCACGTTGGTGGCACCGGGAACGGTCTTTTGAGCGCACTGGTCAAAGGAATCGTTGTGGTACTGGGGGTCTGCAGGGAAGCCTGCCTGATGGCGCAGGATATCGCGCAGGGTCAGTTCTGCTTTCCACTGCTTGTTGACCTTCAGGCCCGGGTTCTCGTAGCCGTTGTAGGTAATGTCGATGGTGTCCTCCACAAAGGCGCTGCCCAGCAGGTCTACCAGACGGCTGTCCAAATTGGCCTTGCCCTGCGTGACGAGGTACTGTAATGCGTAGTTTGCAGTGTACATCTTGGTGTTGGAGGCCAGATCGTACAGGGTATCGTTGGTCACAGCCGGGCTGTCGGTCTTGGGGGTGCCGTCCGGATTATAGGAGTTCACCTTGCCCCATGCGTTCTGATACACCAGCTTGCCGTTTTTCACAATGGCCATCTGTGCGCTGGGGAAGCCGTTGTTCACATCTGCCTGAATGATCTGCTCCAACAGCTCCAGTGCATCGCGGTCGATGCCCACGTCCTGCAGGCTGCCCTCCTGCACGGTGGGGTAGCCCACCCGCACGGTCACCTTTTTGCCGCGGGGACGGATGCCGCCCACCTGAATGGTGTTGCGGCCGTTGATGGTCTGGCCGGAAATATCCACATTCCACACGCCGCCTGCCGCCATGGCAGCGGTGTTGATCTGGCGGTTATTGACGAACAGGTTAAAGCCGGTCACGCCCGCCTCGGGCTCCACGCACAGCGTTCCCTGCCCTGCGTAGCCCACAAAGGTGTACATGTGGTTCATGGCCAGCGTATCGTCGGTGTAGCCCTTCCAGTTGGGGAACACCGGCTCGCCCTGCCAGCCGCCGCTCACGCTGCCGCGGCTGGTCACCTTGACCGAGGCCGCCTTTTTAGGGACGAGGTTCAGGGAGTTGGTATCCTCCACTGCGGCGGCTGCGGGCTCGGCAGCAGAGGCTGCCCCGGCGGTGCACACGTTGAGCGCCATCATGCCCAGACCGGCAACGCTGCCCTTCAGGAACGTTTTACGGGAAAATTTGGTTGACATGGTAAGGTCCTCCCATTCTTTTTGCCGCAATGCGACAATATACCTGTATTCGTGCTTTTTTGTCCCGCAGCAGCGGGACTGCCTTGTGCCCCGAATTGTACGCGAGACGAAACAAAATGTCAATCATGTTTTTATCTTGTGGCACAAAGTTTTGCGTTTCTCAGTTTTTCGCCTATTTTGGCACATTGTTTTGCGTTTTGTTTCAAATTTTCATGCGTTTTGTATACAACCAGCCGCAAAAATGCGTAAAAAAGCCGCCGCACAAACCCTTGTGCAGCGGCTTCGGTTCATAATTTTTCTTACAGGATGCGGGCGCTGATAGCGTTTGCCACCTGAAACAGGTCCTTCTGCCCAATAAAGCCAAACTTGGCCTCGTGGCCGTCCGCAAAGCAGACTGTCAGCTGGGACGCCTGCAGCGGATCGCCAAAACCCGCCGTCTGAATGCCATAGTGCAGCACCTTGCGGTAGGGCAGCACAAAAAGCTGCTGCCGCGTGCCCGTGACCCCCTGCATATCCACCATGATGATGCGGTGGCTGGTGAACACCACCTGATCGCGCACCGTCTTGTATGCGCCCACGATCTGCTCGCCCTCCAGCAGCAGGGCGTTAACATTTTTGCAGATATCCTTCTCCTGCAGGCGCATGAGGTTCTCCATCGGTTTATCGCGGAATTCCATTGTAGCGTTCCCCTTTCAGCGGTTTTATGGCTCTATTGTAGCATTTCCGCCGCCGGTTTGCAAGATGACTGCCCAGTGCAGGACAAAAAGAAAAGACCCGGACCGTTCAAGGTTCAGGTCTTTTGGAGCGGGTAATGGGAATCGAACCCACCTCCTCAGCTTGGAAGGCTGATATACTAGCCGATGTACTATACCCGCAATTGCAGAAAGAATTATACCATAACTTTCCGCAAATGTCCAGCATGAATTTAGCAGCTGCATAGCTGGGCAGACACAACAAAAAAGCACCGCACATTCCTGTGCAGTGCTTTTCTTTCTGGTGGAGATTACCGGGATCGAACCGGTGACCTCTTGCATGCCATGCAAGCGCTCTCCCAGCTGAGCTAAACCCCCAGATGCTTGGCTTCATGCCTGACGACATGGGTTATTATACCAGCTGGTGGGACGCTTGTCAACGGTTTTTTACAAAAATCTCTCCTCTTTTTTCAGCGGCGCAGTGCACCTGCAAGCTTTTGACGCTGCTGCGTTTTTCCCGGGCTGCTCTGCTGCAAAAGGCCGCAGCATTACCTGTCCCATTTGTCGCACAGAGCGTTGATCTGGTCGGCAAATTTGGCCAGATCCTTGTTGGCACCGCCCTCGTTGTGCTCAATGACCCGCAGCAGGCGCTTGCCGGCGCTGAGCAGCCGCTGGAACACGGTAGCGGCGCGGTTTGCACCCTCGCCTGTCCTCTGCTCCACACGGACCTTTGTGCCCTCCTGCAGGCAGACTGCACCCTCGGCACCGATGGCCCACTGCGCACCATTGTAGGGTGCACAGGCGGTAAAGCCCTGCTCGGTCAGGGTGTCCACAAAGCGGTTCTCCACCTCGTCCTCGCCGTGGATCACGAACACCCGCCGGGGCTTTTCCGTAAAGGCGTTTACCCAGCGCAGCAGACCGTCCTTGTCCGCGTGGCCGGACATGCCGGTCAGCTGACAGATCTCGGCCTTTACCTCGATGGGCTCACCGAACAGCTTGACCGAGTCCACTCCCTCGATGAGGGTGCGCCCCAAAGTGCCCACCGCCTGAAAGCCCACGAACAGAATGGTGCATTCCGGCCGCCACAGGTTGTGCTTGAGGTGGTGGCGGATGCGTCCGGCTTCGCACATTCCGCTGGCAGACAGGATGACCTTGGGCGTGCGGTCGGTGTTGATCATGCGGGAGTCATCGCTGGTCACGCTGATGCGCAGCCCCGGCACGTTGATGGGGTCGATGCCCTTTTCCAGCAAAGCGCGGGTCTGGGCGTCAAAGCAGTCGGGGTCTGTATCCCGGAAGATGCGGGTGGCTTCGGTGGCAAGCGGGCTGTCGATGTAGACCGGGAAGTTGCCGTGTCCTTTGACAAGGCCTTTTTCCTTGATCTCCCGCAAAAAATACAGCATTTCCTGCGTGCGGCCCACGGCAAAGCTGGGCACCACCACGTTGCCGCCCCGGTCAAAGGTGCGCTGCAAGATTTTTGCCAGCTCTGCCACATAGTCCGGCCGTGGGGCGTGGTTGCGGTCACCGTAGGTGGACTCCATGAACACATAGTCTGCCTGTTGGATGTAGGTAGGGTCCTTTATGATGGGCTGCTCCAGATTGCCGATATCGCCGGAGAACACCAGCTTTGTGGTGGTGCTGCCCTCGGTGATCCACAGTTCGATGCTGGCAGAGCCCAGCAGGTGCCCCACGTCTACGAACCGTGCTTCGATGCCCGGAGCAAGCTCGATACGCTTGCCGTACTCCACACCCCGGAACAGGCGGCAGGCGGCCTCGGCATCCTGCACGGTGTACATGGGCTCCACCGGCTCTGCGCCGGAGCGCTTGCCCTTGCGGTTTTTCCACTCGGCTTCAAACTCCTGAATATGCGCCGAGTCCCGCAGCATGATGCCGCACAGCTCCACGGTGGGGATGGTGGCATAGATCCTGCCCCGGAAGCCGTTGTGCGCCAGCAGCGGCAAAAGACCGGTATGGTCGATATGGGCATGGGTGATGAGCACAAAGTCGATCTCGCCGGGGGCTACGGGCAAGGGCTGGTTTTCGTACACATTCTTGCCCTGCTCCATGCCGTAGTCGATGAGGAAACGCTGCCCTGCCGCTTCCAGCATGGTGCAGCTGCCGGTCACCTCGTGGTTCGCGCCTAAAAATGTCAGCTTCAATGCAAAACACCTCCGGTTCGTTTTATGGTTTTAGTATAGCATATTTTTAAGGTACACGCCGCACAAATCTGCGGGAAGTTTACGGGCATAATGCTGAATTGCAGAAAAAATTTTTATACAATCTTGACAAACCACCCTGTTCTGTTATAAACTTAGGATTGTATGACGTTCGTTCGTATTTTATGAGTCTTTTTAAATAGAGAGGTAGAAATTTATGGTTCGTAACGATTTGCGCAACGTTGCCATTATCGCTCACGTTGACCACGGCAAGACCACCCTGGTGGATGCCCTGCTGCGTCAGAGCGGCGCTTTCCGCGACAATCAGGCCGTGGCCGAGCGCGTGATGGACAGCGGCGATATCGAGCGTGAGCGCGGCATCACCATTCTGGCTAAGAACTGCTCCTGCACCTACAAGGGCGTCAAGATCAACATCGTCGACACCCCGGGCCACGCCGACTTTGGCGGCGAGGTGGAGCGCGTGCTGAAGATGGTCAACGGCGTGCTGCTGCTGGTGGACGCTGCCGAGGGCTGCATGCCCCAGACCCGCTTTGTGCTGCAGAAGGCTTTGCAGCAGAACCTGAGCCTTGTGGTGGCTATCAACAAGATCGACCGTCCCGATGCCCGCATCAAGGAGGTCATCGACGAGGTGCTGTACCTGCTGATGGACCTGGGCGCTACCGACGAACAGCTGGACTGCCCCATGCTGTTCTGCTGCGGCCGTGACGGCACCGCCAGCCTTGACCCCGATGTGCCCGGCACCGACCTGATCCCCCTGTTCGACACCCTGCTGAGCACCATCAAGCCGCCCGAGGGCGACCCTGAAGCTCCCTTCCAGATGCTGGTCTCCTCTGTGGACTACAACGAGTTCGTGGGCCGCATCGGCATCGGCCGTATCCAGAACGGCGTTGCCAAGGTGGGTGAGGAAGTGGTCGTGTGCGACTGGCACAACCCCGACCTGAAGATGCGCGGCCGTCTGACCAAGCTGTACGACTTCCAGGCCAACGGCCGTCAGCCGTGCGACAACATCACCGCAGGTGATATCGTGGCATTCTCCGGTCTGCCGGACGTGACCATCGGCAACACCCTGTGCAGCCCCTCCAACGTGGAGCCGCTGCCCTTCGTCAAGATCAACGACCCCACCGTGGAGATGACCTTCTCGGTCAACGACAGCCCGCTGGCCGGCCGTGAGGGCAAGTTCGTCACCAGCCGTCAGATCCGCGACCGTCTGCAGAAGGAACTGCTGAAGGACGTGGCCCTGAAGGTGGAGGACTCCGCCACCACTGATTCCTTCCGTGTCATGGGCCGTGGTGAGATGCACCTGTCCATCCTGATCGAGACCATGCGCCGCGAGGGCTACGAGCTGCAGGTTTCTCCCCCGCACGTTCTGACCAAGGTCATCGACGGCAAGACCTACGAGCCTATGGAGCACGTTGTCATCGACGTGCCCACCCAGTATCAGGGTGCCGTCATGACCGGTCTGGGCCAGCGCAAGGCCATCCTGCAGCAGATGGAGTCCCTGGGCTCTGACCGTGTGCGTCTGGAGTTCCGGATGCCCAGCCGCGGCCTGTTCGGCTACCGCAACCAGTTCCTGACCGATACCCACGGCGAGGGCATCATCAACCAGATCTTTGACGGCTACGATGTCTGGGCTGGCATGATCGCCAACCGCTCCACCGGTTCTCTGGTCAGCTTTGAGACCGGCGAGGCCGTCACCTACGGCCTGTTCAACGCTCAGCAGCGCGGCACCCTGCTGGTGGGCCCCGGCGAGAAGGTGTACGAGGGCATGGTCATCGGCTACACCGCTTCCGGCGAGGATGTGGACGTGAACGTCTGCAAGACCAAGCACCTGACCAACACCCGTTCTTCCGGCTCCGACGACGCTCTGCGCCTGATCCCCATCAGCAAGCTGAGCCTGGAGGGCTGCCTGGAGTTCCTAGCACAGGACGAGCTGCTGGAGGTCACCCCGGAGAATCTGCGTATCCGTAAGCAGATCCTGAACCACGACCAGCGCATGAAGGCCAAGAGCAAGCTGAAGTAATTTCAAAAAAGCATTCTTTTATAGCAGCGCAGAAGCACCTACGGGCGTTTTTGCGCTGCTTTTTTCATAACTGACAAATTACTCAGCATTTTTTGCAAAAAGGGCTTGCAAAAGTGCGGTGACTGCGGTATAATATTTCTCGCAGTCACTGATATGCCTCTTTAGCTCAGTCGGTTAGAGCACCTGACTGTTAATCAGGGTGTCGCCTGTTCGAGTCAGGCAAGAGGCGCCAGCAAGCGATGGATATTCTTCCATCGCTTTTTTGTTTATCTGCATCTTTTTCACCCTTTCTTTACGGTTCTTAAAAAATATCGCCTTGAAGAACCCTAGTGGTTGTGGTATACTTTTATAAGTTTATAGGCGTGGAAAAGGTACTGTGCAGGCTGCACAGTCTTTTCCGCCCACAGACAGGCGCTCCCCGGTCAGAAGACTGCCGTGCAGGAGCGCAATTTTTTCGTTGGTCAAATCAGCAGGCAGGCCGGTGGTCTTGTGCGGCAAACGCAGGGCGGCAGGGCGGCTTGGTGTCGTTTGAATAAATCTTGAGAGTAAAAGGAAACATCTATGCGTTATACCTACGTCCGGCAGCACGATACCACCGACTGTGCGGCTGCCTGTCTGGCCATGGTGTGCCTGCACTACAAAAAGGAAGTTACCATTACCCGCCTGCGGGATATGATGGGCACCGACCTGAAAGGCACCAACCTTGTAGGCCTGCAAAAAGCCGCCAATGAACTTGGTTTTACCACCGCCGCAGTCCGCGTGGACCGCGAAAACTTTCTGAGCGATTTCTCGCTTCCCTGTATTGCACAGGTCATCACCGATCAGGGTCTGGCTCACTTTGTTGTGGTGTTCAAAAAGACCACCATCAAGGATGATGGCGCACGCCGCAAGCATATGCTGCAGGACGCCGAGAGCCGCAAGGAAGAAGAGGAAAAGGGCAAAAAGCATAAGTGCAAGGATTACGTCATCATCGGCGACCCCGGCACGGAACTGAAAAAGATCAGTCTGGACGAGTTCTACAAGAACTTTACCGGCGTTCTGCTGCTTTTGAACCCCACCTCGGAGTTCAAGGGCGGCAAGATTGAAAAGGGCGGCATGATGAAGCGGTATATCAACCTGCTGCTGCCCCAGAAAAAGCTGTTCTTCTACGCCATCCTCAGTTCGATCATCACCACCATTCTGGGCATCGCGTCCTCCATGTTCAATAAGATCCTGATGGACGAGGTGCTGCCCTACGGGTTGAACAGCCTGCTGGTCACATTGATCTTGGTGTTCAGTGTGGTCAGCATTACCAGCACGCTGATCGGCTTTGTGCGCCAATGGGTGCTGATCCATCTGTCCATTAAGATCGATATCCCGCTGATGCTGGGTTACTTCGGGCACATCTTCAACCTGCCCATGAAGTTCTTTGCCACCCGCAAGACCGGTGATATCACCACCCGTTACTCGGACGCAAACACCATCAAATCTATCTTTACCAGCATCGCGCTGAGCCTTGTGATGGATATCTCCATGGCTGTCATCACCGGCATCATTCTGTTCCGCATGAACGCCATGCTGTTCTCCATCTCGCTGTTCATGGCGCTGGTCAGCATCCTTCTGGTGCTGGTGTACAAACAGCCTTATAAAAAGATCAACGAAGAGAGCATGGCACAGTCGGCTGCGCTGAACAGCCAGATGATCGAGAGCCTGCGCGGCATCGAGACCGTCAAGTGCAATGCCAACGAGCAGACCGAGCTGGATAATCTGGAACGCGAGTACATGAAGAGCCTGAAGATCAGCCTGCGCTCCAGCCGCATCAGCACCACGCAGGGCCTGATCTCTTCCTTCATCTCCACCGGTTTCAGTATGCTTACCACCTACGTGGGCATCACGCAGGTGCTGAACGGCGAGATGACGCTGGGCGGCTTTATGGCCTTCAGCACCCTGTCCGGCTACTTCACCTCCCCCCTGAGCAACCTGATCGGTCTGCAGATGCAGATCCAGGAAGCCAGCATCTCCATGAAGCGTCTGACCGAGATCATGGACTACCCCTCTGAGTACGAGACCGCCGAGGGTGTGGAGCAGAGCGAGCTGGACAAGGTAGAGGGCGACATCGAGTTCAAGGACGTTACCTTCCGCTACGGCAACCGCGCTCCCGCGCTGGATCACATTAGCTTCACCATTCCCGCCGGTAAAAAGGTGGCGCTGGTGGGCGGCAGCGGCAGCGGCAAATCCACCATTACCAAACTGCTGCTGAAGTACTACGACCCCGAGGACGGCGAAATCGACATAAACGGCGCAAATCTGGCCGAGTACACCAACAGTTCGGTGCGCCGCGCCATTGCCTATGTGCCCCAGAACATCGAGCTGTTCAGTAAGACCATCTACGACAACATCCGCATCTCCCGCATGGATGCCACGCTGGACGAGGTGAAGGAAGCTGCCAAGAAGGCCGATGCCCATGAGTTTATCCGTCACCTGCCGCTGCAGTACAACACCTATCTGGAGGAAGCCGGCAACGGCCTGTCCGGCGGTGAGAAGCAGCGTATCGCACTGGCACGCGCCTTCCTGAAGGACTCTAACCTCTACATTCTGGACGAGTCTACCAGTAATCTGGACTTTGCCACCGAGACGCTGATCTTCAACATGATCTACGAGCAGCTGGCAGACCGCTCCATGCTGATCGTGGCGCACCGCCTTTCTACCATCCGTGACTGCGACCTGATCCTTGTGATGGATCACGGCAAGATCGTGGAGCGCGGCACCCATGAGGAACTGCTGGCAAAGGATGGCCGTTATGCCGAACTGTGGAATATGCAGCAGGGCATCTTCCGCAAGCGCAAGTCCGAGCCCGCTCCGCAGGTACCTTCTGCTGTGGTGGAAGAGGACGACGACGGCGAGTCCATCACCTACTGACCGCACCGCATCCGCAGCCTTTGCCCGGATGCAGCATAAGCGCTTTCCCGCTGGGAAACCAAAAAATGCCTCGTTATGGTGTGCCCGGAGGCAGACGCTTCCGGGCACCTTTTTGTTTCGGTTCACATTAAAAATATAACAGGATTAGGGGTAATTTATCATGAATGAGATCAAAGTTGCTGAAAACAAGACCCTCAAGCTGACCAATGTCCTCTCCCGCCTCGTGCGCCCTGAGGAACTGGGCAATCTGCCGGTCATCCTGACCCAGATGCAGAACTTTATGAAGAGCAACGGCGCACAGCCTATCGGCCCGCTGGTGCAGGCGGTAAAGATGGGTACCGGCCCGGATCATGTGCCGGAACTGTACATGATGCAGCAGGCTACCCAGATGATCACCCAGATGGAGCCCGGCTACCACATGGACGCTGTGCTGCGGGTGAAGAACTGTCTGTACGCCCACTACACTGGTCCGATGAGCCACAACCAGCTGGCTACCGCCAAGCTGCAGATCATGGCCTTTGAAAACGACATCAAGCTGACCGGCAACAACTATACCATCTATGTCAATCAGGACGATGACGATGCCGTGATCGACGTATTTATGGAGACCAAATAATTATGACGACAACCATTCAGAACCTTTCGGATCTGCAGGACCGCCGGATCATGATGGACAAAAAGCTGCCCCCCTACGGGTATGCTTTTGTCATTCTGACCGGTCTGTTCATGATTTTTCTGGTGATCTGGAGCACCCAGACCAACCGCATCTATGTCAGCCAGAACAGCGGTGTGGTGCAGGCCGCCAACAAGACCTACATCATGTCCAGCTACTCCGGCTCCATCACCGAACTGTATGTCTCTGAGGGCAGCTATGTGAACGAAGGCGACCTGATTGCCCGGCTGAAGAGCACCGATCTGGATATGCAGAAGGATAACCTGCAAAGCCAGCTGGATATCTACCAGAAGCAGCTGGATCAGTACAACAAGCTGCTCAAATGCATTCAGGACGACACCAACTATTTCGACGAGACGAATGCCGAGGACCAGCCCTACTACTACCAGTACCAGACCTACAAAAGCCAGGTAGCGCAAAAGACCTTTGACGCCACCACCTATCAGGCTGCCGGTTACTCCGACACCCAGATCAAGGCTTTGATGGAGCAGAACCAGAGCGAGCTGGAGTCTTTGTACTACTCTACCATGCAGTCCATCTCCCAGAGCATTACCAGTGCACAGGTCAACGTGGATAACCTGCAGGCGCAGCTGGATTCTTTGAACACCGGCGCCAACGATTACTTCATCTACGCGCCCACATCCGGCGTGATCCACATGGACAGCCCTTACAAGGAGGGCATGGTGCTGAGTGCCGGTTCTGCACTGGCTACCGTTGCCAGCGAGAACGATGATCTGGAGATCATGGCCATGGTGACGGTGAACGACCGCCCCCTGCTGCATGTCGGCGACCCCTGCAAGATCGCCATCACCGGCCTGTCGGAGTATTCCTACGGCACGCTGACCGGCACGGTCACCTCCATTGATAGCGATGTGACCTCCAGCAACAACGGCTCCTACTACAAGATGACCATCAAGCCCGACGCCACCTATGTGGTGAGCCGCAGCGGCGACAAGGTAGATCTTTCCAACGGTATGAGCGTGACCGCCCGCGTGGAATACGATCAGGTCACCTATTTTGAGTATGCTATGGAGGCTCTGGGCGTGCTGTTCCGCTAAAAACGGATTACGCAGCACGGCAGGATGCCCCCTTCTACACCACCCCAAAGAGGTACAAACAACATGATTCGAACCGCAAAGAAACTGGCCGCCTGTGTGCTGATGCTGGGTGTGCTGGTATGCGGCACCGCACTGGGCGCTGCCGCAGCCAGTCTGCCCGTTGAAGAGCAGAACGGCGTTTCACTGCCATGGCTCAAGGACGTGCCCGCCGAGAGCATTGCCACCGGCAGCTACTCTGCCAATATGCTGCTGGGCGCTTCTCAGCAGCTGTCCCCCGTGGTCAGCCCCAGTTACAGCACCGACTCTGTGGTCTTTTTGACCGATGACAGCAGCGTGCTGACCGTAAGCAGCAGCGGCGTGGTACAGGCTGTGGGCGTTGGCACTGCCACCGTTACGGCAGCAGCCGGCAACCAGATCTGCGCCTACACCATCGTGGTATCCATGGACTCCTCCATGATCGTGACCGAGATGGACCTTTCCCTCTCCTCCAACACCATCTATGTGGGCAACTCGGTGTCAGCTTCGCTGCAGGTGCGCCCCAGCTCTGCTTCCAACTACGCCACTGTCACCCTGACCTCCTCTAACGAGAAGATTGCTACGGTGAACAGCTTTGGCCGTGTGACCGGCGTAGCTCCCGGCAAAGCCACCATTACCGCAACCTGCGGCTCGGTGGTAGCCACCACCACCGTTACGGTGCTTGCCCTGCCCACGGATTCCTCCACCGGCACAAGCGGCACCACCTCCAACAACAGCGGACAGGTGATCACCCCCAACACCAACTATATCGTGCTTAAGCCCGGTGCCACCCGCACCATTACGGCCAAGGCCACCCCTGCCAGTGCATCCCAGTCCTTCACCTTCAAGTCCGGCAACAGCAGCATTGCCACGGTCAGCCCCACGGGCGTGGTCACGGCGGTAGGCACCGGTTCTACCTCCATTACCATCTCCAACGGCAAGGCTACTGCCATGGTCACCGTCATCGTGAACCGCTCGGCAGATGCCGCCTCCGGCAGCGACAGCAGCAATGACGGCACGAACACCCCGGACGACAGCACCACTATCCCGCTGGACCCTGTGGTGCAGACCATTCAGGACAGCACCGAGGATCAGGTGGTGTTCGCCCAGTCTGAGGTTCCCATCGTGACCGGCGAGATTCTGAACGCCCTGCGCACCACCGGCAAGACCCTGTGCGTGGTGGGCGATGGCTATACCCTGAACGTTTCCGGTAAGGAGGTGAAGAGTACCACCAGCGAGATCGACACCGCCATCACCTTCACCGAGAGCGAAGAGGGGCTGGAGTTTGAGCTGGATAACGGCCGTACCCTTCCCTGCGCGGTGCAGCTGGAACTGGACGTGAGCACCTACTCCCGCCTGTACCTGTACAACACCATCAGCAACAAGTGGCAGTTCCTGAACAGCTACAAAGACGGCGTCATCACCGCCGACACTGCCGGCCGCTACCTGCTGACCAACCAGAACCTGCGGTTCGGTGATATCAACTGGACCTTCTTCATCGCAGGCGGCGTGGTGGTGATCCTCATCGCCATTGCCTACATCGTGCTCAAGAAGCGCTACTGGTTCTGGTAAGCTCCTCTTCCCCTGCATATATACGACCGCCCGCTGCACAGCATTTCGTGCAACGGGCGGTTTTGTGTTATAGACGATTTAGAATGGTCTCCGCGCGGCTCCGACCATATTCAGAGAAAAGATGATTTTTACTGTGGTTCAGAAACGCCTGTGGGCGGTTCTAAACCACTTTTTCACAAGAAGAGATGCCCTTTAGGGGATGGCTTTTCCCGTGAAAAAACAAGTCTGGAAAATCCGCAGATTTTCCAGACTTGTAAAATTAAAAAATATTCTTCCGCTAAAAATGGTCAGAGCACACAGCGGAGACCATTCTAAATCTTATTCTCCCCGGTCACTCCACCGTTACGCTCTTGGCAAGGTTGCGGGGCTTATCCACATCGCAGCCGCGCAACACAGCCATATAGTAAGCGAACAATTGCAGCGGCACGATGAGCTGCAGCGGCATCAGAATGTCGTCATACTCGTCCAAGCGGATGACCTCGGTGGCAACGCCCTCCGGCACCTCCGCGTCCTTGGTGGTGAACAGCAGCACCCGTGCCCCGCGGCTGCGGGTCTCCTTGGCGTTGGAGATGGTCTTTTCGTAGACGTTCTTCTGAGTAGCCAGCGCAATCACCGGCACACCGTCCGTGATCAGGCTGATGGTACCGTGCTTCAACTCCCCTGCCGCGTAGGCATCCGAGTGCACATAGCTGATCTCCTTCAGCTTCAGGCTGCCCTCCAGCGAGAGGGCATAGTCGAACCCGCGCCCGATGAAAAAGCAGCTCTGGGTGTTCACATAGCGGCTGGCAAGGTACTTGATCTGCTCGCAGTCTGCAAGGCGGGGCTTGATGACCTCTGGCGCGTGCAGCAGCTGGGCGGTGTAATACTTTGTCTTTTCCTCGGTCAGCTGCCCCCGCGCGTAGGCCAGACGCAGGGCAAATAGGTACAGCACGCACAGCTGCACCATATAGGCCTTGGTGGACGCTACCGCGATCTCCGGCCCTGCGTAGGTGTACATGACGTAATCCGCTGCCCGGGCAATGCTGCTGCCCACCACGTTTACAATGGCCAGCACCGGCACGCCCCGGCTCTTGGCCAGCTTGAGGGCGGCCAGCGTATCGCTGGTCTCGCCGGACTGGCTGATGATGATAACCAGATCCTCCGGCTTCAGGATGGGGTCGCGGTAGCGGAACTCGCTGGCGATATCCACTTCTGCGGGCACCCGGGCCAGCGCCTCGATGGCGGTCTTGCCCACCATGCCGGCGTGCATGGCCGTACCGCAGCCCACCAGATGCACTGTGCCTATGCTGCGCAGCTTTTCATCCGTCAATTCCGGGATGCGCAGCTCCGGCAGACCATTCTCCACCCGGGGGCTGACCGTTGCCGTAATGGCGGCGGGCTCCTCGTTGATCTCCTTGAGCATAAAGTGGGGGTAGCCGCCCTTTTCCGCGGCTTCCATATCCCAGTCTGCGGTCAGCTTTTCGCGCTCCACTGCCTCGCCGAACTCGTTATAGAAGCGGATGCCCTGTGCCGTGCACACGGCCATGTCCCCTTCCTCCAGCACGCTGTAGCTGCGGGTGTACTTGAGCAGCGCCGGGATATCCGACGCCACAAAGTTTTCGCCCTCGCCCCAGCCCACGATGAGCGGGCTTTCCCGCTTGACCGCAAAGATAGTGTCCGGGTAGTCCTTGAACAGCACCGCCAGCGCGTAGCTGCCCCGCACCTTGGCAAGCGCAGCCTGTAAAGCCTGTAAAGGCTCGCCCTGATAGCAGCTGTCGATGAGCTTTACCAGCACCTCAGTATCGGTCTCGCTGGCAAAGGTGTAGCCCTTAGCGATCAGACGCTCCTTCAGCGCGCCGTAGTTTTCAATAATACCGTTGTGCACGATGCTGACCCGGGGCGTGGAGTGCGGGTGGCTGTTCACATCGCTGGGCTCGCCGTGGGTCGCCCAGCGGGTATGACCGATGCCGCAGCTGCTCTGGGGCAGCGCCAGCTCTTCCAGCTTACTGCGCAGGGTGGAAAGCCGCCCCTTGCTTTTGACCACGCGGATACCGTCCCTCTGGGTAAGCGCCACACCGGCAGAATCGTACCCGCGGTACTCCAGCTTTTCCAAACCGTCCAGCAGCACCTGCTGGGCGCTGCGCATGCCAACATAACCTACAATGCCACACATACAAAATACCTCCAGACCGACTGCGGCGCGCCGAAATGCGCTGCTGCACAGTCAGTTTCCTCTATCAAAGTCTATGTTCTTGTATGGCTTTCTTTGCAGGGTTCTGTTTCGGTATTGCTGCCGGTTTTTGCCCTGTTCTGCGGCTGGTATAGCCCTCAGCCGGAGAAACATCCGCCGAATCTTTCGATGATTCCTCTCCTCGTCACCCTCACGGCTGTCACCCGTGTGGCCCGGCGCTTTGCGTCAGCTTGCGGTACACATTCCTTCTTTCAATGTTTTTTGCAATGGCTTTTGGGGTTCAGTGCGTCCCCAGCATTTTATGCAGCTTGGGCTGCCACTTCAGCTTGTACAGCAGCAGTAGATTGCACAGTGCGCGGTCATACAGGGCAAAGGCCACGTTGCCCATGCTCAGTGTGAGCAGGGACATTGCCAGTGCGGTGGTGCGCAGCTCCTGCGAGACGCTGCCCGCCGGTACCAGCACAAGCAGCAGACCGTACATGGCAAGCACCGCCGCGTTGCACAGCAGCAGCTTACACACCAGCTGCAATGCCCGGGGACGGATACGGTCAAACCGGGGCTTTACCAGCGGGTAATAGCCCAGCAGCACCGTGAAGATCAGGGCGATCTCTTTATCCGGCACAAAGAGCAGCCCCAGCAGGCTGACGGCGGCGTAGGCCGTCCACGCCATGGTGATGCCGCACTCCATGCACACCGTTGCAATGAGAAAGCTGGCCACCGCAGGCGCGATGAACATGGCAATGGGGATGATGGTGCCCAGCAGCATCAGTGCCACGCACAGTGCCGCTGCCATGCCGCAGTAGGCCATAGACCAGCTTTTGCTTTTTCGTTTCTTCATGGGATCTCCCATTTTTCGGTATCGGCGTCCTGCTCCAGCGGGTAGACCGCGTGCTGCAGGCCTAAGATCATGATATTGTTCAGCAGGGTGTCGTTCAGCTTGAGATCCAGCATCTTGTACGCCCGCATCAGGTCGTTGACCGCTGCCAGCGCCTGCCGCCGGGCGTTCTCTATGGCGGCAGCCTGTCCGTTGAGCTCATTGACCACGAACACGTTGTACTGGCCATTGCGGCGGTCGGCTTCAAAGCGCTCGGCCTTGTCCAGCAGATAGAAGATGCGGCCGATGCAGCTGCCGATGTACCGCATACTCTTGCGCTGGTTGGGGTCATCCGTAGCCAGCGTGGAGTACAAAGCGCCGTAGACGTTGCTCATAGGCTCGGCGGCAAGGGCGTAGTTTTTGGCGCTCAGGTTCATCTGCACCACCGCCTGCTCCCGCTCCTGCGCAAACAGCCGCTCCAGTGCCGGGTTCTCCTGCCGTGCTTTGTCGTAGGCGCGGCGCAGCAGCAGCTTGTCCACTGCGCGGCGCACACGCTTCGCCGGGCGCAGCTCGCTGTACTTGCGGTCCTGCAAATTATGCCAGCCCATCAGGATCTCCGTCTGCGCCGCCTGCCGGATGCCCAGCGTCTGGCACATCATGCTGCGCCGAAAAAGCGTACCGGGCACCCGCTGCCGTTTGCAGGTAGGCATACGTCCTGCCAGACTGTCGGATAGGATGGCAAACAGTACCCCGTTGGTGCGCAGCAGATGGCAGGCGTAGAAGCCGTAAGACTTATACATCTGCCGCCGCACCCCGCGGAGGTAACGCATATAGGTGTTGTAGTCCCGGATCGTCAGTTCCGGCAGATAGGGCCGCATCCGTCCCTTCATAAGAGCCAGCCATCCTTTCTGTACAGTTTTTGTATCCTGCGGTCAATAAGGTTAGTATAATCCTTTTTATGCGCCAGCGCAACTACCGGATGCAAAAACTGCCGTAATTTGTCATTATGCCGAATTTTGTGAAATCGTTTTCTCTTATAAAAAAACACCCGCAGTCCGTCTCTTTTGTGTAAAAGACAGGCTGCGGGTGTTTGTGCTTGATTTTCCCGGCAAAAGACACACTTTTCCGTGCAATGTCTGCCGAGAGCGTGGTTTAAATGCCCTTACTTCTTTTCAAAATGGGTGCGCTTGCCGTCAAAGCCGGATTTGGGCATGGGCTTTGCCATCTTTTCGGTCTTGGGGGCGTTATAGTACATATACAGCTGGCAGGGGATCATGCCGTTGTACATCTTGCGGCGCTTGTTGGCACGCTTGCCGTAGTGCACTTCAAAGTCCATATCGGCGGTAATGGCGTACAGGCCGGCGCAGGGGCTGGCTTCCATCTGCTGTCCCAGCGTGCGCGCCAGCTTGGCAGCGCCCTCAATGGTGCCCAGACGCTCACCATAGGGAGGGTTCGTCAGTACGATGGCTTCCGGCTTTGCGGCAAAGGTGGCAACATCGGCCACCTCAAAGTGGCAGCGATTCTCCACACCCGCCAGCTTGGCGTTGGCGTTGGCCTGTGCCACGGCGGCAGGGTCGATATCGTAGCCGAAGGCTTCAAAGCCCACGTCCAGTTTGGACTCTGCCAGCGCCTTCTGGCGCTGCTCTGCCCACAGGGCAGCGGGCACAAAGCTGTAACGCTCGGCGGCAAAGCGGCGCTTCAGACCCGGGGCGATGTTCATGGCCTTCTGTGCAGCTTCAATCAGCAATGTGCCGCTGCCGCAGAAAGGATCCTCCACCAGGCTGTCGCGGCGCACGCGGCCGAGGTCAGCGATGGTAGCCGCCAGCGTCTCACGCAGGGGGGCTTCCATGGCGTTGCGGCGGTAGCCGCGCTTGTGCAGACCCTCGCCGGTGGTGTCCAGCATGATCTCGCACACATTTTTGCGCAGCATAAAGCGTACTTTGTACTCCACGCCGCTCTCGGGCAGCACAGTGGTGCGGTGACCCTTCATCAGGCGCTTGACCACCGCCTTTTTAATGACGCTCTGGCAGGCGGGGATGCTGGTCAGCTGGCTGTTCAGGGAAGAGCCGGTGACCGGGAAAGCAGCGTCCGCGGGCAGAAACTCCTCCCACGGGATGGAATACACGCCGTCGAACAGCTCGTCAAAGGTGGTAGCCTTGTAGCGCGCCAGCAGCAGCATCACACGCTCCACGGTGCGCAGGTTGAGGTTTGCGGCGGCGATCATCTCTGCCCCACCGCAGAAGCTCAGACGGCCATCCTCCACCCGGATGTTCTCTGCGCCAATACGGGTCAGCTCAAATTTAGCGGTGGATTCGCACCCGAAAAAGCAGGGAGCGATCAGTTCAAATTTTGCGGGCATGGTAGTTCCTTTCTGTTCTGTACCGAAAAAACAGACCTGTCCGACCGGGGACAGGCCTGCCTGTGTTCCTTGTGATCCCAGCTGATGCAATGGCTCAGCGGCCACGGCGGCTGCGGGGGGCATAACCGCCGCCCCGGCGGTTGTTGGTCTCGTGATCGAGATCTGCCATTTTCTCCTCGCTCTGGCTCTTGAAGCGGCTCATCATGTCCTCAAAGCTCAGATTGTCGGAGCGGGCGGGTGCCTTGGGCTGCCACACGCGGGGAGCAGCCTCCCGGGCAGGGCCACGGCCGCCTTCACGGGGGGCACGGCCTGCGCCGCGACCGCCGGAGCGTCCACCCTCCTGCCCATTGCGGAAGCCGCCCGGACGGGGGCCTGCGGGGCGGCCCTCCCGGGGCTGACGCGGAGCCGGAGGCAGCAGCCGCTTGATGGACAGCGCGATCTTGCCGTCCGGTGCAATGTTGATGACCTGCACCTTTACTGCATCGCCATCGTGCAGCACGGTGTTGATATCCTGCACGAACTCGTTGGATACCTCGGAAATGTGGACCATGCCGACACGTCCCTCCGGCAGCGCAACAAATGCGCCAAAGGGCTTTACACCGGTCACGCGGCCTTCGAATACGTTCCCTACCTCAATTGCCAAAACTCAATACTCCTTGTTTTCCAAAACTCTTGACCTGCCGCGTGGTCAGTTACCGGTCACATCCACAAAGATGCGCTCGTTGGGTGCGGCGTAGTTGTAAGAGTCGCGTGCGACCCATTCGGTGATCTGGTCGGCATCGCCGCTCAGTACGCGCTGCAGTTCCTGATTTTCCGTCTGTTGCTGCGCCACCTGTTCGTTCAGTGTTTCCAGTTCTGCCCGCTTGGAGCTGATGGTGACCTGATTGGAGATATAAGCCGCCAGCATACTCAGCAAAAGCAGTACAAAAAACAGGCGGAACGCCATGGTGACCACTGCATTCTTTCTGCGCTTTTTGCGTCCCGTATTCGTCATTGCCTTACGCTCCTGTCTGAACAGCAGACCTTCTGCGTCTGTTCTCTTACTTTGATACGTTTGAATTATACAACAATGCCCGCTGGTTTGGCAAGTTCTTTTTGGATTTTTTTGCGGTTCTTTCTGCGTTCCGGCGTAATTTGCGGGCAGTTTTAGCCGCAGCGCGGCGGCGGCGTACAGGCTGCACCGCAAAACGGTGCAAAATACGGCCGGGCAGGCGCAAAACAGCCCCGATCCCCCGCCCCAGCACCCGCAGCGGGATGCCCAGCACCCCGGCAGTGCAAAGGGCAGCGGTAAAGGCCGCCGCAACCATGTACCATCGCAGCACGCCTGCTTTGCTGTACCCGGCGGCGTAACTCTGACACGCCAGCAGTACCGCGCCGGAAAGCAGCACGTCCGGCACAAAAGCCGCCCTGCCCCGCACCGGCAAAAACGCCCGCGCCGCGCCAAGGGCAGCGCCCAGCGCAGCACAGGCGGCGGCTTCCTGCAAGAGCCGGGCGGGCAGCAGAACCTGTACCATCAGCGCAGCAGCCGGTGCCAGAAGCCCCCGGCTGCGCGGGCGGCGGTGTACTCCAGCCCATCGAACCGCCCGGTCAGCTTTGCCTCCCCAGCTTCCAAGTCCAGCGTCTGCATACTGATCTGCGCACCGGACAGGTGCAGAATGCCCTTGCCGGTCTCCAGCGCGGCGCTTTCGGCGCTGCAATGCAGCACCCTTTGCACTCCAGTAACAGTCAGCCTGCTGCGGCTTTCTAAGATCAGGTCATGGGGCAGCGGCGGCTTTGCGGCAGCTTTTTCCATAGGCAGTCCCCCTCTGCCAGCATTGTATGCGGGCAGGCAGGATGGTTATTCCGCGATCACCTCGTACATCTCGCGGGCAACATCCTTTGTGCGAGGCTCTACATCCGAAAGCACCCGCACCTTGATAGGCCGGTTGCCGAAGGTGACCTCGATGATGTCCCCGGCGTTGACGGCCTGACTGGCCTTTGCCACCTTACCGTTGATGAGGATGCGGCCTGCATCCGCCACCTCGTTTGCCACGGTGCGGCGCTTGATAAGGCGGGAGACCTTGAGATATTTATCCAGACGCATTTGGATCGTTCCTTTCTTTTCAGCAAAAAAGCCGCCGAACCTTGTGCAGGCAGCGGCGGCGTGACAGAACCGATTACAGGGTGTCCTTCAGGGACTTGCCGGGCTTGAACACGATGCTGCGGGAAGCAGCAATGGTGATGGGCTCGCGGGTGCGGGGATTGATGCCCTGACGCTCGGCGCGCTCGCGCACCTCAAAGGTGCCGAAGCCGGAGATGCTGATCTTTTCGCCCTCGGTCATTGCCTTGCCCAGTGCTTCAAAAACGGCGTTGACAGCCTGCTCAGCGCTCTTCTTGCTCATTTCGGTGTTTGCCGCAACCTGTGCGATCAAGTCGGTCTTGGTCATATTATTTGCCTCCATCTGATTTTTGTCTTAAATTCTCTCGTTCTATCGGAGCAGGTCATTCGACCTGAATACCGCTTTGTTCCTGTTCCAGACACTGCTGTGCAAAGCGCTTGGACGCAAAGGTCAGCGCTTCCTCTGCATCCACCCCCGCAAGCCGGGCGGCGTTCACCGCTGCAAACAGCAGCTGACCTGCGGCTTCCTGCTTTGCGGCGGCATCTGCCTTGCCAAAGTTCTGCACGGCGGCTTCCAGCTGATGCTGCGCTGCAGCTGCGTCCTGTTGCCCAAGGCCATGCCCGGCGGCACGCTTTTGCAGTTTTTGCGCCCGCATGAGTGCGGGCAGCGTAGTGGGCACGGTGGCCAGTTCGTCGGCAAGGGTGGTGCGCCCCTTTTCCTTATTTTTGAGCGCATCCCAGCCATTTATACCGGCGTTTTCCGCTGCGGAGGATGCAAAGATGTTGGGGTGCCGGAACACCAGCTTTTCGCAGACATTGCGGCACACATCCTCAAAGGTAAAGCGTCCCCGCTCTTCCTCCATGGCGGCGTGGAACACCACCTGCATCAGCACGTCCCCCAGCTCCTCCCGGAGCAGAACGGCATCGTCTGCATCAATGGCTTCCAGCGCCTCGCAGGTCTCTTCCAGAAAATTTTTGCGGATGGAAGCATGGGTCTGCACCTTATCCCACGGACAGCCGTTTTCCGGGTCCCGCAGGATGCGGATCACCTGCAGCAGCTGCTCCGCTGTATAGGGCGGCTGTGGGTTCCAGTCCAGCACACGTTCCATCTCCTTTTTGAAAAGATATTGTAGATTCTACCGCAGTCGCTGCGGTTTTTCAAGCAAAAAGCCGCAATTTTCCCGCTTTGTTCATGGTTTTCTGCGCTTTTCACAAAAACAGGACGGCGTCCTGTGGGGGATACCGCCCTGTTGCAGGTCTTTTGGGGTTACCGGCTTACAGCTGTGCGCCGCACTTATTGCAGAACAGTGCATCGTCCGAGACGGGCGCACCGCACTGCGGGCAGGTCTTGCGGGCAGGCTGAGCGGGCTGTTCCGGGGCAGCTTCTTCTGCCTCCTCCATGGGGGCTTCGTAGTCCACCTCGGCGGCTTCGACCGGAGTCAGGGTAGCCTTCAGACGGGTGATCTCCTGCTCAATGGTATCGATCATCTCGATGTATTTATCCACCAGCGGCTGGTTTTCCTCCTTGCCCTTGGCAAGGCTGTACACCAGTGCACCCAGCTGACGCTGTGCCTTGAGCAGCTTGCCCTGCTCGTTGACCAGCAGCGCCTGCGTCTTGCCCTTTTCGGCCAGATCCATGGCGGCGTTCTTGCCCTTTTCGGCATATTCCAAACCCATCGCTTTGATCTTGTTAAAATCCATAAAAGACACCTCTCTTATTCTGGCAGTATTCTCTGCAGACTGCGGCGCACAGTGCGCCATACCGGAGTCGTATTCCCATTATAGCGCAGCGTTATGGCAATTGCAACGAATGCACCGCAATTTTTACAGTTTGGTGCTGGTTTGGAAACAAATTTTACGCATTTTTCACCGGTTAGGTGCGGCTGCCGTAGAACTCGCACAGCATGCTGTCGGCGGGCAGCAGCTCCAGCGGCAGCGGATCCACCTGCTCAAAGCGGCGGGCGGTCTCGTCCCACAGCTCTGCGTTATGGCCTTCCAGCGTGAACTGACGGCGCACCTCGCCCAGCAGCCGGGAGATCAGTCCCAGCTCGTAGGTAAAGGAGGTGTCCAGCAGGAAGTCTGCGGTGGTCTTGAAGCCCTTGATATAGCGTGTTTCACCGTCCAGCACCCTGTCCCACATAGAAAGGGTCTTGGCGGGGCTGCGGCCGCGGGCTGCGGCGTCCCGCAGGGTACGGCGGCACAGGCGGATATCCTGCGTATTGATGACCCGGCGTCCATCGATGCAGTATTCCTCCCGCAGCCCGGCGTAGATGCGGTAGATCTGGTCATCCGGCACAAGGCCGGTCAGCTCCGGGTTGAGGGCATGGATGCCCTCAACGATGCACACACCGCCCTGCAGATCGATGGGCTCCACCTCAGCAGAGCGCTGCTCGGTGGCAAAATCATAGATGGGCAGTTCGGTCTTGCCGGTCTCGCTGAGCTGGCGCAGGCACTGCTTGATAAGGGGCAGATCCAGCGTTTCAAGGTTTTCGTAGTCCAGCGTGCCGTCCGGCATTTTGGGGTAGTAGGCAGCACCTTTAAAAAAGTTGTCCAGACTGACCACCTGTGCCGGGGTGCCCTGCTGTACCAAGGCCTTTGCCAGACAGTGGGCGCTGGTGGTCTTGCCGCTGGCGGAAGGGCCGGTCAGCATAACGATCTTTGCCCCGGAGCCGCGCACCTTCTGGGCGGCATACTGCACCCGCCGGGCGTAGCTGTTCTCGCTCAGCTGTGCCAGTGCCTGCGGGCTGCGGGCTGCTACGTTATAAAGATTTATTTCAACCAGTCGTTTCGGTACCCAGATCGTGATCATAAAACTCAGCCACTCCTTTTTTCCGATCCAGTACCTCCGCAAAGCGCTGGATATACTCGTTCGGATACTTAAAATTGAAGATGCGCTGCATCCGTTTGCCCCCATCGGCTACCAGTTTGGTGCTGCCGCCTGCACCGGCCGAAAGGATAGTCTGGACTTCCTCCATGATATAGATATTATAGTAACCCTCATGGCCTGGCTTGCACCAGCCCACGTTTTCCAGATTTTGCAGCGTATTCTTCTGCCGGTAGAGGTAATAGGGGCGGTAGCCCGCTTCGGCCAGCAGATGGCATTTTTCCAGCATGGCGGCTACGTCCGCGTAGTCGTTCTCCTTCTGATCCTCAATGACGATGCGGGACGCCCGCTTGAGGGTAAGGGTGTGGACGGTGATATTCTCCGGCTGCAAGGCAATGGCCTGCCGCAGGCTGTGCTCAAAGCCCTCCACCGTATCCCCGGGCAGACCGGCAATGAGGTCCATGTTGATGTCCTCGTGTCCGGCGCGGCGGGCATCGGCATAGCAATCCAGAATATCCTGTGCCGAGTGCTTGCGACCAATGTTTGCCAGCACCGCGTCCGAGAAGGTCTGGGGGTTGATGGAGATGCGGGTAGCGCCGTATTCCTTGATGACCGCCAGCTTTTCAGCGTCGGTGCAGTCCGGACGGCCAGCCTCTACGGTATATTCTACGACCTTGCTCAGGTCAAAATTCTCCCGCACAGTGCCCATGAGTTGCCGCAGCTGGGCGGCGGAAAGGCTGGTGGGGGTGCCGCCGCCGATGTAGATGCTGCATAAAGTCAGCCCCGCACGCTCGGCCTGCACCCGGATCTCTTCTACTTCCCTGCACAGGCAGTCCACATAGGGCTGCACCAGCTTGCGGTCGCGGTCCAGATTGCAGCTGACAAAGCTGCAATAGCTGCACCGGGAGGGACAGAACGGGATGCCAATATACAGGCTATACGTCTTGGGGGCGCTGCCCATCCGCAGGATCGGCTCCTGCAAATCGGCAATTTCCTTTGCCATTTCGTATTTTTGCTCCGAGCAGTCGAACCGCTGCAAAAAGAAGCGGTCGATCTGTTCTGCGCTCCACCCGGCGGCGCGCTTATCGTGGATCAGCCGCACCGGGCGCACACCGGTCATTTTGCCCCAAGGCGGGCGGATGCCCGTCCACTGGCGCAGCAGGTCATAAGTCAGGCTGGCAAGAGCAAACTCCGGGGTTTCGCCGCCCTGCTCCACCGGCAGCGGCAGCGGGGCTTCCAGCATTTTGCTCTTTTCCCCCTGCCGCACCAGCACCCGCAGACCGGTGTCGGTCTTTTCTGCCCACAGACAGTCCTCAGCAGGCTCCGGCGGGGTCAGGGTCAAGGGTGCCATGGGGTAAAACAGGCGGGCAAGGTGCTCCACCTCGTACCCGGAGGGCAGCCCAGTGATATAGATCTTCATGTCGTTCTCTCTTTAAAAAATGTCGTTGCCGCCGCGCAGGGCGCTGCGGATATAGTAGTTGTTGTCCAGTTCCACGCCAAAAGTAGAAAATTCGCCGTGGCCGGGCAGCACCTGTGTTTCGCGGGGGATGGGCAGCTGTGCCAGCTTGCGCAGGCTGTCCGCCATCTGTGCGCTGCTGCCGCCCTCAAGGTCGGTGCGGCCGATGCTGCCTGCAAACAGCGTATCGCCGCAGAACAGATGCTCACCGCACAGCAACACCACGCTGCCGGGGGTGTGGCCGGGGGTGTGCCACGCAGTAAAGTGCAGCTCGTCCACCGCGATCTGCTCCCCTTCCGTGTAGCCGCAGTCCGCAGCGGAAAGCGGGTACATCCGGTCGCCGGCAAGGTCTGCCTTTTCACAGTAGAGGGTGGCGTTCCACTCTGCCTTCAGCGCAGCAGCGCTGCCCACATGGTCGTAGTGACCGTGGGTGCACAGAATGGCGGTAAGGGTGGCGTTGTGCTGCTTTAAGATTTCGTCGTAGCTGTGCACCTCTGCCGCCGGGTCGATGACCACGGCATGGCCTGCATCGGAGATGAGCAGAAAGGTGTTGGTATACAGCGGCGGTGCCGCAGGAATGTGAAAACCTTGCATCGTTACTCCTTCTTTTTCCACTCGTCGGTATCAATGATGATGGTGCAGGGGCCCTCGTTCACCAGCGACACCTGCATATGGGCACCGAACTCGCCGTGCTGCACGTCCTTGAGGCCGTGCTTAGCCATCTCGGCAAGGAACAGCTCGTAGGCATCCACCGAGAGGGGCGGCTTTGCTGCCTTGATAAAGCTGGGACGGTAGCCCTTTTTGGTGTCGCCGTAAAGGGTGAACTGGCTGACCACCAGCGCGGAATAGCCCAGATCCCGGGCGCTCAGGTTCAGCTTGCCCTCGGCATCCGGGAAAATGCGCAGACCCGCGCATTTATCGGCAAGTTTGGGCACGATGTCCAGCGTGTCGGTGTCCCTGACCCCCAGCAGGATCATGATTCCCGGCCCAATGGCGCGGGGTTCGCCGCCTTCCACCCGCACACTGGCGGAGGATACGGCCTGAATGACTGCTCGCATTGCGTTAACTCCTTGTCACCTTGAGCACGTCCCGCACCTTGGAAAGGCGCGCCACCACACGGTTGAGGTGCTCGGTATTGTTGATGCCGATGGTCAGGCTGACCACGGCGCAGTTGTTTTCTACCTGACGGGCGTTCATGGCATAGATGGGCACCCGGATATCGGCCAGTGCGCTGAGCACGTCCTGCAGCAGCTCGTTGCGGTTCAGGGCAATGATCTCCAGCCCGGCCTTGTAGCTGTCCTTGACGCTGTCTGCCCAGTAGGCCTTGACCCAGCGGGGAGCGTTGGAGGGGTCCTTCATGCTGGCAACGGCGTTGGCGCAGGTCTGCTTGTGAATGGAAACGCCGAAGCCGCGGGTGATAAAGCCCACGATGGGGTCGCCGGGCAGCGGGCTGCAACACTTGGCAAACTTGATGGGGGTGTTATCGAAGCCCTCCACCACCACGCCGTCGGTGGCGTGCACACGGCTCAGGTCTACCTTGGGCAGATCCTCCACCGACTTATTCTCCTCGGCTTCGGCTGCCTTGAGCTTCTGCCACTCTTCCTTGAGCTTGGGCAGGCAGTTGGCAATGGTCATGCCGCCGTAGCCGATGGCGGCGTACAGCTCCTCGGCGTTGTTCTGGCGCATCCGGCGGGAGCAGCTGTCGATAAAGGCATCCAGCTGGTCATCGGGGATGATGATCATCTCCCTGCGCAGTTCCTTGGACAAGGCGTCCCGTCCCTGCTGGATATTCTCTTCCCGGCGCATCTTCTTGAACCAGTTGCGGATCTTGCTCTTGGCCTCGCTGGTGCGCACGATCTTGAGCCAGTCGCGGCTGGGGCCCTTATCTGCCGGGCCCAGCAGCACCTCAATGATCTCGCCGGTAGACACCACATGATCGATGGGCACCATGCGGTTGTTCACCTTGCAGCCCACCATGCGGTTGCCCACCGCCGAATGGATGGCGTAGGCAAAGTCGATGCAGGTAGCGCCGGTGGGCAGGTTGATGACATCACCCTTGGGGGTAAAGGCGAACACTTCTTCCGGCAAAAGGTCACTCTTCAAGTCGTGGAGCAGGTTGCCGGAATCCTCGCTCAGGCGCTGGTTTTCCAGCAGCTGGCTGACCCATGCCAGACGGTCGTCCAGCTTATCGTGGCCTTCGCGGCCTTCCTTGTACTTCCAGTGGGCGGCAACGCCGTACTCAGCCTGCTCGTCCATTTTGCGGGTGCGGATCTGCACCTCAAAGGGGATGCCCTCGTGCCCGATGACGGTGGTGTGCAGGCTCTGGTAGCCGTTGGGCTTGGGGGTGGAGATATAGTCCTTGAAGCGGTTGGGCAGCGGGTGGTACATATCGTGGATGAGACCAAGGGTGCTGTAGCACTCAGCCAGAGAATCCAGAATGACTCGTACCGCGTAGATATCGTAGATCTCGTCAAAGGACTTGTTCTGCATGATGGTCTTGCGGTAGATGCCGTAAATGCTCTTGACCCGGCGCTTGATGGTGGCACCCTCGATGCCGCTTTCCACCAGACGGCGCTCAATGACGCCGGACACCTTGATCAAAAACTCCTCACCGGCGCGCTCGCTGAGCATCCGGCTGATCTCGGAATAGCCCACAGGGTCCAGATAATGCAGGCTGCGATCCTCCAGCTCTTCCTTGACGTTCAGGATGCCAAGGCGGTTGGCGATGGGGGCGTACACCTCCATGGTTTCGCGGGCCTTATCGCGGCGCTTCTGCTCCGGCCAAGCGTCACCGGTGCGCATATTGTGCAGCCGGTCGCACAGCTTGATGATCATCACGCGCACATCGCGGCTCATGGCCAGCAGCATCTTGCGCAGGTTCTCGGCCTGCAATTCTTCAATATTGGAGAACTGGATCTTGGTCAGCTTGGTCACGCCGTCCACCAGCAGCGCCACTTCCTCGCCAAAGGCGGCTTTCAGGTCGTCCAGCGTGGTGGGGGTATCCTCCACTACGTCATGCAGCAGGGCGGCGGCAATGCTCTCGGAGTCCATGCCCAGATCCAGCACCAGCCGGGCGACTGCCAGCGGGTGGCAGATATAGGGCTCGCCGCTGCGGCGGCACACGCCGTTATGGGCGTTATTTGCCAGCTCGTAGGCCTTTTGGATCATCTCCATATTGTAGGCTTTGCCGCTGGCCTGAATGGCCTCGCACAGCTTTTCCCACGTTACGATCTCCGGGCGCACCTCAGAGGGCAGCGCCCCCTCCGGTGCGTCTGCCAGCAGTGCCGTAGCAGCTACGGTGGCAGTCTCCTGCACCGGCTGGTGCAGATGGGTCTTGGCAGAGTAGCCGTCCTCGTCCCGTACCGGAGCCGGGGCAGTATTTTTCTTTCCCTCAGGCATTTATAGTTCCTCCAGACATTTCAGGATGGGGGCATCGCCAAGGTTCTTTTTGCCTGCTGTCGGCACCAGCTCCCAGAACTTTGCCCCGCCTTTTTCCGCTGCGGTGATCAGCCCCACCTGTTCCAAAGCGGCAACTGCCACCAGCGTTTTGCCGGTCTGCTCCTCGCCCAGCTTTGCGCACAGGGGCTGCAGATCCTCGGCGTGCCAGCGGCGGGACTGCAATTCCCGGTACACGGCAATGATATCCGTGCGGGCGGGGGCGATCTGTTTCTTTTGTTCATCGGTCAGGGGGGTGCCCCGGCGCAGTGCCTGCACCAGTGCAGCCTGCCGCGCCAGCTCTGCGCCCAGCCCTGCCGGGTGCAGGTCGATGATGCGGCCGGAGAGCTGCGCGCCCCGGGCGGACTCGTAGACCGAAAGGTTCAGTGCTGCGTCCACCACATCGCCCAGCGCGTAGGGCAGCTGCTCGGCGGGCATCCCGAACCAGACGGCGTACAGGCAGCTATTGCCCTGCCGCAGCCGCAGGCGGCTGTGCCGCCCCTCCGATACCGGGTATACGCCGTCCACCACGGCGCTTTGCAGCAGGAACACCGGGGTGGGGTTCTCCGCCCCGTAGGGTGCCAGCTGGTCCAGATGCCGCACGCATTCCACCGTGATACGATCCAGATGGATGGCTACATCACAGGTAAGCGGCGGGGTGTGCAGCACCGGGCACTCCCGGGCAGCCCACTCGTTCAGGCGGCGGCGCAGCTGGGGCAGGTTTTCTTCCCGGACGGAAAGTCCCGCCGCCATGGCGTGACCGCCGTAGCGCACCAGAAGGTCGGCACAGGAGCCGATGCAGGCGTGCAGGTTGAAGCCCTGCACACTGCGCCCGCTGCCCTTGCCCTCGCCGTGCTCGTCGATGGTGACCACGATGACCGGGCGTCCGGTGCGTTCCACCAGCCGGGACGCCACGATGCCGATGACGCCGGGATGCCAATCCCGTCCCCACAGCAGCATGATGCGGTCATCCAGCCGCTCGGGCTGCTGTTCCAGCAATTCCTCGGCAGCTTTGAAGATCTGCTGCTCGGTCTCCTGCCGGTGGGCGTTGATCTCATTGAGTTTATGCGCCAGCTCCTCGGCTCTGTCCGGGTCCTCGCAGAGCACCAGCTGCAAAGCGGTGACTGCGTTATCCATGCGTCCTGCCGCGTTGATGCGGGGCGCGATGGCGTAGCTGATATTCTCGGCGGTGATGGGCTTGCCAGCAAGACCGACTTCCTCTAAAAGTGCCCCAAAGCCGGGGCGGTCGGTCTGCTGCAGCTGCCGCAGCCCGGCCTTGACAAGGGTACGGTTCTCCCCCACCAGCGGCATCACATCCGCTACCGTGCCCACGGCGGCAAGGTCGCCGCAGTAATCCAGCATTTCCTCCGGCGGGCAGCCGTCCAGCGCAGCACAAAGCTTGAACGCCACGCCCGCGCCGCACAGACCCTTGAAGGGGCTGTGGTCGTCCTCCCGGCGGGGGTCCACCACGGCCACGGCCTTGGGCAAAGTCTCCGGCGGCAGATGGTGGTCGGTAATGATCAGGTCCATACCCAGCGAAGCCGCAAAGTCGGCTTCCTCCACGGCAGAAATGCCGTTATCTACGGTCACGATAAGGGTGCAGCCCTTGTTGTGCATGGACTGGATGGCGTTTTTGGACAGGCCGTAGCCGTCCCCCTCGCGGCTGGGCAGCATACACTTGACGGTCGCGCCCATGCCCTTGAGGTGCTGGTACAGCAGGGCGGTAGCGGTCACGCCGTCCACGTCGTAATCGCCGAACACGGCGATGGTCTCGCCGTTGTCGATGGCCTGCCAGATGCGCTGACAAGCGGCGTCCATGTCGGTCAGCAGGGCGGGGTCGGAAAGTTCCTCCTCCCCTGCCAGCAAGGTAAGCGCTTCGGCGGGGTCGGTGATGCCCCGGGCAGCAAGGATGCCCGCCAGCAGGGCGTTTTCCTTCTGCTGGGCAGCCAGCACGGCCTTATATTTTTCGTCTGACCACGGCGCTTCGTCCATGGCCTGCTCTTCCAGCTGTGCTGCTGCCTGCTCCGCAATGGCGGCGGTCAGCTCCCGCACAGCGGTGCGGTCCAGCGGTTTTTGTTCCCAAGCGCGGTAGGTCATTCAAATTCCCTCCCGGTCAGGCCGTCGTTGGCCAGCATTCCCTGCAAAGCGGCGATCTCGGAAGAAATATCCATGGCTACGTCCGAAAGCAGATTGTTGTACAGGTTCTCATACGCCTGATTCAAGGTATGCAGGATGCCTGCGATGTCCCGGCGGATGGTCTCGGCGTTTTCGCCCTGCTGCCCCTGCACGTCGTTATAGGTGTGCAGCAGCTTGAGGGTGGTGGGGATATAATATTCCGCAAAACGGCGGGTCTTGGGCTGACTTTCCGGGTGTGCCTCCAGCCAGTCGCAGATGGCGGTAGTGGTCTTGTGCATCGCCGCCAGCTCTTCCCGCGCCTGCGCGTCCTGCATGAGCTGCTGTTCTTTTTCCAGCACGGCAGCAAAACGGCGGGCGGTATCGAGATTAAGCGGAGCATCGCCGGTTTCCACCTTTTCCGGCTGCGGCTGCGCGGCGGCTGCGGCGGCTTTTTCCTTGGCGGCGCGGTAGTCCTCTGCCGTCAGGTAGAGCGTTTCCGTCTCATCGTCCAGCCATGCGTTCAGCCAGCCCTTATGGATGTAGCTGCGCAGCCTTTTCAGCGCTTTTTTCTTGGTCTGGTGGGTCAGGTCGGCCAGCATCGAAACAGGCAGGCCCTTATGGTAGTCCACGCTGTCGGCGTAGTCGGCAAACTGGTCCATCTGTCTGCCCGCCTTCATCCGGGCTGCACCACAGGCCGTCATCCAGCCAAAGCCCGCCGTGGCAAGGCCCAGCACGCTGCTGACGATGCCCAGCACGTTGTAGGCGGTGTTCATAACGTAGTCCGTGCCCGTCATCAGGATGCCGCCGCCCTCAGTAGCCGACACCACAACGTCACCCAAAGCAGCCGGCGAAATAGTGCCCAGCCCGATGAGGCAGCCCAGCGTCCCCAGCCCGAAGATCACCGCAAAGGTGATGCCCACAGCCAGCAGGGTGCAGCCTGCGCTATGGCGTTTTTGGGCGCTGATACGGATACTTTCCACCGGGGTAGGCTCCGGCTTTGCAAAGATCTGCCGGAACCAGTCGGGCATACCGGTGGGGTCGGCAGCACCTTCGCGGAAAGACTGCTTTGCATCCCCGTAGGGATAACCTCTGCGCCCCTGCCGGAAAGCCTTTGCGGCCTCTCCGATGCCGTAGTTGGCTGCATGGACGGCGGCCTTGCCCACATCCCACGCCCGGTCACCGATGTCCATGCCCCTGCCCTCAAAGCCGTGGGCAAAGGCATCGGTCATGGTGTCGCCAAAGGCGCGCAGCTGGTCTTCCAGCTCCTGCTGTACCTGTCGGCCTTCGTTATTTCGGTTATCGTTTTCACGATCGTACATCAAAATTTTCTCACCCTTCTGCCGGTGCATACCGGCTGATGATGGCACGGGCCACCCGCAGGCCATCTACGGCGGCGCTCATAATGCCGCCCGCATATCCCGCACCCTCGCCGCAGGGGTAAAGCCCTGCCAGCTGGGTGCACACAAAGTCCTCTTCCCGCTTGAGCCGTACCGGGCTGCTGGTGCGGGTCTCAAGGCCGGTCAGGATGGCGTCCGGCGCAGTGTAGCCCGCGATTTTGCGCTCGTAGGCGCGCAGACCCGCCCGCAGGGTATCTGCCAGCTCCCCGGGCAGCAGTGCGCCCAGGTCTGCGGCAGTCACGCCGCGGTCGTAGGTGGGCTGCACGCTGCCAATATGCAGCTGCCCGCGCCCTTCCAGAAAGCTTTGCACATTCTCCGCCGGGGCAGCGTAAGCCCCGGCGGCACGACCGGCGGCGTAGGCCTTTGCTTCCAGCTCCCGTTGGAAGGCAATGGCGCGGCGGGGGTCGTTGGCAAAGTCTGCCCCGCCTACACTGACCACCACCGCTGCATTGGCGTTTTTGCCGCTGCGGGCGTGGTAGCTCATGCCGTTGGTCACAACGCGCTCTTCCTCACTGGCCGAAGCCACTACCTGACCGCCGGGGCACATACAGAAGGTGTACACGCACCGGTCGCCGACGTGCTGGGAGAGCTGGTATTCGCCCCGGGGCAGCGCCGGATGCCCGGCAGCTTCATGGTACAGGCTTTTTTCGATCTCGCTTTGCAGGTGCTCGGCGCGGAAACCCACGCTGAAGGGCTTGCATTCCAGCATAAGGCCGCTGTCCATCAGCATGCTGAAGGTATCCCGTGCCGAGTGCCCCACCGCAAACACCAGTGTCTCGCAGGCAAAGCTGCCGTTTGTAGTAGTGATGCCCACCAGCTGACCGTTTTTGCGTTCCAGCCCGGTGAGCGCGGTATTGAAGTGCACCTCACCGCCCAGAGACTCGATCTCCTTGCGGATGGAGGTGATGACGCCGCGCAGCAGGTCGGTGCCCACATGGGGCTTCTGCTTCCATGCAATCTCTGCCGGGGCACCGTGCTGCAAAAACACCTCGGTGACAAAATCACACAGTTCATCCCCGATGCGGGTGGTCAGCTTGCCATCCGAGAAGGTGCCCGCGCCGCCCTCGCCGAACTGGATGTTGGCGTTGGGGTCCAGCTGACCGGTGGCGGAAAAGTGCTCCACCGCCTGCACACGGGCATCCAGCGCAGGGCCGCGCTCCAGCACGATGGGGCGGTAGCCCTGCCGTGCCAGCAGCAGGGCCGCAAACAGCCCCGCCGGGCCCAGTCCGCACACCACAGGGCGGTGCGCAAGCGGCTGCGTACCCGCGTGCAGGGTAAAGTCTGCCCGGCGGTGCAGGACAGCGTCCGGGCAGCGGGCTGCAAGGGCGGCCTCCTCCCCGGGCTGCTTGAGGGTGACCGCCACGGTATATACCAGTTTGGGCTGGCCGTGGCGGGCATCCACCGAAAGCTTTGCCACGCCGGTGTGCTCTACCTTGCTGCGGGGCACCCGCAGGGTGTGCAGCGCCTTTTCAAATGCCTGCGGCTCCCCTGCGGAGAGGGGCAGACGGATGTTGCGAACCAGAATCATTTGTTGTGTTATCCTTTTACTTTAGTTGCTTTCAATGCGGCACTGCAGCACATAGCTGCCCAGTGCAAAAATCTTGCCGTTGGAGGGCACATACAGCCGGCAGGCAATGTTCTGTTGGCCGGTAGCCACGGCAAAGTCCTCGGCGTCGATCTCAATGACCACCTGCTCGGGGGTCAAAGTCTCCATAGCGCCCTTGGGGCCGCAGAGAATCACGTTCATCAGCCGCTCGGTCTCCACCGTCAGCTGATAGGTGGCGGGCAGATTGACCACCTGCACACAGCTGGAGGGCAGGTTCATGGTCTTGGTCTCCAGCCCGGAGCAGTCAAAGCTGACCGTGATGGTGGAGATATTGTCCAGCAGATAGATATCTGTCGGCAGCTCGATGGGCATCTCGTACACCTTGTTCAGACTGAATGTGGAAAGGTCGATGGTGCCGATGGACAAAGTGGACAGTGCATCGATCTTTTCTGCCGGGCCTGCCACCTTGAGCTGCTTGCAGCTGAGGGCATAGCTCAGCACCGAGTTATCGAACCCGCGCGGCGCGTTGATAAAATTCACCTTCACCGGCAGGGTCGCCGTCTTGTACACTTGCAGCGTCACGTCCACATTGCTTTCTTCCAGCGTGGTGTACTGGAACTTGACCTCTTTGCCGCCGCTGGTGTAGAAGCGCAGAGGGGTGTTCAGCGTGACCGACTCGGTCAGTTCGCTGCTGTAAGATGCCTCGGCGGTGCAGGTAGCCACCTTGCTCAGCTCGCTGCTGGGGCCGGACAGGGTGACGGTCTCCTTGGAGACCTCGGTGCTGTAAAGGATATAGCCATCCGCAATGCGCAGATAGTTGGTGGTAGCGGTAACGGGCAGGGTCTTTTCCTCCACCACGTCAAATACCACGTCCACCGTGTTGTCGCTGCCCTCCATGGTCACGGTCACGCCGTTGAGCAGGCCGTTTGCACCGCGCACCAGCAGCCGCAGAGTCTTTTCGCCGCTGTCGCGCACGCTGGACCAGTCCGGGTAGACCACAAAGTCCGACGCGCTGAGCCCGCCGATGGTGTAGCCATCGCCGGAGAGCTTCAGGTTCACGGTCTTGTCCTCGGCGCTGACGATGCTCAGGCCCCGGGAGGTATAGGCGGCGGAATCGTAGGTGTAATCCACCGGCACATTATAGATGGTGTTGGTGGTGCCGGGTTGAACGATGATGGTGACCACCATCCATGCAACGATGGCACCCAGCACAGACAGTGCCAGCCGGACGCGGCGGTCATCCAGAAGATTTTTCTTTTTGCGGACGGCAGGCTTTGCGCCATTCGTCTTGTTCGGCTGGTTGCTCATTGCTGCTCGTCCTCCCCCTTCTGGCTGATCCAGTTCCACAGCTTTTTCGCCTGCTCCACCCAACTGTCGGCGGTGTTCTTTTCCACCGTGGACTCCTTGGGGATCATCTCGTCGATGAGGCGGGTATACAGGCTCTGGCGGTCAAAATGACGGATCAGCACACCATTTTTGGCCATGGAGATGATGCCGGTCTCCTCACTGACCACGATGGCAATGGCATCGGAGTTTTCCGCAATGCCAAGGCAGGCGCGGTGGCGGGTGCCCATATCCTTGCCCAGATCCAGATTGTTGGAAAGGGGCAGCACGCAGCCCGCCGCCTTGATGCGGCCGTTTTCGATGATAGCGGCACCGTCATGCAGAGGTGTGCCCTCGTAAAAGATGGTGCCCAACACCTCCAGATTGACCGCGCTGTTCACCGGGGTGCCGGTGCGCACGATCTCGGAAAGGTTGGTGTGGCGCTCCAGCACGATGAGGGCGCCGGTCTTGGTCTCAGAGAAGCGCTCGGCTGCATCGCAGATGGCAATGATGGCGCTGCGCCATGCGCCCTTGAGACTGGGGTCGTTGTAGCGTCCCTTTACGTTGAACAGCTTGGAAGCCCATTGGTCGGTCTGACCCATGCGCTCCAGTGCGCGACGGATCTCGGGCTGGAACAGCACCACAAGGGTAAGCAGACCGACTTGCAGCAGCGAGTTGAGCAGCCATGTAACGGTGCGCATATTCAGGGTGTTGGCTACCAGATACACGACCATGACCAGCAGCGCACCCTTGGCCAGCTGCCCGGCGCGGGTGCGGTTGATGATGCCCAGCAGCTGGTAGATCAGGAACGCGATGATGATGATATCCAGCAGATCAACGATCTTGAAGGTCTGAAAATTGGCGATGATCGCATTCAGTGTCATGCGTGTGTGCCCCCTTACACAGCTTCGATCAGGGCGACGGCGTGGGCAGCAATGCCCAGTCCCTCGCCGGTAAAGCCCAGATGCTCCTCCGTGGTGGCCTTTACGCTTACCGCCTCTACCGGCAGGCCGAAAGCCGCCGCCAGATTGGCACGCATGGCCGGGATATGGGGTGCAAGCTTGGGGCGCTGGCACAGCAGAGTGGCATCGATGTTCTCAATGCGCCAGCCATGCTCCTTGAGGATCTGCGCCACGCGGCAGGCCAGCTTCAGGCTGTCGGCACCGGCGTACTCCGGGTCATTGTCCGGGAAATGCTGGCCGATATCCCCCAGCGCCGCAGCGCCCAGCACAGCATCCATCACCGCATGGGTCAGCACGTCTGCATCCGAATGCCCCAGCAGGCCTTTTTCAAAGGGGATCTCCACCCCGCCAAGGATCAGCTTGCGCTGCTCTACCAAACGATGTACATCATAGCCGTGTCCAATACGCATTTCCGTTTCCTTCCTCTGTGCCGGGCGGGGCAGATCCTCCCGGGTGGTGATCTTCAGGTTTGCATAGTCGCCCTGCGTCAGCTGCACCGGGCGTCCGGTCAGCTCAAACAGGCTGCAATCATCGGTAACAAGGCGGGCGCGGGTCTCGTCCAGTTCTTCCAGCGCCGCAAGGTACGCTGCACGGTCAAAGCACTGGGGGGTCTGCACCGCATACAGGGTGCTGCGGTCAGGGGTAGCGTGCACCGCGCAGTCCGGGGGCACGGTTTTGCCATCGCCCCGAGCAGCGGCCTTGATGGTATCCTTCACCGGCACCGCGGGGGCTGCCGCGCCACACCGGGCGGCAGCTTCCAGCGCCGCTGTAATGACCACTGCACTCACAAAGGGGCGGGCGGCATCGTGCACTGCCACCAGCTCTCCGTGCGCAGCCAGCACACCGTTTTTTGCACTCTCAGCGCGGGTAGCCCCGCCCACTACGATCTGCACAGGCTTTGGGCAATCCGCCGCCTGCTGCGCCACAAACTCCCGGTTTTTGCCCGCCACCAGCACAAGCTCGGTGATCTGCGGGCACTGAGCAAAGGCGCGGATGCTGCGGTGCAGCACCGTTTCGCCTCCCAGATCAAAGCTGAGCTTATCAAAACCCATGCGGGTCGAGCTGCCCGCCGCCACCAATACTGCTGATACAGTTTTTTCCATCTCTTCCACCTACCCTGCCGCTGTGCCGCGCTGCACGCCCACAGCTGCTTATAATAAACCATGTTTTATTATAGCGTATCACAGCGCAAACTTCAACCGATTTTACACAGCAAAAGTGCATCTGTGCTGCATAAAGTCCTGCGGTCTGTCCTGAAAGGGCAGTCACCCAGAGTGTGCGCTTTCGCCCTCTCAGGCGCGTCAGCGCCTGAGGGGGTATTAAGGGGTGGCAGGCGCTGACCCCTTCCGTCTGCTCACTACGTTCGCAGCCACCTTCCCCAAGGGGACGGCTTTTCGCGGTGGCGGTAAACTTTGCGGCATCTCCATAAGGCTTTTGCTCCGATCAACTGTCTGCTGAACGCAAAAAAGGGCTGCTGCACAAAACGTGCAGCAGCCCCGCAGATGCTTTGGGATAGTTTTACTTCAGGATGGGTTCAATGGCGGCAGCCAGAGCATCCTTCTGTGCCTGCGCCTCGGCCAAATCCTTGCCCAGCGTGGTGAAGTAGGTCTTGATCTTCGGCTCAGTGCCGGAGGGACGCACCACCACGGTAGCGCCGTTTTCCAGCGTGTAGATCAGCACGTTGGCAGCGGGCAAGCCGGTCTCTTCCGGCTTCTTGTAGTCGGTCACCTTGACCACCTTATGGCCGGCCAGCTCCACGGGGGGCTGGTCGCGCAGCTTCTGCATGATGGAGGCCATCTTCTCCATGCCGGTCAGGCCGGGGAACTCGAAGCTGTCCACCTTGTTCAGGTAGCGGCCGTACTGAGCGTAGATCTCTTCCAGACGCTGCTTGATGGAGGAACCGATGCTGCGGTAGTAAGCAGCCATCTCGCAGATGAGCATGGAGCCGATGACGGCGTCCTTATCGCGGACATAGGGGCCAGCCAGATAGCCGTAGCTCTCCTCAAAGCCGAAGATGAAGCGGTCGACCTCACCGGCAGCCTCGAGGTTGGCGATCTGGTCACCGATCCACTTGAAGCCGGTCAGCACATTGCGCATCTCCACGCCGTAATGCTTTGCCACAGCGTCTGCCAGCGGAGTGGACACGATGGACTTGACTGCCACGGGGTTCTTGGGCATGGTGCCCTTCTCGATACGGCCTGCGCAGATGTAGTCCAGCAGCAGAACGCCCATCTCGTTGCCGGACACCAGCTCATAGCTGCCGTCCGGGCACTTCATGGCAATGCCCACGCGGTCGGCGTCGGGGTCGGTAGCCAGCATCAGGTCGGCACCGGTCTTGGTGGCCAGTTCCAGACCCAGCTTCAGTGCCTCGAAGATCTCGGGGTTGGGGTAGGAGCAGGTGGTGAAGTAGCCGTTGGGGTACTCCTGCTCGGGCACGATGGTGATATCGGTGATGCCCATATCATTGAGCACATGGGTCACGGGCACAAGGCCGGAGCCGTTCAGCGGGCTGTACACCAGCTTCAGACCGGCAGTCTTGCACAGACCCGGGCGCACCTGACGTGCTTCAATGGCATCGTACAGAGCCTTTTTGCAGTCATCGCCCACAAAGCGGATCATGCCGTTCTCCACGCCCTCGGCGAAGGAGATGTACTTTGCGCCGGTGAGCACATCGGTCTTCTGGATCTCGTCGTAGACGATGGCGGCGGCGTCATCGGTCATCTGGCAGCCGTCCGGGCCGTAGGCCTTGTAGCCGTTGTACTTGGCCGGGTTGTGGGAGGCGGTGACCATGATACCGGCGTTGCAGTTATAGTAACGGGTAGCAAAACTCAGGGCAGGCACAGGCATCAGGGCATCATAGATGCGCACTTTGATGCCGTTGGCTGCCAGAACGCCTGCGGCGGTCTTGGCAAAGACATCGCTCTTCAGGCGGCTGTCGTAGCTGATTGCCACGGTCTGGGTACCGCCCTGGGTCAGCACCCAGTTTGCCAAACCCTGCGTTGCCTGACGGACAACGTAGATGTTCATGCGGTTGGTACCGGCACCCAGCACGCCGCGCAGACCTGCGGTACCAAACTTCAGCGCCACAGCAAAGCGATCCTTGATCTCATCGTCATTGCCTTCGACCTTTGCCAGCTCCGGCTTCAGGTCTGCATCTTCCAGATCCGCTGCCAGCCAGCGCTTATATTCATCCAGATACATCTTGTACACCTTACCTTTGTTTAAAATCTTTTTCCCCGGATCGAAATGGTTTGTATAAACCTACTTATACTATAAACTCTTGCTCCGCTTATGTCAATTGCGTAAAATGGCCGAAGTTTGTGCCCTTAAAACCGACAAATGCCACAAAAAACCGGTTCTTCTGCTATATTTATTGCGTTTTTCGAAGTATCCAGCAGCTGGTAGGGCTGGTGTACATCCTCCAGCACCTCCAGCCACTGCTCCGGCCCCACGCCGTTTTCACACAGGTAGCGCAGCAGCCGCATCACCCGGCCAAAGCTGTCCGCCGGGGCAAGCACCGTGCTGCTGCGCACCTTGCCGCCCTGCTCCCGGCGCAGCTGTGCCAGCACCCCCTGCGGGGTGGATGCGGCGCAGTACACCAGCGTACAGGCGTGTTGCAAGCCCTCCAGTTCTGAATAGGTACGGATATAGCGGCAACATTCCCCATTTGTCATGTTCTCTCGTTCTCCTTTCTGCTGCATTGACAACTTTCCTGTGCTTTACTATAATGATTTTAAACAGAAAAAACTGTCGAAGTATGGCAAATATATCCATTATTTTCCACTTTTGGCATTTTTGACAAACCATGCGTCATGCAGGGAGGGACACCATGTATTCTGTGACCAACAGCTTTGGCCTGAACGGGCTGCGCGGCTTTGCCGTTGCGGTGGAAGCCGATGTTTCCGGCGGGCTGCCCGCGTTTTCCATCGTCGGCCTGCCGGACTCTGCCGTGCGGGAAAGCGCCGACCGGGTGCGCGCCGCCATCAAAAACCTTGGCTTCCGCTTCCCGGACCGGCGCATCACCATCAACCTTGCCCCCGCCGATGTGCGCAAAACCGGCCCGGTATACGACCTGCCGCTGCTTCTGGCGCTGCTGACCGCCAGCGGACAGTTAGAAGAAGTACCTGCCGATGCTGCCTTTCTGGGCGAGCTTGCACTGGACGGCAGTCTGCGCCCGGTGTCCGGCGTGCTGCCCATGGCGCTTGCCGCTGCCGAGCACGGCATCCGGGCGCTGTACGTCCCGACAGAGAACGCCGCCGAGGCAGCCGAGGCCTGTGCCGACACCATGACCGTCTATCCCGCCCACACCGCCCGGGAGGTGGTGGAGGCACTGAAGGGCATCCGCCCCCTCTCCCCTGCCGCCGCCATCCCCTTTGACCCGGAGGACGCATGGCAGCAGGTGCCGGATTTTGCGGACGTGATGGGGCAATCGCTGGCGCGGCGCGCCATGGTCATTGCAGCCGCAGGCGGGCACAACGTGCTTTTGACCGGCGCACCCGGCACCGGCAAATCCATGCTGGCAAAGCGCCTGCCGGGCATCCTGCCGCCCCTGACCCGGGAGGAGGCGGTGGAGACGACCAAGATCTACTCCATTGCCGGGCAGCTGCCGCAGGGACGCGGGCTGATCTCTGCCCGCCCCTTCCGCAGCCCGCACCACTCGGCCAGCGCTGCCGCCCTTGCCGGCGGCGGAGCGCAGTTCCGCCCGGGCGAGTGCAGTCTTGCCAACTGCGGCGTGCTGTTTTTGGACGAGCTGCCGGAGTTTTCCCGCGAGAGCTTAGAGGTGCTGCGCCAGCCGCTGGAGGACGGTCAGATCACCGTGAGCCGCGCCGCCGGAAGCGCCACCTACCCCAGCCACTTCCAGCTGGTAGCCGCCATGAACCCCTGCAAATGCGGCTACTACGGCCACCCCACCCGCGCCTGCACCTGCTCGCCCAGTGCGGTGCGGCAGTACCGCAGCCGGGTGTCCGGCCCGCTTTTGGACCGCATCGACCTGTGCGTGGAGATGGACCCCATCGCCTTTGACGAGCTGCACACCGCTGCCCCCTCCGAGAGCAGCGCGGAGCTGCGCAAACAGGTGCTGGCTGCCCGCGCCATTCAGGCCAAACGCTACGCTGCGCCGGGCTTTAAGGGAGTGCACTGCAACGCCCAGCTGAACGCCGGACAGGTGCGGCGCATCTGCCGCATGACCCCCGGTGCCGAGCAGCTGCTGCGCAGCTCCTACGATGCACTGGGACTTTCTGCCCGGGCGCATGACCGCATTTTGCGGGTCGCCCGCACCGTGGCTGACCTTGCGGGCAAGCCCCTGCTGGACGAGGACTCTCTGCTGGAAGCGCTGCAATACCGGGCACAGGAGAAATTAGACGGATAAGGCAGTCTGCACTCTAAAAATACAACGGAAAGAGGACGGAACACATGAAGCGCGCATACACAAACGGTATTCTTCTGGACGGTACCGAGCAGATGGAACCGGTACGGGGCAAGGTGCTGCTGACCGAAAACGATAAGATCACCGCCATTGCAGATGCGAGTGTAAGCCTTGACGGCTACGAGGTCATCGACCTGCACGGTGGGTATCTGTGCCCGGGGCTCATCAACCTGCACGTCCATCTGGCGGGTAACGGCAAGCCCAGCGCAAAGCCCCGGGACAATGCGGCGCTGGTACGTAAGATCCTGAGCAACAGGCTGACCCGCGCCATCGCATACCGGCTGGTGTGCAGCTATGCCAAGCTGGAGCTGCTGGGCGGCGTGACCACCGTGCGCACCGTGGGCGGCATTGCGGACTTTGACACCCGCTGCCGGGACGACAGCGCCGCCGGAAAGGTGCTGGCACCCCGCATTCTAGCCGCTAACGAGGGCATCTCGGTGCCGGGCGGGCACATGGCAGGCTCGGTGGCGGTGGCGGCGCGCAACAACGCCGAAGCGCTGGCGCAGCTGGAAAAGGCCAGCGCACAGAAGGTAGACCTTGTCAAGCTGATGATCACCGGCGGCGTGCTGGACGCCACCGAAAAGGGCACACCCGGCGAGATGAAGATGCCGCCGGAGATGATCAAAGCCGTCTGCGATGCAGCCCACAAGCTGGGCTACACTGTTGCCGCCCACACCGAATCCCCTGCGGGCGTGAAGGCTGCGCTGGAAAACGGCGTGGACTCCATTGAGCACGGCGCAAAAATGGACGAGGAGACGGTTCGTCTGTACAAGGAGCGGGGCGCATTTCTGTGCACGACCATCTCCCCCGCACTGCCCTACGCACTGTTTGACACTACCGTTTCGGGCGCATCGGAAAAAGACCAGTATAACGGAAAGATCGTCTTTGACGGCGTGATTAAAAGCGCCAAGACCGCGCTGGCAAACGGCATCCCGGTGGGCTTGGGCAACGATGTGGGCTGCCCCTACATTACCCAGTACGATTTCTGGCGGGAGTTGTGCTACTTCCACAAATACTGCGGTGTGAGCAACCGTTTTGCCCTCTACACGGCCACCCTGCGCAACGCGCAGCTGGCGGGCATCGGCGATGTGACCGGCTCTATCGCGCCTGGCAAAAGCGCAGACTTTATCGTGACCCGTAAAAACCCGCTGGAGGACCTGCGTGCTTTGCAGCATCTGGAGTTGGTGGTCTGCCGTGGCCGCGCCGTGAAAAAGCCCTCCCCCAAGCGCAGAAAAGAAGTGGACGCCCTGCTGGACCCATATCTTGTGTAAGTAGCCTGTCCAACATATAAAAACGCGAGTGGCCAAAACGGTCGCTCGCGTTTTTGTTTGCTATCGGTGGTTGCATTTTCTCTTTTCCAGTGCCGCCCGGTGTGGTATACTTGAAACGTAGAGGCAAAAATGGAAAGGAGCAAAGTACAAATGAACATTCGTAAAGCCGAAGAAAAAGACATTCCCAGACTGCTTGCGCTGCTGGGGCAGGTGCTGCAAATTCATGCAGAGATACGCCCGGATATTTTTATTCCCGGCACCACAAAATACACTGTCTGCGAGTTAGCAGAGCTTTTGAAGCAGGAGGACAAGCCCATCTACGTTGCCGTGAACGAGGAGGATGTGTGCATGGGCTATGCCTTCTGTCAACTAAAGGAGCAGCCTTTTTCCACCAACATGGTGCCCTTCAAGTCACTGTTCATTGATGACCTTTGCGTTGACAAGCAGGCGCGCGGACAGCACATCGGGGAAAGCCTGTTTGAATATGTAAAGCAGCAGGCAAAAGCGCTGGGTTGCTACGAGGTGACCCTGAACGTCTGGGCGGGGAACACTTCGGCAGAGCACTTTTATGAAAATATGGGCATGAAAACCAAGGAACGGCAGATGGAGTATATTCTGTAACTCGGCTTCCTGGTTTCAGGACAAATAATGTATTCTATATCCCCCGGCGGGCAGCTACAAAACAGCTGTCCGCTTTTTATCGCAATATAAAATAGCCGCCATTCATTTAATCGATTTCTTTGAGTTTTCTTTGTATAAATCATCTAAAAGCTCTTTTTGTGTTTGCTCTACTGCTTTGCTATAATGTTCTCTAGCTTCCTCTCCTTGTAACGTTTTATACCCGCCATTTCCGTCTGGAATATCAACACGAACAACATTTTGCTCATCTAATTCGGATGCTGCATTAAGTGCATCTTCAATTTCTTTACTGCCCATAATTTGTGGAGCATCAGTCGTTATTGGCCTGCCCAATATTATAATTAGTAGCACCGCTATTACCGCAAACATTAACACAATTTTTCCGACTCTCATCCGAAACGCTCCTTTTTAGATTTATTTCTTATTGCGGGGCTTTTTAATTTTGCAATTCACAATCCGACTTGCAAGATAAATTATCCAAAAAGTAAGGATATAATTGTTAGTTATAAACTTTGTAAAGGTCGCTTGTTCCCCTAATCTTATTTCAACAAAGAAAAATATCAAATACTGCACAACTAGCATACTGCCAACGTCTACTACCAGTTTTTTCACTATCTTCGGCTCCTCTCTATAAACCCTTTTATCCAGATAACGCAGCAAATCACTGGTTTGTTGCAAGATTTTCTGTTTTTATCTATCTTAACAAAAAATCGCCCAAGTGTTTGTGCTTTCCGCCCGAATTGGCGTGAAACGGCGGCTCGATCCAGCAACCTGCGCCGCACTCTGCAAGCATTTCTTTCAAAAGCTGCGCCCGTTTTGCGCGTTCGGAAGGGCGGGTATGATTATAAGCATACAGCCGCTCCATGCAAAGTTCCTGCTCTGCCATGATGGATTCATCCGTTGGGTCGTAGACTTGTTGGCTGTGGATCGCATTTTTTATCGGCATGGTTCTACTCTCCTTATTTATAAGGAATCTTTCTCATTTTTCAGTAGATTCTTCCAGATTCTTTCGGTACTGTGCCGGACTGACACCATACTCTTT